>Ga0307517_10007848_pt1 | contig 15459 bp, 10 predicted proteins | sample 23_EM_MG_FD_194515 | JGI IMG/M metagenome (GOLD analysis project Ga0307517, IMG submission 194515) | Populus trichocarpa ectomycorrhiza microbial communities from riparian zone in the Pacific Northwest, United States - 23_EM | ecosystem: Host-associated > Plants > Roots > Unclassified | place...
AATCGTATCATGTCATCTTATAATTTGAAAGAGTTACTAATAATACTTATGGCTTTTTAAAATATATATTTTAAAAAATATTTTTGAAATTGTATTATGTTTTTACAAAAGAAAATGTGTTAAGAGGAAAAAAAAAAAAAAAAAAACTCTAGTAAGAGCTCCATGATGATGGTGACCTCTGATCCAACTAAGCAATTGGCATGATGATGTGACGACATATGTCTGATATGGACACTTTGCGTCCCTCATCAACTAAGCATATAATTAATGTCGTGTGTCAGTAAATATTAAATAAAAGAAGTCGTTTTAGTTTATGAATGGTTGCTTATGCAATTACGCTTGCAGCTAGCCATCACCGTCCAAAATCTGTATGAACCCGTGATCATGATCAATATTCATTTGGCCATACTGAAGAGGTGAGGACCTCCATACATTGATGTGTTAACCGACTATCTCATCGTCACTTTGAATAAAGATGTTTTTACGAACATATTAATTGTTCATTTTTCTGGAAAATCTAAATTAGAAAATCACAAGTTTAAGACACGTGGAGAAAATTATGTGCCTCACCAACCGGCATTGGTTTTTTTAGGACAACAAGCTATAAGTCACGGTGGGTTGATGCTCCTCTGGAGCAACCTCCCCCAGTTGAAGTTATTTATTATTATATTTATAAAATTCAGTCTGCCTAATATGTTGATAAAGGACTTGAATGGATTATGTTGAAGCTAATTATAACTTTTCTGTAATTTATTTTTTTAAAAAAAACTATTTTTTAGTACACAAATATGATTTTAGCTTCATTTTAGAAAATAAAAATTTTAAATTGTAATTGGCTCGGTTAAACACGAGTGATCGTCAAGCAAACCTGAAATCTAAATAACTCGGCAGAACTTAAAAGAGAACTAACTTACGTTCTATGATTGAAAAAAACACCATTTGTCTTCACCTTCTTCTCCTATTTCTTCAACAACAGTCTTTTCACCTTCTTTTCTGTCGAGGAAAAACTCACTTTCCCCTTCTTCCCCTGTTCCTCTTCACCTTTCCCCTTATTTTCTTCTTTCATCTCAGCTGCTTTGCTCAGTGATAAAAAATCCTAACCCCCACTCGCTCCCTCTAATCTCAACCACTTCGACTGCTTCAAAAGTAAATTACAACTTGATTAATTAAAGCTCTTTGCATGTGAATTGCGATCCTTTTCTTAATTACTTAATCTTTGTCAACTTTCAAGTGTTTTATTTGTATTTGTATTTCTATTTATGGGAAAACTGTATGTTGATGTGGGCCATAATTTCCCTGATTTAAGTTTGAACAAACTATAGATAAGGGGGAAAACAATTAGGGAAATAACTAGCATGTGCTTGCAGAAAACGCGAAGAAGTTGTCAACCATGACAATTTATTAGCAATTTGATAGTTTATGAATTATGTGTTCGATTTAGCAATTTGACATAATTTCCCTGAATTATGTGTTCAATTTATTAGCAATTTGTACGTTTATGATTTACAGGGTAAGAGTAGAAAATATGTTTAATGATCAGCAGGAAAGAATTAAACTTCAATTTCATGAACCTAGCTACTGCATGCCCTGTTTGTTTACTTAACACTCTTCTTCACACCATAATACGCTAATTTTTATAAACCGAGTATTAGGTCCGTTTGTTTGCTGGAAAATAGTTTTTTTTTTAAGTGAATTCCGGGAAAATAAATTTCGGGAAAGTGAATTATTTTTTTATATTTGGTAATGTAATGAAAAATAAGTTGGAAAACACTTTCCAGTACGTATTTGGTTGTGTCGTCATGGAAAATAAGTTGGAAAATAACTTATTAATGTTTTATTTTTTTTAAGTTTATTAAAATAATGAGGAACAAATCTTACAAATTAAAAAGTTGAATGAGAATGAAATTGAAAAAATATATAATTTCATAAATTATCTCAAATAAAATAAATAATAATCAAAATAATAAAGATAAAATCTAACAAATAAAAAAATTGAAAGATGAAGAAATTAAAATAATAATAATTATCATTTGATCAATTATTTCAAATGAAATAAGTAACAATAAAAAGAATGAGGACCAAATTTGATAGATAAAAAATTCCAATTAAAAACTAATAAGGAAAAAGCAAATAACAATTATAAAAATGAAGACCAAAGTTAATATAAAAATTAAATTTTAAGGGATGAAATTGAAAAAAAAATATTCAAAACAAAATACATATAGCAATCAAAAGTTTGAAGACCAAATTTGATATAATCAACAAATAATATAACATTTCTAATTTTTTTCATAACTTCCGGAAAGTGTTTTCCGTTGACCAACTTTTCTAATGACAAACAAACACATGAAAGTTTGGAAAGTGGTTTCCAGGAAACCACTTTCTATCAAACAAATGCCCCCAATTAGTTCCAATACCAGAAAAAACTAACCCCTTATACCTTTTACTGACATTTGTTCCATTGTTAAGAAACTAATTTCTTCTCCCATTATTAGGCATTAGTCCCAATACCGGGAAACTAATTTCTTCACTAATTAGTTTTTTTAACATCCTATTGACCTCAGGATTTCGAGATGCAAGATCCCACAGTTCACAAACTAGAAACAACAAACCTAAAAACCTCTTCAAAAACCATGGCCAACCAAAATCAATATGGAAATCCCTCACACAACCAAAACACCCAAATCCTTCCACCTCCACGTTCTTTTTCCTACACACACCACCCTCAACCACATAAGTTCTACTTGGAGAGATATCCAAGTTACCTTTCCTACCATGATCTTCGAGCTCACCTTCTCCAAATTGGAACTGTCCAAAGCCTTTTTTTGCAAGAAAACCAAACAAAGTTGGAAAACGATTTGGGTTTTGTACCCTTTCCTCTAAAGACTCAACTGATGATCTACTTCGTAGCTTAAATAATATTTGGTTTGACTGTTACAGGTTGCAGGTCAACTTAGCAAGATTTGAAACAAGACACACACCCAAGGCAAAATCCAACAAAATCCAACAAAATCCCCTTAAACCTGTAGTTAGACTGAAAAGCCCACCTTTTAGAACAAGAGACCACTAGACCTATGTGACAGTTCTGCAAACCATGGATACCCCGTACCGTCTAATGTTTGTGCAAGAAACGTTTCTTTCTCAAAAGCCATCTAAACTTGATTAGATGAAAGAAACTGTCATTTACTCTTCAAAACCACCATGGTTGAATAATTGTTTGCTTGCATCCATATCTGCAGGTGCAGACTATGGAAAGATTCAATATGACCTTATTAGTTGTGATATTCAATCAACAGGAATGAGATTTCTCGGTGCTTCAAAGGTTCTAATCCTATTTGAAGATCATCCCTTCATGATGCATGCTTTTGAGGCTGACTTGCTTTATTGGGACAAATATGTTGATGATATAAAGCCATGGCTTTCTACGGATTGTGCTATTGATAGGTTAGCATGGATCTCCATACAAGGATTGCCAATAGTTGGATGGAACAAAAAATGTCTAACAACTCTTCTCAGATCTACAGGAGATATTATTGGCTTTGACCGTTTAGGCTTAGATGCTCATCCTTTGTATCTTTAGGTTTATTGCTTGTTACAAGAAGTGATGAAGATATAAGGAAGACAATCATCTTGCACATTGATGAGGAAGATCATAATATTCGTATTGATAAAATTGATAGTAACTTAGTTTTGGAAAATAGGTACACAACCTGTGGATCTCAATCTAGTTTTGATGGAACTATAGCAAATATTCCAGTTAAAACTACTCATAACGTGAGGCTTGATACGAGGGAGAAAATGAAATCTATTTCAAATTATGAAGAGGAGGCAACTGCTAAACCACATCTAACTAGTGATCCAGCTCATAGGGAGGCTACCTATTCGGCTCCAAGACCATAACTCTCTTGTCATCATAAATGCATTGCAACAACTAGGGGGCAAGTCCACTTCCCAACAATGTCTACAGATCTTTTCCCTGAAATTTCAGGATATACTCAAAACTTAAATCATCACATCAGCACTACTAGCAACAATGTTGCAGATGTAAGCAAGGTGCAAGACTCTAATGTTCAAGCTCATCATTTGGTGGACCTTGTTCATGTTACTTTGGGCCACCCCCTTTACGTTAGAAGCCCAACTTAGTTTAGGTACTTACTACTTTGACTCCTTCGACAGTACCTCCTCTTTTTCTTACTCCAATTATGATTTGGCCTATGAGCCAATTCAAGATACATAGCCCTAAACAGATGAAGCAAGCCAACCCTTAAAGTTGGGTTCTACCATATATACCAACTCTAGAGATCTTACACAACAGGACAACAGTTAAGTGAAATTTTGCTCAAGACAAAGAAAGACAAAACTTTTAACAATTCATGGGACTTTACAGAAACACGCGGATGATATAGAAGAATGTACATATGACTCAGATGTTCATATGGGGAATAGATGCCATTTTCAAAATGTTGGGGACTCTCATAAACATCTTTCTATAAACAGGATTCGTACAATCAGGGGATGAAGAAACTAAAGTGAGTTTAAAAGATCAAGAAGTTTAAGGTATGGTCCAGATTGGGGAAGCTTTACTTACTAGGGACAATTCCAACCTTTATGCTTTTGAAGGAGATATTTGGAAACAACTTCAACAAGAGAAGGCTGTCTGGAGGGTTGTCCAGTAAGTCCTTTGTTTCTTTTGCTTTGGTTAGGATTTTTTCTTTATGAAGGCCCTTTCTTATATGGACTGGGTAGGCCTGGAAAATTATGGGTTGTGGATAGGCTTATTGCTATTTATAATATTGATGTGTGCTTTCTTCTAGAAACAAAAATTAAGACTTACACAGACTCTTTCATCTTACGTGGTTGGAACAATAACAATGTTAATTGAGCTTGTAACGAGTCTAAAGGAAGTAGAGGGGGTATGATTGCTCTTTGGGATGATACAAAATTTTAGGTTTTATCTGTTGAATATGGTTATAGGTGGATTGGTCTGTATGGTCAGCATATGCAAAGTGGTTTTATTTGTGCTATTGTTGGTGTTTATATCCCTTGTTCTATGTCCAAAAAATGGGATCTTTGGAACAACTTGTGTATCCTTAGACATGCCTTTCCTATTTCGTGGTTGATGGTAGGAGATTTTAATAAGACTTTAAATCATATTGATAGAAGTAGTGGTTATCTTCACATCAAGGCTCTTCAGCTTTTAGGTATTTTCTAGATTCTTGTCACCTTATTTAGTATCAACTAGCTGGAGGTTATTACACTTGGTTCAGGAATTGCTTGATGAGCAAACTAGACCATGCTTTCTCAAATGACTCCTTTCTTCTTTAGTTCTCCAATGTAATGCTCCATCGATTACCTAGAGAAATGTTAGATCATTGCCCATTGCTAGTGTCTGATTGCCTCCTAGAAAGTGGTTATTGTCCTTTTAAATTTTTGGAAAAGGCTTCAATTTCCTAACTTCAAAAAAATTATTAGAGGCTTTTAGTTTGATAGGTGTACTACATTCCCAAGTCACTTCAAATTCATTAAAAAGCTTAGCTTTATAGCAGCTCAACTTCGACGATGGAACAAAGATGATTTTGGTGTTCAGGAGCACAAGCTTTATATTGTGATTTCCCAAATTGATGATCTAGAGAGAAAACAAGAGGTTGATCCTCTATGTCCCTCAAATTACCTCAAGCTTGAATCTCTTATAAGGGATAAATGGGCCTACAGTAACAGAGTTGAATGTAAGTGGAGGTAGAGATCTAGACAGTTGTGGAGCAAGCTAGGGGACCGTAATACTAGGTTTTTTCATTTGATAGTTAACTTCAGAAGAGCCAAATCTCAAATTATAATGATCAATCATAAGGGGGCTAAACTTTGGTCTTTACCATAAATCAAATCCGCTGCAGTTGATTATTTTTATAATCTGTATAAAGCTCCAATTGGGAAGAAAGCAGTGATGGGTCCTATAGGTTTTAAAAGGTTAAATCAAAGTTGGCTCTTTGAGTGAAGAGATGTGACCTTGGATGAAATTAAAAGATGCATGTGGGATTGTGATGGTTCTAAGAGTCTTGGTCCAGACGGTTTGAATTTTAAATTCTATAAGCTCGCTTAGGATTTTATTACAGAAGACTTATTGGACCTGATCACTGAATTTTTTATAACAAGGTCTATGCTGAAAGGGGTTAACCTCTCCTATAACACATTAGTGCTGAAAAGGAAGGTTACTTTAGAATTCAAAGAGTATCGCCCCATTAGTTTGATCCATGGTATTTACAAGATTATTGCGAAGATTTTGTCCAGCAGACTAAAGGAAGTAATAGGCAGCTTGATTAGTGACAATCATACTGCTTTTATAGCAGACAAATAAATTGTTGATGATTTTATGATAGCTAATAAAATGGTTTATGATCTAAAAAGAAGTCGAAGATCAGTTCTCATCTTCAAGGTTGATTTCTAGAAAGCTTTTGATTCAGTTCTATGTGATTACATTGAAGAGGTGATGACTTACATGGGTTTTGGTGCTAAATGGAGAGGGTGGATTTACTCTTGCTTGTCTACTAGTCAGGTATTAGTCTTAGTCAATGGCTCTCCTTTCCCAGAGTTCAAAGTGGGGTGCAGTATTAGGCAAAGTGATCCCCCTATTGCCCTTTCTTTTTAATATTGTTGCTGAAGGTCTATTTGTTCTCTTTCAACGTGCGACAGCTTTAAACATCTTTTGAGGTATTGATTTTGGCTCTAATAACTTCTTAAGTCACCTACAATATCCAGATGACACTCTTGTCTTTATGCCAGCTAGTTTGCATACCCTCTAGAATGTTACAATAGTCTTAAGGTGGTTTGCCCGCTCAGGCTCGCACATTAATTTTTTTTAGAGCTCTCTTATAGGAATCAATGTTGATGACTCTTGCTTGGATTATTTTGCAAAATCAATTTACTGCAGGCATGATTCTCTTCCATATAACTACTTGGGGATGCCTTTGAGGTCTAATCCTAGAAGGATTTCAACATGGAAACTCGTCATTGATAAGTTTTGAAAAAAACTCACTTCATGGAAAGGGAGAATGTCAAGTATGGCCGGTCGCATTTTCCTTATCAAAAGTGTGTTGAACTCCCTTCCTTTGTACTTTATGTGCATCTTTCTTATGCCAAAAGGTGTGTGACGTTTATTTACTTCCCTCCAACACAAATTCTTATAGTCGGGAACTGTCAGAATGAGAAAAATTTGCAAAGTCCAATGGAGTGTGGTTGTTAGAGATAAGGATAGGGGTGACCTTAGGATTAGGTCATTGATAGCCAAGAATAAAGCAATGCTTTTCAAATGGATTTAGAGGCTCTCTCTTCCTGGTAATGAGCTATGGAAGAAGATGATACTCAATAAATTCAAGCCAGTGTTTGAAAATGGTCTCCTTATTTTTAGTAGAAGATTGTCTTGTATCTAGAGGGACATCACATCCCTTATGACTTCAACAAACTCTATTTCTTCAGCTTTAGCCAATAACTACAGATTTGTAGTGCGAAATGGCTCTCTAACTCGGTTTTAGTCTGATGTTTGGTTTAATAGCTCTCCATTGAAAGTCATTTACCCACGACTCTATATTCTCTCCACTAAACCGAATGCCACAATTGCTGATATGGGAAATTGGGAGCAAGGCTAATGGAAGTGGGAGATAGCTTGAAGGAGACAATTGTTCCTCTTTGAAACTAAACATGTCGTCTACCTTTTCTCATCTCTAGAAAGCTTTCGGCTAAAGGCAATAACTTCAGATAAGAAAGTTTGGTCTTCATCAGCAGATGGAGATTATATAATTAAAACTTGTTCTTTACTTATTGACAGAATTTTGAATCCAGGGCTTAAAACTTTTAAGGCTTTGATATGGCAAAAAGGGATCCCTCCTAAGGTTCAATATTTTCTTTGGCTAGATGTTCAGAATAGATTATGCATTAAGGATTTCTTACTTTGCCGTAATATAATCCCAGTTGATCAAGCCTTTTGTATTTTTTGTGAAAATGAGATTGAAACTTCAAATCATCTTTTCTTCCATTGTAGACCAGTGTGGAAATTATAGATGAAATTCTTAGATTGGTAGGGTATTAGTGGTTGCCTTCCCTGCTGTGTGGATGATCTATTACATTAGTGGCCCAACCTAGTGTTTGAAAAATTCCAGCATAAGGCTTGGTTTATGCTTTTTTGTTGTGTTAACTGAAGTATATGGCTTATGAGGAACAAGGTCATCTTCAATAATGGAACTGCGACCTTCGAATACAGTTTCTCCTTAATTCTTTATCGCCTCTCGAATTGGCTCAAGTTTGCAGATAAGTTCTTCATGACTACTGGCACTGCTTTAATTATGGGGCCTAAAGGTATTATAGATTGGTCTCACACCAAATCAAGGCTTTAAGCGTGATGTATCAGCTCCTTCAATCCTGATATGATCTTTTTCAGTTATGCATTTGCTGTCTTTTTTTTTTTGTGTTTGCTTTCTATTTTTATGATTCTCTTTTCTTTTCTTTTCTGCTTTTCTTCCATGTATCTTATTTTTAGCTACCTTCTAGTTAGCCCTTTCAATATATTGACTTCTTTCAAAAACAATTCTTCACTAATTACCGGGCATTAGTCTCATCACTGAGAAAATAAATCATTCATTTATTACCAAGTATTAGCCCTATCAGCATGTAACTAATTTCTTTGTCATAAACTACAATTTAAGTACGATATATCAAAACATTTATGACATGATACAATGATACACTAGGGAAGAAAATAACAAGGTGTATGACACTTATATGTTGTTGGAACTTGAGTAGTATCTCTCTACTGCTGCACAGCTCCTATGGCCTCTTATGAATTGGCCTCTCATGTATCAACAAATATACCACATTATTCTTCCATTGCCTACTCATTCTACGTAATATTATTTTAAATTTACTTTCATCAATTAACTCTTATTTTCAATTAAATTCTTGTTTAAATCATATTTTCAACTTGTATTTAACATTCAATTTCAATTTTCTTATTGCCATTTTGCTTCTAACTTATATTTCTCAATTACATGGTATGTATTAAATCCAAATAGTTTTTCAATTATTTTGATTCACTTACATCTATTTCGCTATTTGTACCTTCTCAGACATTCATTTCCTTCCAACCCAAACTTTCATTTCATATTAATACATATATATTATGCCACTTTGGCTTCCCACACATTTATTTTAAGGTCCTAAACTTTTGGTCAACAATTCTAATCTCTAATTTTTCATCAACAATTTTTAATGTCTAATATTTTATCAACAATGTTTTATGTCTAGTCTTTTATCAAACACTTTATGAGCACTACTTCAACTCATCAATTTCACAGGAATTTAACATACACATCCTCCCAAACATACCAACAAGAATTTATACATCAACACTCAACTTGAATGGTTATAATCCAAACCTAATTATACTAATCATGATCATATTATACATAATTAAAATCCAAAACACCAAACGTTAATCTAGTTTTCAAATCTCAATTAGTTAAAAAAATTTAGATCCCCTTTTAAAAACCCTTGTTGTCGTGACTGTGCATTTATCTCACCTTGATTTCCTTTACTTTTCTATCTTGTTTAGGTACTCAAAGATGTAGTGATGGATGTTTCTCTCAAATTCTTCTTTAATTTCCTAAATTATTGTGTGCTTTATCTATGAATATTTTTGAAGAAAAACTCAATATTTATCCTCCTGTTTTGTTCCAGCTATTGTTGGCCTTGATGAGAGAGGGAGGGAGGGAGGGAGAGAGAGAGAGATGGCTTTTATATGTTTTTTTCTTCTTTATTTACATTTTAGCCTTTCCTTTATATATAATCCTAATTTGTCCCAAAGTTTCTAATTTATTTCCTTCCTTTTATTTAGTGTCACAACATCCTATCTTTCTTTTTTTAAAATTTTTTTTTGCCCTTAATATTAAGTTTTAATTTTCTTAATATTTATTAAACCCATTTTATCTCTAGGTTAAAATTTTAATATTTAAAGAAATATTTAGCTGGGAGTTTACAAGGAAACATGTGTGGTAGCTATTGACTTTCCTATTCTATAAAGATTCCATGTCAAACCAATAAGACATTAATGGCATCAATTATTATCCATATTTTACAAGGATTTCATATTCATTATGGAATGTATGTTGTGGCATGGAGACTTGGGATTCTTTTGTTCTTCTTTTCCTATCATATCAAGGAAACTAAGGGGAGGCAATTTAAGTGAAAAAATTACAGCAATAAAAAACAAAGTTTTTTTAGCTAATTTGGAGTATGAAGTTTGGGAAAAGCCTCTAAGGAAAACAAAGGGAGAGTTTTAGCCATGCATTGGGATTTAAAAGAAGAGGATTTTTTATTATGATGTTTTTTTTAATATTATTAGCTTTGAATTTTATTCTAAATTGGGTTTGTTTTGGCCCATTAGATTTGGTTTGAGGGTTTGTTTTAGTATTAGACATGTGTTAGTTGATTACTAGATATACTCATTGGCTTGCAACCTAAAAAGAGTTTATTAGGGTTAACAGAGGGAACTATATATTGCTTTTACAGTTGCAAGTTTTGGCAGCTATGATGATTTGAATGAACATACCTTTTTTTTTTTGTTTTACGTGTTGCAAACAACCTTTCTTACAGGGAAAAAAAGTATACATTGACTTATCAAAGATTAACTAGCTCTGTGGTGTCATTAGTATATTTCAGGTTCTTAGGTATAAAGTTATCTCTGGGTCCAAGTTCTTCTTTTCAATACCTTTGGTTCTTAGGTATGGGGTTACCTCTAGGTTAGGGTTTTATCAAACTTGGTTTTTGGCTTTTTGGGTTGTATTTCAATTTCATTGGGAGTTGCTTGACCACATGATCAAAAAATTTGCATCACATGTGGAATCCTAAATTCAGGGTTTGTGAGTAACATAATGGTCGCTGCTCAAAAGTTTTCATTTTAGAGTTTAGGTAAGAATAATAGTTATAATGACATTAAGATTCTTATTCATCAAGCAAGAATAACAACCGTGTGTCATCTCTAAAGTGCGAATCCATATAGCTTTTTCTTTTTGCTAACATCATCTCATATTTATTTGCTTTAAAAACTGCTCAGTTTCAATTTTCAAGGGAAATATAGGCCCACCCCTACAAGTCAATCCCTTCAAATCCATAAACAATTGACTTAGAAAAAGACTCATGAAGAACCAAAAAAGGTCATATTTAAAAGCCTAAAAAAGGAAGATAGAAAGCATGAAAAGTGATATTGCTAGGCTCACCAATTAATTTGAACAAGTCTAGAGGTCCAAACTTAAAGAAAGAACATTTGCTCCAGTTGCAATTATAAAAGCAACTCTTTCCACCTTCTTTACACTAAATTTGAGGGCAAATGGAAAATCATTAGAATCTCATTTTCCTACACATCTTTCAGATTTGAATGTTGATGAAATATAGATGTTGCTAGGAAAGCTGACCCAAGGAAAAAGTGTTGCATTGTCAACCATTTTGTCATTGAAATTTTTTTTGTAATTAAACCTTTTTTTTCTAAATTTGTTTTTCATGTGTTTTGAGACTACATCTCATCTTTTAATGGAGTAGGTAGTTTTTGTCTCATGATTGCTTTAAAATCATGTTATTCACAATAAAGAGAGTTTTTATGAAAATGGAATTTGACATTTAATTTTCATCAATGTATGGATAAATATAATGGCAAAAAATAGTCAAAAACTTCAAGGTGTGTTATGCAAGATATGAGGGGGCAATCCCTACCCTTTTGAGACTCATAAGATTGACCCTTAAAATTGATCTCATGACTTTGTTCAAAATATTATGATCCAAAATATTATGACCAAACCAGTTTTATAAAAAAAATCCTTTGCCAAAACAATCTTAAGAAATTAACATTTGAGAAAAGTCACGAGAGTTCTAAAAGCAACAAAAAGCACAAAAAATTCAAAATGTTAGGGGGCAAGTCCAACTTAACAATAAAAAATAACAAAGTAAAAATGAAATGAGTATACCCCACTAAAACGATCAAAAAGGGTAAATAAAAAAATATGACAAAGAAAAAGAAGACTAAAAAACACAATGATGCAAGTAGATCCTAAGTCTTTGGAACTTTAAAACACTCTTTGATCTTATAAATCCTTTTATTTAATAGCCAAAATCCTCAACCTATAGTATGTGTCTTCAAAAGTAATTTCTAATCAAGCAAACAATTTAGATAAATAAATGACACTCTTAAAATGCAAAGAACTTTTTCATAAGAGTCATGAACAAGTTAATCATTATTATTCATACTAACGAAATAAATGTTCAAGAAGAGACAATGTTTTCTCATCAAAACCTTAAGCTTTCACTCGAGCTTTTGGCTTTGAAACCAATAAAAAAACATAAGGTTACCTCATCGCATACCTTGACTAATTACAAATCTAACTTGCATAAGAGACCAAATCACCTTTTTCTAAAGAAAGATTTTTATCCTGGGAATTATGAGAAATTAAAAACAAAATTGTTTCAAGCGTACATCGGGTATATTTATTTTTTCAAAATCCAAGACAATAAATTTTGGAAAATTCATTTAAGCCATATATGAAATTTTAAGCTAACATTTTTTTCTTAGACTTTACATTGTCAATCATCAACAAAATATATCAAAGATGTGTCTTAGGGTCTAGACCAAAGAAATATTTTCCATGTTATATCTCAGTGATTTCATGCCAACCTTGAGACATATAAAGACACAATCATTAAAATTGGTGAAGTGGTCTCAAAACATGAAAAATGATTTCTTAAAAAATATTTATTGAATAATTTTGCAAAGTTATTAACCAAAAATGATGATTCATGCATTTCTTTTTCAAGTCCTTTAGAAAAACGAGCACATCTAGGTCAGCAGAGGCAATCCAGTTTGAAAAAGCATAATGAACAATAACAGTCAAATGATGATTACACGAACTCTATCAAAACCATGAATGACATTTGATAATGAAGAGTGTCTTTTAATGATAGCTAAAATAATGAGCATAACTAGATTAGTTAGGGACAATGACACTTGAAATAGTACATGATGGTGGAGGATTTGTCGAACTCCATTAGTAATAAAGAGTAACACCATACTTGGAGTACATCTTTATGGTTGAAATATGGTTTACACCATGAGTGTGTTTTGATGAATGCTAAAAGGATGCACTTAATCATATCAGTTACGATCAATTTGAAATGGTCCTTGGTAGTAGAGGATTTGATGAGCTGCTTCAGAAAATAAGATTGCCAATGCATCGCTTCTCTATTAAAATAGATAATGAATGGGCAATGGTGCAAAAATACCACACTTGAAAGGCATCATCCGATAAAGGGATAATATTTATGGCATAAGATCTAGGTTGTATGAAAAAAAAAAGCATCTAGACATTTTAATAACATGGGCAAAACTCTTGAGAGTTGAAGAGTCTAGAGATTAAAAAGACTCGTCTCAGAAATTTCAAACCTTATCCATCAAGCAAAAGAGAGATTATGAAGAAAAGAGAGGGTTGTAGAACCAGGTAATGATGCATACAACCATCTAACTCTAAATCATTGCACAATATTTTTATAGAAATTTTCTAGGAAAAATCATCAATGGAGTCCAACAATGCTCCAATGTATCCAAGTCAACAAAGAAGTTATCTTTAAGCCATGATACCAATGAAAGTTCTAACCCTGTAATCAAGAAAAAAAAAATGTCTGTCATCATGGAGTTTCAGACTCAACCTACAACTAAGACAACATTAGTCGAATCTCATGGTCAGATAAGTCATTTTTAAACCATGAAGCAGGTCACCTCTCTAAATAATAAAATTTCAAAAAACATTTTCCACCAAGTTGATCATCCATTACAATGACACTATTTTGAAAGATTTTCAATTTTTTCATAGCCAAGTAGATCACTAAGTACAATGAGACTATCATGAAAAATCTTTAAAATTTTGACAACTAGGTAGGTCACCCATTATAATGAGATCATTTTGAAAGATTTTGAAAATTTCATAACTAAACAGGTCACTTGTTACAATGAGATCATTCTGAAAAATTTCTATATTTTTCACAATTAGGTATGTCACCGATTACAATGAGACATCATAAAAAATTTCAAATTTTTCACACACAGGTAGGTCACCTGAAACAATTGGACCATTTAAAAAAATATAGTTTTTTTCACATCCAGGTTGGTCACCTAAACAATTCGGCCATTTCAAAACATCATTTTGTTTACAAGATTATTACATAAAGCCTTGACAAGAATTTGATTTTAATTGAATGAAATTGAAAAAATCCAAAAGTTAGGGACTACAATTAAAAAGGTAAAGATATTTCAAGGACTAATTGATTATTTTATGTAACTTTTTTAAGTCTTTTTTGTTTATTTAGTCAATCCAATCCAATTAATTATAATTGAGTCTAATTGAATTAATTTGATTCAATTTAATCCTAAATCAATTCATGATCGTATTTCGATTGGAGTTAAATTGACTCGAGTAATTTAACCATATTGCAATCTCTCAATTCCAGCTCTTGTTTCCTGAAACACCAACCAAATTTATTCAAAATAATTCAAATTTTTAGTTATAAATTAGGCCTTTAAAGTCTAGATTTCGATCCAGAAAATCAAGCCTCGATCTCTTCCATAATCAGCCAGCATTTCAATAAAAATCAAATAAAATCACCAGCCTTCATATTAGTCTCTCTTAGGTAAAAATATTTGGGGACAAAAAAAAAAAAAAAAACACCACACATTTGGCTCTGTCTCACACACTTCAAGACATACAAAAAGGAACCCAAACAAAGCTACTCTCTATTTTTTTTTGTCCAACAATCATCTTCTCCATCACACACCCATTTTCCTCACCTCTGTCAACCTCCTCCAATATCAACTCAGCCTCTCTATTACCAATATAGCCAACACCCCTCTATTGATGCTAACAACAACCTCCTCTAGTTGATGACCTATTATAACCTTTTAAACCACCAGTGTAGACATCCCCTCAAAATTTCTATCTCTCTTAACCACTAACACAATTGTCACCCTCTCCTATCAAAAACTAAATGATAACCTCTATATCCTCAAAAATAACATAATAGCTAGCCAAAACAGCCCACGCCCATAGCCCTATCTTTCCAATTTCTCCCGCCACTGACCATCTTAAAACAACAATCACAATGATCACCATCAATGCCAATAGTAGCCACCGTGACTCATCTCATAGATCTTATTGTCAACTTCATCCATACTTGCAACCAATAACTCCTCTCTCTCTAACTCCCACTATCATTAAGCTCCTTCCCAATGTAACACAATAGTAGTGAACCATCACAAACCCGACTCCATTTCTCACATTGATAATAACCCCTCTTCTCAGTTGTGGATCCAACAACCATCTATCAAACCTCTCCCTCACTGTCACTAACATAACTTATAATTGCACCACAATAGTACAA
>Ga0307517_10007849_pt1 | contig 15458 bp, 20 predicted proteins | sample 23_EM_MG_FD_194515 | JGI IMG/M metagenome (GOLD analysis project Ga0307517, IMG submission 194515) | Populus trichocarpa ectomycorrhiza microbial communities from riparian zone in the Pacific Northwest, United States - 23_EM | ecosystem: Host-associated > Plants > Roots > Unclassified | place...
GACATATGTGTGACATCTGCGAGACACTTGCGAGTGGAGGGGTGAAGTTGCGATCACTTGCGGACAGGCGACTCGCAAGTGATCGCAAGTGACTCGCAGATTTCTGTATGCCCCAAGGAATGTCGATCTCCAAGGAATGTCATCAAAAGAGGAATTCTGATCAGATGTTCTGAGTTGGCCATGCTACCGAATATGGTCAAAACTTCTTGAGTCACGGCTACTGCGAGTAAGTATGTAATGTTATAGGAGTTTGTGGTACTCAATTTCCTCCCTCATTCATTAAGCTAGCGTCTTCAGATTGTGCACAGTCATGAGTAAGCCCCAGAGAAGCATGATTATCAAGTTTTATGAGAAGGAGTGTTACACGACTGGTGCCACTAATTTATCTGTATACATCACCTTCTCTAACATCACCTCCTACAAACGTTCTGAGCGAGTTAATGGCTGATTTCTGAAGTAATTTAGAGATGAATTAAAAAACAGTACTTTTTTTCGCGGTGTGATGTGCAATATTCGGGAGTATTACACCACATGGTACATAATTAGTGGGTTACTGGGAGACAGAGCTGGCATGCAGGAATTCTTGGCAGTTGCCGATGGTCCGCTTCTCCCTCAAGAGGATCCTGTGGTGTTACCGAGGGCCTGTAACTGGAGAGGAGTCTACCCGCAGTAGTCGATTTGTCTGGGGAGTTGTGCATTCAGGAGCAGGGTCAGCAATCTGGGACATCGATGGCAATTGCCAGTGGAGAACATGGTACTCAGGTATGTGATAGATGAGCGGGCAGGTAGGTAATGGTGGTAATGGCTCCTTAAAAAAAATGGTCTTGTTTCTAGCATAGGGTCAAAAAAATAGGGAGTCCTTCGAACATTTTCCATTGAACGACCATTCACATATCACAATGCCACGAATCATGAACTAAACAACTTCAGAGAGAGAACGTCTCAATCTGGACGCCATAGCTCTCCAATGCTGCTCCATTCTGGACCTACGCAAAAAGGTCAGCATCTACCGCTAAGCACCACTAATCCGAAACCACTTACCCCGATCAAGAAGAACCTATTCACAGTTAACTGAGATGGCCCGATGAGATCCTCATCAAATGGAATCGTAATCGTAAAATTTTGATAATATCCGCTGGCCTGTACTTGGGGTTCGTATGGGCCTTTGTATAGGACTTGACCCACAACAGATGGATTGGGGCATCCGCTGGATTCCGGGCAGGGGACGATGCCTATGGTTATGGCAACTTCGATGGCGTGATATCCGTGCGTCTGTGAACGTGTCGAGGAAAAGATTCATTAGCTTGATGGTATGCAATGAACACTGAAACGACAAGACACACCTCTCTAATGACTTGAACAGTAAAGGGACGTTCCAACGGAACCCGTTCCCCTTGATTTGGTGTGCCAATAGTCAGGCCCTGAGCTGAAGCAAGGGCAAAGAAAGCAAACAATGGAGCTAAGACTTTCATACTGTCGCAAGCTTGGAGAAAACGGGGAGTGGACGGTAGACCTGGATTGTGCGTATTTATGTGGGGCCGTTGGGTGCGAGTTGGGTGCCTCCCTTAGGCTACTAATGTTCAATTTGATGGGATCGAACTGTCAACTATTTGCCAACTAGAAGTTGACTAGAAGTTTATGAACATTGAGATAAGTATACAGCGTAAGAAATGAATTACTATGATTAACCACGACTTTGTATTATCGAGTTGGCTACATAACGGTATTACTTTTGTATTTACAGGTGAAGTATGATTGACCATGCTTGAGCCTTTGAAATCGAGAGGGATCAAAAATTCGTAAAAAATAAAAATAAAAATAAAAAAGAAGTGACGCCACTCACCAACCACTCACATCAGAATTTGCAGGGTTTTCGGCTTAGGGTTTCCCACAAGTTTGCGTCACTTTGTATGTTGGAAGAGGCAAAAATCAATTTTCCGCAGTTCTGCTTCGAAGGATGAGCTTCTAGATCTGACAGTTGACTCAGCATTCAGGCCATCAAATGCAATGGCGACCACTATAAAAGATCCCGCTCGTCACATGATCATGCCATTTACTTTTTTCGGCGCCTAACGTAAGACCATCGATTTCCCTTTCATAAGTTCATCGAGCCAATCCAGACAGTGAAACTACTAAAACGACACTGCTGAGTGATGTACAAATCTCCACACTCTCATGATCTTGAAGGACGAGACGTCCAAGACCCTGCGTTGAACACTACAGCAAGCAACTCAAATACTGCCATGCGACAGGGAGAACGAGGAAGGATACTACTATCAATGGTGCATAATGAGAGTACATACTACGCTGCTATTCTACTTCCGGGATCGTATTTGGTGCGTCGCACTTACTATGAAATACGAAGATGATTGACCTCAAACATGTTGTAACAGGAAGCTATGGCTATGGCAGTCGACGCCTTTCATGTCCAACTTGCGGCTCAGGGGACGGAAGTGACAGATCTGGTACTGAAGCTAGGAATGAAGTCATCCTCTGGGCCAATATCTTGGGCACCATTACGTCCCGAGCAATGGGCAGACATTATCCGTGACGGAGACGAAATCCAGCTGGGAAGTGGCAGTGCGGAGGACATGGGTTTACATGTTCCAGGTCCCCTTATTTCCTTTAGGTGCCGAAAAATCGATGTCATCCAAAAGAAGTATAACTATATAACGGTGCTATTACCAAGGACTTGTGAGGTGCGTGGCGTTCGAAACGGAGACGGGAAGCACTTGTGCTAATATTCCGATCTCCACCCACCCAGGACCTCAAGATTATTATCCGAAGGGAATTTAATCTCGGATTGGATGCCCAATTTCACCTAAAACGACTCGGATCTGTGGGAAAGGATATGGTGTGGGCGAAGATCCCTCCTTCTCAGTGGCTACCTGTTATCCGGGAGATGGTTAAGAATGATCCATCCACCGAGATACTCGTAGTGCGTCGTTAATCAGCACAATTTCTTTTGAACCCAGCCCCCTTCCCCAATGATAGCTGTAACTGTCCCATGTATATTGGGTTCATTGCTCAATCGCCAAAATGTCAAGCTAGCTTCAACGCTCAACCCTGAGCTCGTCCATCCACACCCAAGAAACCTCGCATATATTTCATGGTTGGAAAAACCTACACCGGCAAGTACTTTCGTTCAAATTTCACCTATATCATTCCATTCATTCGTGCTTTGATTGGGCTTTAACGTATTTGACGCTCGAGTTCAATCTTCCCTCTCTTGTCCTATGCCATTTTCCTTGACCTATAACATAACCCTAAGTATGGTAGGATTGAGTCGAACGAAATGTTTATCGACAAAGACGTGAACTACAACAACGGACATGTAGCGACTCAATCCAACTCAACCCGTACTCACACTTCGCGCCGAGTCTCAGACATCTCTGAGCTAAATTCATTGACTGGGCGAAGAAGTCGATGGGTGGGAAAGTGTACAGGAAAATCCTAACGCCTATAGCATCGTTCTTATTGACCCGCTCCGCCTGCCTATTACTTCAATATCTTTGTTCCTAGGCATTTTCAACGCCGTCTTGTGACATGTGAAGTTCATTTCCTAATTTTAAATCTCATTACAATCAGTGTTCCCGTAGGACGAGGCATCACAGCCACCATCATAAGTTTACAGTTTGATAGTTGGTACAATTTGATGTCAGGGAGAAATAAGATGCAGAGAGCTAAGTTAGGTGACAATTTGGGGCAAAGTAACTACAAGCGAAAGAGCGTCGCGTGCAACACCAACACTCCATCAGGCGCGTTTCTCAGGAAGGCTTCAGTAACTTATAAAAAGTATTGTAGGACAAATGCCCGTCCTTACCAGAGAAAACGTGAAAAAAACGCATTTCTCGCGTTCGTCGTTTAGCAGCAGTACAAGCCCCCGCCAGCGGCTATAATTCTCGCAATCAGTACTTCAACTTGGGAAACCCGAGGGGGAGAGGGACTGACAGTGGCAGCAAGGGCATTGACACGTGGGGACCATTAGTATACCATCCACAAGTAGCCCTGAGGACGTGGTGGCGTCTGTGCGTTTCAATGGTAGAGTGGCAGATGCCATTATGGTGATGGCGAGGGATGAAGCCACAGTGATGATAGCGTATGTGAAACGCATCTTTGGGTAAAGGGGTATTTACTATTGGATGCCAAAGAGGTACGGTAGGGGGCGAATGAAGAACTACTCCCGTTTTCAAGGGCTATTTTATACTTACAGACGACCAAAAACACGGAATCGAGGCATAAGGAAACGCGCCGGAAACGTACGTCAGAGGGGGATAGATGGGCGCGGGGACCTCTTTCTCAAGTTCATAACCGATGCGGGTTACTCGGGGCCAATGGGACTTCGTTGTTGGAGGTTATTGAACAGACTTGCTTGGATCTATACAGAGAAACACTTGCCCATGGTCGTAAAATAGATGGCATGCGATGTGCATTGCGGCGATGAAGGAAGCCGTACATAATTATTGGAGATCAATCGATCACGCGTCGTCTGCAGAATTACATACTTACCCAGAGTGGGGCATGAAGAAAGGCCTTCCATTGCTTGTTTTGTCCTTAAAAAGACGTTTTTATTAATATCACTTGGTGAAGCCCACCTACATTCTCGTTACACAACAATACTAGTAAGACCAATGTATATCACGCCAAATAGCGGGTTAGGAAGCTGAGCCGAGGGCAGACAGGCTCGATCCTATATACCGGATTAAATTGATTACTTACTCTGAATGTCAAGTCATAACAGTTCACGAGGTAAATCTGGATTGGTCGAGAGTATTACAAACTGTGTCGAGATCACACTGATCCGAGGAAACTACCTCATAAGTGCACTGCACAGTTTTTCCACCGGGAACCCAATCTAGAATGGGAGATGAATTTATGCGAAATATCCTTGCACCAAAACCCCAACCATGGAGCTAACCAACTTCTTCGCCTTCAATTATATCTCAGATTGGGACATCCCTTGGGTCGGTTATATCATTACAAGAAGGTGTGCCACTCACATGAATTGACGCCGAGAGCCAGTAATATGCCCGGAGCTGGAAATGTCGGCCAATCCCAATGACAACTATTGCCACTCATCGGAAATCGATGGTAGGACTCGGTAATCTCCAATAAACACCAACGCCTGTCTCCGGCGCCTCCAGTGGGTAACATTGTTCTCCAGTGTCCTTTCCCATTCGCTCAATGTACCCCATTGAAGTCTGTTGTTTGCCATACTCGGCCCCCTCGTGATGTAACCCTATTGGAGATTATTGGCTAACCCTAGGAATCACCGGTTCTAAGACTAGTAATACATCGTGGTGTCTGGATACCAGTACCTGTATGTCGTTGTAATTGAGCAGCCGTTTTCAGACAACGATTACCAGTGCTGTGATATCCATTCATCTATAATGGTTGACATTGAGCACTTGACATGCTACTGGTGTTGAATGATGATTGACATTGGCTAACAGTGACATACATTGATCCTACATCACCCGCCATAAATTTGAATAATAGATGTGCCTTAAAACTGAGTTCAACCGCGCATATGCATTCATGAATTTGTGAACTGGATCGTCTTCAATCTCGTGCATTATGCCACCCTCACTAATCAAGGAAGAAATTTATATTCAAAAAGCACCCAAATCTGACAATATCTTGGACAGTTTGCCCGCATGTGCATGGTTCTCTCTCAACCGCAACAGGCCGCGTCAGGCAATCCACAAGGACGCCTATGTGCTTGGGCAACTGGAGTAAGTCGAGGCTGGTGCAGGACAAGGATGGAGAGTCGCGTTTCTGGATGACGCGTTGGCTGTGGACGCATCTGCGCAGTGTAAGAACTTCTGTTAATCCGAAAAATGAAGGGTGTACGGACCTCAGCCAAACCGTCAGCACATCACGTTTTATGAATCTCGTACCATTTTGACCCCACATGTCCCAATGCACGACCAACTCTGGAATTATCTCACCTTTTAAATAACGCTCCACATAGTGCAAGAGCGTGCTTGTGTGCACGAACAAAGTGTACTTGAGATGCAAGCTGTACTCCACGGAGAGCACTTGGATGCGCTCGCTCGACGCTGCAGTGAACAAGACACCAGAGGGCGGACGGCCATGGAGAGGACCAGAGTGGATCCCGATTTGCCCCCGTGCGGAGTGACGGGGAGATTGAGAGTAGCAACGATGATGACGGAAGGAGGACTGAGTACATAGATGTGGAGGGACGTGGACGTGACAAGAAATGTGTCATGACTGAGAAAGACAAAATCGCCAATGTCGTGCGGAAGGCTTTGGCAAGATGAGTCGAAAATAAGGGTTTTTGTTTTTCCAATTCCAGATGAGAATTCGTGAAGCGTAATGGAGGCCAAGGAGGTCCCATCCAAATTGGAGCAGGGGAGTGAGGAAATCATCGTCAGGAGGAACGGTAAACGTGAAGACGGAAAGAGGTGCATTCGTAGATATCTTTGTGATTATGAATGCGCTGTGGGTTTTGAGTACTTTCTTCGAGAAACGCGACAATGTCTTCTGTAGGATCGATGGCAAAATCGCGAATGGGGAAATTGGGGATTCTAGTCAGCGTATATCCCTCGTTCCCATTTGAGGGTAGGCCGAATATGTTGAGGTTCTGCCCATCGGAACTGGCAAAGACACCCGCGACGAGATCATAGGCTTTACAATAGTGGGGAACCACAATGGTGGTGGTCTGTTTCCACTTGAGACGTTCCCATGCATGTTGGCGGTCGCGGAGAAAGAACAATAAATTTAGGTATGAAACTTTACTACCTGTATATTCCATACCGTAGAGCGCGAGTTGGGTTATGTACCGGTGCAACGAGGATGAGATAAATGTGAGGTACAGTGACCTGGACGCCTGAAGACGTGAATTTAGAGGAAGGATGATCATATTTGCCACATACCGACGCAAATCTCAAGAGAGACTTTGAATCCAAGTTTATCATTACTTGGAGTTTCAGCTCGACAGGTAATGCATCGAGGAGGGAGGTGACCATGGCGGTTACAACGAAAGGGGCGTGGACTCGGGAAACTCCGATGCGTCACATATAACTCGCCAGGTCACTGAAGGTCTCGATGCTGTGAAGGCCACCAAGGGATGTAGGACACTAGGACCCAAATCCAAACCCATTTGTATCATTATATCACATGCATACGTTGGACGCTTGTGGTATCTTCTATGTTAAGATGATTATATATTTGAAATTCATGCGTTTAATACAAGCTCTGTACTGACGCCCTCTTTACATTCCCAATGAAAGGATGGCCGACGTAATGGTACCTAATGCAACTGGGACGGGCTGGGACTTGTGGAGGACACTGACGATGACCCTGTCCCAGTAGTCATGCTCGAACTTATATTGAAGTCAACAAGGAAATCTAACATGAGCGTCACTCCAACGGCATCATCGGAAAGCGAAAATGAGAGCGGGACTACAGGATCATGTAGCTCAACGCTTTCATCGGAGCTGTTAAAGAAAGAGAGAAGAAGTAACGTTCAATGTTCAGCGCAAACTCCTTAACCACCCCTAAATCCCTTCGTAGCCCAACCTGCGCCTCACTAATCCTCGCAAGGATCTTCAAATCACCCAACGAATTCCGCCTCGGCACACTCCCACTCCCACCTCCGCCACTCGCACCCACACCCACACCTTTCCCCCCACCAAGCCCAGGGCTTCCATCCACACCAACTGTCGTCGCCCTTCCCAACAACACGCTCTTCTTTCCCAGCGAATGACCCGCGCCCCCCACCGCGAGCTTGTTTGGTGACGCAGGCGGGAAAAGGCGATCCAGCTGGTGTAAAAAAGAACGAAGACGACGATGTTGACGGAGACGTAGGCTGCGGCGTTCTCGGCGGCTCCAAAACAGAAACCGATAAAGGCGAAGACGGTACCACCGAAAACCCAGGCGAGAGTGTCCTAGGGTGTGCATGTCGAACGCCGATAAAGCAGAAGCCAAAGAACGCGTATGATTCTTCCCATTAGGATCGTCCGCGGCGGCGAAGGCGGTTGAAGTTCAATGAGTGGTAATAAATCCTGGGCCAGCCACGCCTCCCTGCTGTTCCCACCTCACATCCTTTGACCTCCTCGTCCGCGACTTGGACCGCTGCCTAACCTTCCAAGACGGTGTCCGCTGCACACCTCCACCCAAGCCCACACCCGTGCTCGGCGAATACGATCCAGAAACGGATCCAGAACCTCCAGACACCGTCGACGAAGGAAACACGGAAATCGCCTCGCTACGACCCAAAGAAGCAGAAACGATGTAAGATGCGAAATCGGATGGTTGAGTGGTCGCTAGTGCCGCTGGAAGCTCGAAAAAAAAGGGGTATGGTGTCTGCTGCGGAGGAACTACCGTTCGGAGTTGAGGGAAGTCACGCGTAAAAGACGACATGGAAATTTTTGGACAAGGAGTACGGTCGGGGTGTCTTGTGATTGGGGTTCGGCTGCCGGAAGGAACGGTGAATTAGAAAATGACTGGAAATAGATGAATAGTAAAAAAACAGCCCACCAATAATTTCTGAAGGCGTTGAACTTCTTCCTCTCCGCCTCCTCGCACCCCACTTCATGACACTTCCGATGCAACTCAGCAGCGTCGCGCAGAAAGCATCCCCCAAACCGTAGGTAACGACGGTCTCGGTTCAAGGACACGGTGACGTTGGTGACGTTCATCCACAGAAGACACACCCGACGGCGTCGTTGATCTTGTGTTGACCTTCACTGTCCGAGAACCGATACCACCCAGTCATATCGATCAACTCGCTTCTCCCCTCTGGGTGGGGACGGGTCTTCTTCCTTAACCGCCTCCTTTCTCGTTCTTTGTGTATAGGCGACGAAGGGGTAATAAAGCCAAGCAGGACATCGGACTCGGATGGGAACCGTAAACAAGGGGGGGTTGACGACAAATAGATATCGATAGTATTTGGGGTGGAAGACACGTTGGCCGTTGGAGAACAAGGGAGAGGTTCAGGTGATGGGGGTTGGTTATTAAAGGGGAAGAACGGCATGGTGGCAAAGGATTCGCAGGTGCAAACCGAGAAAGCGCAGCATGCCGCGACCGAGCAGTGACAGTCCTATCCTCCTCGTCTCGGCGCCCGAATTCTAGATCCAACTCGTCGCGTTTCGCTTCCATCTCCAACTGATCGTCCCAGCTCTCCTCTTGCACATCCCGTCGTCGCGGCGCAGAGAGCTTTGGCTTCCGAGGCGAGTTATTGCGGGTCTCTACTTCGAAATCGTTATCCCAATTTTCCGTGCGTTCCGCCGTAGGTAGTGCTGGTTAAATCCCATTCTTCCATCGTGCTGCTTGCCATGGAGAACGTACGATGATTTCTGGTGGATGACGGGCAGCGTTGGGTATCGTTAGAAGGTCGTGTTGGCATGACTCTTCGCATTACTGCTCGTACTCGGCCTCCCGTTCCCCTGTCCAGACTCGAAATCGTCATCCCAGTTCTCTGAGGGTTCTAAACGCGTCCTTAGTCAGCGAAAACATGGAAGAAAATGCACCTAGGGTATGAGTTCCATGAAGAGGATTGACGGCCACAGCTGCCATGCGCTTTGTCGTCGTGGTGCTGGTTGACTGATTTGCTGTCAGTGGTATTCAACCGCATGATCCACTATTTGTATCCAATATAAATCGTTCTCGATCGTGACTGAAAATGCTTTGGCGCGTGGTGGTTGGTATACGTGTCAGGTTCAAGCTGAACTTGAGGAACCGTAGGGGAGTTCTTTGAATTCGGCAGTTGAGTCGTATTTGGAAAGAGTTGAAGTAAGTGGTTTCGTGCTTGGTTTGTGTTTCGTTTGGGGAGACGCAGGTTCACAACCTTGTTTTTGCAGTTTTCCCGCGCTCACCACCCCCGCCAAACATCCACTTTTAGTAACTCTCCCCCAACTCCTCCAACTCCAAGTCCAACAAAAGTGCTCGCCCAGTAACTAGACAAACATCGCTCGATGTAGGATAAAATCATGCAGAACCCCCCCTTTCACCTGAAACCCCAGGGTTGCTAAATTGGATGGGTAGAAGCCTGGCGTACAGCGGATAGCCGACGATCAAGATAAAGTTCGAGGCCCTCCGGATTATCGTACGACTTTGGGTGCGACGACGCATCTCCACAAGAGCAGCCATCAAACTACTGGCAACAGCATATTATTCGACGAGCGGGATTTCCCTGACGAAATCGGAAAGGGTAAACCATTGCGTTCGGTGCTATGAACGCTTCCTCCCCGCAGTAAGTAATAACCGTTGTGCATGCGTCCTCCCTGAGGGCTCGACTGTTTCGCATGCTATCTCCGTGGAGAACATTTCTTATGGAACCCAATTTTATAGATGCAATGGCCCTCTTGCATCCCAGGGCGGCCCACTTCCATGCGGCGTAGAGGCCGACATCGGGAAATGCACCGACCTATCTATATTCATGGCTGCGGGATCAAAATAATATAAATAGTGTTGCTGTGAACTGAACCCGCTCATGGGTTGAGCCCGCTTGAGTTGCAGTCTAACCAAATTCAGCCGCTCAAGCTCACTTAAGTTTGATCAGCTCAAGTTCAGCTTGAGCAGGCTGGGTACGGATCAACTGTCTGACGCAACGTTGTCGAGCTGCTATAGTGACGTCTGATTTTAGGTATTCTTTAATTTCATCTATTCACTCAGATTTCGGTACCATAGTGGAGGGGATAAATAAACCTATCCAACGAAACATAATTCAACTCGAATTGTTCAGCCATTGTTGAGTATGTTAGGTTGCGCAAGCTTGATGCGAGCCACAGAGAGGCGTGATGATGGCTAACCCAAATCCGGGCAACTGGGCTCAAGTCCGCTCAAGCAAATTAAGTACCCGAGAGCTCGAGTTCGCTTCAACTCGGTTCACAGCAACACTAAATATAAAGATTACACTGAAATTCGGTGCGGAACTTCAAATGGACACATCGGGGCCCGATCATGACGAAAATAAAAACGGAAGATAGGATGTACGACGTTTATACTGGAAGGTGCATTTCTTCTGACTACGTCCTTCTGTCCTCCCTTTTTTTAAAAAAATTCTGCCATTATCTTCACAGTTGAGAAGCATGAGTTCATGAGTTTGACGCGCAGGACTTCGATTCCAATTCTTATTGTCAATGATCATCACGGGATGAGCAGTATGTTTTCCTGTTGTTCATTTGGGGTTAAATTTTTTTTTCAATAAGTCATCGCGTTGGCTAGTTAACTCATCCTAAGCATCACCCTCAGGCGGAGCTTTGTCCGCTTGGGTACTTCCTTTAGTTCCCGAACCGCCCTAAAAACATTACATGACCTGTCATGATCTTCCCCAACCAAGGCCTCCAACAACGGGATCAATTGGTGGCACTCGCACTCGACTGCGCCCTACGTCACATTACTCTGGATTTAGTCCTTAATGCTATTGGGTGACTTCCCAGAAGGCAAACTTGAATTTCCAGGTCTAAATCGATGACAGGTAGGGTCCTTGGCCGACATGCCGCCTGGATTCAGGTCCCAGATCCGTCAAGAGGGCCAATTCAAGAGCTTTCTAAACTTTTCTAAACACGACATTTGGAAGGGGGGTTGGGACCCTCCCTTCAAATCCTAAACGCTCTCGGATGTCCAAATAAGGTGTGTGAGGACCGCTTTTGTGTCTCGGTCTCAATAGTCACCGGTTGAGTCAGCACATCGACTACGCTCGCACCACCCATTCCCCTCCTCCGCTCCATCCTCCTCGTTTTATGGCACAGAATGAAGGCACCACATTCTATAGCAAAAGAAAATGCCGCTCCCTTCGCGATCAATGGTTCACTCAGCACGCGATCCTGCATTTTTTTAACGTTCGAAACACGCTCTGAAAAATCCTTACCCCCGTCTTCGAGGCCCCATCTTTTCACTAATGAGTTGAGTCTATGCATTTTCCACTTGGCCACTAATTTACCATAGAACGGCCCTTGATTTTACAGGACTCGACGATCTGTAACCTCTTCTTTTTGCGCATTTTGCCCGTTTTTCACAGCTGGTGTGCACTGTCCATTCAACGGCAATAAGAGATTTTAATCTGACCCTTCCGTCTTCAAGCCCGAGCCAATGAAAACGCGTATCGTCTTTCGAGGGTCTTTCTGCGCAGGAAAGGGTGTAGCAGCGAGGTTAAAAAGCAGCCTGAAAACTCTCGGTATGATCCCACAGTTTCCTCCAGTTCTTTTATCTAATTTCATGGCCCAGCGATCACCTACGCGCTCACCGTTAACACCTCTGGCTGGTGACCAGCCTACGCAATCGCAAGGTCAGCCCCTTGCGGCAACGACTCCTCATTCCATTGGGTCTGGACCGGCTTCTTGGAGGTTCGACAACTATAACCATGTGAGTTATTTATTTCTCCTACCGTAATTATTATCTATTCCTTACACTGTTTTAGACTGGAGCCAACCCGTCGCTACCATCAACTACCGCTGTTGGGACTCAAGGTTCCTATAACTTCCATCAGCCCATGCATACGGTACGTTATTTTAATTCTACTTTTTGCACAAGTTGACTCACTGTGGTTACTTAGTATCAATCTCGCGGAGAACTTCCAGGCCACTCTTGGAATTTTCAACACGCTCCGAGTCGTTGGCCTCCCCATATACCACTTCCAGCATCATCCGACAATGACCTCACCCATGGCCCCACCATTGCGCATGCCATCGGCTACTCCCCAACCACCAAGGTGGCAGGCTCTCGACACGTGAGGTCCCATGACGATCTTCCTGAGCCTACTCGGACCAAGAAGAGCAAACGCAAACGGAGTGACATTTCCGATTATGAGTCAGCTCAATCCGAGGACAGTGACGCGCCCCCCAAGAAGCGGAGTGGCCATGGTGGTCGCCGTGCTGGCGCTGGGAACTATCAGGAGCAAGATCTGAAGGAGCTGTTGCGCCTTGTGGAGAAGGAGTTGCCAATGGGCCAGAGGGGTTGGAAACGAATTCACGAGAAGTACGCTGTTTGGGCTACAGCCAAAGGTCGGCCTGTTCGCGAGTGGAAGCTTCTGGAGAGCAAATTCAAGAATGTATGCGAATTTTACATTACCTGTTTACTTTTTTTTTCTAACTTACTTTCCAGCTTGTCAAAACCAAGAAGCCGACAGGAAGTGGCAGGCGCCCCGAGAGTGTTACTCGTGCCAAAGCCATTGACAAACTCATCAATGAGAAGGCAGGAACTCGCACTATTAACGACTCGGAGTACGACTCGGAGGAGATCGGTGATGGAGACGCATCAGATCATGATGAGCCAAAACCTTCTCAAGTCCACGATGTTGTTGCTCGCTCTGATCGGTCCCAAGCTCCTCTACCCCGTCGCCCTCGTGTGCAGACCACGGAACTCGTTTCCAAAATAGCCCAGGCTTTGGATCCAGAGGCACAGCGCACTCGCGATGAGGAACGTGCTAACCGATCATTCCAGAATACTCAGGTGTTCACAGTTTCTCAGCAACTCCGCGACGCGCAGGCCACCATCGAAGCACTTCGTACTGAACTTAACACCACGCGTGACCGGCTGCACGCTGTTGACCGCATTCGTGACCGCCTCGACTTGGAGCTCAACTTCGAGCGCCGCCTGTCTGCCTTAAGTGGAAAGCAGAAGCCACTCCACTCCCCATCATCCCTAAAGAATCACAAGTATGAACCTGACCTTGTTCGAGTTCGCGGCAAGGTTCGCCATGATGAGCACTTTCCTGAGGGTGGGCAGCGCACAACTTGGATAACTGATGGTTCCAGTGCGTCTGATTGGGACAACAATGATCACAAAGAAAACCACAATCCCTCCATCGACAATTATGCACAACAACCTTTCTACGCTTCGCCAGCTGCGGATATCAAGCCCCAGTTTCGAAAGTACTCAACTGCATTTCACTCGTACCAGCCAGCTGCTTCCTCGTCTTCCAAATCCCCCACACGCTCGTTTCTAGCCCCAGGAACAGACGAAAAGCCAACAGATGATGTGAAAGGTCGCCGTTCGACTTGTACATCCCCTCAAAAATTATTTTAAACAATTTATCCTGTCCTTGTTGAGCGCAATTCCAACTTCCTTTACATACCTTCTTGTTCATGATATTCACCTTCCTTTATTATACCCAGTCTTCTCATGGTTATCTAATTTACTGTCGTCTACACTCGTTTACATGGCTATAATATATATTGTTAATTCTGATATTCAGGATGAACGTGGAACCTCGAAACCCGATCCTTCTGCCGCTGGTCTCCAAACACCATATCTTCAAAATGATTCCAAATGTCCTCGTCATCTAATGTCTTCTTCCATTCTGGCATGTAAACCTTCTCAATCTCGTTGTATCCAACTCGTCGGGCACGTAGATTGTGCAAACGGAAACAAATCTCAAGCAGGTCACCACGGGCATTCTTGTCATTGATCTGAAGAGGCATACGCAGTCGTCCAAAGGAACCTTGAATTGATCGCATTCCCCACTCGGCTGTCTGGCGATAAGAAAGGAGTTCCCGATCATAGGCAAACCTTTCTTCAATTTCTTCATTAGTGCCGCGTAATCATTCACCTGTCTTGATAGGTGCCACAATGCGACCCTCAATCTCCACACTTCCTCGGGGAAATGCAGTGTCGGCAACCAAGTAGAAACCATCAGGTGTTTCTTTCAATAACTTCTTGTAGATGGGTTGTGCAACACGAGAGTCATGCCAACTTCCCGGTGCATTGAAGTTGACAGCAATAATGACACCTTTCAATTGTACTCGTGAAATTAAGTTAAATGGGGATTTGATTGGACTCACTGCGAGGAGAAAACACAATAACAGAACTGATAAAATGCTCAGACAGCCATCCATTGTATGTTGCATTCTCGATCTCTGGATTATCGGATGTTTGTGTGGGAAGGTTTAAGCCATCAATGCTTGCGAATGCACCATGAAGACGAGGATGGCGAGCAACAATAAGATCACTGTTGTCTTGGAATTCCATGTCATGCGCCGGCCACTGAATTGCAGCATCAGGTAAAGCACGTAGTGTTTTGAGGAGGATCTGGAGGCCAAAAGTAATGTACCGTGATACCGTAGTGGGGATGAGAGCGAAGATTTGCTGGAGGGATATTTCGAGCATTGTGGAATTTAAGTAATGCAGTACAAGCCCCAATGCACCCCAAGCATCTAGGGACCTCCCTCCCGGGCGTGATTCTCCACGAGTGCTTGCGTCAGCACGTGGAATCGGCTGGTTGAGCCAGCGCGCACCAAAGCCAGATCGCACAATCAACTCAAAAGTCTTGACATCAAACCCCATTGTTGTTATGAAAGCACGGTCATTGCGACTGTTGAATAAGGCCTGCCATGGTGTATTACATCAGGAAAAAGGGGTTTGGTCCTAAAGAAACCCAGGTTGCTCTGGGTGTCTCTAGAGACTCTAAAGACTTCAAAGACTCAAAGACACCCAGGTTCGCCCCAAAGCAAAGTCCCCAATGTTCAACTTAGCCAAAGCACCCCCAAAGC
>Ga0307517_10007850_pt1 | contig 15457 bp, 13 predicted proteins | sample 23_EM_MG_FD_194515 | JGI IMG/M metagenome (GOLD analysis project Ga0307517, IMG submission 194515) | Populus trichocarpa ectomycorrhiza microbial communities from riparian zone in the Pacific Northwest, United States - 23_EM | ecosystem: Host-associated > Plants > Roots > Unclassified | place...
AGTGGTCCATAACCGGCCTTATCTGGGCGATTAAGGTCGACATCTCCCCGTTCTAGCATTAACTTGACCACACGTTCGTGTCCATCAAGAGCAGCACACCCGAGTGGTGTTCGATCGTTATTATTAGGGCGATTGGGGTCGACACCTTCCCGTTCCAGCAATAGCTTGACCACCCCTTCGTGTCCTTTGAATGCAGCGCACCCAAGTGGTCCATAACCGGCCCCATCTGGGCGATTAAGGTCAACATCTTCCCGTTCTAGCATTAACTTGACCACACGTTCGTGTCCATCAAGAGCAGCACACCCGAGTGGTGTTCGATCGTTATTATTAGGGAGATTGGGGTCAACACCTTCGTGTTCCAGCAATAGCTTGACCACCCCTTCGTGTCCTTTGAATGCAGCGCACCCAAGTGGTCCATAACCAGCCTTATCTGGGCGATTAAGGTCGACATCTCCCCGTTCTAGCATTAACTTGACCACACGTTCGTGTCCACCAAGAGCAGCGCACCCGAGTGGTGTTCGATCATTATCATTAGGGTGATTGGGGTCGACACCTTCCCGTTCCAGCAATAGCTTGACCACCCCTTCGCGTCCTTTGAATGCAGCGCACCCAAGTGGTCCATAACCGGCTTTATCTGGGTGATTAAGGTCAACATCTTCCCGTTCTAGCATTAACTTGACCACACGTTCGTGTCCCTCAAGAGCAGCACACCCGAGTGGTGTTCGATCATTGTTATTAGGGAGATTGGGGTCGACACCTTCCCGTTCCAGCAATAGCTTGACCACCCCTTCGTGTCCTCTGAATGCAGCGCACCCGAGTGGTCCATAACCAGCCTTATCTGGGCGATTAAGGTCGACACCTTCCCGTTCTAGCATTAACTTGACCACACGTTCGTGTCCCTTAAGAGCAGCCCATCCAAGTGGTGTTCGATCATACTTATCAGGGAGATTGGGGTCGGTATTTTCTCGCTCAAGCAATAACTTGATTACATGTTCGTGTCCCTCAAGGGCAGCCCACCCGAGTGGTGTTCGATTATTCACATCAGGGCGATTAGGGTCGACACTCTTCCTCTCCAGCAGGTTCTTTACCGCTTCCTCATGCCCACTCCGCGCCGCCCATGTAAGTGGGGTACTGCCTCCACAATCTTGTTGGTCGGCCTGGTAGCCTTCGCCATTTATCAATGTAGTGACAAGTTCAACAATGCCGAAGAAGGATGCGCAGTGCAAGCCGGAGAAGAGCGTGGAATTGGTGATTCCTTCAGTATATCCAGACTGCAGTACCTGCTCGAGAAGTGATATAGCCGAGATGTGATCTTCGTACTGATTCAAGAGTTGCAGCGCAAGTGTCCTCGCATGGTCTGAGAGATCCGTTTTCGCATGTGTTCCCCAGTATCTCGAGGAGTATTTGAGGAATGGCATGCACCCACGATCTCGGAAAGAATGGGATGTGACTTGTTGCGAATTCAGGTAGGTTAAGCAGGTTTCTCCAAGTAGCGAGTGAGGTTTGATGAAGAGACCTGGATAATTACAAAGGTACTCTTTGACGGTATAGTGGATTAACCGTACAGTCGAAGCCTCCGTGTCCACTGTGATAAGGCCTTGGCAGCAGTCTAGCAATGTGCCTATCAAAGGAACATTTTCCTCATCAAAATCCGTTTCCCCTATCTCTACGGCTAGCGCATCGCACAGCTCGTCCACGTGTAATGGCCGCTCCGAATGACAGATCCATGTCAGGGCGGCTATGGCAAGATTTGCCTGTTCCTCGTCCTGAGCCTTTATGCGCTCCAGTGTTGCACTATATGCATCCCCTAACCCTACCCCATCTTTTATTGACTTGAGAGTCTTCCTCCGCCGTGCAACCGTGGTACCTCTGAGGATTGCTTCGATGTGGAGAGAGGCTAGCAGGAATCTAGATTCGAATGTGTCAGCCATTAATTTAAGGCGGCGTTCCACCAGGCCCCGTTTTTACATACGTTTCTGAACTTATCGCCGGAATGGTCTTCATAATATCCCCCTCCAATGTGCTGCTCATTCTGGTTGGGGTTGTATCCTTCCGAAGTTTTTCGCGCAGAAACCTAATGACCCTATCTTCTGTAGCCCGTATAAACAAAAAGGTCGCCGCTCCACCCAATTCCTTCTCCACCTCACTCCGCACATGTGGTCTTCCGGTCATAAATAAGCGGGTATTCGGGGACCCTCGCAGAATTTGGCCTAAAAATTCAAGGACTACCATTCGATACTCTGGCACACATTCGTCAAGTGCATCAACACATATGAATGTACGCCTCGTGGCTGCGATTGTTTGGAACATCTTCAAAATTCCCGAAATTTGTAGCCCCCTACCCCCAATAACCCTTTTTTCCTTTCTAAAATTCCTCTCTATCACTTCCGGGATTTTCCCCTCTCCGCTAACAAGCTGTCTTAGCAAGGAGCCCAGCATATTTACTGGCGACTGCTCGCTCCGAGCAGCAAAGTCGAAGTAAAAACACGCGACGATAGGATCCCCCTCGACGGCTTCGTCGCACAACTCGTCTATAACAAGTGAACTACCATCACAACTCGTTAGAAATTGTATTCTTTAACTCCCCGCAACAATATACGATCTCATACACGATATAGCTCTTTCCCACTCCCGGGTTACCGTCACAAAATAAGGTTGGATGGTAGGATCCATCCTCCCTGCTCCCATTCCGCCAGCGACAAAACTCTTCGGATTCCAGCACCCAGGCGCCTATACTATCGACCCTCCGGGCTCCGATGTCTCGATGCCGCATCCGTGGTTCCAACGGAGATAGCCATGCCAGTATTTCAGATCGGTCATCGGGGGTGGTGGAATTAAAGGTGTTTGTAATGTTGAAAGAGTTATTGTTGTTGCTGATGGGAGTGTGGGTGTTTTCTCTGGGAGATGACCCGGGCTTAACAAGCGTCACCAGCAGTCCTATATTAGCATTCCCCCCTCCGATTCTCCTTCCTCAACGGGAATTACATTAAATCTCGAAGCCAATAAATTCATATTGCGGCTGTATTTTTAATATTATTTTGTAATTGGTAAACATTTACAGTTAATTTCCACTGTATTGATACTATTTCGGTGGCCTCCCCCTTCATGCTACAACCCGGTCGACCCATCACAACAGCAACTCTTTTCTACAATTAATTTAGTTAACTAATTCACTATCCGACTCTGGAGTATTTTGCTAGCAAGCATAATTGTTGTATTTTCAGTGTCATTTGATAATCGGGAAAAATATAGCGAATCTTTCGCTGTGAAGGCTGTATGCCCCCTCGACAAGGGCGGGCAGGCCTATTAACTAACTGGAATCCCGGCACATATTGCTGGTATATGATACTCCGCGGAGGCATAGTTGCTACAATTAGTGCAAGAATAGTGTTTCCAGCTAAGGGAGGCGAAGAATCATACTACTTGCATTTTCATGGCGTATTCGGAATCGGGTAATATTAAAGATTTATGTCTATATCCTCTGACCAAACATGGCTTGTAGTAGTTACTATTGCTTACATCATTGATTCTTGTGCCGGACCAAGCTTGTGCTCTTTTATTACCTTTTAGTTTACGCCAAGGTTGGCCTCCCATGTTGGGAGAGCTATCACGAACTCATCAAAAGTATAGTGCTAGTGCGCTTTGAAAGATTGCCGTGAACAGTGCCGGTAGCTGGTGAAGCCCATGTATAAGAATCAACTCACACTTTAAAGAAAAGCGGCATCAAGGCTACCCTCCACCGTGAATAAACACCTTCCCTCATCCTACCATCACAATTGCTGTCACTACTTTCAGAATCATCATTATTTTCACTTGCCATCGGCTACATTGTCCTCTTGGTATTCAACACATCAAATCTTTGATATTTGACATAATTCTGACGCACCTTCCGGCACTTTTATAGCAACCGTATTCCGAATACGTACTCGGAGGAGTAATAGAGTGTTAGAATCTAACCTAACTAAGCCGGCGCGACAGATCGGGTTGGATAGGGCTACATTTCTGCAAGTAGCAATCTAGCATGTACTAGCTTCAGTGGACCCTGTCCCAAGAATGAAGCAGGCAAAACTCCTCTTTCAACCACTCTAATTCAAACCATAAGCTTCACAATCTCTCACTCAATGAGGGATAAGATATTAGTTGTTGGATATATCGTCTTTGCCTAGAAACGGAACCTTTGCTTGATGCTGCCTATATGATACTTGTAGATTATGCGGCATCCATTTCGAGAATCAGGCGGATCGGGTTGGATTTCGAGCTTAGAAATAATATGTAGCTCTTTGGCATAGGTTGGATATCCTTACGCCTGTCAGGTTTGGAGGTTCAGACTGGCACAGGACCAATATTGCTCCATAGGCTAGAGGGTGGAAACGAGTTTCTTATAATGGATGGGGTCACCCGTGTTTCCTATATATGTTCAACCAGTAACTTAAATTCTGGCGTTTAGGTTATTCAATGTGATTGAAGTCGCTCAAGATGAAACCGGCGGAAATACTAATGTTCCTCCACTATAAACAAGATCTCATTCAAACATGTATTAAGCGACGAATCAGCTCCGTTTTATCTTTAAAAAAAACAAACGACTCTTCCACAGATGCCACCTTCCTTCTCTCTTAGCAGGAGGAGTTGAAGTTTGGGGCGATTTCCGGTCTTGGGCTGGCTGCGCGACTCCATGTCCTTGTGTAGAGGTATAGGAGGGTGGTCTACCACGGCGTGTTTTGGGGCGATTGGGGGCGACGGTTCCTCGTTCTAGCAACAACCTGGCCACTCCTGTGCGGCCATGGAAAGTGGCAAGCATGAGCGGCGTCTGACCAAACTTATCCGGGCGATTAAGGTCAATATCCTCCCGCTCTAGAAGTAATTTAACCACTCCTTCGTGTCCCTTGATAGCAGCCCACCCGAGTGGTGTTCGATCATACTTATCAGCACGATTGGGGTCGATATCTTCTCGCGCAAGCAATAACTTGACCACATCCCCGCAGCCCTCAATTGCAGCACATGCGAGTGCTGTTTGGTCATTACTATTAAGGTGATTGGGGTCGACACCGTGCTGTTCCAGCAGTATTCTCACCACTCCCGCATATCCCCTGGATGCAGCGCTCCCAAGTGGCCCATATCCACCCTTCTCAGGGCGATTGAGGTCGACATCTTCCCGTTCCAACAATAGCTTGACCACACGTTCACGTCCCTCAGCAGCGGCAGATCGGAGGGGTGTTTGATCATTCTTCCCACGGCGATTTGGGTCGACATCTACCCGTTCCAGCAGTATCTTCACCACTCCCTCATGTCCTTTGACTCCAGCTCGCCCGAGTGGTCCATAACCATCATTATCAGGGAGATTGGGGTCAACATCTTCCCGTTCTAGTAATAGCTTGACCACACGTTTGTGTCCCTGAAGAGCAGCACATCCGAGTGGTGTTCGGCCATATTTATCGCGGCGATTGGGGTCAACATCTTCCCGCTCCAGCAATAACCTGACCACTCCCATATGTCCATTGAATGCAGCGCACCCAAGTGGTCCCCAACCATCCTTATCAGGGCGATTAGGGTCGACATCTTCCCGCTCCAACAATAGCTTGACCACACGTTCACGTCCCTCAACAGCGGCGGATCGGAGGGGTGTTTGATCATTCTTCCCACGGCGATTAGGGTCGACATCTTCCCGTTCCAGTAATAGCTTGACCACACGTTCGTGTCCCTGAAGAGCAGCACATCCGAGTGGTGTTCGGCCATATTTATCGCGGCGATTGGGGTCAACATCTTCCCGCTCCAGCAATAATTTGACCACTCCCCCATGTCCACTGAACGCAGCGCACCCAAGTGGTCCCCAACCATCCTTATCAGGGCGATTAGGGTCGACATCTTCCCGCTCCAACAATAGCTTGACCACACGTTCGTGTCCCTCAAGAGCGGCACATCGGAGTGGTGTTCGATCATCCTTATCAGGGCGATTGGGGTCGATGTCTTCCCGTTCCAGCAATAGCTTGACCACACGTTCGCGTCCCTCACGAGCGGCATATCCGAGTGGCGTTCGGCCAATATTACCAGGGCGATTGGGGTCGACATCTTCTCGTTCCAGCAATAGTTTTACCACTCCTTCATGTCCTTTAATAGCCGCCCACCCAAGTGGCCATTCATCATGCCAGTCTGGGCGGTTCGGGTCCACATTTCCATGTTCCAGCAATAGCCTGACCACTCCTCCGTGTCCCTTAATAGCGGCCCACCCGAGGGGTGTTATATCATGCATATCCGGGCGATTGGGGTCGATATTCCTCCCCTCCAGCAGTATCCTGACCACTTCCTCATGTCCATTCGTCGCAGCCCATACCAGTGACGTGCTGCCTCCACAGTCTCGTTGGTTAACCTCGCAATTGTTAGCACTAATCCATTTAGCCATAGGGTTAATAATCCTGGAGAAAAGCACCCCGGTGGTAGTGATGTTTGATAACGATATCGATGTTGATGTCCATCGTAGGGAACTCCGAGGATAAATACAAGCAGAGAGCACACTCAACACCAAACAGGAAAAACCCAAAAAACAGCAGTCACAATCCCTAACCCGATCGGGACCCAAACTAACTATCGTACCTTAGTAATTATCAGATGGGATTCTATCTACAGTATCAGATTGACTTGGGATTCGTTAATGAAATTGCCAGAAAACAAGGGAAAGCGGGCCGATAAAGCCTGCACCCATTGACAACCCTGCTTTCAATAGCGGCACCCGAAACTGATTAGACAAAGACAAACACTCGGTGGCTGGCTTTGTCCCAGACGCTGAGGTGATTTATCAGTATCATACCCGTACAGGTAGTAGCCTTAAGTTGAACCACTCTAGTTCCAGCTTTTTTTCTTCCCATTTGATTCACTCTGAGGAAACCGGAATCTGGCACCGGTGGTGTTATTTGAAAACTTTTTTCAGTATCTATCATACCCGTGAAGGCATAAGGCTTTACCCAAAAGTCATGTGTTACCAGCAGGGTTCCGAATAGTCTGACCGGTCAAGTCCCGAAGAGAAGATCGACTGGTCAGTCAAGAAGGGAGGAGGGGACTGGACTTGACTGAAATATTTAGTCCAGTCAAGTCTGGTCTAATATGGGATCCCTGCAAGCCTCCCTGAGTTCGCTTTGACTTGTCGCAGATTGGCCATAGTTAATTTCAATAGTCGAACCGGTACCAGATACGGAAGTAATAGGAGAATTCGCCTAGATCTGTGACAGAAATTAAGCAAGATTACCTGTAAAATTAGCAGGCCTAACATGAACTGTGCTATGAATGGATTGTGGTGAGGAAGCCCTCCTAGAATTTTGGATTCAATTCTCAGAAGACAATGCCAAGACATGGGCCATTGAGGAACAATTCTGGAGTGAACGATGGATGTGAGGGCGAGTGTGGGTCTTGTCGGTAGCGTTTTGACTGAAGATACTAGATCAGGATTAAGTAAAAGAAACACCTGCCACATGAAAGATATATATACATGAACATGCTCAAAAAGATGATGTGGCCCATGTTTGAGCGTAAATCGTGCCCAAGCACACCCAAACTTTATGCCGGAGCATGATCATGTGAAGTACTAGTCTCTTTGCACTAACTGAAATTACAGCATGGAATATCACTCGACTGGGCTAGTCCGACCTGGTCTAGTCTGGTCAGTTCTCTTGCCATTGACCGTGCAGTCGGTCTGATTCATAACCTCGGACCAGACTTGACTATGACTAGACTGTGTAGTCCAGACTAGTCCATTCTCAGACCGTTCGGAACCTTGGTTACCAGTGTTCCCATGCGTCCCGTCCGGCCTGTAGGCACCCCCAGGACCGCTGTCCCGGGCGTCCCTGGCGTCTGTCTCAAGGTGTAGAGCAAGAGCGTCCGTCCTTTGTAAAAGACTACCGTCTAAGAGGGTGACTGTAGGGCCCTACAGTCCTCGACGGATCGGTAACTCACGAATCGTACCTGCAGCCCTCACCCACCATCTGCAGCCCTCACCCGTCTTCTGCAGGCTTCGCCAATTACTTGTAGGGGCCCTCTAGTCACCTACAGGGCCCACCCGTCATCCGGAGTTTCCCGGAAAATTGCGCCACCTGAGACACCTATAGTCCCCACCAGTCCATCCTGAGCTGTCGTCCGGACGGACGCTAAGATACCTGTCCGTCCCGGGGGCGCTTTCAGGTACTGCCGTCCGTCCCGTCTAGGCCCGAAGACGGACGGACTTGACGCTTGGGAACACTGGTAAGGAAAACCCTTTGAAATCCAACAGAAATGTTCCCCGGAATGGAAGGGACAGAGGGCAACAGGGTCTTGCCAAACCCGTATAAGAATCTTAGGCTTCTCTTCCATCTGAGTTATCGGTTGTGCCACTGAAAATAATCGGAAGTCGGATTGCCATTGGAATTCAATACACTCTGAACACTGACCAAAAACCAAAAGAGGTGTATCTACCAACCTCTATATCTCGATTTCAGAAACAAAACAAAGCAATTGAAAGGTACTCCCCACAAACTGTCCTCCTCCTGGCACTTGAAAGTCACAACTCAACCGCTAACGCCCTCGCAGAAGAAATCCAGAGCAGCGCTGCTTACAGCTATATCTATGATATCTCCGAGCTACCTACAGAAGATCTCCCCTGCCCTAACAGCGTAGCTGGCCTAGCTCCCACTTTGGGCTTCGACCACGTCTCTCAAGTCCCTGGGTACCCACCCTTCGGCGCTATCGAGAAGGTGAAGAGCTGGGAATCTCTGAGCTGTGGTGAGTGTTACCGTGTCACGAATAAGCAGGGCCGACAGACAATCAATATTATTGCTGTGGATCATGGGGATGCCGGGCTAGTGCTGAGCCTCGCCGCTCTGGATAAGTTAACAGGGGAAGGGAAAGGTGCTTGGCAGGCTGTATGTTAAGTACGAGGAAGTACGGAGGTCGGAGTGTAGGTTGTAAGTTAAGGGTGAAGTTTGTGATGGAGTAACCCCATCGTGGTATGTTAGGTTAGGGCACACTTGTAGGTGTGAGCAGAGCTATTGACCAGACCGCGCGGCGGTGACTGGTGTTGTGTGGTAGGAGCCCACTGTGCGGGCCACCACAAACTGTATCTAGTCTGAGCTGCGTTCCTTTCTCTGGATGATCACTTCTCATGGTCAACACACACTCCTTTGCGAACACACTTGTCATATACATCGAATATCGAAGACATCTCAGTTTTCCTATCAGCGACTGACCCGGATCGTTCTCGTGACGACTGTTCCGATCATCGCTGTGTCCTTGCGGTGCCTGTACGACAGCATATTCCCTGCGCGGAAACCAGACCTCCATCAGTTTGTATTAGACATTGGGGGGTGGAATGGAAGGGGTTTTTGAGAGGAGGAGCACGGTTGGTGATATCTACTGTTTCGTCATTTTGTTTTTAGTGGAGTGTGTTTGAATGAGGGGGGGTACCGTTTGTATCCATTTCGGTTGATATAGGCAATGTGAAATGGGCTCTATTGTGTGGGTATTAAGTTGAAATGCTAATTTGTATTTGGAGACATTTGGGGTGAACACTATCCTCATGCGATCGGTCAATCAGACTAGTATACAAGGAAATATCACCATAGTAGTGAAAATTGTCTCTTCCAGCTATCCTAGCATCCTTGGACATTCCCTTTGTCCGCCTTCGCTGATACATCCTCCCTCCACGACACTGCATTGTCCCACTCGCTCTGTACCTTCATGAAGGTGACCAGTGCCGCACGTTCCTTCTCTGTAAAATCCACATCCCTGATCACAACGGTATCATCGCGATCACAGGCAGGGGGCAGTAGTTTAACATAGAGAGACCTAGCACATTCTAGAACATCTTCAAACACAAGTCCACGAGCCTGAGCTTCCTTATGAAGAATTTCAGTAAATTCTGGAATCTTCGTCAGCACATAAATTTCAGATTCTACATCCACCAGCTTGGGAATCACTCCCTCCTCCCCACTCAATACTAAAATGTATTCTGGGGTAACTTATTAGTAATAACTCAACACGTGTTCATGGGTATTAAGTACCTATCGCACGATAGATTTTCACATATTCCTTTACCCTTACTTTTTCAGCTCTTTCTCTCATAAGAGCGGCCTATAAAGAAATTAGATATAGCATGGAGATCATGAGAGGGGGCTTTACAGTCAAGTTCTGAATTTCCTGTTCCTGCTCCTGGGAGTATTTGAGCCACCAGTCGTCCAGTCTTTGGAGCTCCTTATTATGCCCCGGCTGAGGCTTGTCCCCAAGCTTGGGTTGGATCCTGAGTTGATGCCCGTGGGGGTTCTGCCCGTCCTCCGCCATTTTAGACAGCACCCCACAACCCTTGTGTTTGCATGCCGTAATCGATAGATTCTGCTTAGAAGCCGAAATGGTAGTTGTATGGTGGGAAAAGGGACGTAGTGCGCGCAGGTAGGGCGATTGGGATCGGAAAGAACGGAGCATCTTAGACAGGGCTACTGATAAGTAAGGGATGGTGTGTGTGGTGATAGGGAACACTTGGTAAAAGAAGGGGAAAACGCTTGTGAGGGGAGGTCTGGTTTAGCGTAGGGAAACTGCCGCCAGACAAGCACGGGAATGAGGCTATCGTAAAGCCAGCGTCGCGAGAATCCCGGAACGAAGGGTGTGATAGGAAAGCAGAAGTGTCACAATTTACAAATAAAGGAGCGCAACTGAGACTAAATACAGTTTGCGGTGGCCACTCGCACAGTGGGCCTGCTATCGCACAAACACCAGAAAAGCTAGTCACCCTCGACATCCCTGTCAGACTACAAGTGCGGAACATAAACACATGCAATTACGTCCCATCCATAAAATGTGTAGCAATGGTGTGTGACCACAAGTATGTTCCCTTCTGCACAAGAGAACAAGGAAACAAGACAAAGAGTGAGGAAATCCATAGAAAACGATATTTCCAGGAAATAAAAGGACACCGGAGGGCACAGAGACTTCACACATTGTGGGCAAGGTGAGAAAGATGAACGTGAACGAGAAAGATTTATCCAAATATTACAAATACTCTATGAAAACATTTACAATATCTAACACACTTAATGTGAATTTAGTTGACCTAGTGATTAAACGATTTCGGGCTATATTCCGTCGTAAGAGTCTTGGGATTCTTATTTCTTCTGAGCTGCTAGTAGCGTCCTATATATACACAAAACTCTCATACCAGAAACTCTCTTCCATCACCGTCTCTTGCCTTCCAAACCACACCCTCAACTTTGCAACAGATTTCCTCCTTCAATCCCTTTGCCCGTTTCAACTACTTACAGACTTTTCCTGAATCTTCCATCCGAAACTTTCCTGATACCTGTGCCTGTTTCGTTATCATCTAAGTGTGACACTCGTCCGTTGCATCCTCTAGCTAACGCTAGTTCCAAACCTCTAGTACCCCTAGTCTGATTCATGAATCCTCACAAAACATCTCCGCTGCACTTAACAATTCGTCCTTACATGACATCGCTTTAACTTCTATAATTCCAAACACTTTCCAAACAAATACTATCCTGATCCAAACCATCCGTGTAGTACCACTGTCGTAGATAGGAACCTTCGTGAATATTCTAACAGTGATGGGCACGATCAGATCGTGATCGAGTTTTGCTCGATCAATAGTCTGCTCGATCACCTCGATCATAGGGGTCTCTCGATCATGAGGACTGCTCGATCATGCTTGATCATCGAGTATACTCAAGTATCTTGGTTCATGACTGATCACTCTACTAATCTTAGTGATTAGGTCATGCGCTGAACTTGTGTAAAGGGAGTCTCCCACACACTAGATATCAATTCTTTCTGCCAGACTTCACCCTGTTAGCTCTTCAACTTACTATTATAGTTAAATGAATTATAGAACAACAAACTATCATCTTGACTACTGACTTTATCATAAGGTCACCACTCCCATCGTTTCGAGTCTATGGCAGCTAGCTAGTCAATACCACCAATGACTTTCAATAAATTTATTCAACAATAAGTAAGGAGTCGAAACCTATCAGGGCCAGTGTTCCCAACCGTCCCGTCCGGACCGCAGGGCCCTGGCGTCCAATAGTCCCGTCCGTCCCGGGCGGGGTTGGTATGGGCGGCCGGGCAAGGCGTCCGTCCTCGGTATTAACTGCAAGACTGTAGGTTAACGGCAGGGCCCTGTAGTCTTTCTGGAAATGGTAAGTTCCGGTAGGGCATGGCCGTCTTTGGAATTGACGGGCGTCACCTGTAGGTACCTGCAGTCACCTGGTGCCCTTAGTAAGGACGGCAGTCACCTACAGGTATTTCATAAAAATACCGTAAGAATACTTTCGATTTGCTATCTCGGTCAGTTTATAATAGGTTTAGTTTGACATGTTAATAGAATGAGTGTGTCGGTTAATGAGATTTAATAACGCCCTGATGGCTGATCTTATCCCGCATAGGAAAGCACTAACCCTTTTGAAGACTTCTAGGCAGTAGATTCGGAGATAGCAAACGACAGGAGTTTTTATGGTATTCATAATGTGTGATTGCTCTATCCGCTTAGCTGTTGCTTCATACATTTGATAAGAGAAGAAAATATGCTTGGGGATTTGGAGGATAGAGCGGTAATATTAGGCGGGGAACTAGGGCAGGTTCCGGGTGCCTAGAACTGGGATCGGATATGAGTGCGCAGCTTGGTTGATTGATGAGAAAATTTGATACCTGATACCCAAATATGATGATAGCGTTGTAATAAAGATGTTTCGTTTCTTCAAGCACAGACTCCCGGCTCGGAAATTTAAAAATAGCAGTTAAACTGAGACACCTGTAGGGCCCGGCCGCCCGTCCCGGGCATGGGTTAGGATGGACTACAATTTGGCGTCCGTCCCGTCCTAGGCAAAAGACGGACGGACTGGACGCTTGGGAACACTGCAGACGACCGTACCAGGAAGGAAGGGAATCAGGGAATAAGAGTTTACGGAAACTGGTGAGAAGTTGGGTGGATTGAGCGAAGATGGGAGACGATGGAGAATGTCGCGGATCAAGAGTTCTTTCAGTAAAAGTCAAGTTTGAGTACATATAGGACACATCTGGAGACGTAGAAAGGATAAGGACTTCAATAGACTCTCTACCCAACATAGCTTATTTTCATGAAGATTGCTGTAGTGGCGCCTGAGCTCTCACCAGATCTGCTTGCATCCTCAGACATTCCCTTCATCTGCTTTCCCTGATACGTCCTCCCTCCACGACAGTGCGCCTGGCCACTCGCTCTGCACCTTCATGAAGGTGATCAGTGCCGCACGTTCTTTCTCTGTAAAATCCAGATCTCTGATGACAACTGTATTGTCGCAATCACAGGCAGGGGGGAGTAGTTTAAAATAGATAGACCTAGCACATTCTTGAACATCTTCAAACACAAGTCCACGAGCTTCAGCTTTCTTATGAAGAATTTCAATGGATTCTGGAATCAACATCAGCTCGATAATTTCAGATTGTATATCCGCCATCCGGGGAATCATCCCTTCCACCCCACTCAGGACTAAAATAAAGAAAAAACTAAAGAGTATCTGCGTGGAAGGGGGAGAGATTATGGAGGATAATGTCTTGATCTTGATTCTATCATCGCACTCAGGAGGAAAACTAATGTCCTTAAATACATAACTCAGAAAACTTTTACATTCTAACTTCTTCCTTTCCAAAACTGTCTTTCCCCACGATAACATTCGCTGTATCCTTTCTCCCTCTGTCCAACCTCCCCTGACCACTTCCTGTCCATTCTCTCTATTTCCTCCACTTCATCTCTCCTCCATTCCTACCGCTTCTTCTTCCCTTCCCTTCTCTTCTTACACACCTCTTCAATCCGCACCCAGCTCCTACTTCGTTCTCCATTTCCCAGATGATTCGTGTTTGTCCTTTATGCGAGAAGTGATGAATTCCAGATATGTAGTCGTGGTTCTTGGGGTGTCGAGATTGGGCTATCAATCAAAGCGCCGGTGATTCACATTATAAAATGTATTCTGGGGGAACCTATTAGCAATAACTCAACACGGGTTCATTGGTATTAAGTACCTATCGCACGATAGATTTTCACGTTTCCCTCCATTCTCTCCTTTTCGGTTTTTTCCTTCATAAGAGCGGCCTATAAAGAAATTAGAAACAGTATGGAGATCATGAGAGAGGACCCTACCTTCAGGTTCTGAATTTCATCAGTTTTCCTCTGCAACTCCTGTTTCTGCTGTTGCTCCCGCTCCTGGGAGTATTTGAGCCACCAGTCATCAAGTCTTTGGAGGTCTTTATTAGACCCTGACCGAGGCCTAACTTCAATCCCAGGCTCATGCTCATCGGGACCTTGCTTGTCCTCATGCATTTCGTGCTGCTCCTCACCCCTCTTGCGCTTGTCTGCGGTCATTGATCAGGTCTGATTGGGAACAGCAATGGGAAGTATAGGTGGCAAAAGGGACGAGGTGTGGGTACGCAGGACAATAGAGAGCTGAAAGGATGGAGCGTCTGGAGTAGGAGCTATTAATGGGAAATGGGGTGGGTGGTGATAAAGGACGTTTGGTAGAAGGAAAGATTCTGGCGCGGTAGAAGGATTTGATCTTTTCAGCAGAGGGTTGCCGATGATGGAGGTCTAGTCGTTCGCAGGGGCAACTACCACCGTACAAGCGCCGCTAGGAGGGTGCAGTGAAGGAAGCGTTGTGAGGAAAGACCCGGAATGAAGGTGGTAGGAAAACCGAAGTGTGTTCGCTATTCGATGTGTAGAGTGATAAGGGTTATCATACAGTGAGAGAGAGAACACAGCTGAGACTAAATACAGTTTGTGGTGGCCACTCGCACTGTGGTCCCCCTGTCTCACAAACACCAGAAACACCGGTCACCCTCGACAGGTGACAGTCCCACTCGCCTACTAACTAATATGCCCTAACATGGCATCCCACAATGGGGTCACTCCATCACCCGGTTGGTTTTGTTGCGGGCACCCATTTCAAGGCAAACTAGCTCCACAGCAAGAAAACAACCAAAATCATGGCCATTCTACTCATGGTGCTAGTTCCAGTGTTCCCAACCGTCCCGTCCGGACTGCAGGGCCCTGGCGTCCAATAGTCCCGTCCGTCCCGGGCGGGGTTGGTACGGACGGCCGGGCAAGGCGTCCGTCCTCACCATTTCCAGAAAGACTGCAGGGCCCGGCAGTCAACCTACAGTCCTGCAGTTAATATCAAGTTCCGGTAGGGCCTCGCCGTCTTTGGAATTGACGGGCGTCACCTGTAGGCACCCGCCGTCACCTGCCCTCCTGAGTGAGGACGGGCGTTACCTGTAGGTATTTCATAAAAATACCGTAAAAATACTTTCGATTCGCTATCTCCGTCAGCTTATAATAGGTTTAGTTTGACAGGTTAATAGAATTGCGTGTGTCGGTTAATGAGATTTAATAACGTCCTGATGGTTGATCTTATCCCGCATAGGAAAGCACTAACCCTTTTGAAGACTTCTAGGCAGTAGATTCGGAGAT
>Ga0307517_10007851_pt1 | contig 15457 bp, 14 predicted proteins | sample 23_EM_MG_FD_194515 | JGI IMG/M metagenome (GOLD analysis project Ga0307517, IMG submission 194515) | Populus trichocarpa ectomycorrhiza microbial communities from riparian zone in the Pacific Northwest, United States - 23_EM | ecosystem: Host-associated > Plants > Roots > Unclassified | place...
CCTATTGTTATTCAAACCCTTTACCTCAAATACAGGTTCAATATTTGGCTTGGCATTAAAACTAGCATAGCCACATGTAACACTAATTTTAAAGCCTCGTGTACGTTTTGAATGGCATGAACCATAGATATTAAGAAGACATAAATATTTTTACATCACCTATTAAATGAAAAGTAATATAATAATATAACTTGTCTATCTCATTCTTCAATGTCGATAGTGCGCTCCTACCTTCAATGGCAATGGCCGCAACTTGCAATACATTGCTGATTTTGTCCTAATCATAATCTGCAGACATACTAGGATTGTAGTTTGCTGAAATTGGTTTCTGTTCTCGTACTGATAATTGTGGTTGAGAATTGTGTTTACACTGGCAGATTTTCCTGAGTTATAATATTAATTATTCATTTATTTCATTTATCTACACGTTGCTTGTCTTGGGAAGTAATAGGAATTATAAATTAATTGGACTAAACACAGTTAACAAAACATTGATTTGAAAACGCGTTTAGAAACGACGGTTGTGTTTGGCACACTCATGTGTTCAAATAATGGTTATTGGTTGTTTGTACACGTGTTTACAAAACATGTTTTGAAATCAACAATTTTTCAAACAATGGCCTGCCAAACAGCCCCTTACATTCTGAACGGCATATGCCAGTCGGCTTAACTTTGGAGCGCCATGACTTCCAATCCAAAGGTTCAAACTTCGCTGTTCAACTTCTTACTGATAGAGAAACATTTCGTCTATGGTAATCGGCGAGAACCCCTCAGTCACATTGCTCCTGCACTTGTGTAGAGACTAATAACGATCCGTTATGTAGTTGTAATAACTACGACAGAGGTGTGGGTCGAACATGTAACTTTTGGTAAAATGATCCAAGACTTTTTCCGATCGGCCACGATGTACGGTGTTATCAGATGATAGTGGTCTTTGGTGGTGGGAGGCATCTACCCTGGCAGCCAGTGATGACGCGCCGTCCGAACGCCGGGGTTGGAGGGGGGTGTTATCATGGTTCTTTGAAGTTCGTGCACGTCAAGGTAGGGTAACTCTGTCCCAGAAGTCCTTACGGGGAGTTTGTACGCCTAACATGAAAGGTATATTGCAAGTGATTCTGCACAATTGGCACATTTCTTCTCTTTATGTGTTGTTTCGGTTGCAGTGTACCAGAATTTCGTCTAAAATCAACCCTAATGTTAGGCGCACGAACTCCGCGTGAGGATTTCTGGAGCACAGGTTACCCTACCTTGATGCGCACAAACTTCAAAGAAAAAAGATAACACCCCACTCCAGCCCCGGCATCGGGACGGCATGTCATCACTCGTCACCTGGATAGTTGCGTCCCAACACTAAAGACCACTAGCATTGGAACACATTTTAGAACACAGTATAGGTCGCGGCCGTCCTTCTGACCAGATCCTGTGCGCAGGTTATGTGAGAGGAGACCTCCGGGCACCTGATGCAGGTGGGAGCAGGTGAATCGGATCATGGCGCATAAGGTTACAGACTGTTGAAGGCCAACAGTCGGACGAGTGGGTCGAAGGTGATGGGACGCTTTGCATACAAGTTAGGCCCCTCTTACCTACAAAGAGGGGTAGAGTATGAAGGAAGGTCACTATACCCAGTAAGTGGATCGGGTGAATCCACAAAGGACAGGTTGGCAAAAGATGGAGTCCTAGGGAAAAGACCCATTGGTGCGATCCCGAGGACAAGTCATGGAATACCAGAAGACAAGAATACGACCTGCTGTGACATAACAAATTCTCTACAGAGCCAACCAAAGAATCATGGCCATCTTCTGGCTAGTGAGGTAGACCTCCGAGAATCACGTGGGCAAGATAATTCAAAATCCTTGCTTTCAATAGATAAACGGATGAGCTGACACCAGACGTGGTCTCCACACCAACAGGAATAACCGGAACCCAGACCAATAAGTTGACCATGGGAGTAAGAAGGTGTGGTAGAGAGTTTTCAGAGTCTACAAGCGTTTGCACTCGGGAAGTGTTAGTAGAAAGTTTAGCGAGATACTTAGTTTGTATAGAGAGAGCATGTATACCGCCATTGTTCAGACAGAGAATATAAATATCGAAGCACCTTCACTGCTATTAGACACAACAAGCACCGAGAAGAGATCTTATTAATATAATAAGTTTTTACTTGATCGCTACCAATACTTTGATGATCTACATCAAAGTTCCTCTATTGTATCGAGCCTATATTTCTCGTGTCTTCTTAACGAGTTCCCCAATACAAGACCATCCAGGTCCTAGCTGTCAGAACACCTCATACTGAAGCTACCATCTATCACCCAACCACCTCTGGTCTGTACCATGACTTAATACTGGACCCCTGTAGGTAGGAGAGAAGTGCTTGAACCAATTAGGATAGAGAAAGGAAACAGTGACTATGGCTTCGATACTTTCCTGTAGTATAATAATATAAAACAAGCTCTCGAGAAAAGCACAAGCATGTCCTCAAAAGTGCCAAGATATATGCATTGTCCCAAGTAAATTAATACCATTTGAGTAATATTAACTGCTAAATTCACACAGGGATATCATAATACTCCATCTGGATTCTGGAATAGTTTTTCCAACTTTCTGAGATATTCCAAATACAATATATGAGCAAAAAAACTGTTTACTGAAGAACCAACCGGCCTGTGTAAGCCCTATGTATTATATACCTCCTGAACATCTCACACTGTCACCTGGTGAGATATCAGTTGAGAAAAGATTAGTTTCTTTGGTGTTTTTTGTTTTATTAAATAGATGTCATAAGGGAATTCCTTTTTAAGGCTTGTGACAAATTGTATTGTTACCTTGATTACGAGGATATGCGACTCATACAGTGTTATGAGTCGGGCTTGGCACACACTATGGTTGGATTTCCTTAATATAAAATAGTGCTCTGCCCCCTATTTCCTTTATCCAACACATTCGCTCCACCTCCATCAATTGAAATCTCAACACCATGAGAAATCATTGTGGGAGTGTCCTTCCCCTCAGGTCTCCCTTGATGGCTTCTGCTTAGGAGTATCACACACCCGCCTCTCCCTTGTTCCACTTTCTGAGGTCTCTGGCCTAGCCTCCTAGGTGATTATTGTTTCCTTCCCAGATTCAGTTCTGTATTCGTTTAAGCACGCTTGCGTTGATGTTCCTGCTCATTACCTCGCACTTCGCAATGAGACTTGCTTGGTCATTTGCTTGGTGGGCAACCCTCCTTTGATGGTCAATACATGGTCACTAGCTTCGGGCTATCGGTGAAGTAGTTGGCCTGGTGGCCCTGCGCTCTGGTATTGTAATTGCCCCTGGGTTTGGTGTTCAGTAAGGTGGGCATTGAAAGATTGTGACCGGGTCTCTATCCTCGCTGTTTGTACACCCTAGGTTTGGGCGAGCCTTGCCTCTCCTGCTTCTTATGTCTATATCCACTTGCACCCTACTGCTACACCCTCCTCAGCTGGCACCTTTTCTGCCCCTTAGCTGGCACCATTACTGCTCCTCTCTTAGCTTGCTTATCCACTGCTGAGTTGCTCTCATCACTGGGTGGCTTCCCTCTCCAGGTCCTCATGCCACTGTGATTTGTTCAATAGTTGCAACACTCGCATTAGATTGTCCTGGGTCATGGTATTGCCCTGCCTCCCTGATCTTTGCTAAAGTCTGATGTGTCGCCCCCTCCTCAGGCTTCCCACTCGTGCGATCGCCTTGCCCCTTAGCCGTTAGGTTTAGTGTATTCCCTGAGGCAACTGGCAACAGTAGTTCGCATCTTGTTTTTGGAGCACCGTGGTGCATAAACATACCTTCCTTTTGTTCAGAGGACTCTGCTGAAGAGTTTCTTTACTGCTCTATATCTTTATGTTGGCTTTCTTCGTGTTTGGCTGTTGTAGACTTCCCTTCCCATTAGTTTAAGCTAGTGGCTAGTGGGCTGTTGGGCCCATACTATATGGTCTTAGTGGTATGGCGACTCTTTCCTATTTGATTATTTTCCTACAAGGGCGGGGTATTTATTTGTCCCATGACAAGGTGAAGCTGGCCCTTGGATTGTTTTGTGGTTTTGTTTTCGCCATAGCTAGCCCTCTATACGGTTTCTTGTACCTTACAAAGAATACATTATTAAACAAAAAAGTCCCCTATTTCCTTCATCTAACATATCTTCTCCACCTCCAGCAATTGAAATCTCAATACTAGGAGAAAGGATCAAGAGAGTGTCGCCTGCCTCTTATCCCCATTGATGGCTCTTTTGGCACTGGGTTCCATGGACCCATCTCTCCTGCTCCTCTCTTCTGAAGTCTCTGACCTCTCCTTCCACAAGGGTCCTGATTCTGTGCTCATTTATGCAAGCAGTATTGATGTTTCTGCCCCTTACCCTGCCCTTTGCAACCTATCTCGCAGAGCGATTTGCACGGTCAACAAGGCTCCTGTCATTGTTCCATAGTCAATTGCATTCGGCTATTGGTAATGTAGTTGCCCTGATGGCCCTCCTCTCTAGTATATCAGTCTCTTCTGGGTTGGTCGTTCAGTACGGTCAAGATTGCAAAAGTCGTGAAAATCTGTCGGCCGTTTGTATTACCTCTTCTTGGTCTCTGGCGAGGTTTACTCCTCCCACTTCGCACGTTGGCATCCGCATCCACCATACTGCTACTCCATCTCTAGCAGGCACCGTTCTGCACCCCCTCAGCTGGCACCTTATCTGCCCTCATCCTTAGCTAACACCATCACTGCTGAGTGGCTCTCCTCTTTAGGTTTCCATGGCCTACCTTCTCCTGCTCTCGTGACTTACTCTATGGTCGCAACTCCACCCTTGGTGCTGGTAGTGCATTGTATTGCACACCTTCCTCGACCATCCCAATCCCCGATGCGTAACCGTCTTTTGGCCGGTTCCCTCCACTAAGCCCTCATCTTTCTACCTGGTGCTGGCTCAGACAACCAGTAGTTGATTCCTCTTTTTGGTGCAGCAGGGTGCCCAATCTCGTACATTTCTTTAGTCTTGAAGAGCCTTGCAAACGGTTTGGGTCTCTCTCCTATGCATCTCAAGGCATTCTTTCCTTAAGTCTCTGGTGGAGTTTCTTGTTTTGTCTTGCTTTTGTCTTGAGGCATGAAGCTGAAGGATTTTCTAATGAATTATGGGTGTTTGATTTTTCCTATAAGGTGGTGAAGTGGGTGGTTGGATTGTTTACGGGTTTTGTTTTTATTATATCTGAGGACTTCATACAGCTCCCTGTGCATAATCAAGGAAGATATGAAACAAAAAGAGTAAAGAAAACGGATAAAAGATGATAGAGAAAGAAAAAATGCCCCTTATTTCCTTGCATCCACAACGTGCACTCAATCTCCTGCAATTGAAATCCCAACACCATGAGATATTCGGATGAGAGTCTCTCCCGCCTCTGGCCCCTTTGGTGGTTCTTTTGCCTAGGAATTCGATGCTGCCTCTTCTCCCTTCCTCCTCTTTCGGGTGTCACTGGCCTTGCTTCCCATGGGGTCCTTCATTTTGTATTCGCTTAAACATCCCTGCTTCGATGCTCCCCCCCCTGACCCTCCACTTGGCAACACATGTCACTTTGTGATTTGGACAGTCAGCAACCCTGCCTCTATCCTCAATAAACAGTGATATGTCATGGGCTATCATGGAAGTAGTTGCCATGATGGCCCTGCTCTCGGCGGTTTCACTCTTGCCTGAGCTGTGCTGTTGGTATGGTCAGCATCCAAAAGATCATGACCCTTTTTTAGTTTTGCATGTTCGTACATCTTGGCTTCTGGAAAGCCTTGCCTCTCCCACTTTCCATCTTTGGATCTGCCTGTACTGTACTGCCTAACCCTTCCTAGCAAGCACCTTTCTGATCCTTTGAGCTAGGGCCTTATCTGCCCCATTCCTAGAATCCATCTTCACTCCTAAGTTGCTCTCCTCAGTAGGTGGCTTCCATCTCCCGCATTCATGCGCTCCCCACAACCTACTTTACAATTGCAACTTCCCTTATGTTCTGGTGCTTCATGGTATAGGACTGCCTCCTTAGACAATCCTAATGCCAAACGTGTAGCCATCTCTCAATGGGCCTCTCCTATACTCCGCTCTCACCTGGCGGATACCTGGTGTTGGGCTCAGACAATCGAGAGGTTATTCCTCTTGATATGGCACTGCAGGGCCCATTACCAACCATTTCCTTGGTTACTGGGGGGCCTGCAAGCGGGTTTCTTTGCTTCTGAAGATCTTTCGGATTACTTTCTCCATGCCTGATTGTCTGATCCTTTTCTCTCCATTAGCCTAAGTTGGTACCTGGTGTGCGGTTGGGGCCATACCATAGGGTCGTAAGAGTAGGGTGAGTCTTTCATAGTTTGATTGTTGTTCTACATGTGGGTGGATTTGTTAGTCCTATGAGAAGGTGAAGTGTTGGACTTTTTATAGGTTCTGTTTTTGCCATATCTAGCGATCCAGGCAGTTTCTTGTACCTTAGGCTATGAATACAGATATAAAAAAAAGTAAAATAAAAATAAAATAATAGAAAAAAGCCTCCAAGTTCCTTGCATCTGACATATCTGCTCCGCATCCAGCAATTGAAATCTCAACACTCCGAGAAATCATTGTGACAGTGTCTCCTACCTCTTGACCCCTCTAATGCCATATTTGCTTAGGGCTTGAATGCCCTACCTCTCCCTTCTTCCTCTTTCTGTGGCTTCTGGCCTCCCCTCCCACGCCGTTCCTGATTCTGACTTCTTTTAAGCACTCTTGCGTTGATACCTCCCCCACTTACCCTGCACTTCGCGACTGTGCTTTCTTAGTAATTTGCAGGGTTGGCAACCCTCTTTCTATTGTAAATACATGGTCGCAAGTTACAGGCCATCTGTGAAGTTGTTGCCCTGGTGGCCCTGCTCTTTTATATTGCACTCTCTTCAGAGCTGCTTGATGCCTCCCGTAGGCATTTGAAAAATTGCAACCCATTCTCCTTCCTCCATGTTCGTACTTCTTCTATTCTGGTAGGCCTTCCTACTCCAGCTTCCCAGGTTTGGGTCCACTTGTACCGTACAGCCAGAATCTGGCTGGCACCCTAACTGCCTCTGAGGTCGCACCTTATTGCCCCTTCCTTCCTTAGCTGGCACCTTTAGTGCCCTGTCTGTTACCTGGCATCTCCACTTCTAGGTGGATCCCCTCTCTTGGATATATCAGCTCCGGCAATTTACTCTAAGGTAACAGCCTCTCTTAGGTTGTGGTTTGTCATGGTATAGCACTGTCTCCTTAGGTCTTCCCAATTGCCAACAGGTCGCCATTTGGGGCTCACGCCATTTCAACATCTGCCCCTAGTCAGCTCTGATACGTTACATGGTTTTATAGTTAAGGCATTTCGCAATAGTAGTTATAACATACATTGCTTTGTGTTTTCCTTTGGTACAGGGGGGCCTGTGGAAGGGTTTCCTTATGCAAACATGCCAATGTTTCTTTTGTTTAGGGTTTTGCTTCTTGTTTGCTTGGGAGGAGTACATTGGTCCATCTCGTGTTCATCTAATGGGCTCTGGGAGGATGTTAGGGGCACGGACTCCCCATAAGGATTTCTGGGACAGAGTTACCCTACCTTGACACGAACGAACTTCGAACAATAAAGATACCACCCTCCTCCAGCCCCGGCGTTGGAACGGCCTGTCATCACTAGCCCCCTAGCTAGTTGCGTCCCAACACTAAAGACCACTATCATTGGAACACATCCTATAACACCATATACGTCACGGCTCTCAGTCCGACCGGATACTATTTGCAGGGTATATGAGGGATTCCCTCCAGGCATCATATGCAACGGGGGGGGGGTGAATCAGACCACGGCGCATAAGGTTACAGACACTGGAAGACAGACAGTTGGATGAGTGGGTCGCAGGTGACGGGACGTTTTGCAAACAAGTTAGACCCCTCTTACCTACAAAGACACGTAGGGTATAAAGGAGGTAACTATGCCCAGTGACTGGATCAAGTTAATCCAGAAAGGACAGGTTGGCAAAAGCTGGAGTCCAAGGCAAAAAAACCATAGGTGTGATTCCGAGGACAAGTCATGTAATGCCTGAAGACAAGAATACAAGATCTGGTCGCAAGACCAATTCTCTACGGAGCCAACCAAAGAAGAATAGCCATATTCTGTCTGGCAAGTTAGACTACCTTTGTAAAGCACGGGGCCAGGATAATTTATAATCACTGCTCTCAACGGATAAACAGATGAGCTGACACCTGACCTCGTCTCCCACCATCAGGAATAACTGGAGCCCAGGGCTCTAAGTTGACCATCAGAGCAAGAAGGTATGGCAGGAAGTTTTTAGGGTCTCCGAGTGTTCGCACTGGGAAAGGGTTCACAGAATAATTAGTGAGATACTTAGTTAGTATAGATATAGCATGTATACCGCAATTGCTCAGCCGCGGAATATAAATATCGATTTTCACTCCTATTAGATACAACAAGCACGGAGAAGAGATCTTATCAGTATAATAAGTTTCTACTTGATCGTTACCAATACTTTTACAATCTATACCAAAGTGCACAATTGTATCTAGCCTACATCACTCGTATCTTCTTAACGAGTTCTCTGATACACAATGATCCAGGTCGTAGCTGTCAGAATACCTCAGGCCAAAGCGACCACCTAACAGGGGAGGAGATCTCAGTTATTGGGGTTGGATATGCTGTTAGGCCAATAGCACAGGGCCTGGGGGTTCAGATTGGTCCAATAAAGAGGCGAAGCTAGTGGTTGTTGTTTTATAGTTTTGTTTATGCTATAGCTAGCTGTCTATGTGAGTTCTTGTACTTTAACAGCAAAGTCATGATATAGAAAAACAGTAAAGAAAAAGCTCCCTATTTCCTTGATCCTTTAGATGACCTGGTGCTTCATCACGACTCCTGTACTTCAGAATATTAGCTCTTCTATTCTGATAATCAAGACCTACGCCGACCCATGCTATGAACCCAAGCACCATGAAACTGATCTTGTATTACGCAATCAGCCTTGACCGACCAACCTGAGATCATCATCTCCAAACCTTCACCTTAAGCGACCTTTATCCCTTAGTAGTATTCTGTTCATTGTCTACCTGAGACTAACGTCTAGTGCCAAGACCCTGTTCCAACATCAACCCTATGTGTTCTATAGGCACTGAACATACTGAATGTCAAGGGGTCCTAGGGTTGAACCTCCTGCACCAGGTGCCTCCAACTGCACTTGTTTAGGTTGTTACCACCCAGCTCAATGGTAACAGTCTCACCCTACCCAAATAGCCACCACTGTAGTCTTCTCACTCAGGTGTCACAGGAATCTACCTGTCCGATTCTCAGCACGTGACAACCTAGATTCATGCTGCCACATCGACTAAAGCTCAGTAAACAATTCACAAGAACGAGCTGCCCGCCACAACTTCTATACCCATCTGGACTCTTCAGATCCCACAATGCAGACTTCTACCTTTGGCTGCTTCTACGCTCACAATTTCTCGTAAAACATGCATAGAATTTTAAATATTCAATGAAAGGGAGTCTGCTATAGCCTTGTAGCCCTGTAGAATCCAGGCACCCCGATGGGCAATGCTATCACCACCTTTGGCTTCAACCCAGTCAACTGTTTGTCATATACAATTCTGTAGCCTAATTCATACTCTATTTCACATATCTGCCCTACTCTCAAAGCCTGGTTGATCTCACAATCCTATACATTTCAAGTTATATTGCTACAGGTAACAACCTTTCTTACCAATAACTTAAGCTCATAGTATCTCATCAGATAGTACGGAACTGTCTTGTCCTCTTGTCGTTTCACTATCTCATCAGATATTACCGAACTGTGTTGTCGTCGTATAGAACTAGCAGAGCAATTCTATATTATCGATGCCCCTCTTTGGACTGTCACAACAGTCACTGGCATAATGTTTATGTTGCTAGAGTATATTCTTAGAATTCAATAGTGTAAAGGTAAAGATATCAAGAATTGTATTATAACTACTTAGTATAGTAAAGTACTTAGTTAGTTGCGTGAAAATCCTATCTCTAAGGGCCTTTCTTTTTCGTTCATTTTGTTTTATATTATGTATTGTTTATTAGGTACAAGAACTCCCATGCAATGCTAGCTATGGTGTAAACAAAACCTTAATCTCATCAAACAATCAACAACCAAAAGTTATAAAACTATCATCAAATCGTGTCGTGTACTCAAGATATCGCTTTCCCACAGCTAACAAAATATATATGAAACCATAGGAAATCAAAACAATTGGCTATATGTATAGAAATTCCACAGAGTCGGTAACAGGAGAAAACCTAAACAGGTTGAGGAAAAGATGAACAAAACAAACCCAGTTATCGTGATAAGGGAGAGGAAGGAAGAACCATAGCTACTGGGCAGGAGGGCAGAGGGGCAGGGATGGGAGCATATCTTGAGGGTAGATTGTGCCTATAGGGCGGATACACGCAGTGAGAGAGAAGAGGAGGTTCCAGTCTGACCAGAGTGATGAGTCAGAACCCACATCAGAGAGGCCTTGGAGGAGGAGTTCCCTATGGTGAGCCATAGAGGGGCAGTGAAGGACAGCTTGGCGGAATGTTTCACCTACATCACCACTACAGGGGCAGTACTTGGGATCATCAAGTCTAGACTAGGAGAGTTAAGCTGCGAGGTAAGTCTTCTGAGCCCTGATCTGGTGTAATCTTGCAGCCATGAATTTCCTCAAGCCAATGAAGGGCTGAGGGGTCAGTGACAAAGGGACGTTGTAATAATCGGTAGGTGCAACGAGTGTATTCCACACAGCCAGGAGCAGCTGTCGTGTACTCGGGTACAAGGGTAAGTCGGGCGCGGTCCCACGAAAAGTCTGGGTTTATTTCCTATTCTGGGGGTGCACCCGACTTTTGCTGCCATACAAAAAAAAGCCACAAAACCCCGTTTGTATGGTGGAAAACCGTTGTTACTGTATATGGGGTGCGCCCGACTTTTGCCTACCCCCTAGTACAGCCGCTAAGGGCTCTGTAGACGGCTGTCATGGTATCATGCAGGGAGAGTAAGGGTGCTACAGGTAGGAGATTAGGGGTGGCAAGGGGAGCAAATATAAGGGAGCAGAATATTGGTTGAGTCAGGTTGGCTAGTTCGTCAACTGGCAGGTGTAATCATACTTTTGAGGGGGTCGGTTGTAGGTCATCAAAGCAGCATAACTTTGGGCAGAAGGCCAGTACACAGATTCCTGTAGGACTCTGGGGCCGTGTAGATCAGGAGTGAGAGGAAGGTAAAGCAGAGGCAAGGGGGTGCAGGGTTGATCATGAGCAATGCGCATACTAGCCTCAGGGCTGGCATAAAACCTTTGTGGGGGACAATCACCTGGACGGAGGGTAGGGAGGCTTCACTCTAAAGGATCAGGATAAGGGTACCTCGAAAACCGTTTGAGACATATCGTTTGACTTAGTGCCAGTAGATCTCCATCTTGTAGTACAGGCCCATGCTAGGGGCCATGAGGTCTGCCTCATACATTAGGGTAGGGAGGAGAAGCGAGACAGCAATTCTGTGTGACAGGCCTAGGCTAGTAGAGATAGACGTTTAACCATTGCACAGGCTCCCTGGGCTAAGGCTAGCCTTTTCTAGAAGTCTGCATCCATGCAGAGGTTATTTGTAAGCCAGTAGTCAAGCAATCTGACAATTTGAAGTGGGGGAAAGATCGGGCCATCTAGGAATATGGGAGGTATTGCAGAGAACCCTGGGGGGTCTCATTAAAGTAGCGTTCTACAGTGGATGAGTCCAGTTTGGGAATGTAGAAGCCCACCTCATGAGCACTGGCATGGGGCCTTATGGACCCAAAGGCGCTTTGTAGGACCCTGAGGTTGGTCCCGTATGAGAGTGAGGACGTTGAGAGAGCGACGTTGTCAATATAAGACAACCTTATCTCCTTAGAGGGGTCAATATGAAGTGATGTCATGTGGTTGACAAACAGGAGTGGGGATATGGGGGAACCCTATGGTGGGCCCAGGGGTACTAGGTAGAAAGACTCAGGAGAGTATGTGAGGAGGAGGCAGCAGGTCCTCTGTGACAGAAAGGATTTAACCCATGAGCCCATGTAGTGTGCGACCCCTGCATTCATCAGGCAGGAGCAGAGAGAGGTTGGATTGATGTTGTCGAAATCCACTTTGATGTGAAGGGAGAGGGAGGTGACTTTGTGCCCACAGTGTTGGAGAGCTCTGACAATATCAACTAGGGAAAGTACTACATCGAATTAGGAAAGAGGAGGGAGGGCTGTGGGTGCGCTGGAGGAGATTCCGGGATCTTGCTGCAAGAGAGAGGGAGGAGGCTACAACACTCTCAAGAATTTTGGATATGGCTTGCAGTAGGACTATGACACTAAAAGCTGCAGGGGAGTTGTAGGATAGCTTGCGACATTGTTTGTCAAGGACGACACCATTGGGCTTCTGCATCAAGGTGGGGTACTAGCCGGATGGTAATAGGGCGGCCAGTAGGTTGGTTAATGGTTACAGGTATGTCGGGTGAACTTTAATCCACGGCGAACATGGTATCCTATAGTGGCCAGGCGCTAAGGAGGAAGTGCATCTACTAGGAGTAGGTGAGATTTCGCTGGCAAGGAGGGTGTCGCAGTCATCATATGGTAACAGTATAGTAGGGACTCTCAGGAGCAGTTTAGGAGGAAAAACATGGGCTAGGAGAGCATCGTTGACCTCTTCTGGAGTGATGGCTGCAGGGAGGTTACAGAATTTAGGGACAGTCCTCGCGACTCTGAACCTTTTTGCCCCTCGGATTGTTTGAAGGGTTGCATCAGCAAGGAAGGATTTTCAGTGCTGGGCCTTGGCGGCCTTTATGCACTTGGAGTAGCCTTGCCTGGAGAGCCTCGTGTTGGTCTTGTCAAGTGAGTCATTACTTGTAATGTCCTGACGTTTGTGAACACAACTGCTATGGCATACCGCCAAAATTCAGCCGTTTTGCCCTAATCTTGGCATCATCCAATAGCAGTTGTGTTCACCAACGTCAGGACATTACGAGTAGTGGTGTAGGCCTTTCAAAATGTGAAGTGGAATGCCCTTCAAATGCGGTACAGGAGGGGGCTCAACCAAGGTTTTGACTTGACTGACAGGCATTGTAGTGGGGTATGAGTCTTGAGCTGGGTAACAATGGTGTTCAGGTGTGTATCAAACCAGTTGGCTAGGCAGTGTCTCGACGGGAGGGGAGGAGGTGGAGGCATTGCGGCATCTTTGTAGTAGCTGCTCAAGCCAGGCCCTGTGGGTTCTTACCCTGTTGGGGGCCAGTGCCAGTGGCACGCAGATTGGGTGAACGAAGGTGGTGGGAATGGGAACGTGATAAGACCCAGTAGCAGGAAGGCAGGTTGACCACAGCCTGAAGAAGGGGGCAAGAGGAGTGGAGAAAAAGGCGTGGTCATGTACTGATGGCCTTCAGGGGCCAGTCAAGGGGAACAGGGTGCATACCCCTGTGGTGTTAAGTGTAGTGTAGCCTTGATCCGAGGCCCTTGAGAAGTATAGCAAGGAAGCCTGAAGTGGGTTGTAGCTATGAGCCCTGAGAGGGTCAGCTGAGGGGTGGTGAATGTTGAGGTCCTCTACTATGAGGGTAGGGAAGAGGAGACAGGTAGTGTTTGGAGAGGGGATATGGTTCTCTCCGCAGTGGAGATAGCTCAATACGCATTGCAATGGACGATGTGGAATTTGATGGCATGGGAGGCAACGACAGTGGGTGCTGATAGTTCAAAATTGGGCCAGGTCGGACCTCCCTGTAAACATACCAGTAATGGTGACCATGGCAACTAAGGCCTCAAATGCCCAAAACGCGACCTGGGGCCTGTGAGTACAGTGTGGTGGGGTAAACGAAGTAAAGCCTGAAAAGGTAGGTAATCGATTTCTCCAAACCCAAGGATCTTGCCCAAGAATGGAAGGAAGGATTTTGGCCAAGGCAACGGAAATAAAAAAGCAAAGAACCAGATCCCAGCTCGAGAGGCAGTTGTGATGTATAATCGAAAGAACATGCCCAGGGCCCATTCCTGGTAGAGGGTGAGACCAGTTGTGCAACATCTTACTATGCAGAGCCTAACAAGGTTTGGGTTGACAGGGAGGGGCTGGGGACTCCCTCTTGTGGAGGGAGGTAGCCCTTGGAGGCTCATAAGGTCATAACAGTAAGGGCACTAGGCATCGCCCTGGAGGCCCTACTCGTCTCACCTTCAAAGGGAGGAAGGAGGTTGTCGGGAGATATACCTGCAGCAGGTGGGGGAAACAGGACGGGGCGGGGAACATCTGGCTGCGTGTGCAGGCTGTTGCTGTCAACAGCAGTAGATGTCTATCCATGGTGGGGTTATCTGCTTGCCATTGCCGGAGGTGGTGGGATTCTGGGGCAGTCCCTGCTTATGGCAGAGTAGGGTTCTGTATAGTTGGAGCACTTCACAGGTGATGTGACGGAGCAGTTAAGGATGGGTCTAACTTGAAGATTTCCTCGTTCAGGGCAGGAGGTGTTCGGGCAGCCGTGCCCCACTTTTGTATGCTGAAGGGCACAGAGTGGAAAGGTGGGGGCTTCCCCTTTCAAGCGAGCCTTAATGTGGCTTTATGTCAAGCATTAGTGGTGTTGGGACATTAGGGAGTAGGAATAAGCCCTGGCCATGGTTCTTGATCCTCAGTAGCGTTATATAGATGGGGGTATAGCTTGGACGGAATGAGGCAGGAGATTGACAACAACAGAATGTGCCTGTTTTTCCACATGGGACTGACCTTTTGGGTTGAGAAATCAGGCCTGAGATATAGGCACATCTTTGGAGTTGAAGATGTGGTCTGTGAGGAAAGTGTACAGGTGTTGATCTTTGTGAAGCATGTAGGTAATCAGAATCGAGTGGATGGTTAGTTGAACTAAAGTTCATGCAACTCTCCGTGGCAGCCAGGGGCTCTTGGCCACAGGCACGGAATGGTGAAGTCTGGTGGTGAGGGCCTCAAGGTATGTGGCTTTCAAAGAGGCATGTGTGAAGGGAGTGACCATGATCTAGGTGAGGCAACTTCCATCGTTGACAAATTGGTTTGAGGGAGCGGGGGAGGGAGTAGTGTGCTTTGTGGGGGATAGCTGTGCTAAGTACTGGGAGGTGTGCCTTTATGTCAGGAGATTTGAGGTGAGGGGCTGTAGATAATCGTTCGGTGATGAACATTCGAGCGGCATGCATGTGAGGTCAAGGGGTTCTGTGGGGAGAATCATCCATTTTGGCGGACACAACTTTGGTTGCCAATGTCTTGAGGAGGTTCTTTTTTCCCTTCTTATTCTTGTTGTTCCTGGCGGTGAGAACCTCAATGGCTGCTTTGTGAAACTCACTTGTACTCCTGGAAATTGCTGCAAACGACACTGTCGGGTTAGCATGCGGGTATGGAGGGGCTCCTCTGGGGACCTCACCTTGAAGGATTGGATTGGTTTAGGGGTGGGGGCAGGATGACTGAGCAGGGGGGGGGGGGGGGGGAAGTGCAGCCGGGAGGGG
>Ga0307517_10007852_pt1 | contig 15453 bp, 14 predicted proteins | sample 23_EM_MG_FD_194515 | JGI IMG/M metagenome (GOLD analysis project Ga0307517, IMG submission 194515) | Populus trichocarpa ectomycorrhiza microbial communities from riparian zone in the Pacific Northwest, United States - 23_EM | ecosystem: Host-associated > Plants > Roots > Unclassified | place...
CTTCAGGGGGATACGATGGGTGTTTGGCTCGTATCACGCTATACCTATAACCCGACCCATCTACTGGAACGGGTAATAATTTGTATCTACGTAGCGTACTAGTGAGCGCTGACCGAATACTACCTATCGCGAGCTGCGCGCCAGGACAGCCAGATCCCCCCGCACCATAAAGCAATTTATAGCGCATAAAACTTTGCCCGGCGGCCACAGTATAGACAAAAGCCCCAGTCTGACCGAACTGCTCAAAAGTGGTTCGATAAAAAAGAAATCATAGCCCAAATCCGATCCATCCTCGCTCTCCCTCTGGCAGAACTCACACACACAACACTCAACCTCTCCGAGCAATGAATCCGACGAGCCTTCGAGTCAACAAAGTCCCAGCCTAATACCTACGAGTGGCCGTTTCAAATTATACCAGGCGTCTACCCCAGAATCCCGTTGGAGACTTTGGCAGCCCATAACAAAGGGTGACAATTACCACCACACTAGAGAGCGGATGGTCGTTATGGTCCATCAGGAAGCGTGGGCTCATAATGCAATATATGTATGTGCCTGGCATTTGCTGGAACTTACCACCGAGGAACCGGGTTATGCCAGCGATACGAGAGAGCGGGGCTAGCATACACGTCGGTAAAGAAGAATTTCAGGTTTCGTGGTCGCAACCAAATCAAATTAATCGGATTCATGGGGGGCCGAGCGCGGATTATCAAGCAAACGAAAACGGGAATAGAAGTGGAAAAGGACTATGTAGAACAGAACAGACCACGAGCCAAAGAGATCACACGTCAAGATCACGGGTAAAAATGCGAACAAACGGGTAAGGGCCACGAGCACGCCGTCGGGTAAGGAAAAAAAGAGCAGAGAACGACGTCGACAGGAGGGGCAACTTAACGAACTGGCGTCAAGCTCGTTCAACTCCGGACCTCCAACTGGCGTTCGCCCTCTCCCTCTCACCTTCGTGCGGTGACAGTGTTCGTTTCGAGAGATTACCGTCCATTTCTTCTCCCGAGGTCTCATCACCCGAATTCTTCGCACTCTGAGGAACGCTCTCCGTCCCCCTCTTGAAAAACCCTTCCTTCTCGTTCGCCCTGTTCCACCTGGGCAGTCCAACAGAGGGTGTCTGGTTGTCAGCCGCGGAGTGCAGGGAGGTATAGGATCAGTAATCATCTTTATCTTCGATGTCGGTCTGGGATTAGACCCCGCCACATTATACAAATCGGAGAACGCGTTCCTGAACCTGTCCCTCAAATTCGTCGACCGGCGTTTCTGTTCCTGGAAAATGGGGTCCTTGATAATTTGAGCCCAGAGCGTTCCATGTTTCTCGTAACCCATTCGCAGAACACGGTCCTCTTCCTCTGTGAATGGGCGCCGCTTCTTGCCGCGCGTTTTCTCAAAGAAGGACCTCCCGTCCGGAAGGCTGGAGCGGATTCGAGAGGAAAGGTGGGTCTTGGCGTTCGGGTAGTGTTGTTTGTATGCGTCCGGAAAGCATGCTCTGAACCTGGAGATACACGAAACAGTGGCGTGAGCATTTCCACGAAAAGAATTGTGAGTAATGTCATTCGGGACGTAAGACTGACCTATCTTTGAGGTCTACTGGCGACCGGTTATCAAAGACAAGCTCTGGGTCTTTGAGGATAGCTTTCCAGTTCCCGGCACCCCACTGCGCGTGGGAACCGCAGTTACATTGCCACAATGCGCGTGTAGAGAATAAGTGCACAGGGAGATAATAATGTGGAAAGTCGAGTCAGCAAACGATGGGAACGAGAGTCAAGAACCCCAGAGGGGGGTGTTTGAGGTTGGATGGTGACGAAATGTCATACCTTGTTGCATCCCTTCGCAAGACTCTGCGTCTCCTGGTGTGTCCATTTCTTCCGCGGCCGCTTTTTTGTTAGGTGTATCAGCTCATCCACCGGCTCTCTCCCACCTTCTTCATTGTGTGAGGTCTCGTGCAAGCCTCCGTCCCAAGTAGCTATGGCTCCGGGGCCACCGCCATGAGTTTGTCTATCGATTGAGAGCCCTAATGCGGTAGACTGGCTTGATCGGTCCAAAGACCGATGTGATTGGCTGACACCTGGGTCCCCGCGGAGACGGGTGTTGGAGATCCGTTCGTTCGTCGACAAGCCCGAGCCACCACCTTGTCCAGTGACATCAAGTCTATCTGCGAGATACGGTGACTCAGGAAGAACCGGAGTTGCCCAGGAATGACAGGACGGTGGATACGAATCCCCATCGACAGGCGTATGTATGTCTACGATCGTGGGTATGGCGATATCGTGAAAATTGGGGGGGACGGGGAACGAAGTGAAAATACATACCATAAGGATCGTCTGTCGAGTCCCAGCCATCACCTTCCTTCCCCACTTCTTCATCCACCCCATGAGGTGGCTTCGACAAATACAAAACCCTCTCCAAGTATTGGAGAACATCTTTAATATTAGGGCGGTCGTTCGGTCGAGGCGCCCAACACAGTGACAATATCTTCCATAGGTCCTCCGTAAACCCTGTTCCTCGAGTAGGGTGTTTACCCGCCAAGACCTTTACGAAAACGGTCAAGTCCGCATGTTGATGGAATGGCAAGTGCCCGCTGATAGTTTCGTATATGACCATTCCAAGAGCATAACAATCCGAATGTTTCGTCGGGCGACCGTTCTCGAACCCGAACCGTTGTGGATCGATGAGCTCCGGGCTCATCCATCGGGCCGTGCCACCTTGAGTAAATGAGCTCGAGGACAAGAGGTTGGTGGGATCCGAGATGATCGTGAGCAGACCAAAGTCTGCTAGGCGGGCATTTCCAGTTTGGTCGATCAGAACGTTGGCCTTGACGGCCATTGAGTAAGATAGGGGTATGATCCAAAAATCGAAGACCTACGCCCTTGAGATCCCCGTGGATCATTTCCTGGCTATGAATGTAGATCAACCCTCTTGCGACACCTCCCAGCTAGAGAATTGTGCGGTGATCAACCAATCAAAGACGGCAAGACTTCGAATGGAAAACTTACAAGCCCGACTCGGTCTACATCCGGATGGCTCCTCACAAAATCGTTGATGTTCCCATTCACCATCCATTCTGATACCATTGCGAACTGATTCTCGGTCATTGTGACTCCTACCAGCGGCAGCACATTTGGATGCCGAAGGGTTTTCCATGTAACGACCTCCTTGCAGAACCTCTATACAGGGCGGTCAGCACACAAACATTTGGAGGGTAGCGCAGCTTAATACCCACGCCAACCATCTTCTGTAAATCGGTATTTGAATACGTCCGAATAACCTTGACTGCAACATCCCGGCCGCAATGTTCTCCCTTCCACACGTCTGCAAAACCACCCCTGTACAACGCGACGCCCGTTCGCTCATACGAAACGAGGATCCTCAAGGCTTTTGGAAGAAGGGCATGGCGGCCACACATCCTATAAAGCAACTTGAGACACCTCTTTCGGGTCCGAAGCGAAAGGTCGGGCCGGTCCAGTGCCTGGTAGGCAGGGTGTGCAAATTCCAATTTCAATAAACCATACTTTGTTCGTGACAATGAATGAATGTAGCGTACCTGATCTATCAAGTCGATGAAAGTCTGGGCACCGTCCCCGTGGAGACAATTGACCATATCCCCCTCTTCCTTACTCGAGAAGATCGCCTCGATCAGGGAGGGGAGTTCATGGTGGGCGAATCCCCGTTTGATCAAACGTCCGCAGGCTAGGATGTTGAGGTTGTGAAGAATAAAGAATCGGGGAGCAATCAGTATCCCGTGCGAGACCGGCGGAGGCGGGGTTTAACGCGTACCACTCTCGGGTACAGAAGTTACGGTGGTATCATGGGGATCAATGGGCGCTACGTAGAGGGCGCGTTCACCCATGCTGAGGGGCGATTCCGGTCTAACAAGAATGCCGAGTATCTGTTGGATCTCCCGTTGGTGACCCTCGATCTTCTCCTTGTCAGACTTGGCGTGTGGCCTGCCTACCCCCCTCCTAAGAGTCCGCTCGATTTTACACATAAGCCTGGAGTTGTGTGAAATGGTCAGGATTCAGGGCTAGGGCTGATCCACACACATTTCTAAATCCTTGAGTGCCATCCTCGCAGACTCGCTGAGATCACCCGCACCCCCCTCTCGGATCGAAGCCTCCAACGTCTCGCACACGTCGAAACAGCACTCAGATAGTTGCAGGGAATATTTTTTGTCAATCGCGTTGTCCTTGTTGAACCATTCATGAGAGTCCACAGATGGGCGGAGACGAGAGTACTAACCTGAACCAGAGCTAGGATAGCGCCGACAGCTCTGAAGGTGTTCTTTGTGGGGAAAGACTCGACTGTGATCATTCCCAGGACATCAATTTTTTCGTCTATCGACGACAATTCGACCCTGCGCGCGGTCGCCATCGTCACCGACTTGGCGTGGGGTGTACTGGTGGGGCAATGGGGTTGAGGCGGCCGAAGGGTGTGGGCAATCAGACCAGAGGTTATGTTCGGTCGGCACAGAAGACAAGCACAGTTGCACACAGCGCCAACGCCGGACTAAAGCCACCTCGACCATGTGGCCGAACACATCCGAGGCGGTGTGTAAGCGCTGGCCGCTCTCACGTTGACCTGTTCGAGACTTAAAGAAAAAAAACGTTGGCCTGTTGAGTCTTCGACGTATCTGGGGTCACCACGTGCGTTCCGGGCGAGCCCCAGACCGACTTGCATGCATGTGGCATGTGGGCAGCGCTTATCCTCATCTTTCTCTCTACCTCGGACCCCTTCAATAATAGGATACTACGATGGACGACAAGGGAGGTGCGAGGCCGGTTAATATTGACCCTCGGTGGTGCGTTTCTAGAAGTGCGGGACTATTTGGAAGGTTAAAACTGATTCCAGATAGTATCCAAGAGACCCTACGGATGTGCTTCCAACCGATTGAGAACGAAGATCCCATGGCTCCTCCGGCATGAGGTGGTGCCCCCACAAATGTCGTCGCTACTTCGTGCCTCCTATATGCAAGTATCCTAATCTCTCTGTTAGCCGCATTCGTTGCGATGCCGGGTAAGCAGTGGCTCAACCGGTACCTTCTACACACTGGTGGATCGATACTCGAACGCTGTGGTGACCGACAGCGTAAATGCGACGGCCTAGGGAAGTGGCCGTTCCATTTATTCATCGAGAGCCTCCCCATCACGCTCCAAATTGCTCTCGTTCTCCTCACGTGCGGACTATTGCGGTACATGTGGTCGATCAACACCCCCGTCGCACACATCATCATCTCCTTCACTCTCCTTGGCTTTGTCTCCTACATCAGCATCGTAATCGCGGGGACATCTTCGTACGAGTGTCTGTTCCAGACCCCAACATCAACAACCCTCCGATATCTCCGAGACATTGTAATTCTCAAGAAATTGTCGGGGAGTCTTTCCTCGCTCGAGATCGGCCAACTTACCCGTGCTGCTTGACGGAATACCCAACAAAGAGCCGTTTCTGCATCTGGCCGCATCCGCGACACTGCGACGAACCCACAGTCCTGGAGCAATTCACTCCAGCATCAGGTCTAGCACTAACTGTATGTGCCGAAATGTCGTCCACCAAGCCATTGTCCTGCTTCTCCGCATCGATCGAACTCTCGGAAACGCAAAGCATAGTATGGTCCAAAGGATTCGAAGATACAAACACGCATTGCTCCCAATCTCCGCTCGTGCAAAACGGACCGTGTGCGGATCGAGGTGGGCTACGTGTGCCTGTACAGAACCTGGGAACTCTTCGGAAACAAAACGTACACAACATAAGCTGTGCTCGCGACTCGTAGCGGGTGCATAACCTCAGCGGAGTCCGTACTGATCACAGTGCAATCTCATACCCATCGCTCCCCAACCTCTCGCATCGCATCCCTTCCCAGATTCATCTCCTCTTCAACCACAGTAAATCCCCGACAAATCCTTCACCGCGCCGAGGTCGATATATTCGCTCGACTTTTTCTATCTTATTATTGCCACACATGACCATGGTTTTCACGATACTACCTCGGCATTGCCCACAACAGCCAAGAAAGTTACCCAAAACCTGTTAGCACAGAGGGACGGAGTTTCGGACGCGAGCTAAGGCAACATTCAACATTGAAGCTCCTTTGTGGAGCAGTCTGGACCGGGAAGGGCTCATCCGAGCTAGTTGTCCTGTGATTTCAGACGGGTTTGACGTGGTCGTGGCCATGCAGAGGAGGAACTTAGGTTGGGTTGGTGTGCGTTACCATCAGTCGGGAGTGGACCCGATGGGTTTTAAAACTTCCTATGCCCACGACCACTGGTAGCCTTGGCCAGAGGCTGGAGTTGAAGATTTACCATGAGCCCACGCGACTAGAGCAGCGGAGTGGCGACCCTGGGGCAGATGTGACTCAAGGGGAAATGCCGTGCAAGCTTGAATGTCGGACTCCCGCTGAGCGTACACGCATCCAAACGTTAGTAACCATGAAGTATTGATTTTCGGCGATTCCTGGAGAACCCCGCATGGACTCGGTACATATCCTTGTTTGCTTCAACTCCATCTCAACAGGCTGCCCCCTCCCACGCTCCCCGTACCTGGGGCGTCTGGGGCGTCCGGGGTCCCCGTTGATCCGGGCTTCGAGAGGCCAACCGGAAGCAGCAGCTCGCTCCCTGGATGACGGCGTCGACAGACCCTCGTTCACGTTTTCCAATTTAGCGTGGCGAAGCCGGAGTGCGGCCCATGCATCACCGATATGATGGTCGTCGATGTCGATGATCGATCGTATCAACGAGTCACAGTCCGAATGGGGAAAGAAATATGTGTGCAAGAACCCGGCCTATGATTTTTGGCTTTTAGGACTTTAGGAAGGTCCACGCGTGGCGATTCCGGTTACGCTCTACCGATTTACGACACGCGGCAGCGCCGTGATCACACCCACTGGAACCCTCTAGAACTCTCGTCTCTACTAGCCTACGCCAATTTCAAGACCACGGGGATATGTACGTTCTTTCTCTTGGCCTACACCATAGACAAAAACCACAATGATGAAGGGGGCTATCACTAGTCACTCTCCGTCCCATCTGGTTTCCCACCAGTCTTTGCCATATTCATACTCGGGACGTAGTCATCCGCACCTCAGCACAGGCCTCTTGCAGAGGTTGGCTTTGTACGCGAATTGAAGACCATCTTGGTCGATTCTTGTGCGTTCAGCTGCCCCATATATGTCCGGCTGCATGCCGCGTTCTGACCCAGCCTACCAGGGTCCAACGTTCTCTTGTTTGCCATTCCCACCTCTGTGCGCACCTCCTCAGATCCTACGCGTACCGCCAATACGAACTGATTGATTTATCGCGCTTTGTCTGTTCACAGTTGGTACTACACTTCACCAAACCAATATAGATGGCCGTATGATCGCTTGCACGGGTACCAGTCCCCATGATCCGACGTCGATTTGAGGTTGCTATCAGCGATCGGCAATGAAACCGAGGAAGAAGGAAGGTGTAAAACTGATAATATGAGAACGTCGAATAGGTGTTTAGGCGTAGGAGGGAAAGGGGAGATGCCAATTGAAGGGGAAGCGCTCCCCTCTCCTCCCGGTTGGACGTTGGCGCCGATCGCTTAGCGCTTAGCGCTTACTCACGGCACCTCCCGAACCCATGGTGACACGTGACCGATTGCGGGGAGGTCACGGACCCAAAGACGGAAATGGCCGCCCTTTCATCTCCTCTCCTCTCCCTCAAGTGATTTCTCGAGCATTACTCGGACGCCCGTGTCAGTACTCGACAACCACAGCCCACGCATTGTGTATAGTATGGAGGTAGACCCTTAACTCCTCTCTCCCGGGGGACACCATTAACAAAAACCGCGCGCAGTTGCTTCTCTACTGACCGAAATCGATGCTCGAGAAGGATACTTTGACGAAAAATCTTCGGAAGAAATAACCCACATAATTCTATGCAGGCAGACTTCCACGAGAACTCGCTGAATACATCATCGACCACCTTTGGTGTCGCCTCGACTCCCTCCTCGCGTGGTGTTTGACCCGTAGGGCATGAGTCAGACCTTCCCGATACCACCTCTTCAACAGACGGCGGTTGATCTACGAACACCAGTACAGGTTCTCGATAAACCTCCTTCGGCATGGACTTAATGGACTACGTTCGCCGAATCGAATTGGATCTCTCGCCTTGTTCACCAATAAATCACCCGCGTTCCGGTATCTCAAGGATATGGGTTCAGCGGTGTCGTTACGCATCCTCACTCTGAAATATGACGCCTTCTACCTCCTCAGGTACAAAAGTCTCACACAAGCAACCCTCCTCCACTCGTAACCCTCGGACTTATCGATCCAGAAAGCACCCCAAACGACATTCTCCAATTCATCTGCTTATTCCCAGACCTAGATAACCTCTTGGTGGCCAAGTATTCCGAGAATGGTATCCAGCCCGTCCGCTACGAAACCTCACCCAACTTCCATGACGTGCTTGCACCCAAAAGCATGGACTCTGTTGGGGAGGGGGGTCCTGTGCAGGGGTTTCCTGAGGTTCCTGGAGGACTATGGTTTCAGGAGCTCGTCTTCGAGTCAAATTAAGGAGCGGAGCCACTGATCTTCACTCGTCCACAGACCCTCAGAACATTATTCCATCAACTTCGGAGATTAGGTATGCGGGAGTGGCGAGCAAGACGCTACCGTCATTGGTCTAGAACTAGGACTAGACCTTGACCTTTGCGGCCTCAGCGGTCACCCGGGGGAGGTGGAAATGGGCATTTGTTCCAAAACCTGCATCGTCCCACAGATTTATCCCGACTACTTGACCTCGAAGACACCTTCACTCAACTTCCACGGTCATATCGTCACCATACATAACCACGATTTTCACGATCCTCCCTCGCTATTGCCCGCAATAACTCACCCAGAACCTACTTGCACGGGGGGACGGGGTTTCGGGTGCGAGCAGAATGCTGGCGAGAGCAACGTTTCGGTATTGAAGATCCTTTGTGGGTTATTTTGTTTAACATTTCCGACCATCTGTCGCCCGACGCCACTCTTTAAACTTCCTATCCTCACGATATGTGGTTTGTTTGAGGAGACTAATGCCTAAACAGAGCACCTACGACTATGCGGTTAATCGATATCGACCCCAAGCATCCATCGCCTAAAGAAAACACATGGCCGACCCCAACCCACTGTAAGTTTATCATCCTTGCGCTCGGGTCTCAACTGTAGGATGATAGCATTCTATCAGGGGAGTGTATCTAGCGGATGACGGTGGGGACAAAATACTCAGTGAGCACGATGGTGAATATTGGGGATCACCGCTTCGTCCTAGGCCGGTGACCAGAATGTGATCAAGTTTTAGGGCCCTAGGGGCTAGTCACCTCACGGCGTACTGTGGGAGACGTCGTGCGTCGATGCTGGTGGGACTTCATGAACACTTTTCGGTCAGGAACTGAATGTGAGGCCAGGAGGCCGCATGCGAGGAAAACACGTGTTGGCACAAAAACCGACCCGGTTTTGTCTAGGTCTGGTTGGATTTTGAATTGTATATCAATCTAGCGGCTCTACGCGGCGTGCCGACGCCGAGATAGTAAATGTCAAGCTTGACCCGTCTTCTCGGTTTTGCTTATTAGTTCATCGCTTTCCAAACAGGGAAATAATATCCAAAAAGGGTAACCGAGGACCATCATCCAGTCGTTTGACGCAAACCCCAAGACCCCTCGATGCGCGCATTTACTTTCCCGTGGGGTATGTACAGTCTACCGTAAACTCTTATGCTTGGCCAACCTTCGTTTCTCTCGGTCAGGGTACGAACCCCTTCCAATGAAAGATATTACGGCGAGTCCGGACCCAAGCGCTGAGGCATTTCGACCCCGCCCCACCATAGGAAGCCACCAGCTTCCGCGCCATCGGGTTAAGAGCCAGTTTTGGACAGATCTATACCGGAGCCGTGGTCGTCATACCTCAGCCCAGGCCTCTTCTTTTAGGAATCGTGATCAGGCAGGTTTTGTGCAGGAGCTGAGGATCACCTTGTTTAGTTCTTGTACGCTCATCAGTACCTTTTGGCTGCATCCTGCGCTGACGCCGTCTACTAGGGTTCAGAGCTTTCTTGTTGGTCATTCACACCTTCGTGCGCACTTCCTTGAATCCAAAGCGTACCCTCAATATGAACTGATTGATGTATCGCGTTTTGCCGGTTCACAGCTGGCACTACACTTTGCCAAATATCACGAATATACTATCGTATTTTTCTCATTCCTGGCCGTCATACTCCTCGTGAAGGTGTGTATACACCCAGCTCTATCCATCCCTGCTTGCTGCTAACCATGTTCTCCTCGCTCCGCAGTTGTTAGCTTTTGCCGAAGGTGCTTTCGTGAAACGTGAGCTCCACGTCGTTCAGCCGTCGTTGGTTCCATCCTGAGTAATCTCCTTGAGCCAAAGTCTCGTTAGACGTGAAGTTCTCGCCCAGGATCTACTCGATAGAGGCCACTTCGGATGAAAGTCTCTCAGAAGTTCGGTCCCTCTTAAGCTGCCCATCCAAGATCACCCACGCTAGGAGTCTCCAGGGACACGAGGCCCAAACATTTATTGATTCCCTCGACCAAGTAAGCAACTGAGTGTTCGTTCTTCTGTTCCTCAAAAACTTATCATGTTGAACATAGGTTCTTACGCGGTCATGCCTCGATGACAAACACCGGCAGCGCGGTTTACGGCTCCTCTCCAAGATCTGCAGAGCACGCAAGATACTTCCCTCCTCGTACATACTCCAACAGGACCTCATACAAGTCGGGTCGGAGTACTGCGACAGTGGGTTCGCAGTTGTGAGCCACGGGGGATACTCGGAACGGTATGTTGCCATAAAACGTCTCAAGACGATCAATGGGGATACCGAGGGGACATTCAAGGTACATTCACTGGATGTACCTCGCCCTTCACCATCACTGAGCTTCCACTCAGGGGCTATGCCGGGAGATAATCAATTGGAAATATTTGTCCCATCCAAACATCTTACCTTTGTTGGGGGTTTCCGTTTCTGCAGACCTCCGTTGTTTGCGCATCCTCACCGAGTGGATGCCTAACGGAAACGTGATGCGGTACGCAAAATCGAACCCAAAGGAGAACCGTTTGCGACTGGTGAGCTCACTTGTTGTGTGTTACACTTTCTCTCTTACTCATCAACCGTGCTCAGCTCTCCGAAGTCATGTCTGGTGTGGCATACATTCATGACCTCGGGATCGTTCACGGAGATCTCAAAGGAGTGCTTCTAATGTTCTTGGTGCATCTTTCGCCTTGCTGATAGGTAGAGCAGGCGAACATTCTCGTTGATGGCACGGGCGCCGCTCGCGTCGCTGATTTCGGACTTACGACCATGATTGATCTGAGCACAATGTTCTCGTCTGAAACCATCGTTCCTCCTGGGGGAACGGTTCGTTGGATGAGCCCGGAGTTGCTGGATCCGACACAGTTCGGCTCCGACGGTCTTCCAACTCGCGAATCGGACTGTTATGCCCTTGGGATGGTTGTATACGAGGTAAGCTAGTTGCACTCACCACGCTGGTCCCTCACTCACCCACCCCAGGTTTTGACCGGACTTCCGCCATTCCATCGCCTTCACAGTTTAGCATCTGCGTTCGCCGTACTGAAGGGTAGACGACCGGAGAAGCCTGATGACGCCAAATCTCTAGGCTTTTCCGATGCGCTTTGGGAGTTAGTGCGGTCATGTTGGAGCGAGCCGATTTCGGATCGACCAACCGCCCGGCAGCTCCTTGATTGCCTTTCCCTTGACTCTCTTATTTGGGTTCCCCCTCCAGTTTACCCTATCAATGTGGCTGATACCTCCGCCATCGCTGATTCCAATTCATCCAGCTAGGATGCCCCTGAGAAGTTCTGTACGCGTTAGGCCTAGGACTTGTGAATCGACAGAAGGTCCGGTTGTACCCATTGTTGTAGTATTTATTCCCATGTCTACCTATGTAGTTTGCTCCTTCTCCTTTGTTTTCTCTGTATGCAGTTGTATCCTTATGTAGGGTTATCATCAAAAATGTTCTCCGGGATGTGACGACCGATCGCGGGGTTCGTCCACCAAGATCGATCCCATCGAGCCATTACAGGTTCCCGGGGCAAGCCCGAAGAGAGATTTCGAGCCCAATCCCAAACGAACAAAGGTACGTTGGAATTTCGTGGACAAAATTCCAGAAGTGTGCCACTGGATCGTATGATGGGGAGGGCGGACATCACGGACCCGAAAACGGAAACGGCCGTCAAGTTTCTGTCTCCTCTCCTCTCCCTCAAATACTTTCTCAAACGCCATCCGGATATCTACGCCAGTGCTTTACGACGACCACCCACCCATCGTGTGCGGCATGAAGGTAAACCCTTGGCTTCATCCTGGAGTACATATGACAAACAGCGCGTACAGTCGCTTCTCTCCAGATTGAAATCGACACTCGAGAAGAACGCCGTGACGAACAACCTCCAGACGAAACAATCCCATGCCGACACGCGTCCACAAGAACTAACAGAACCCGTCATCCACAATTGGTACCACCTCGACTCCCTCCGCTCGTACTGTTTGACCTGTAGGGTATGAGTCGGACCCTCCCGACACCACCCCTTCTACAAACGACGGTCAATCTACGAATACCAATACAGGTCCTTAGCGCACCTCCGTCGGTACGGGCTTATGGACTACGTACGTCGGATCAAGTTGGATCTTCTGCCCCGGACCACGAAATCGCCCACGTCCCGGTATCTCAAGGATATGGGTCCATCGGTGTCGTTACGCTCGCTCTCACGGAATATCGCATCTTCCACCTCCCCAAGTCCGGAAGACTCGCACAAGCCACCTCCCTCGTAACCCACGAACTCACCAACCCAAAAGGTAGTTCGAGCGACACTCTCCGTTTGTTCCCGAACCTGGACGACCCTTGGTGGTCAAGTACTTCGAGAAAGGTGCTAAGCCCATCTCCCGCCACGAAGCCTCGCCCAACTCCCGTGGTATCCTTACGTTAAAACATAGATGTGCCGGGGAGAGGGATCTTGGGTAGAGGCCTCTTGAGGTTCCCAGAGGGCTACAGTTTCGTGCTCAAGTGCAATGAAGGAGTAGAACCATTAATCCCCGCTTGTTCGCAGACCTTCGGAATATGATTTCGTCATCCTCGGAGATCAGGTATGCGATAGTGGCGAGCAAGGCATTCGGGCCCCTGCTGACATCGCTCTAGGATTAGACCTTGACCATGACTCCTACGGTTTCAGCAAACACTTCTTGCTGAAAACAGTGGAAACGGACATCTGCTCGGAAACATCCATCGTCCCACCGACCTATCTTGACCACTTGACCTCGAAGATACTTTCGCGATTTTATAATGGCCATTCATGACCGCGTTTTTCACGATCCTTCCCCGGTGTTACCCATTTACTTAAAGCCTATTGGCACAGAGTTTCTGACACGAGCGGAACGCCAGCGAAGGCAATGTTCGATATTGAGAATCCTTTGTGGAGTAGTCGGGACCTGGGAGGACTCGTCCGGGAGATTTGACCTGTGATTTTGGAGGAGTCTGAGGTCGTCGTAGTTGTACAGAGGAGGAATTTAGGTTCTGTTGGTGTATGCTATGATCAGTCAGGAGTTGATCCGATGGTTTTCGTTGGGTGATGCATCTGGTAGGTTGGGGTAGCGCAGCACGATGGGTCCTTTCGTTTGGCGTTTCCGAGTTTCGTTGCTTGATAAGTAAAACTTCCTACGCCCACGACGTGCGGTCCGTTTGAGGAGAGCACTTCCGAAACAGAGTAATCAAGACCACGCGGTTAACTCACCTTGACTCTAAGCATTCACTACCTGAGGCAAACGCATGGCTGGACCCAACCCACCGTAAGCATATCCTCCTTGTGCTTGGGTCACAATTGTAAGATGATTACTTTCTGGCAGGGGAGCGTATCCAGCGGATGGCGATGAAGACGAAATGCTCAGTGAGGACGATGGCGAATATTGGGGATCACCGCTGCGCCCGCGTGTCGACCACAACGACCACTACGGCTACCACGTCGCTGAGCGCAAACAAGAGAACGGGTCTGAAGATTTGGGGTTCCACCCGGCCCCAGATGACATCGCACTCGTCCGATCTTTGTTTCCTCTCCCCCCGGAGCTGGTCACAAAGATCTTGGATCTTGCAGAATACTGGGCCTACTCACAAGCAACCCGTCCGGACTGGGCGGATTTCACCCACGCCAACGTGCGATACCTCAAATCACCACCTATCCGGGGAGAATTCCTGCACCCGCTTCGTCGTCTGGTGATCACGACCGATTCGAGGGACCAAGGGTGGAGCAGTTATCCTGAGACCCAGGGAACTCGCGAGGGTAGCTGGACGTGGTTCGAGCTCACTCTGGATGATGGAAGAACGGGTGATGAGATTGTGAGGGTGGAGGTTGTGAGGAACGTCCATGCTGGGAGGGGATTCGACGAGCATCGGGCTGTCATCGAAGACGAACGGATATTGAACCAGGCCAAGAAGGGGGATCGGTTGAGCGTGTGGGTTAGGGCGATGTATCCTGGTTGGGTGAATCACGTTCGGCTGGTAAAGATCGAAGCGTGGTCAGCTTATTGATCCTCGTGAGTGGGTTGCGGTGTGTGGAAGCGTTGGGGATGGTGGAAAAACTATATATGTATTCGGAATCCTGTACATATCACGACTGGGCTCGTATACGTGGCAGATCCGTGCATGGTACTCGTAATTTGGGTATCTATGTATGGGATGAAGCTACATGTGAACGGCGTTCGACGCGTGTAGCACCCCCGAACCGAGCGGCTCAGCTCCCGGCATTGACTAACAATACGATCTTCACTATTTTGAGGTACAGAAGGATGGATGGCCATCTATGGTTTGGCGACGGTGCGGAAGAGGTGAAAGTGGCTTGCGGCGGACGATGAATGCGTGAGCGGACGTAGCGTCCTCTTATCGTGGTGACAGAAGTCGATTACGCCATCTACGAGTTCGACGGGGAGGTGTGGAGATCCCATTCGGATGAGGATGGAAGGCCTGGGTGGTGGTCTCCGGAAGATCGAGTGTTCCAGGACGAGAACCGGCTTCGAGTGGAGCCCTTCCGGCCCGGGACCGTACCGGTACATAGCGCTAGCATCGTCGAGGCACACTTCTCCTAACCTGCAATCCCGAGCTCTATTTCCTACCATCCAAACAGAGTTCCGAAACACTCCAATGGGTAACATTTTCTCCTCGAGGACGACTGAGGTCGTACCGTGCGTCATATCCTATAGCTCGAGGGTGAGTGTGAGTGATTCACGACTCTTCGCTCAGGACATCTTGGCCCACCCACGACCTCTCCAATGGCTTGTGCTATACACGTTCTCCAACCCCACAATCCATCGCCAAACTCAGATCCCTCCTCCCTCTCCCTCCGGAGCTTACGAGTATGATCCTAGACATGGCCGAATACTGGGTCTGCGAACGTTCTTTCCACTATTTCAAGAGCCCACAGCCGTTAAACACTCGACGCCT
>Ga0307517_10007853_pt1 | contig 15452 bp, 14 predicted proteins | sample 23_EM_MG_FD_194515 | JGI IMG/M metagenome (GOLD analysis project Ga0307517, IMG submission 194515) | Populus trichocarpa ectomycorrhiza microbial communities from riparian zone in the Pacific Northwest, United States - 23_EM | ecosystem: Host-associated > Plants > Roots > Unclassified | place...
TGGCACTGGCCGCTGGCACCGCCCCTCTCCCGCACGCCACGGTGTTCGCCGTGACCGGCGCGGCGTTCGCGATCACCGCCCTGGCCACCGCGCCCATGACCCGTTCTGTAGCCGAACTCGGCGGCCCCGGAGCCACACACACTGCTGTCGCACCCTCGCGCCCCACGTCTGCGGTGCGGCCCCGGGTGTGGCTGCTCGGTGCGCTGGCCGCCGCCTGCCTGTTGGGGGAAGGTGCCGCAGGGGACTGGTCGGCGGTACACGCACATGCCCTGGGCGCTTCCTCCTCCGTCGCGGCCCTCGCCTACGCCCTCTACAGCGGCGCGATGGCCGTCGGCCGCCTGGCCGGCGACCGCCTGACCGCCCGGTACGGCCCGGCCGCGCTGGTGCGTACCGGAGCTGGTCTGGCCGCCGCGGGCCTGGGCGCCGGGCTGGCCATCGGCACGGTCCCGTCCGCCCTGGCGGGCTGGACCGCGCTCGGCCTGGGCCTGTCTGCCGTCATCCCGGCCCTGTACACCGCCGCTGGCCGCAGTGGTCCTCGCGCGGTGGCGTCCGTGGCCACCATCGGCAATGTCGGCATGCTCGCCGGGCCGGCCGCCATCGGGGCGCTGGCCTCGATCAGCAGCCTGCCCACCGCTTTGGACCTGCCCGTTGTTCTGGCCCTCGCGGTCGCGGCTGCCGCGCCCCGGAGCCTGAAGGCCGCGCGGTGACCCCGGGCGCACGCGGGCCCGAATGCCCCGCCGACCCCGCGGTCCCTGCGGCTGCCGCGCCGTCGGTTCACAGCTGTGCCGAGCAGCGGCACGAGCACCTCAACCACCTTCGGGAGATCCAGATGTGCGGAATCGTAGGACTGGCCGGGCCGGACGCCGCCCGCCACGAGAGCACCATCGCCGCCATGGGCCGTTCGCAGGCCCACCGTGGTCCGGACGGCACCCGGCACGTCGTGGCGTCTGACGGCCGGGCGACGTTGGGCATGAATCTTCTTCGCATCGTCGATGCCGCAGCTCAACCCGGTCCCTACCGAGACGGGGAGAGCGGGCTGCTACTGGTCCTCAACGGCGAGATCTACAACTACCGGCAGGCGGCTGCGGCGTGGGGTATCCCGCTCGCGCCCGGGGAGACCGACGCGCATCTGGTCCTGCGCGCCTGGGTGCGATTCGGTCCGTCGGTCCTGGATGCGCTGGACGGCATGTTCGCCTTGGCCGTCTACGACCCGCAGAACGGGAAGCTCTTCCTGGCCCGGGACCGGATGGGGGAGAAACCGGTGTACTGGCGGCTGGACGGACCTCGGCTGGCCTTCGCTTCGGAGGTCAGGACGCTGGCCACCGGCTACGGTCCGGCTCCGCTGGTCGTGCGCCCGGAGATGCTCGCCATCGAGACCCCGGTCGGCACCGACACCCCGTTCCAAGGTATTCAGCTGCTGGCCCCTGCGACCTTGCTGACCTTCGACGTGGCCACCGGATCGCTCGACCAGTCGACCTGGTGGCGGCTGGAGGACGCACCGCCATGGACGGGCGATTACGACTCCGCCCTCACCGCGTTCTCCGGCGCGCTCACCGAGCAGATCCCGCTGCGGGCCCCCGGCGGCGACTTCGCACTCCTGCTGTCCGGTGGGCTGGACTCGTGCCTCCTGGCCTACCTCATGCGGCCACCGGTCTGCGTCACCGTGCGGTACCGCGAAGAGCGCCTGGACGAGACCGAGACCGCGGCCGCGGTCGCCCGGGACATCGGCGCGGAGCTCATCCTCGTCGAGCCTGACGCCGACGATCTCGTCACCGCCTTGCCGCACATCGCCCGGCAATTGGACTACCCGATGGGCAATGCCGCCACCTTCTCCGAGCACATGGCGTACCGGGCCGTTGCCGCCCTGGGAATCCGGGTCGTGGTCGGCGGCCTGGGCCCCGACGAACTCTTGATGGGCTATGTCCGCCACGCTCTTGCACTGTCGGGCCCGGAGGCTGTGCTCGCCGCCGGTCTGCAGGCGTATCAGCCCCTCGCGGCCAAGCTGATGCGGGCCGCAGGAGAGCCCCTGACACCCGAGACGGCCGTGACCAGGCTGATCCTGCGCGGCCCTGACGCACAAGGGCGGATCCGCGACCTGGTCGCCGACGCCCTGCGCCGAGGCGGTGGCGACCTGGCGCGGGGGCTCACGTTGGCGGAGCTGGCGACCGCCTGGCGACCGCTGGTCATGACCAGCGACAAACTGGCCTCGGCTCTGTCGCTGGAACGTCGGTCGCCGTATCTGGCCCGGGAACTCCTCGAGCTGTCCTACGGACTGCCCCGCGAGTACAAGCTCCGGGACCCGGCGGCGGGCAAGAGAATCCTGCGGGACGTGGCCGAGTCCCTGGGCCTGCCTCAGCAGATCTGGGACAACCACGACAAGCTCGGCTTCTCTTCCCCGGTCCCGGCCTGGCTCACCGGCCCGCTCGCCGGCTGGGCCGACTCCCAGATCCGCACCGCACTGGCCTACGCCCCGGCCACCCTGCGGCCGCTGCTGGAGAGCGGCCTGACCCCCGGCGGCCGCTACTCCCGAACCAGGATGCAGTCCCTGATGGCCGCCGCATGGCTGTCCGACCAGACCCTGCGGGCCGCCGCGTGAGCCCCGCCCATCTCCACGACCAAGACCCGATGCCCGCCGCCACCCACGCGGGCCGGGAACCGGCTCCGGCCCGCGGTGCGGTGGCCATCATCAAGAACAGCCGTGGGGAACTGCTCCTGCACTTGCGCGACGATCTGCCCGGCGTGGTCTGGGCCGGATTCTGGAGCGTCCTGGGAGGCGGCTGCGACCCCGGAGAAACACCCGCCGAGGCAATCGTCCGAGAACTGGACGAGGAGGCGGGCCTCACCGTCGGCGGGCTCACCCAGCTGTTCGAGGCCCGCGACAAGCACGGCTCCGGGCAGCAGATCACCTTCTTCGTCGGCCACTGGGACGGAGACGCGCGCGCACTGCCGCTCGCCGAAGGCGTTGAACTGCGGTGGTTCGCCCCCGAGCGGCTACCGCCGCGCATCCCGCCCTACATCCGCGCCGGCATCGACCGGTACCTCGCCGCACACACGGCCTGACCCGCGGCCCATCTGTTCACCATGTGTGGCACTGCCACCAGGAAGGAATCACCACCATGCGACTCACCGTCATCGGCACCGGATATCTCGGCGCAACCCACGCAGCGGCCATGGCCGAGCTCGGCCACGACGTCCTCGGCATCGACATCGACCCCGACAAGGTCGCCGCGCTGGCCTCCGGCCGCGTCCCCTTCCACGAGCCCGGCCTCGACGAACTGCTGGCCAAGCACACCGCCTCCGGCCGACTGCGCTTCACCACCTCCTACGCCGAGGCCGCGACATTCGGGCAGGTGCACTTCGTGTGCGTCGGCACCCCGCAGGCCACGGACACCGACTCTGGCGCGGCGGACCTGTCCTACGTCAACGCGGCCGTCGACGCCCTCGCCGCCCATCTGAGCCCGGGCACGCTGGTCGTCGGCAAGTCGACGGTGCCGGTGGGGACCGCACACCGGCTCGCAGGGCGGCTCCCGACCGGCACCGAGCTGGCCTGGAACCCGGAGTTCCTGCGCGAAGGCTTCGCCGTGCAGGACACCCTGCGTCCGGACCGGCTGGTGATGGGGGTGGCGAGCGCAGCGGCCGAGGCGCTGCTGCGCGAGGTGTACGCCGCCGTCATCGCCACCGGCACGCCGGTGGTCATCACTGACCTGCCGACCGCCGAGCTCGTCAAGACCGCCGCCAACGCCTTCCTGGCCACCAAGATCTCTTTCATCAACGCGATGGCGGAGGTCTGCGAGGCCTCCGGCGGCAACGTCGCCACGCTCGCCGAGGCGATCGGCCACGACAACCGCATCGGCTCCAGGTTCTTGCGCGCCGGGGTCGGTTTCGGCGGGGGATGCCTGCCCAAGGACATCCGTGCCTTCCGCGCGCGCGCCCAGGAACTGGGCGCCGGTCGGGCGTTGGCCTTCCTCGGTGAGGTCGACGCCATCAACTTGCGGCGACGGCAGCGGGTGCTGGACCTCGCCCGTGAGCTGTGCGGCGGCTCGGTGGCCGGCAGGCGCGTGGCCGTACTCGGTGCGGCGTTCAAGCCCGACTCCGACGACATCCGCGACTCCCCCGCCCTCGATGTCGCCGCTCGCCTTCACAGGCAGGACGCCCAGGTCACCGTGTTCGACCCGAAAGCCATGGACAACGCCCGCAAGGCCTATCCGGACCTTGAGTACGCCGCCACCTCGACCGCCGTAGCCGAGGGAGCGGACCTGGTCGTTCACCTGACGGAATGGCCCGAGTTCGGCCGGATAGACCCCGCCATGCTGCCTGCCGCCGGACGCAAGATCATCGACGGGAGGGGCGGGCTCGACCCTGCCCGCTGGCGCGCCGCCGGGTGGACTTTCCGGGCTCTTGGCCGCCCCTGAGCCGTAGACACGCCAGCGCCTGCCAGGTCGGGACCTCCCAGCACCCGCCCCGCGGCCCTCGCTGCCCCCTGCCATCTCGCGGCCGCTGTGGTCGCTTCCCACCGATCCTTGGAGCCCCGCCCCTATGAACCCGCTCGTCGCCGATGCCGACAGCTTGGAAGCGATCATCATGGACTGGAACGGCGTTATCGGCCTCCAGCCCGGTCCCCAGGACTGGGTTGAGCTGGCCGGCCTGGCCGGCTGGTCCGCCGACAATGCCGCCGCCTTCCAGCAGCGGTTCTGGAGAGCTCGCCCCGCCTACGACCGCGGCAGGACCACCGATGCCGAATTCTGGCAGGCCCTGGTGACCGGCCCGGGCCCGCTCAGCAGGGACCTGCTGGCCGCGCTGTGCAAGACCGAGACGGCCATGTGGATGGGGACGGATCCGGCGGTTCTCGAGGCACTGGGGGCAATCCGCACCCGGGGCATCCCGATCCTGCTGCTCTCCAACGCGCCTCACCAGATCGCCGACGCCGTCGATGCCACTGAGTGGCGCCGCACCCTGATCACCCACGCCCTGTATTCGGCTCGGCTCGGGGTCACGAAACCGCAGCGGGCTGCATACGAGGCGGCGCTCGATGCCGCCGGCCGACCGGCCCCCGCGCGCACCCTGTTCGTCGACGACCGCGCTGACAATTGCGCGGCCGCCCGGCAGATCGGCATGCGCACCCTGCTCTACACCAACGCCCCCTGATCTGCGCGAGCTTCGTCGCAGTCGCCGGACAGCAGCAGCCGGTTGTGGGGCCTCAGCCCAGGGTGCCGAGTTTGGCCACTGCGGCCTCGATGTGGCGGTCTACCAAGGCGGGAGCTCCGACGAGCATCACCGCTACGTTGCCCTGGCGAACCGCCAGCGTCTTCAGGATCTGCGGGCCTGCCGGTAGTTGCATGGTCGACGTGTACGCGAACTGCTCATCCCCAAGATCGGGAGTGTCCGACTTCGCTATCGTCACCTCAATGGGGGTAGTCCCCGACGTCAGGGTGTACGACGGGCACGAGATGTAGGTGCTGAAGAGGGTTTGCAGTTTCTTCGACAGCGTGGCCGGGGCGTCGCTGTGGAGTTCCTCGCCCAGCCCGGAGTCCGTGTGGTATGTGTAGCTGACCTGGGCTTCGGTCGCGAAATGCATCCCGCTGCTGTCTGAGTCCAGCTTCTCCAAGGAGGGGCAGCCCTGGATTGAGACGTCGTCGTACTGGTTGCCCTCTTCCGTCTTCGCGGCATCCTGGGTGTAGCCGGCTCCCAGGTCTGCGGGGGTCAGTAGCAGGGACCGCAGCTTGCTCAGTGTCAGGGGCTGTACCGCGGCGGAATTGGAAGGCGATGCGCCAACCGAGGTCGAATCGTGATTGCCTGGGCTGCTGCAGCCAACAGAAAGGACCCCGCAGGCAGCGGTCACGAGAATCCATCGCTTGGACCCGCTCGTCGAGTGCCTCATGCGTAACTCAACTCCTCCCCCATTCAAGGGACATGACACTACTGCCTCATCTCGGTTCCTGTGTCACAGCCCTGGACCAGTCCGGCGCGCCCGTCCTGCTCCGTCCGGACGAGCACAGGGGAACGGAGCGCCGAGCCGGCGTACATCCATCGGGTAGCTCTACGAGGCCGGAGAGCCAGATTCCGAGCCCGCGCGCTGATCCAGGCCCCGACCTCAGACGCGTTCCACCGCCACTGCGATTGCGGCACCGCCGAGGGGGGCTTGAACGAAAGTCCGTTTCACCTGCTCAGAGGGCGCGGTGACAGCGCCTCTGAAACGCCATTTCTCAGCTACGGGAACGCGACCAGGCCTCAGTCCCTGCTCTTGTCCGCGGTGCCGATTGTGATTGTCCAGTTCTTGCCACGGACGATGTGCAGCGGCCCGCGCTTACGAACCGCCCAGGCGATGAGTTGCACCCCGAAGAAGGCAGGCCAGGCAGCCAGGATCGCCAGCCATACCAGGGTGACCATGACGTCGAAGTAGAAGCGCGTGGTGGAGACTGTGCTTTCTGCACCCCAACCTCCCGCAGCGGCTCGCATCTTGCGGCGTCCGATTGGGTCACCGGTTCGCCATCCGTACAGCGCCAACAGGCCGCGCCCGACAGCCAGGTAGATGACGAGGCAGGCCAGCAGGAGCAGGAGTGTGTGCATGCCGCCACACTACGAGGGGAGGCGAGTAGGCGTCTCGTGGTTCAGCGCGGTCCGGCACTCAACTGGATCAGGCCAAGACCTCATCAGTCACTTCCGAGCACGGTTCCATCCAGGCCCCCGCCGAGGTCAATCAATGACCTCGCCCCCACCGCCCGGACGAGGCTCCTGCGGCAGATGGACCGAGCGTTCAGCTTCGGGGACCAAGACGACACCATGTACGCAAGGGACCAGTCGGGACGGCGGGGGCCAGACCGACCCGGTGTGGCTGCCGGTCACAGGTCGGTCAGCGCCACGTCCTCGACCTCGTCCAGAAGGGCACTCAGGGAATCTCCCGCCACGCCGAGGATGGTCCAGCCGATCCTTGCGCCGACGAGCGCGACCGCGATCCGGTCCGGCAGTGCCCGCCACGCGTCCGGCTCCATGTCGCTGGGGTCGCAGGCGACCTGGAGCAACGCCTGGCGCGGCCCCGCAGTGTCGCCGGTCGTCCGCACGTCGACGAAGTCGCCGAGTCCGGCGGCGGCCAGGGCGTCGCGCGCCCGGGCGGCCCGGTCCCACGCGTTGAGGTAGTCCAGGGTGATCGGGCGCGACCACGCGGCGCTGGCCGTCCGTGCGATGTCGTTGGCGGACGTGCCGCTGCGGAAGTCGGTGAGCATGGCATCCAGCAGCGTCCGCCGGGCGTTGATGTAATTCGCCAGTGCGATACGTGTGTTCTCGGTCATGACACCATCATGCGGTCAATATCTTAACTAGTCAAAATATTGACCGGACGGTGACGGTGTTGCGACCGATCTTCGAAGCGAGTGCATGGTTCATCGCCCTGCTTCTCGTTCTGAGGAACACCCGCAGCACAGGGGAGCGACCGGAGTCGGTGGGCAGCCTGCTGGCCATCCCGCCCGCCCGTTCGTGCCGTATCTGAGCGAGAAGCTCGGCGAGCAGGGACAGCAGCAGCAGGGGGCGTTCCGTGGGAAGGCAGTGCCCGACGCCCTCAGCGACATGAAGGCGGGCGTGCGGCAGTTGCGCGGCGAGCCGGCACGTGTGGATCGGGGGAATGACCCTGTCCAGGGCTCCTGTGACCAGGTGCACGGGGATCCGCTGGAGGGCGGCGAGTTGTCCCGTCACGTCGAACCGAAGGATCGCTCGGTACCATTCCGCCGCGATGTCCGTTGGGGGTCGGGGGTCGGTGCTGGGCTGGACGAGGTGGCGAAGGTGGCCGGTCGGCCGGGGTGCACGTACGCACACCTCGGCCAGCGCGTTGCGGGCCGTCCCGATGGCGCGGGTCAGGGGCGGGTGTCCTGGCTGCCGGGGGTCCATGCGCCCGCCGCTGGCGCTGACCAGGAGGATGCCGGCGATGTCGTGACTCAGCCGGTGCGGCTTGGATGCCGCGTAGGCCAACAACGTCATGCTCCCCATGGAGTGGCCTACGAGAACGGCCGGTGCGTCGGGATTGGTCGCGGTCAGGACGGCGTCGAGGTCGTCGGCGAGCACATTGATGGAGGGGGCGTTGTGGCCGGCTGTGGATGCGCCGTGTCCTCGCTGGTCATAGGTGATGATGCGCAGGCGGGCGTCGGCGGCCAGGTCGTCGAGCATGCTGTCCCACACGCGGGCGGAGGCGGACCAGCCATGGACGAGGACGAGGGTCAGGTCCGCGGTGTGCCGTGGCTCGTGGTGGTACAGGACGAGCTGCGTTCCGTCGGGGCGGTTAAGGTGGGTCTGGCTCAGGTAACTGGTCGGGGCCATGGTCTCACTCCGCAGCAAGCGTGATGTCGATCGTCGAGCTGGTAGTTGGCGGGATCCGGGTGCCCAAGGCGCGCAGGATTCGGAGCATCCGGGTGTTGTCCGCGCTGGTCATGATGGTGATCGAGCGGCATCCGAGGACGCGGGCGGACGCCCGGGCGTGCCGGACCAGCGCTGTGCCGAGTCCCCTGCCCTGCCACCCGTCTTCGATCATGAGGCCGAGCTCCGCCACGGTGGGGTCCGTGGTACGCACAAGGTTCATCGCGGCGATGAGGTGCCGAGGGTTGGTCACAGGGTGGGACACCCAGGCCAATCCGCAGTCCGGGCGGGTCAGACGGCGAAAATCGGACAGTCGGAGACTGCGGCGTGCACCGTGGTATCGGGCATAGCACGTTGCCGGGGAGCAGCGATCATGGAAGGCGTTCACGGCGTCGAAGTCGTCCGGCGCGGCCAGGCGGGTGACGGTGTTCGTCGCCGCGTGGCCATGTGGCTGCCGGGGGTCAGCGCATGCAGGAAGCGGTGCGCGGGAGGCTGGCAGAGCGGAGGTGGGCACGGCTCGTCCTCGCAGGTGTCGGGGGCGTGATGAGCGCGAGTGTGCTGGCGCGATGGGGACCACCGTGGTCGAAGGGAGCGCCAGGTTGGACTCGGCGCTGCCCAGGGACCGGGGTCCGGCACGGTGATCTGGTTGCGTGTGCCTTGTGGCGGGATCGGCGGGCCCCGGGCGCTTCAGCTGCACCCCGCACCGCCCTGTGTTGGGCTGGCCGGCGCCCAGGGTCGCGGTGCGGGCGTGCTTGCCGTGGCGCCGACGCCTCACGGCACCTGGCCTGGTCATGAACGCCCGCCTGCTCCAAGATGGGCAGGCGGCCCTGCCATGGTGGCGCGGGCCGCTCGAGCAGATGGGGGCGGGCTGCGGGATGGTCAGAGCCAGCGACGGTGAAATCCGGAGCGGGGTGGGGCTCGCGCTGGATGCGCGTGACCATCTGACAGCCGCGGTCTTCGACGCCAACTGCTTCGGCCGGGGTCGCCCGGACGTCGACCAGTTGGGTTATCACGCGCAGCGGTTGGCGGAGATCGGCATTGAGACGTGGGTGCCCGAGCCGGTCGCCTGGGAGTGGGCGGAGCATCTCGCTCAGGACTGGAACACCCTGCGTGTCGGTCTGGCCGAGGGGGACAAGCGACTGCGCAAGGCCGGCTTGTCCGGCTACACCACGCCCTATCCGAACGCTGCCGCGGTGGCCGAGGCATTCTTGGCTCAGCTCGGATCCATCCCGCACGTAGTGGTGGTACCGCTGGGCGCCGCGAACGCACGCCACGGTCTGCGCGACCAAATCCTGCAGCTGCCTCCCGGTCGCCGAAAGGAGGGAGTCAAGACCGGCGCGTCGGACTCGGCGTGGCTGCGCGAGATCCTGGAGCGAGTCGGCCAGGACGTCATGCGTGTGCTGTTCATCAGTACGGACCATGACCTGCGTACCGCGCTGCTGGCCTGGGACCTCCCAGAGCCGTTGATGCGGCCGCTCAAGGACCTACATGCCACTTTGTTCACCGTCAGCGTCGATACTGGCTCAGCCACGCGGGTGCTGCTGCACCACCTGCTCGATGTGCTGCCGACGCCCCCGGGGACGGGCTTGCTGGAACTTGGTGCCACCCCGGGGCTGAGGGCCGCTCTTGAGCCGCTCTTCTTCGAATCCGGACCCGACCCCCGCGTCGAGAGCGCCTCGCTGAGCCGGATCACAGGTCTTGCCGGGATCGGCGCGGTGACGGTGGAAGCCCCACCTGACGAAAACACGCCGGACGGGAATCGCGGCCCAGCGCGTGACAGGTACAACCAGGCCGACCACAAGAGCCCTCACACGGTCATGGCCACCGCGTGGCTCCTTGCAGAGGCGGATGTCACCGTTGACCTCGGCTACGGAGACGACCCCCGTCGGGTTCGGGTCGAGACCGTCTCCGACGTCCTGCTGCGGATCCGCTTGATTTTCGATCTGGAAGCCGGCCGCGTGGTCGCCATGCGGCCGCAAGGGGAGGCTGACGTCTTCGCGCCCGTCGACCGGTTCGACAACGACGAGGACACCTTTGCTGAGCTGTCACAGATGGCAGGCTGCGTTCCGGGCTTGGGCTTCCTCGATGGCTGGCCCTTCCAGGACGCACCCGAGCTGGAGGAGGAGGTCAACGGCCGCACCGTGCGCTGCACCTTCACTCACCACGACATCGGACAGTGGAGCACGGTGATGGAAGTCGATGACCTTGCCGTGGAGCTGAGCTGCGTCTACAACACCGAGTTGCTGCCCCCGTCCTGGCGATCCGACGGCTCCGCCTACTATCGGCAGGCTCACTGCGTGACGCTGGCGGGCACCGAGTCCACCAACCCGATATGGGCGCTTGCTGGTTGGCTCACCGCCCACCTTTACTCTTGAGTGCCTTTTGGCTGAACTCCGTCTCTGGGCGGTCTGGAGCCTTACCGTGGAGCGGTGTCCGAACGTGCCGGGCGGTTGGAGAGCGGGAGTGCCGGGGCTGCGGCGGTCGGCTGGGGCCGCGAGCGAGGCCCGGCGCTGAGTTCTGTTCGACGGCATGTCGGAGCAGGCAGTGGTGGGTGGAGCGTCGGCTGTGGAAGCGGGGGGCGGCAGGGCGATCTCTCGGACCTGGGCCCAAGCCTTCACAACCACCCCGGCGGGTGGTTGCCCATGCCGCGTCCTCGGGCAGGACCCGGCGGTGACGACCCGCCTCGGTGACCTGCCCCGCGTCCTACCCACCGATCCGTCCTGGGTCACCGGCGCACCGCCCCTGCCTGGCGTGCTGCACCTGGTGGCCGACGCTGCGGATGCCCACCCGCCAGGCACCTGCCTGCTGGACACCACCGCCTACTGGATCGCCGCCGCGACGATTGCCCGAATCGGCGCGGCCGTCAACGACGCCCCGATCGACAGCATGGTCCCGGTAGCATCCCTGCCCGCTTACCAACTGCAGGCGCTGCAGCGCGTCCGCGCCGCGGTGCAGCGCGCCCTCGACCACCATGCTGGCGCCGAGCGTCTGCTCCATCGTCTGGACCTGCTGCTCGACTGGCGCGGCCTCCCCTTCTCCCTCCCCCCGCCGGCCTGGCTGCCGACCTCGACCGCATTCTGGCCGTCCTCGCCCTCGACGCGCCCGCGGTGCGGACGATCGCCTCCGCCCACCTCGCTGGCCGCCACGGCATCGCCTGGCAGATCGCCTAACAGCAGGTCACCTCCGCCTGGCGGACAGCATCACCCCTTGACCCGTCCCAGTGAAGATCCCGTCGTCTGAGCCCGCCCACAGTGATGTCGTACAGACCGAGGAGGCGGCCGCAGACGACGGGGCACGGCCAACAGGGTGAGAGCGGACGGCTGGCTCAACCCGCCGAGGATGTGGGAGCGGATGTACACAAGACCGAGCCGATCGTTGTAGTCGCGGCAGCGGGCCTGCGCACTGTGCGCGCCGTCGCGCGTGAGCTTGGGGGGCTACCGCATGTCGCGGTGGTTGTGCTGCTGGCTGTGGAGGGACTCGGTCTGAGCTTGTGGCAGCGGCGCAGGGGCTTCGGGAATGCCGAAGGCTCGGCGCCGTGACTCGGCTGCGATCTGCTTCGCCCGGGCCATGAGGCGGCTGAACGACGCGGCCTGCGGCGACATCAACGTTGGTGGAACGGCCTCTTGGGCGATGTCCGGAGTCAGGCGGAGTAGCGCGTTGAGTTCGTCGCCGGTGACTCTGCCGTTCTGGTCCAGGAGCGCACTCGCCGCAATGATGGCCGGCCAGTGGCGGTCACGAAGGGCCACGGCGGTGCTGCGCGCCTGCCAGAGCTGCTCCGAAGTCGCCCCTGTTGCCTGAAGTGCTGCGTAGTCGTGGCTCGCCAAGTTCGCCACGGCAGATTCTCTCAGAGGGCTCCATAGTTGCTGCTCGTGGAGCCACCGCTGCTGGGCGAGGACGCCTCCGTACAACAGGGTGAGGTAGGCAGTTGCTGAGTTCCAGCTGACATCTGTGTACGCGTCGGCCATACCAACCCCGGACACGGTTTCGGTCGGGGCGATCACGCATTCTGAGACGGAGGCTTCACCCGTTGCCAGGGCGACGATGGCATGTCCGGCTTCGTGAAGTGCGGTGAACCGATGATGGAGGGAGTCGTCGAACTGCAGGGCCTGGGCTACCGTCAGGCGGCTCGCAGCTGCGGCTTGAGCCGCGACCTCGTCAGCTGTTATCGCCGTCCCCCTTCTGTTCGCAAGTGCGCAACTCACCACAGGCGTTGAGTTGCGCACACGAGCTGACCGAGAACGTCCTCGGGCTCGGAAACGGGCGATTGACCTTGTGCTTCCCAGTGGCGATATCCGCTCGACGGCAGAGCGGACATCGGCGGCACGAAGTGGACACGGGATCTCGGATCCACAAGCCGCCCAGTCTCATGCGCTGAGGCGGGTGCCGCGGAGCTGGGCGACGGCGCTGGCAAGGCGGGTGACGCATTGGGGGAAATCGGCGCCGGTGACCAGGAGATGGCCGGTTCTGCGCACGGGACCGACCTGCTGCGCGGTGTCGTACTGGTCCAGATGGGTGAAGGGTGTGATGTTGGCGTGCGCTCCGGGGGGCGCGGCGTGCGTGACGGGACCCGGTGCCTGCAGGTAGCGAACTGCGCTGGCGCCCAGGGGCGCGTGCTGGAGGTGTGGCATGTGGCCGCGGGCGTAGGCCCCGCTGGCGGCGATGAGGTCGACGCCAGTGGTCTGCTCGATGAGCAGGCCGAGGAGTGGGTCGGTCAGGTGTGTGGAGATGCTGATGATCTGTGGGCCGGTCGCGGTGATGCGCAGTCGCAGTTGTGCTGGGCCATGGCGGTGCCCAATGGCGACCAGGGCGCGGCAGGCGATGTCCTCGATCGCCGCGCTGCACACGTCGTCGGCGTCGACCACGACTTCGATGGGCACCAGGCTGGGCTCTGCCTGCGGATCGAAGGTTGCGTGAGAGACGGCGATGAGGCGCGTGCCCGCACTGGTGCTGTACGTGTAGGCGGAGGCCTCGATGCCGTGAAGGAAGGGCTCGATGAGGGTGCCGGTGCCGGGCCAGGTGGCGGCTGTGGCGGTGGCGAACGCTTCGGCGAGTTCAGGCAGAGCGCTGACGACCCGTGCTGCGTGCCGTTTGCGTGGTGAGGCGGGCTTGCACACCAGGGGGAAGCCGGCATGGTGGGCTGCCTCCAGCGCCTGGCCGTAGGTTGCCGCGTGCCGAGCCGCACTGTGGTCGACGCCTGCGAGGGCCAGTAGCTCGGCGGTGCGGTGCCGCAGGGTGCAGATCTCGGAGGCGTCGTGGTCCGCGCCGGGGAGGCCGAGTTCCCGGCGTATGAGGAGGGCGGCAGGCGTGTAGGCCGGGTGGAAGTTGACAACGCCCGCGATTGGGTGGGCGATCGCGAATTTCCTGACCGCATCGATTACCTGAGCGGGGTTGAGGAGGTTAGCGACGCGTGCGCCGACCAGATGCGGGCGCTGCCAAGTCGCGGGTTGCCTGTCCACCAGGAGCAGGGGTCCCCCGGCCGCGAGGCCGCGCATCGCATGCTCCCACTGCGCCTGCGGGCCGCTGCCGAGGACCACGAGCCGTCCCGGGGGGCTGTTGGCATCATGGTGAGGGGAGGGGGTGTCCACGGGGGGTGCTCCAGGGTGTAGAAGATGCGCCTGCGATTGATGGGCCAGGGGTGTGCCCACTGTCGCCGGGCGAGAATGAGGCGGCAATGGCGCAGGCAGTCGTCCTCCCCGGCGGCGGTCGGTGTGAGGGGTGGGGTGCCACGCAGCGGGACGCGAGCTGAATTGCCGATCTCCGCTGACGGAACGCGTTCCGTCGGATGGTCTACAGAGCCGAAGCGGCAGGTCACTGGGCGGATGCGTCAGCACAGCGCCGGCACGGGCACAGCAGGGGGTTGTTGTGGCGGACCGCGTCGTGCGCTGGACGCGCGCACGTCCTCGGGAGAGGCCGGAACACTACTTGACCTGGTAGAACGGCGTCGTCGGTGGCCGAATTCGGGCTGCGGTGGCACCGGTGCGGTCTGACAGGAAGCGGGCCTTCCTGGAACAGGAGGTTCCTCCACACGTGCGCAGTTAGCCGGTAGAGATGTGCCTGGCGGGACCCGTGAGGCGGGACCAAGCCCCATATCGCCTACGAGGAGGGACTGCCGATGACCGACTCCGCTCTTGTCGAGGCTCCGGACACGTCGGACGACGGAATGACCGCACACACCCGCGTCTACCTCGTGCTCCAGACCCTGAACAGCATGGGCCCTGGCCTGCACCCCTTGCGACGCATCATCGACGAGTCCGGCGTCACCAAGTCGACGGTGCACCGGATTCTTCGCGCGGGGGTCGCGGCGAAGCACCTCATCTACCGAGCACCGGGCCGCTACGGCATAGCGACGGACGTGGCGAACCACCGCCCCGACGCGAGCGTGCACCTCACGCTCCCCCACGACAGCGCGCTGGACCGCGAGACGACGACGTTGCAGCGGCAGACCGCGCAGGTGGCCATGGCCTTCAGCGCTGTGCTCATCGACGACACCCCGGGGCGGTTGATGCTCAACCACGCCTACGGGCGGCGCTCGGACTTCCAGGCCGCGTTCAACCACGCCGGTGTCGACACGAAGGTCGCCCTGCGGTACTCGCCCCTGACCGCCGACGCCGCCGGCCTGGCGATCCTCGCGCACCTGGACGGCGCGCCGCAGAGCCACCTGATGCGCGAAATCCGGTCCGAAGGCTACGTGCTGACGCAGTCACCGCTCCCGGACTGGAAGATGATCGGCGTCCCATTGTGGCGTGGTTCGACCGTCTACGGGGCTCTGGTCGTGATGGGGCTGCGGCCCCAGATGGAACGCAACCGGCGAGAGTACGCAGCGGCCGCGCTGGCCTGCGCAGCCCGCCTCAGCCACCGCTGCGAGTTGGCAAGCGGTCAGATGCGGCTTGCCGGCTGACCGGCCAACGGGAGCACAAAACGGCTGCGACCGAGATTCATAGATGGCGGACGAGCACGGTAGATGGCGGATCTTGATGCGCGATCGATGACCAACGCGCTCACCTGCGGCGATGCCCTAGTGCTCGCGGATGGCGGTGGCATGATCCGCCAACTATCACCCTCAAGATCCGCCAACTGGCTTCCTCTGCACATCCCTGACCTGCACCGGAGCG
>Ga0307517_10007854_pt1 | contig 15451 bp, 15 predicted proteins | sample 23_EM_MG_FD_194515 | JGI IMG/M metagenome (GOLD analysis project Ga0307517, IMG submission 194515) | Populus trichocarpa ectomycorrhiza microbial communities from riparian zone in the Pacific Northwest, United States - 23_EM | ecosystem: Host-associated > Plants > Roots > Unclassified | place...
CAACCTCCTGCCCTCAACCAACATATTATATAATTCACTCCCATGACTATGCTAGCATATTACACTTTCAACTATGAGGACATGCTTGACCGGTCGGTCGAGGGGCTGCTAGTCTAATATGTACTGAAGAGCAGATTTAGTACGTGAACGATCTGACCATCTGATAAGCCCTAAAGGCTCTGTGGCAACCACCCTACCTAACCAATGCAAAGTGAACCCCACCTACCAACAATAAGGCATCTCCTGCCAGTGAAAGGCGGGCAGGAGAGAGAGCAAGCAAGAAGGAAAGAAAAAGAAAAAAGACAAAGCGCCTCGGCTAACAAAATGCTACAGTGACATAATGGCTACAGCAACCTACATGTTTCTCACGGTCGCAAGGAGAGGGCTGCTTTCTTTCTTATGTCGCTAGCCCATCATTTATGGAAAGGGGGGCAGAGCAGAGTGCAACTCATTAAGGGGGAGAAGGGAGGGAGAAGGGGAAGGAGAAAGGGCAGGAGAAGGCGGAGGGGGGGGAGAAGGGGAATGATGGGGGGGTGGAGGATGGGGTATCGAGAGGGGGGAGAAGGGGGGGGGTGGAGAGGAGGAAGCCTTTGCCAATACTAAAGTAACATAAACTCTACATAGGCATATGTGCTCCACAAGGTCTCAATAAGAGGGCTACTTTCTTTCTAATATGTAGATAATTCTTACCATGGACTAACAATGACATATCCATAGAAAGGTCGACAGAGCGTAATTCACAATGAGGGGGCGGGCGGAGGGGGAGGGGTGGGGAGAGAGGGGAGGGGTGGGGAGAGAGGAGAGGTGGAGAGTCGGAGGCCAGAGGGGAGGGAGGGGGAGGGGGAGGCAGGGGGGAAGGGGAAGGGGGCAGGTGGAGGGGGAGGAGAGGGGAGGTGGAGGTAAATGTGGAGGGGAAGGACAAGGTAGGATGGTGGAAGGGTTGAGAGGTAGAGGGGGATTAGAAGTATATACGCCCCTTGAGGTTCCAATAAGAGGGCTACTTTTTTTCTTTCTTATGTAGCTAATCCTCACTACACACAAACAATAAGGCATCCATAGAATGGTGGGCAGAGGACAATCCACAAAGAGGGGGAGGGGCATTGGGGGGAGGAGTGGAAAGGGAGGGGGGGGTGGGCGGGGTGGGAAGGGAGGGGTGGGGAGAGAGGGGTGGGGAGAGAGGGGTGGGGAGAGAGGGGTGGGGAGAGAGGGGTGGGGAGGACGGGGGAGAATGGGGGAGGGGGGAGGGGGGCAGGAGAATGGGAGGGTAGAGAGTAGAGGGTTGAGAGGCAGAGGGGGATCGGGAGGGGGAAGGTGAGAGGGGGGCAAGGGAAGGAGCCTCTATAAAGCCTAAAGTGAGATAATACCGAGAGGAACATACCCCCTCGAGGTCTCGAGGGGGCTTCTGCTAGTAACGTAGTACGAGGCAGCGGTGCGCAGAAATCCTTCCAGCATTAAATTTTATGGTCACCAATGGCCGAGGCCTTAGCGTGCGTGCATGCGCACGAACTTCGCCTTGAGGACGGAGCCCCATATCGGGTACTTCCATACGAAACCACCTTCGCCCTTCCCAGGTGCAGGAGGACATGTTGCCCATGCCCATACGGGTCCCTAATCCTCGTCACTGGCGACTTTGGCTCCTGTCAGAACGATATTCCACGTGAACGTTAGAGCTACACGGTGCTCGTCGCTGCCATGATCTCGCGCGGACTGGCCCTTTTCCGGGTGGTTTTTGAGCACGGCTAGGAGTAGGATTGGGGGGAGGGGAGAGGAGGGGAGAGGAGGGCATAAATCGGGGTGGCGGGTCGCTTGCGGAAGATAGAGAGGAGAGCGCTCGATTCGAAGCAGAGGCTACGTTCACCTGCGAATGCGCCGGTAGTGTTCAGTGTTGGCGGGGTGAGTTGGTATAGAGGCAGTGGGGTGGGAGAATGGGGGTCTTGGCCGGGATTGAATAGAGATGCGGAGGTTAACGTTGCGTTACTGGGACCGCTATAGGCACCATGGGTCGGATATTCACGAGCGAGAATTGCGGAGTCTCCCGAACTCCACGCGGCAGAGGGAGGAGGGGAGTAGCGCGGTTGTTCCTGTTAACGTACCGTAGTACTCGTACAAACAGATGGATGACGGTTGCCCTGGTCGGGTTGTTGGTGGCGTTGTGGAAGACTCCGGCTAATTCCCCCACGGAGCGACACCTAGCACATGAGGACCCATTCCAACCTTACAAGTACTAGGGGTAGGGGTGAAGTATTGGGACAAGCAGGGGTAGCAGAGGCCTGTGCATATACCTTGGAAGGGGTATCAAAGAACCAAAAAAAAGTAAGATAACTACTAATTAGAGTAATTCTTCAACCCCCTGCTTGTCCCAATATTTCCCCCCTCACCCGAGTACCACCACCCCTGCTAATATTTGTTCCCTGCAACACCTCTGTCCCTAAGCCCATACGTCCAAAAGGATACGCTTGCATGCGCTTGTACTCGTAGTTCCCCAATCACTCTGTGGCCTCGCATCACCGATATCCAACTAAAGGGTGTGGCCCCGTCCTACACTTCCCCACCTCACCATTAACTTCGAGGTATGAAATGGCGGAGTAGCCCATATTTTTCGAATAATAATCTATAGCTTCGCAGGTAGATATTGAAAAGGGTATTGAACAGTACTGCCAGTATTAAGTTAGTTCCTCTAATTTATGCTGCTTTGGAATAAGTCAAACAAATTCATGGCACATAGTACAAGTACTACCTGTATGTTCAGAATTATTGGAGTTTTCCAAAAAGGCTGAGAAAGGGGCCCACCGCTCTCGGAGCTTTTTTTTCAGAGCTTAATTGCGCAATAGCACCTACTCGAGTACTCGTACTTGTACGAGCACCGCGGGCCGTACCGATAATTTCACTCTACTCGAGTACAAGTACAGCCTCTGGTCGAAAAAATCGGGAAATGTGGAGATTAAAAGTCAGAAACACGGTTGCTCGTTTGGCCCGAGCACACTGAACCCTCCAATCAAAACCTCAGAAACCCGATCGCCGTTTCCCGATTTTTTCTACCGGGCGCTGTAGATACGGTAATCAGATATATCGGTACTACCGTGCTGTGAATTCTCGAGCTCAGTGGCTTGCCAAGTGCTAATTAAACAGAGAGCTCTGAAAAAAAAAGGGATTCGCAACCTTTTTCCTACCGTGTGCATTTTCCAACCTTTAGGAAACCACAATAAAACCCTTTCCCCTCGGCTCCAGATTAACAGACCCCAAGTCTACCAACACCCTCCTCTCATCATCCAAAGCCTTGGAAACCAAAAAATGTCACAAGTTCTCAACAACAATACCAACTGTTTTAACATCAAAAATAGCTTCAACAACTACTCTGCCCCCGATGACGAGTCTAAAATACTAGCGTGGCTGTCCCCATTAGAGCCATGGGTACGGCATCGAGACATCGGAGCCAAGCGGGTAGGTGGTATAGGAGATTGGCTTCTGGAAACTAAGGAATTTAGACGATGGCATAACATCCCCAAGGAGGATGAATCCAGTCATGCGGTCTTATTCTGCGACGGCAATCCAGGAGTGGGAAAGAGCTGCATCGTGTAAGAGAAAATGTTTCATTGCCAGAAACTAAAGAATTGTATTGCTGATAGATTGCGATAATAGTTCGCTAGTTATAGACAATTTATGCGATGAGATCGGGGAAGAAGATACTGCAGTCCTGTGTTTTTACTTCGACTTTGCTGCCCGGAATGAGCAGTTGCCAGTAAATATGCTCGGCTCACTGCTGAGACAGCTTGTCAGCGGACTGGAGAAAATCCCCGAATCGGTAGTCCAGGGTTTCCGAAAGCAGAGAAAGGGTATTGGGGGCAGAGGGCTACAAGTTTCGGGCATTTTGGGGATGTTCCAGAGCATCGCAGTTACAAGGCGCATGTTTATATGTGTGGACGCACTTGACGAATGTGCACCGGAGCACCGAATGGTAGTTCTGGGGTCACTGCGACAGATTATGCAGGAGTCACCAAATGTCCGCATATTTATGACCGGAAGACCGCAGGTACGGAGTGAAGTGGAGAAGAGGTTAGATGGAGCAGCAGCTTTCATATCGGTACAGCCGACGGAAAATGGTGTTGTTAGATATCTACGCGATAAACTCAGCAACGACACTACCCCGGAGGCAATGAGCAGCACATTGGAGGCGGAGATTATGAGGACCATTCCCGAAATGAGCTCAGAAACGTATGTAGAAACGAATTCAAGTGAAAAGCTACCCTGAGTTAGTGGCTGAGATATTTAAATCCAGATTCCTACTCGCTTCTCTCCATATCAATGCGATCCTGCGAGGGACCACCATTGCTCGGCGGAAAAAAGCACTTGAGTCAATAAAGGATGGTGCAGGATTAGCGGATGCATATGGTGCGACGCTGGAGCGTATAACAGCTCAAGACGAGGAAAAGACAAAGCTCGCAATGGCCACTCTCACATGGGTCTGCCATTCGGAACGGCCACTAGAGGTGGATGAGCTGTGTGATGCGCTTGCGGTGGAGATAGGGACAGCAGATTTCGATCCCGAAAATATTCCTTCGATAGGTACACTGCTACACTGCTGTCAAGGCCTAATTACAGTCGATAAGGAAGCTTCAACTGTGCGGTTAATCCACTATACCGTCCAAGAGTATCTTTGCGGTCATCCAGGTCTCTTTGATAAACCTCACTCGATACTCGCAGAAACATGCTTGACCTATCTAAATTCACAACAAGTCAAGAACCTCGCATCTCATTCCCTTCCAGACCATCAAAGCATGCCATTCCTCAAATACTCCTCGAGATACTGGGGAACCCATGCGGGGAGGGAGCTCTCAGACCATGCGAGGACCCTTGCGCTGGAGCTCTTGGGCCAATATGAAGGCCACGTGGCTGCTGTATCCCTTTTAGAGCAGGTTGTGCATCCCAGCTATGCCGGAGATATCGATACTTATTCGCCCTTTTCTGGACTGCATGGCGCATCGTTCTTCGGGACTGCTGAACTTATTACCGCAATTATAAATGATGAAGACTACGACATCAACCAACAAGATTGTGCAGGTAGCACACCACTTTCGTGGGTAGCGAGGAACGGGCACGTGGGAGCGGCGAAACTACTGCTGGGGCGGGAAGATATCGACCCCAATCGCGCTGATAAGCACGATCGAACGCCGCTCGGGTGGGCCGCTCTTGGCGGACATGAAGGAATGGTCAAACTACTTCTAGAACGGGTCGATATCAGCCCCGATACCCTAGATATGTATGGTCAAACACCCCTCTGGCATGCTGCCTTCTACGGACATGAAGGAGTGGTCAAGCTACTTCTGGGACGGCAAGATGTTGACCCCAATCACCCAGTTGGGAATGATTCAACACCACCACTCGCGTGTGCTGCTACTCAGGGATATGGGGGGTTGGTCAAGCTGCTACTTGAAAGGGGAGATACCGACCCCAATCGCCCTGATAAGCACGATCAAACACCACTCAAATTGGCTGCTCTTAAAGGCCATGAAGGAGTGGTTAAAATACTTCTAGAACGGGGGGATGTTGACCCCAATCGCCCAGATAAGTATGACCAAACACCACTCAGGTGTGCTGCTTCCCAGGGGCATGAAGGAGTGGTCAAGCTACTTCTAAGGCGGGAAGATATCGACCCTAATCGCACTGATTTTTGTGGTCAAACACCACTCGGATGGGCTGCTTTTCAAGGATATGAAGGGGTGGTCAAGCTATTGCTGGGGCGGGAAGATGTCGACCCCAATCGCCCTGATAAGCATAATCGAACACCGCTTGGGTGGACTGCTATCCAAGGACATGAAGGAGTGGTCAAGCTATTGCTGGGACGGGAAGATGTCGACCCCAATTACCAGGATAAGTATAATCGAACACCGCTCAGCTGTGCTGCTGTCAAGGGATATCAAGGAGTGGTCAAGCTATTGCTAGGGCGGGAAGACGTGGACCCCAATCGTCCAGATGAGGATGGTCGAACGCCATTCGGGTGTGCTGCGATCGCAGGGCATGAAGGAGTGGTCAAGTTATTGCTGGACCGGGAAGATGTCGACCCCAATCTCCCAGATAAGTATGGCCAAACACCACTCCGGTGTGCTGCTGTCGACGAACATGAAGGAGTAGTCAAACTATTGCTGGGACGGGAAGATGTGGACCCCAATCGCCCTGATGGGTATGATCGAACACCACTCGGGTGGGCTGCTATCAAGGGACATGAAGGAGTGGTCAAGCTGTTGCTGGGACGGGAAGATGTCGACCCCAATCGTCGAGATGAAAATGCTCGAACGCCACTCGGGTGGGCTGCTATTAAGGGACACGATGGAGTGATCAAGCTATTGCTAGGGCGGGAAGATATTGACCCCAACCTCCCGGATGTAGATGACCAAACACCCCTCGGGTGCTCTGCTGTCGAGGGACATGAACCAGTCGTGAAGCTATTGTTAGAGCAGGAAGGCGTCGACCCCAACAGGTTGGATCAACACGGTGGCACGCCACTCTCTTATGCCACCGAGAGGGGACATGAAGGGGTAGTGAAGCTACTGCAAGTCCGGAGATCTACGGGAAGCGCAGATGCGCAGCAGGCCACTTGCTATAAACCTCCTAGGCTGAGGTAGAGCTCTAGGCAGTCAATCCATTACTTTCAAATCGCACAGGATTCCTCCTCTTCCGACACCAGCCTTCCTCACCCTCGGGGGAGCATACCATATGTTACAGTCACTACATCTCCACCCTCCCCCCCCACTTACTTTGTACTAGCCCTGCAACATGGCCTAGAAAGTTCCCCGCCGCCCTCATCCGAGGCGAATCCCGCGTGTATGTCGGCATTCCCCTCTGAAACTGACTGGTACTTGTTAGCGTTTTCTCATGAAGGTGCACGATTTTTTGTTCCTTGTATTTAGCGTACAGCATCCAGGGGGGATATTTTATTTGTTAATTTGCATCATTTATCTTCACTACGATTCCCCGACCGAATATATTTCTCGCTACACACCCCTTCTTTTTCCAATTCTTCACTATGTATTTATTCCCTCTTGTTTCCCCTAGCTAGTGATAGATGGATAGATGGACATATAGATCAACTGCACATAGACTTTTCCCTCTGAGATCTGAGGACCTACCGTAGACGTTCCTAGAACCACCATACACATGAGAACCGACCCTAAGCATTTTGATCCCGAGATTGTGTTATCCCAGGCATGACACCGCAGCCCCCATCGGCATTTAATGAGAGGTGGTTTTTTAATCGGGGTTAATTGTACTCGCGTGTACTGTATAATACCTCCAAAACTCGAAAAAGATAAACTTTGCCCTCTGAGATTTGTTGGATCAGCAGAAACAATTTTCCAATTTTCTTGCTAATTCGCCCGGGATGCTACATGTAGCAATCAGAATTAGAGCAGTTTCTCCTAGTTTAATGAGTTGCGGATTGGGTGTGGTAAAAGGCATATCATAGCTTATCATTTATGACCTAAGCTCTTTCTTAGGGTATGATACTTACGGTAGTTAGGGGTAAAAAGCCTCCTATCCCACAAGCACTTAAACCCGAATACTTAAGAACCCTGCTGACTATAGTACACCCCCCTCCTTTCCCTAGCGTACCTCAGCTACAAGAGCATTCCCAAGTCCGGGAGACCTGCTATTACAATAGAGACAATAGAGGTATGGGCTTGTGTGATGGCTGGGACGAGACCCTAGTTCGGATAACCTCGGTGATGAGTACGTAACGATACTTTCTACACTCTTCTCTCTCTGATCAACGAGCCAACGTGAATCCCGTGCCCGGGCATAGTAGGTGGACGGTAGGGCCCCCACAGGCGAAGGGGGTATTGTGCTCTGGTTAAAAAAATTTATATGAGCGCAATCACAGATCCTCACCCGTGATATCCCCACCATACGATGTTGAAAATCTGAGCTGTGAGGTAATGATTTACGGTGAGGATTTTACGCAGTGGACTGAAACTGTTTAAGTGGAGATGAAGGTCATGATTGATTGTGATAACTTAATGGAAAGGAAAGACTTGAGGAAGGTTGTGTACAGGGAGGAAGATGTGAAGCGAGCAAAGGTGAGAAGGAAAGAAAGCCAACGGGAGTGAAAACATTTTCATAGCTTGCGCATCCTTTGAATAGTGCGTGCGTACTTGCACTGAGTACAAGTATACCCCAGCGGCCTCAGAGTGCGGCCATTAAACTGCCATTGCCAACATACAAAACAAAAAAAACAAAGCAGAATCCCCCCAATAAATGTATGAACACCAAGGGGTCGAAAGAATGCTCTCTAAGTGGCAAGCCGGTCCTCAAGGCTTATATAGCAAGAAAGGAACTCCACACCAAAGTTCTCCTAAATTCGAAGAAAAAAGATCCCCTTGCATAAAGCTCTTTCAACAGCACTAGGCGCTCTGGGCCCGTCTCACGATCCAAGAGCAAAAGTTCGAATACGGTATACTGTATCACTACCCTACCAGATTCCTCCCGCCCACCCCCTCCCTTTCTCCACTGGTAAATTAGCAATACTAGTACACTACTCCTACTCTACGCCTTCCCAATTCCCCAATCAAATACATACCGGTATCATACCGGTAGTCTCCCCCTCCCAGTTCGTCCATGCTTCTCCCCCCCTATTCACCTGTCTTCTTGTTGCAACCAATCAGAACACACGGTTTAGCCATCCTCAACACCACGCTTTTATCGTGAACATACTTCGTTGACGGTCGCGTCCTTTCGCCTTCGGGCCTTGGTGGGGATTTTTTGCCTTCGGGCGGTCGGAGCTTTTGGCCTTCAGGCATTGTCTTTAAGTGGCTCGCCGGGCTTTTATTACCGGTGAATTTATTGCCTTCGGTTGTTTGCCTCCCCCCCGGGTGGTGACATTTCATTCCTCCTCCTTTGGTGGCTCGCCTGGCCTTTTGCTACAGGTGAATTTTCACGATGGGTGATTCTGCCCCCCCTCCTCATTTCCCTTCCCCTGCTCCGGGCACCCAGATTGTCCCGGGTAGGATGCCCACTTCTGATGGCCGTGGTCTTATCCCGGCTGTCAAACCTTCATACGCCGCGCCGGGTGGGGCCTATCTGGGCCTCGACTTAGAGCATGTTTCGGGATGTCGGAATGACTCCCTTTTCTTTACTTCTGAGGTTCGAGCTATTGTTGCTCACCTCGACCTTCGTTCATTTGATTCTGTTGAGACTGTTTGCACTCGTATCATGGCTGCTCGTGGCTGTTGCATTACTGGTGACAACCCCTCTGCGCGTTGCCACGTCGACCGTACCAATACTTTGGGTTTTTACACCCGTTTTCACTCTCCCGAGGGCTCCTCCCAGTCCTTCGCCCCATCCAGCTCCCAGGTGGTGAGTTCGGACTTCCATTCGACTATGGCGTCTGATCCCATGGTCCCCTCTACATCCTGGCCGTCGATTGACGAGGCTCGATCCCAGAATCCCATGTACGTTCCTTCTGTGGTTGAGGTTGATGACAGCCAACGGCGCCTTCCCTCCCCTATTGAGCGACTTTCCTCCGGTGAGCGGAAGCTGTATGACAACTTCCGATTGGACCGATCGTCGGACGAGGACTATGCACCTCCTGCAGGTAGCATCTGCCCTGAGGATCGGATCACTCAGATGTCGCCCCCTCCCCCCTTTGTCCCCCCCTGGTCGCGCCCTGGTGCCGGTTCCGGTTTTGCCCCGGATGCCACCATTCCCTCCGGCCGCCGTGCCTATGTTCCTGTGTCCAAGAGGCACCATGAGTTTATTGCTCATACCAAGGCACTACGGGGCAACACCCCCCCCAAGAGAGACTCCCCATCCCCCCTTCCTTTGACCACTAGCCAGGTGGTCCCATCGTCGGCGGTTATCGTTCGCGATACCCCTATGGACTTGGGTGGTGGATCTAACACTGACGGCACAGGTATTGGTGACTCTAGGTACGCCACCGATACTCAGCCACGATGGGTTGCCCGCAGCCTTTCTCCGACGTTTTCGTCGCTTCCCGCCCTCCCTCTTACCATGAGCTACCAGTCGCCTTCACAGATTGACGTTGCTTTGTTGGACGGGTTGGAGGATATCCGTTGCGGCAATGCGGTTCCCCTGTCGTCTTAGCCCTCTTCCTCCCATGATTCGGTCACGTCATCCTCGGATTCGGATGATGCCTCCATGGTGGACGGATGCTGGACATACGCTCTGGTTGGGGGGAAGGAGACATATGACTCCTTCGAGGAAGTAGCTGCCGACATTCAGCGGTTGGGCAAGCAACAGAACAACTGCTTGGATGAAATTGTCTCTCTGAAAGGGGAGATCAAGTTGTTGAAGGCTGTTATTGCCAGATTGGAAGGTGATTCGGTTGCCCATGAGGCTGAACTGACGGTTGGCAGGGGTGAACCTGTCTGAAGTTCGCGGGAGACTATTCGGGGATCTGTTCATGCTGAAGCTGCTAAGCGCATGAACGATGGTGTGACTCCTTCCCCCCCTCCTACTGATGTTGGTGTTGCGTCCTCTTCAGGTCGTAAGAAGGTCGCTTTGGAGGATTCACCCGATGCCGGCTTTGTCGTGGTTGGCAGGAAGGATGATCGTGGTCGGAAGACCAATAGACGGAAACGATCCCGAGTTGCCAGCCCGACTGCCACCTTGGCCCCCGCCCCTGTCCCCGCCGCTGTTCTCGCTGCTGTTTCGGTGGTGTCCCCTCCAACCGGGGCGGCCATGTATAGCCGTGTTGCGGCTGCCCCTCCCCCTCCCCCTGTGCCATATACGACTAGGCCTGGTCGCCAGGTTCGATCGAGACTGGTCACGCCTTTGCCCCCTACCGTTGTTAACCCAGGTCCTTCCCGCCCTAGGGTTCCTACGTCGTCCCACTCCCCCAACCCCCGAGAGCGCCACATTACCATGCGCTTTGATGCCGGCAAGTGGACACAGCTCCCTGTTACCCCCGAGGCTGTCCGCATCCGATTGAACCAATCCTTGAGCAATCTTGGGAAGGTTTCGGACAAGACCCCGTATATTCGGGAAGCCCGATCCAAGCTTGAGATTGGATGCATCTACTTGACGCTGGCGGAACACACTGCCACTCAGGTTTGGGACAGACTGGAACGATGCCGATCGATCCTTATCCGGGAACTTGGCCCCTCTGGTCTTACTAACCTTGTCTTCCATAAGGATGTGGCAAAGGTTAAGATTTTGGTTTCTGGCGTCTCTCTAGCTCCCACCGGAAGAGGTTCTTTGTGGAAACCTGAGGACTGGACAGGAGATAAGGCCTTTGATGGCCTCCGGACCAATATCGAGGGCTCAAACCCGGGTGTTGTCACGGCCGGACGACCGAATATGCTTGGCTCTGTTTACGCTATGAAACAGGCGGGCACCACCTCTTGTGGCATTCGGTTCACCTTGGAGCGTAATGAGGCTAGTGATAAGGTCCTTTCCTCCGGTCGTGTTTTCTTGTTCAAATCTAGGAATGCCAGGTTTTTTGAGGAACACCGATCGGCCCCGGTTTGCAACAAGTGCCTTCAGGTTGGCCATGTTGAGATGTTGTGTGCGTTTCCTCCCTGTTGTCGTTTTTGTTTGGGGGATCATGTGTCGAAGTCCCACCGATGTGGGCAACTTAACTGCCCGGGAGAGAACGGTCAATCTTGCTGTCACACCGTACGTAGGTGTATGCTGTGTGAGAGATCGGACCACTTCACGGGTTACAATAGGTGCCCTGTGGTCATGGCATCGGCTAGGACTTCCCCCCTCCCTTCCGGTGCTGGATCTCCTATCGTCGCCAATGACACATCTGTCACGGGTGTGTCTGACCGATCCTTGAATCGCCAGCGTGGTCGTCGTCGTGGAGTCCATGTTGAGATTGCCTCGGAGGTGATTGAGAAGGAGGTCTCTGCCAAGGGACTAACTGTTGAGGTAGAAGGGATGAGTTATGCTGATAGACGTGCTGACCACCGAAGGGGCATGACTGACAGTGCTTTACCTAAGGCTAAGGTTGTTCGGCCTAAGGTTGACAGGAAAGGTAAGGGTAAGGCTGTTGGTGCTTATGAGCAGGCTGGCCCCTCCCGCATTACCGAGATTGTGGAACCGGCCCCCTCCAGCAGAGTTAACAAGGCCTCCGGGTCATCTAGTTCCACTGGCTCGTCAGCCACCCCCCCTCCCATTACCACCATCGATGACGATGAGTCTATGGGCTTTACTTTGGGCCTGTTTGCGCCCCCAAAAAGCATTCTTAAGAGGCGGGCCTCTGATTCCGATATCACCTCGTCGGCCATTCAGGCCTAATGTTTGTTACGACATTATCGATTAATGTGGGACGGAGCAGGGCTAACCGTTCGTTGGTGATGGATGTTTTTTCTTTTGTTGATTTATTATTTATAGTTGATCCCCCCCGGAAGGCGGACGGGGGTGGTGTTGTACATGAACATGTGGATTTTGATTTGTTTTCTTTTGTTCAGGCGTCTGGTGTTGAGGTGTTTGTTAGGTTATCATTGTCTGGTTTGTTCCTGGTGGACTTACATGACATGGTGACCTGTGTGATTATGTATGATGTGGGCGGGGTGAGGAAGAGAATCGGCGGTATTTATGTTCCCCCCAAGATGGATAGGCTGGGATGGTCGACTTGCGAAGCGACGTGGGATGATTGTGACTTTCTCATGGGCGACTTCAATGCCAGACACGACTCGTGGAACCCTTACCCTAGTCAAGGCAGTATGAATATCGCTGACTATCACGGCTTGTGGTTGACCCTGTTCTGCGATCGGAAGAGACTGCTGGTGCACCCTCCAATAGGATACACGTTCAGAAATGTCAGCGCTATCGATTTGTTTGTTGGAAGGTCGATGACGAGGGTTTCATACGATGGGAAGGCAGGACTCGAGCATGTTGCCATCATCGCACGACTGGAAATAGATGAACCGGTTGATATGGCGAGGCGACGGCCATCCTGGAGGAACATTCCGGCATCTGATTAAGATGATATACTGGAACACGTTGATTCTGGACGGGACGAGGAGATGTGGTCGAGGCTGAGGGATGGTGTGGACGCACTCTCAAGGTCTGGAAGAAATGTCGGCAGGTGCCCTTTTTGGAACCCCGACTTACAACGGATTCGTTCCGATTTAAATTGAATGAGACGGATTAGACGGCGACTACCTACGGCTTCGGATGACTATAATGTTATTCGGCGAGTTTACAGAGCCATGCTGTTGAAATCCCGACAGGAGTTTATTCGGGACACGATTGAAAAGGCCGGAGATCCTGAAATCTTCAGACTTGCCAGGCAACTGGAATCGAGGAGGACACTTCCTTCCATGCGAGATTCCGATGGTCAGATAGTGTGTCGCCACGCTGATATTAGCGACCTTATTGCTGCGCAGTTACGGCCTGGCGATGAACAACCATGGCATCCATCTGCTGTTGAGATGGACCCTGCCTGCGAGTTGGAATCTGCTGTTAAGCGGAGCCCGACTAATACCGGTCCTGGTCTTGATGACATCGGATATCCCTTCATACGATATTGGTTGAAGGAGAAACCTGACTGTCTGAGACGGCTTGTCGACTACGGTTTGACGAACGACATTCCTGACTGGCACTCTGCTGAGGTTGTACTTATACCAAAAGCAGACAAACCCCGTTATGATATTGTGAAAAGCTGGCGTATGATTCACCTGCGGCCAACTATTGCTAAGGTGGTGGAGAGGGTCGTCCTGCTAAGGATTGCCGAGCATGTAGTACTGGGCCAGACTCAATTTGGGTCCAGGCGCAAGCGAGGTGTCCACGACGCGATGTCTGTTGTGTTTGAATTTTTGCGACACAACGAGGGTTTCAAATGTGCCATGCTTTCCATGGATGTTGAAGGCGGTTTTGACAATATTGATGTTGACCTATTGTGTGACTTTCTGGCCACCCGTGAGTGCCCTGCCAACCTCATACATTGGGTTAGGCGGTGGGCTATGAACCGGGTAGTTAGGTTTAGGTTCAATGGCCGGATATCGAGACCGTATTTCGTCAATTGTGGTATTCCCCAAGGTTCCCCGTTGTCCCCCTTTTTGTTTGGTGCATATGTCGCGGATATCTTTGAGCCTCGCCTTCGGTACTCCACTTCGGTTCGCACTGTGGTTAGCAGTTATGTGGACGATGGGGTCATCCTTGTTGCTTCTGATAGCAGGGATCTCACGAGATACACGATGGCGGAGGTGTTCAAGGACTGTAACAGAGTGGCACGGGGTAGGAGGGTGGGGTTTAGCGCGATCAAGACTAAGTGGATTGGTTTTGGAGGAACTACATGGGAGGATTTAGATATTGATGGGGAATTACTGACGCCTGTGAAGGATCTTAGGGTTGTTGGTTATAGGTTTAATGTTTTCCTTAATATGTCTTCTCATGTGTCTTATTGGTTGGAAAGGGGTTTGGGTGTTAGGAGGAGGATTTCCGCGTTGGGGAGGAGGTTTGGGAGTGATGGAGAGCTGGATGCATGGTGCACTTACCGTTTGTTTCAGGCTGCCTACCTACCGACCGTCTACTTTGGACTTGAGTTTGTAACCGACTTCTCGTCGTATGTGAAGCGAATTCAGGTCCACGTCAACGATTGTCTTCGGTCCCTGATCAGGTGTCCTATCAAGCTTGCCAATAATATTCTCCTGGCAGAATTTGGGACGCCTCCGGTTGTTATACAGGGTCGATATCTTCAGAGACGGTGTTACAGTCGCATGATCAACTACCGATATTGTGATGACCATCCGTGGTTCGGTACAATTCGGGGCGACTGGGAGGTGGAAGGTATGATGGCTTACCCGATGTTGTCTGACAAGATTGTGACAACCGTGCCGAGCTTCAATGTGTCGAATGGGAAGGAACTGGCTGCAAGAAAGTTTTATGAATCATATGAGGATGCAGTTCTGGTTCCTGATCTCCTCATGATCTACACTGATGGTTCGAAGAGCGACAAGGGTACAGCAGTGGCATGGACAACTGAGGAGTGCGGGATGACAGAGGGTGCGAGAGCCTTTGCTACGCCTTCAACGTGGAGCATCGTGGAGTGCGAGATCTTCGCCATTGTCGCTGCATTGCGCGATGTACGCTTAGACTTCAACAGAATGATCATCATCTTTTCTGACTGCATCCCGGCCATTATATGTATTGCACAAATGGAGCCTGAGGGTGAGTCCGCTGGGATGTGGGAGGTCTTGACACCCCTGTTCAATCGCTTTAGTGCGGTCCGCATTTGCTAGATCCCTGGTCACTATGGGATTGCTGGCAATGAGATGTCGGATGCTAAGGCCAAAGAGGCGGTCGGCGGAATCATGCATGCTCGGAACTGGGCTGGTGTTGTGCTCGGCCTTGGCCACGCCATGATTGCCATCAGCAAAAACGGACCCTGCGTCTGATCCGTCGGCGTTGCGTCCTGACGCAAGCGACGCATCTCCTGCGTCCCATGCGTCCTGTGCGTCCTGACTTGCGTTGCAACGCCCCGCCACATCCCACG
>Ga0307517_10007855_pt1 | contig 15451 bp, 12 predicted proteins | sample 23_EM_MG_FD_194515 | JGI IMG/M metagenome (GOLD analysis project Ga0307517, IMG submission 194515) | Populus trichocarpa ectomycorrhiza microbial communities from riparian zone in the Pacific Northwest, United States - 23_EM | ecosystem: Host-associated > Plants > Roots > Unclassified | place...
AATAAATACTAATATTAAAAATAAAAAAAATATTATTTTGATGCACTTCAAAGTAAAAATAATATTTTAAAAAATATCCGCTACTATAATATTAAATATACTCTAGTATAAAGTAAAGTGTAGTTGATAATTAAATATATACTTATATATTAATTTTTTACGAATGTAAGTATAAATGACTTATTTAAAATATAATTTTAAAATAATTTAATTCTGATGCACAAAATCCAAAAAAATAAAAACCCTACTCAGTAGCTAATGATTCACACACTACTTGATATCTAAGTTATCATCGATGGAGACGAGTGCAAAATAAATAATTTTAAAAAGGCAGCAACCTTTTCCCATTGATTAAGTTTTTTCTTGGACAAGCACCCATGGAACATAAACCCTACCGTGGTAATCTATCAACTGGCAACGGATTAAAGGAACACTTGCTTTTTACGTATAAGATTTTCCTTCATTTTCAGGCGATCACATGGCTTTTTTATTCCCCCCGTTCAAAGGAATGAACCTTTGACATCACTCACCATTCCAAATTCATTATTTAATAAACAAAGATTATTATAATTAACTTAATCACAGTATTATATATAGCAGTAGTTTATTATAATGTTTTTTTTCTTGAAAATACACTAACAATACGCGGATGAGATTTGACTACAGGTTTGTCGACCCACAAATGAAACTAGGGATTAATATGAATAATTCCTAGTTTGAACTTGTCAAAACGCAAACAAACAATTTACTATTATTAATCATTCTAATAAAAAAAAGAGACTATATTTTGAAGAATAATAAGTTAGCCTACGAACAACAAGAAGAAGGGCTCTCTAGAAAAATACAAAGGATCTGCAAGATTCAATTTCAACGAAAAACAGAGAGAGACAGAGTCCTTGTCAATTAAGGTTCCTCAATAAGACAACCACAGGGACCAAACACAACAGCTAATCTCAAATTAATTAACACATAAATTCCCTGTCAAATACCAGTCTCATCAAGCTAAATTATTATTTCATGTAATCATCTAGGTGGTGGTCCAGTGATAAGAATTTGGGATTAAGAGATTTGTTCCCTCTGTGGTCTCAGGTTCGAGCCCTGTGATTGCTCATATAATGGCCACTGGAGGCTTACATGATCGTTAACTTCAGAACCCGTGAGATTAGTCGAGATACGCGCAAACTGACTCGTACACCACGTTAAACTATAAAAAAAAATTATTATTCCATGTGCACAATTAGATTTCAAAGACGTCGACCCGTAATTTCAATCGGATCAGCCTGCCACCTCAACTCCGTTGGTTTTATCAATGTCTACTTCTATCTCTATAGTTTAAAATCTTCTAATGTTACCCTTCTAGTTTCCAAAAAGCTCCCAGTTACCCTTAACTTGGATTTGGTTTTTAGGCTCTCTCATTTTCTTTAAATCTTTAAGTTGAGATACTACAGCATAACATATATGGGTATTTGAGAGGAAAAAGAGAGAAAAACAAGAAAAAATAACTTTACAAAAATTAGAAGGACAAAATTGAGAAATGAAGACTATGGGAGTAGAAGTAGAACATTGCTGAATCTATAAAGGCAAAAATACACTTTACTCTGAAAAATGCTAGTTTTTAAGCTTTGCCCAATCTTATAGAAATAAATAACGGCTAGCTTGATTCTTTTTGTGTTTTAATTTTTTTTTAAAATTATTATTTTATATTTTTTTAATATATCAAAGTCAAAAATATTTTTAAAAAATTAATAAAAATATTATTTTAATAAATTTACAACTCAAAAACACTTTAAAAAACAATTATTATTATACTTTCTAACCTACCATAAATAAATAAATAAAAAAATTAAAACGCAAAAACCCAAAAAAACCCTTCAAACACCATCCGAAGTTCTTACCACAAAAAAACAGAAAATTTGAAAACGAGAGAGAGCGAGAAATGGTGAGACAGAGGTTGCTAAAAAAGGCAGAAGCTGAAACCTGAAAGGCCCTTTGCAATTTATTGCCCAAATACACACAACACAAGTAGCTAAAGCCTAAAGCTTGCTGGCTTCAATAAAAACTTGGGATCCTCAACAACCCGCTTTCTCCCCCTTTTGTGAAGTAGCATTCGACCACTTCCAGTAACTTGTAGACAAGGATCAGCACCAGAACTGATGCAAACCGTTTGATTCACTTTCTCTCGTCACCGTCTGATCATTTTCATTTCTTTTTTTTCCCTCTCTCTAATCAATGGGAGCCCGCTGCTCCAAATTCTCTCTCTGCTGGTTCCAGTCTCACCTTAAGGCTTCAGTCCTCGAATCCTCCGATCTCGGTAATTCAAGCCCCCTGTCTCTTCTCCGTCTCTGTTTTTTATTTTATTTTTTTGTAAATGAGGGGTAATAGTTGGGGTAATATTGTCATTCGGTGCAGAAAATGGGGGCAAAAGTGACAGAAATGCATTCCCGAGTTTCACCGAGTTCAGTTTCGAACAACTGAAAGCAGCCACGTCTGGGTTCTCTTCGGACAACATAGTATCGGAACATGGTGAAAAAGCTCCGAACGTTGTTTACAAAGGGAAACTAGACAATGACCGTTGGATCGCCGTTAAACGATTTAACCGACTCGCCTGGCCTGATTCTCGCCAATTCCTCGTACGTTCATTTTAACAGTTTTTTTTTAAATGATTTCTTTATGTTTTGTTAAAATTGTGAGAAATCATTAAATATACTCTTAAGTTAAAAATGGATTCGGTACAAAATGTAATTTAGGAGGAAGCGAGAACAGTGGGGAGTTTGAGGAGTGAGAGATTGGCGAATTTGATAGGATGTTGCTGTGAAGGAGAGGAGAGGCTGCTAGTTGCTGAGTTTATGCCTCATGAAACCCTTGCTAAGCATCTTTTTCACTGTAAGCACTTCTTTTCTTTTGAATTTTAATGTGTTTGTTTTGGCTGTTGAAATTCTTTCCTTTCATCTTTTGTTGTTTGTTTATTGCTAGGAGACCCTTTTTGCCCTTTTCTTATGGTAGCCAAAAATTCCCAACATTGAAAATTAGTTGATCAGATTTGATTAGGGAATATAATGGTATTTAGGGTTAGAGTTAATGAACTTTGAACTGGTTTCGTCCTCGTATGCTTTGTTTGAATTCTTGATATTTTGGTCATTACAGGGGAGAGCCAGCCCATGAAATGGGCAATGAGGTTGAGGGTAGCCCTGTACTTGGCACAAGCTCTGGAATACTGTTGCAGCAAAGGAAGGGCGTTGTATCATGATCTCAATGCCTACAGGATCTTATTTGATAAGGTAAGTGTGGTTGTCTGCGATGTAGAATCTTCTCTGTGCTTGGTTCATCCACTGTATTGTGTCGGTCCTAATTTTGGTCCAGCTGTTGACAGGATGGTAATCCTAGGCTATCTTGCTTTGGCCTCATGAAGAATAGTCGTGATGGCAAAAGTTACAGTACAAATTTGGCTTTCACCCCGCCAGAGTACTTGAGAACTGGTAAAGACTGTTTGTGTCTGCGTCTGAACTCATGATCACTATAAACTGATATGACCTTTGCGTACATAAATGGATCAGTTACCTCTCAATCTGATTAGTTTTGGGTACCAAGGGCTAGGGAAAAGGTTGAAAATGATTAAATTATTAGAAATGGTTGATGATAAAAATTGTTCCGTTATCCTGGCAGGTAGAGTGACGCCTGAAAGTGTAGTTTACAGCTTTGGAACCTTGTTGTTGGATCTTCTGAGTGGCAAACATATTCCTCCAAGTCATGTAAGTTGTTTGCTTTTCTTATGCTGTAATAACCCATCTTATTGGTTTCTTGGTCCCTTGTAGTACGGATGAACTATTGTTATTCGCATTGTGATTGATGGTCATTTAAGCATAAAAAACTTGAGGATTTCCTCCACTGCCTGTCTTCTTTATAGGCACTTGACCTGATTCGTGGCAAAAATTTCCTGATGTTGATGGATTCTGCTCTAGAAGGCCATTTTTCAAAAGATGATGGAACAGAGTTGGTTAGATTAGCTTCCCGTTGTTTGCAGTATGAAGCTCGTGAAAGGCCAAATGCTAAATCCCTTGTCACTGCACTTTTGTCACTTCAAAAAGAAACAGAGGTATATAAAATAGTTGGCTTTGCTGTATGGCTTCGTGGAGAAAGGCAGGCATAGTTTTCTTAAAATTAGGCCTGCTTCTGCTGGGTTGAAAAGTTTGTAAATACGCCTTTTTCTTATCAAATATTGTTTTAGCAGGTCCCGTCATATGTTTTAATGGGCATCCGACAAGAAACTGCATCATCAACTCAGCCTTTGTCATTGACTCCTTTTGGTGAGGCATGCTTGAGAACGGATCTCACTGCTATACATGAAATACTGGAAAAGATTGGATACAAGGATGATGAGGGGATTGCAAATGAGGTTTGCCAACTCTTGTTTGTAATTGATGGTTCATTTTTGTTGCTAAAAAATGTAACCATATTGACGCCGGAATCAATAAAATAGCAAGATTAGTAGTCTGTGTCACATGCATATCAAGAGTGAGCGAGCTGAAGGAAAAGGAAATATGAGTGGTTTCCACATTTCGTTGCAATAAAAATAAAACAAATAGATAAATGAATTGTTTTTGTTTTGAGTCATGCCACTTTGCCTTGTAATAGTCATAACTATGCCCTGTAAGGCCAGAACAAAGTCCTATTGATTTATTGTACAATCAATTAAAAACACTGTCTACGGTTGTAACTATTATCTCATGGTCTAACTGTTAGTTTGTCCATACTCAAAAAATAAAAAAAACGTTAGTTTGTCTACCTGTCAATTAAAAACCATGTCTACAGCTCTTAACCTTTTTTTTCCCCTGGATTTTGTGTCTGAATCTAAAAATTTCATCCTAGGAACTAGATACCAGGGTCCTTTGGGGAGGAAGTCTTATTATGTTGCTCTGGCCCCAATATGTAACCTGTTTTTAAATGTTTGCTTAGCTCTTAATTGTCTTCCTCTTTCCTTGCAGCTTTCTTTCCAAATGTGGACTAATCAAATGCAAGAGACCCTGAATTCTAAGAAGCATGGAGATACTGCTTTTCGAGCAAAGGATTTTGCGACTGCCATTGATTGCTACACTCAAGTGAGTTTCCCTTGTTATGTCGAATCTGGAATCTGTGGTTTAGGATGGTTTATTTTCTTATTTAGTTACAAGCAACCCAACACGAAAAATTAGTTCATATTCTGTAGCTATAAATTAGATAAGACTACCCATAGAAACTGACATTATATATCACCGTTATAATTCTTCATTGATAAGTTAGTATCATTTTGTCATAGTTAGAGAAGAAAATTTTCTATTGGATTGCTTAGCAGACATGAAGAACTATATTTTATGAACAGAGAACAAGAGATAAATCTTATCCCTTGATAAAATTTTAATAGTGCCTACATCAAGTTAGGGAAATAAATTGTTCTTGCCAAAGCTCTTAATACCTTGTACAGCTTGCTGCTAGCAGGATAGCACCACTAAATCGAGCCTCTTCCACAGATTTATTGTTAGCACTGAATCTTCTTGTTATAAAATATGGGTTCGAGTTTATCCTCTGCATCCTGATGGCAATAGAACTTTATGTTGGCTTGTGAAAGGAGAATAAGTTTTCCTCCTGTCTTTTGCAGTTCATCGATGGCGGAACCATGGTGTCACCAACTGTGTATGCTAGGCGTTGCTTATCTTACTTAATGAGTGACATGCCACAAGAAGCTCTAGGGGATGCTATGCAAGCCCAAGTGGTGTCTCCTGAGTGGTCCACTGCCTCGTACCTTCAAGCAGCTTGCCTTTTCAGCCTTGGAATGGAGACTGATGCACAAGAAACACTCAAAGATGGCACAAACTTGGAAGCCAAAAGAAACAAAAACTGAAAGTGTATAGGTCTTTTTTTTATTCACTATTTTGGTAATTTTGTGTAGGCTCATGTATGTATTCTTGCTTCTCATTTTCTACATACATATTTTGACCTTGTGTCAAAATTACAGTATTCTTCAATTATTTTTGTTTGAGTGGATAAATTATGCTTCTGCAGTTCAGTTCTTTAATCTTTTGAGTTTAGTTGTTGATTAGTGCAATGCAAGATTCATAGGGGACACATCACTGTGATTTTCGTCAAGCAAGGCCTATTTGAACGCGGTTTCGCGTTTCTAAAAAATTCAATTTTTTTTTGTTTTATTAAAATTTAATATGTTTTGTATTTTTTAGATCAAATGCATTTCAGTACGAAAAGTTATTTGAAAAACAACCGCAATAAAAATGCCAAATATTCTCTAACTGTGGCCAAGACTTGAATTAAAATAAGAGAGACAACGGGCATTTTCGTGGTTGCTGGATCTTCAAAATGCTGTATGCGGGAAATCTGATCAAAATTTTCTAACAAAATCAAAATGGGGTTTGGGGATGTCTGTCATGGACATAACTATATCTCCATAGTACGAGGCATTATAAAGAAAAACTTGACCATAAAAATAACAGCATTTAGATGAATCAATGCAACCTCCAAACACCTATAAATATTTTTCAAGGCAGAGCTATGAATCAACCCAGCATCAGGACACCTACGAATAATTTTCAAGGCTTTCAAAGCTCTGGTAAATATCATTGTACGTCTATAGATCAACATAACTCCTACGCGTATTAAAGGAAAATATTATGATTGCCTATAAAACCACATGAAGCACTGAAGTCTTCCTCACTCATCACACAACAATCTCTGCAAGCTCTTCTAGATTACTTCGCCTTTCCTCTAAAGTTATTTCCTTTTCCTATTCTCTCAACCCTCTTCTACAGAAGTTTACGAGGATGGCACATTGAAGTGAAAGAGCCACGACAGTACAAAAGCAAATACCACACAAGCAAGCAAGAAATTCAGGAAGCGGTGGCCTTGCCAAAAGCTTCGAGTTTCTGCAGTGGGAATTGATGCTGAGACTGCTGTCGTAGCGGTATCCATGCCATTGTTTGTCTCATTCAAATGCTCGATTGATTCTATGTCACTTGCTAAAACAACATTGCGTGCAGTCGAATGACAAATCTCACAGGTCCTGGTACATACCAAGTGAACCAAATAAATATAGGTGAGAGATAAATACCAGAACATATACGAGACTAATTTTAATGACAAAAGGAACTAATTAGACATACCATGATAGTTGCCACGGATTAGGAATTTGAAATGAAAGTTACATGCAAATAAATACTGCTAATTGATCATGTAATATGGACTAATGCAACCCCTAAAAGGAATATAGCTCATGTAGTTCATCTGTTCAGCGAGTACAACAGCAGAAGGCTTAGAACAGCTGGCAAAAAATAGATGCCTGGTCCAGATAAAAGGAGGCTAGCTGGCTAACTGCAAACTAGAATACCAGGTAAAAGAGACACCAGAAATGAAAGAGAGATATTTGAAAATCATATGTCGATAGAACAGTGATTTTGGAAATTTTACCCAGGAACATATGAACAGTTAAAACCTCAAATTCAAAGCATAAAGAATACCTATTGCGATTGACAAACAAAGAATTTGGTGATAGATTAAGGACTAGAGATACCACTGTATTACTATCAAATAATGGATAATTTACATTGAACCTCCACAATAGCCAGATCCCATCACTTGTTCCTGCACACAGGTTTTTTTTTACATCATTTAACAGTATTCCAGCAAGGAGAAGTAAGATCAACAGAAGATCCTTGCAACCACTAAATGCATGCATCAACAAGCACATGTTGGTGCTTGAATTAACAGTTTCGAATGTTCAGTTTTCCCAGGTTGTTCTAAGTTCTAGCCAGAAATTAAAGCAATGTTAAATCCACGAGCACACCAATCAACTGTCTACGTCTAATATGTTTAGAAATGAATGTGTTAAAGCGGATACCAAGATAATCCATTTCACCATGTTTTCGGGGTATGGTATCAACCAATTTGCCTGATATAGACACGAGTGACAGATAAACACTGATTGTGAAATGCAACCATGAGTTTTAAGATTCACAGATATCAGGAGATTTCTACCGTCATTCAGAATCCTATGATGCTTAAATATTGTCTTGGGACGTCAATTATCATTTGTTGCTAACCACATCAGACGAAGAGGAAAGTAAGGAATCTGCATTAGCGATTATACAAATACAAATATTAAGTTGCGCACCTACAAGTAATTATCTTTAATCTAGGTATCAACAAGAGGAGGAGATTCAGAAAGGAGCATTATTTAGATTCCTAAATTTCAAAAAAGCAAAGATTGGCAAGAAATTGTCGGTGTAGCTAGACATTTCATTGGGACTGGTGTCTTAAAGCTGTACTCTTTCAACTTGTAAATAAACAGAATCTCCTTCCACTTTCCCTTTTATTCATCATAATTCTTAACTTCCACACTATGCTTCGTATCCCATAAACTAAGCAGACAGCAATCTAATATCCAAAAGCCTCAAGCACTGAACCCTTTGTCCACTTTGGTGAAAAATAGTTACTATTATCCCTTCATGAAATCCCGCTTTAGTGCATCATTTACACTTTACAAAACTCATCAGGCAACTTTGATAATACTACTAAGAAGCACAAAGCCGATATTTACCATTTCTCACAAACAAAGAAAATTAAACATAATCCAAAATTTTAGCCATCGTACCAACACCGCGAATAAATATTCAAAAAAAAAAAAACAAAAAAAAAAACAAAACAAAACGGCAAAAGAAAATTAACCAAAGAAAACAAAAACCAGAATTCAACCTTGTACTTACTTGTTTCCCCTAATCCTGAACCAAGCTTCTGCACACTGTTTATGAGCAGCAGCTAAATCATTCTTACAAGAGCAACCCAATTCAATAGGAACGCCTGATTCATGACTATTACTCTCCAAACCCAGATGGCAAATCCTACAATCTCTCTCCACTTTACTCAAATGCACCTTTATTTCAGGTACCCTATTCTCAATCTCCACCTCCACTGAACAATCAGACACTGAAGACACCCTCCTAGAATCCAAAACCACACCGTCTATGCCCTCAGGTTCAGAGACACAAGCGAAACTGTAATCATCATAAGACCCAGCAGTGGTTGAATAGAACTGAGAGTAGCAAGACCCATTTTCTGCATCAGAAAAAGAACTGATATCACTTCCAGCAACGGAGCAGTGGTGTGTCCCTTGCTCTAAATCCAGGTGGGACATTTCATGAACTGACATTTTAAAGATTGAGACACAGAAACAGTCAAAGGATGGAGTATAAGTTTGGCAACTTTTTGGATGGTTTTTAAGGAGTTCGACATAAACTCAAAGGATTCGATGAAGTGGGTATTCTTGTATTAGGTGACAACAACAGCTGCAACTCATTAACGTCACCAAAATCAATAATTTGCAAGAAAAGAAAAAAAGCCAGTAATTACAGAGGTAGGAGACTTATTTATGTTGATTATCATTATCAGAGGATGTAATAATAGGACAGAAGGTTGTCCTTTTAAGCTCACAGAGACAAAACACTGGTGTGCTTTTGTTCGTATAAAACTTGTGGTTTGGACCTCAGACAAACTGCAAAGCTACTACAGAGTCCAGAGACGTGAAGTGGGTGTGCAGAGAATTTGCGAGGAGATTTATTATTTTCGTTTTATGATAATCAAGTGGCGCTACACGAATCGAATAAAAGGGAAAACTTTAAATTAGCCCTCCAACCATTAATAGATTCTCATTCTAGTCCCCCAACTACTGATCTTATCGATTGTATCTCCCATCTATTGACGGGGTCCTGCCGTTACCAGCTTATATATATCGTTAAACGTTATCATTAGCCACTACCAAACCCTTTTACATCCTCCACCGCCATTTTTAGCGTGAAAACCGATCATTTCAAGCATCTTTTATTTACCACATTATAATGGATTTACCTGTTTTTTTTTTAATTGTGATAATGTTTATTTTTAAAAGTTTTTATTAATCTAAAAATAAAAAAAGTTAATTTAAAATAAAAAAATTATTTTTTTAAAATTATTTTTGAAACACAAAATTTAACAGCCTTTTACACCGTAGAATCTACCTAAAAGATTAAAAAAGACTAGCCCTTCAAATCTTTAATTAGTGGAGGTAATGGTTAAGGTTTTATACTCTATCTCTATCAAAAAGTATATACTTATAATCTTTCATATTCATATCGAATAAAAAATCTAAATAATCATGAAAGTGGGTACAGAGGGGTGTGATACTGCATTTTCTAAGTGCATGTATTTCAACTGCATAAGCTGACATCGATTAGTGGTAGGGTCCAATTAAGGAAATATCTGTGATGGGTCCGATTGGTAAATTTACTAGTTAGGGGATTATATTGAAAATATATTTATAGTTGGGGAACCGATTCAGGTTTATTTAAAATTCATGCCGGGAGATTTGGCTAACGGAATCTAGGTCCAATATATATTCGGTACGGTCTGATGGAATCAAGTTACTGTGATGTGCAAGATCAAACTGTCATATATCGTTTTCTTATAACATGAGCACCTTCACATTTTATTATTATTATTATTATTGAAGCAAGATTCTAATATTAGAAAATGCTTGTTGTTCTCTAAATTTTTGGCTGTTTTAAATAATCATCATGTTCTTAATCAAGTACACAATTTATTCTCATAATAAAAAATACACAAATTATTCTCAAAAGTATACAAATTATCCCCTTTAAAGGTGAGTTTCAAAGCCATATTTATTTCATAAATAAGAAAAAAAAAACCCTTCAAGATTTATGCTATATTTAATGATAGCTAATGTATGTTAGGTCATATTAATTCTTTTAGATGGATTTTCTAACTTAATTTTTTATAACATAATTAAATATAAAAAACAACTTTATGAATTTATTTCTCAAAAATCAATTCATTTTTCCGCAACATAGCCTTAAATTTAAGACCACCATCACCTTATTTCTAAAGAGTAATGGCAATTTCACAAGAACATGAATCCAAAATCACTTTTCTAAAAAAAATAAAAATGGTATATTAGATGAGTGGGTCTTGTGGGGGTATTTGGGACATGTCTTTTGCTTTTTATTTTTATTTTTATTTTTTAAAAGAAGAAGAAGAAGAAGGAGGAGAATTAAGCGGTTATTAAAGGGTTGATTAAGTTAGTCCTTGTAATTAAACAAGAAGTAAAAAATGGAAAACACTAATTATATAAGGTTTCAGTTTGATCAATACGCTAATCATTCTCTACGCTCAAGAGTGAAATGGGAGTCCTTTTCATGTCACCATTCATTAAAGAAAATGAAAAAGGAGTCCTTGTAGGTCTTTGTTTAACCAATACGCTACTCAGTTGTATTTTTGCCGTGCAATTCTTTTTGTTTCTTTATGAATAAGAAAAGCAGTGAGTCAGGCAAAGCAGTCTTGAATCGGGCTCGCTTATTATATCGTGTCATGTCATTGGATCCATAATCTGCACTGAAATTGTCCCTTTCATTTAACGGTGGATATGGTGGCGTGCTTCAAGAGAGACGTGAGGCATAACATGTGATTTGTTTCGCCTGGGACACGAAGCAAGCAGTTGACGGCGAGCACTTGGACGGGTGCGGTGCCACTAATTATATATATAAAAATTATCTTGATTTAATAATTTGCAGACTCAAATTATATTTTATTTAATTTTTATTAAATTAATGAAGATGATAAGATTTAAACTTGTAATTGATTGATAATTTAAATTATAATATTATGTCAAAGAATTATCTTAATTTAATAACTTGAATTTTTAAATGAAATCTTAATATATAATTTATATTATTTTTTAATATAAATAATATTAATTATGTATTGAAATGGCGGCTTTACGTGAACAAATGAAAAGGCCAGTAGGAGGAGGAGGAGGAGGAGTCTGGAAAATGAAATATAAATGGGGGGACGACGGAAACCTAAAGGAGCAAAATTCCAAAGCCGAAGGGTTCGAAAGAGTTATAGAAAAAGAAAAGTAAAGAAAAACGGAGACAATAAGATATATAGATAAAGATAGAGCTTAAGGTCGTCTCATCGACGAGGATTTTGTAACGGGCGGCAAACAATGATCGGACACCTTGGTAGGTGGGTCCGGTCACTACTTGAATCCTCCCACTCCAATCTATTCCCTCTCCTAATTTGCTTGCCGCAGGAACATTTTTGGCAAGTGGGAGCAAAATCGCAAGCTGTTGTCCTCTTCTGTGCCTGCTCTGTCCAAGCATCGTGGCAAATAGAGTATGCTACTTGTTCAACAGATATTCATCACCAAGGATTTGGACTAATCCAATAAAATTTCAAAGCAACAAATTATCACCCTTAACACCCACCATGGGGATCGAACTGATGTGTAGCCAGATAAATTACTGCTATTTTTTTAAAACAACACCCAAATGAATTAATGCTTGTTAAATGGATTACCTAATCTTTTGTCTGTTCTTTTTCAATGGTCACTTATGCCTACTCTGGATTAGGTTACCTGACAAAAAGCACGTCAAGCTTGTGAAAGAATAAAAGAGAAGAAGGTTTCGCCAACTTCATCGTGTACTTATATTGACTATAATATATAGATACAAGGTAACTAGATAAGAAGATTAATACATCACTTGAAAGTTATCAAAATGTTATCGGAAAGGATTTATACAACTGAGCTAATATTAAGTATTTGTAGGAGAAGAAATAACTTGTGGTGAAGGTTGAGTAACTAGAATCCTAACAGGATCACTAACACCCCCTTGGAGATTGAACACCTTTAATTTGGACCTCAAGAAAGTACGTAAACCATAGTGCGGTTTGTCCCTTGGTGAAAAAATCAGTCAACTAGTTTAATATGCTATCCAGGTTCGATGAGAAACTGCTGTGCTGTAAAAGGAAGGTTACTGCTCATTAAAAAGACTGAAAAACATCTGTGTGATGTATAACACCTTGTAATCTGGAAAAGTTTTAGGCTTGGAGTGACCAATTTTGGATTGCGTAACACCAGATGAAGGTGTTGGTACAGAAGACAGCACAAATATATACATTGGTTATGAAAATTAGAAGATAGGTTAGCAACAAAAGATGATGGTATTGGTAAAGTTGTAAACTCAAAGTAGTGTAGGAAGCAGATTGACAGAAGATTGAAGGTGAATATAATCAGAAGATTGTCTCATATCAGGATATGTAGGATCAGACTTTGTAGATAAAACATTAGGAAACAAAGTATTTGAAACAATTGAATGTGATAGTTCATGTGAAGAAATTACCAGCAAATGGAAGAACGAACTACTTTGAGCGTTGGAGAATGGATCATTATTCCTTCCTGGAAATGTGTTTTCATAAAACAAATAACATGACGTGAAATATATACCTTTTGATTTTACAATTCTAGACAATGATATCCTTTTTTTTGTTATTGGAATAACCAAGAAAGATATCTCGTTTATTTCTAAAGGTTAACTTGTATATATAGTTGATATGGTCTAAGAAAAGGATAGCAAGAGCACCCAAAAGTTCATAATATGGAATAATTTGGAGATTTATTATGTAGAATATTAATTACATGTAACTATCAATTTAAAATTCAATTTTTTTATTTAAATTTTTTTTACAATCCAATAACTAATTATTTTTTTTACACAAATTCAATGTTGCGTTAAAATATGAACTAAACAATCATACTAACAACAAATAATCACTGTCCAACTAATTATTTATTATTTATTCCATTCAAACTTATTTAATCTAAATCAATACCTTTTAATTATTATCAATTCTAAAAAAAATCAATTTTCTTTAAAATAGATAAAATGTGATCGATACTAATTAAATAACACATCATTTCTTCCATTATAACATACCTACTTACAAAATAAAACTCGATTTCATCAAATTATAAACAAATTTAATTTTTTTTAAATCTCAAATAAACCCTAACATACATACAAATAATATAACAAAATTCTTTAGAAAAAAGTTGTGAAACACTTAAATATATAAGCAAATTACAGATACTACAAAACAATTTCAAATAAGTTAACCTAAAAAATAAATGGGTAACACAAAAAATAGATAGGTGTGCTTACTTGGTGTAACGAATCTTTAGAAAAAATTAAATAAGATAGAAATGCTGACACTACTAAGTATTGGTTGGATTAATTTGTGAGTATGAGGAATAGAAAGGGGGATGAGCTGGTGTCGGTTATAACACTTTTAAAATTACCGACATAATTTCTAATGAAAAATGGCATAGAATATCCCTATAGGTATTTCTATCGGAATATAATGTCGTTTTATATTGTGAACATAATATTTATTTTTATTCCATCGATAATAATTGTATCAGTAATTATTAACGGAACAACTTTCATCGCGGAGTTCCATTGGACATTACCAATAAAATATTTTCTATCGATGATTCCGTTGTTATTCATCAAATTTATGCAAGAGAAAATATAAAAGAGAGTTGTTGTATAACATACTTCACAATTGTTGTTTTCTTTCGTTATCCCAGCATCAGCATCTTCATGAGTCTCTGTTATCTTAAAGCAGCACAAAGGAAGAACAGTCTCTGTCATGTCTTTTGAACTAAAAACTAAAACGTCAAACCTCCAAAAAGTGCAGACCAAGAGCTAGAGATGTTCAAACTTTAAATTTGTACCCTTCCAGTGCTCAAGAAGGAAACGCGCTCAGACTGGTTAGATAAAAAAATCGCAAGCCTATTTTTAAACGGCCTCGAGCCTCATTCTACGTGAGCGCGCATAAAAAATACCTTCTTTTAATAACCTTTTGTTCCCCCTGTACTTGAAATGGAGAAATCCTGTGGTCTCCCCTTGATTTATTTTTCTTTCTAATTCATCAGATTTAAAAGATAATTCATCGAATTATATATACCTCAATACTGTTGACATTTTCTCGTAAGCAATATATAGCGGTATTCTTCCATTAGTTTACAACCCAGGGCTATAATTATGAAATTATTTTCTTTTCTATACCAAGATATGTATTTTGAAGTACGGAAAATTAATTAGCACTTTTACTAATGGCCGTGACAAAGGGATCATGCATATCATTAACAATCGTAAATCACATGGATGAGTTTAATAGTAATGATAATAATAGAAATAACTTAAAAAAATAGAAAAACTAAATAATTAAGAAATAAAAAAACGGAGAGACTAAATATACATGCATCAACCCTCTCGCGTACTTGTTACCAGCTGAACGAGACATTTTTTGGTAATCTTTTTCTTTCCTCCTCACGAAATCTCCTCACAGCTTATTCAACACATACATGCATATATACATGCTAACATTAAAGTAATTGTGTCACAGCTACATCGTTACCATTTATTAATTGCTTTTCTCCTTTTCTGGTTTGTCTCGATGAACAAATATATATTAGGATATATAGTGTACCAATTGCTTAATAGTTTAGCATAAACAAGTCAAATTTTGACGCTTAAATACCAAATTTTAAACTTCATATATATATATATATATATAT
>Ga0307517_10007856_pt1 | contig 15450 bp, 11 predicted proteins | sample 23_EM_MG_FD_194515 | JGI IMG/M metagenome (GOLD analysis project Ga0307517, IMG submission 194515) | Populus trichocarpa ectomycorrhiza microbial communities from riparian zone in the Pacific Northwest, United States - 23_EM | ecosystem: Host-associated > Plants > Roots > Unclassified | place...
AGTCTCGACATCATTCTCCTCTTCATCACGAGTTCCATCGCTGTGCTGCAAGGGCGGGTCGACGATGTCAGGGGCTTGCATTTCGATCTCCAATGAGCTGTACCTCGCCAGCTCGTCGTAGGTAATAAATAGTTACTGGGACGTTAGCTGGCCTAGCACTCCACTCAATTGAGATCGAAGATAAATGAGGCTTTTCTCAAGAATTTGCAATCAACCACCGGTGGCGCAGCAACGGAAAAATAGAAAAAAGAAAGAGTAAGGGCCAAGAAAATAAAAATCCTACGTAGCATGATTGATGATGGGTGAAAGAAGTTGGCCCAACTCTCCGATCATAGCCTTTCATAGATGTAGAATCATGTTCGTAGTTAGTCCTCACCGCATTCTCCACGCATTGTCCGAGCCAGCGACCAGCTCAGGACATTTGGCAGCTGCTCAGGCCTTCCCACCGGGTTTCCGCCGTTGGGTCCTGAAATTTATTCTCTGACATTGGGCGACTAGTGACCGTTTACAGTTTGAACCTCGTAGTCCGATTTGTGAAGGACAGTAGGATACTGGCAAAGAGCAGGAACGAAACGAAACGAAACACGGTGGATTTAAAGTGAGACGCCATGATCATAGTGGACACCCAGCTTGTAAAAGGTACAACTACCAAATGCTGTGAGCTTAAGGTGACAAGTGCCTGCAATGAAGAACACACCCCGCCGTATCGTTTTAAATTCTTCAAGATACCATAGAGGAATTAGAGCATAAAACAATAAGATAGCGTGATGTAAGCAACAACCTCTTGACTGTCATTAGCGATAAGGGCAAGCATAAGTAACACCGAGTTTGAAGTCCAAATTAAATTACGGTATAGATAAGCGGGTATCAGAATCAAGAAAGCACCTAGGAAGAAGGAACAGAGGGAAGCATCAGAGGGAAGGGAATGACTGAAGGAGAAGCAACCACTAACAGCGAGTAAAACGACAGCGACAACAACCGCGAGAACGAGCATAAGACATGCAGCCCGCTTGCCCGCCCGCCGCTGATATTCTGCTGCTGTTGTCAGTTCTTGAGAAGCTGAACCAACATCTACGGCAACAGATGACAAGTTCAATTCAATGTTATCTATAGAAGGCCGGTTAGAATTCAGTTAACAAACACGCCTTGCGTTGGGTTGGGGTGTTCAGGAATGAGATACACGTTACGTACCAATCATGCCGCCTTGTTGGTTAACCAGCGTTCCTAAATCATGAAAAATTTCCGCGAGCTCGTGGATTCCTGTTTCGATTTCTCGAATCTCAGCTTCTCTTTCCTGTATCAGGGATTCTTGATACGCAAGTTCATGGGGTGAAAGCTGTTGCTGTAGGATCTGTGCTTGTCGTTGCTCTTGCGCTGTTGGTTCCGGTTCATCGGGGTTCCTAGCTCAACTCGTGAGTCAGGTCGGTAGTAAAAAGGGGTGAATGTTGACTCACGGAGGATGGTGCTGCTCGTCATCTATCGCCAGTTTCACTCCTTGAACTACTGTTCTCTGTCGTTCTGCGCTGACTTGTTGTGCTCGTTGGAAGGCAACCAAAGACATTTGTAGATCATGCGAAGTCTTCTGGAGTGCCGTCTTTTGATGCGGCTAATCCCAAGTTGGCGTGATTAGACTTTTTCGTAAGTGAGGATGGAAAGACGCACCAGTGCAATTTGCAATTCCGATAGTTTCTTCAGGTCCTCAGATCCGCGCTTCGCCATTGCACGGGTGGTTTCAGTTAGATCGTGTCTAGTGCAGTGAAAGCAACTCAGTCAGCTGCGGAGATATAAAGTGGCACTTCAAACTCACAAACTCTTCCTCAACGATGCAGAATCCTTCCCTGTTCCAAGTTGATCAACAAGTTTCAGTATTCCCTGCACGTTCGCGTTCATCTTGAAGACTTGTAGGGATAATGAAGACTGTAGGCTCTGAAATGCATTGTCCTCTCGTGACTGCGGTGTTGACGACGACGGTGACCGCGACGAGTGGCCGTGGCCTGCTTCAATATCTTGAAAACTCATTGTGAGCGTTGGAGTTCTTGCTCTTTCTTCGAAGCAGCGAGAGTAGAAAGCAGATGGTGGATGGAGTCGGACAATGTCAACGTGCGTCGTTGGGTTGGGGAATAATCACGTGAGATTACGTTTACAGCACAGCCACCCCGGTAGACAAGGCGAATCAGGGCGAATCAGGATCCTGCCTTGTGACCATGGCCAGCTGCTGCAGGATCTGCCAAAAAAAAAAAAAAAAGGAAAAGAAAAAAAGAGAGTTCTTGAGAGGTTGGCATGTCCGCTGACCACTTCCTCATGTCAAGCACCTGGATAACTCCCGCATCTACATAGGCTCATTGTTGACAACATGGCTGATAGCTCGTTTCCGTTCTCTTTGACTGGAGACGAAGCAATGCGGGCTCGAGTGTCATCAGTGCAATAACCTTTCTGACTATGCCACTTATTCTCGCGATAGTGTCCCTAGAGACCTCCATGGACCGACGCATCCAGCCTGCAGCGGAATGCCCAAATTCTATGCCTTAAAATAACCCCCTCTGAGCTAGGGAGTTTGGTTCGACCGGACAGGTGAAAACATCTCACTCATCGTCCTTATTGTTAATCAAGCAGAAGATTTCTTCGAACAGCTTAGTGTTTTGGGGATTTCTTCTAATAAGAGAGTTGGGTCAGAATATACAATAGACTATACTTGTACACTCGCGTATCATGTGGGTTGAGAATAAGTGTTCGTACAAGGATGGGTGGACGTTGTGGGATCAACGGGACATCGATGAGGAGGTGAAAGAGTTTCGTGAATGCTGAGCGGTTCGAAAGTCCAGACTATGAATGAGAACGAGGCTCGAAGAAAGGGTAAAAAGAAACTTCAGGCAGCGCTATCTCTCACAACACCTTTGGGTCGATATTTCACGATCCATGGGTGTTTTTGAACCTCTGTCAGTGGAATCCGCTTTTGGGGGTCGTACCGGAGAAGCTAGCACAAGAATGAGATAGGAACCCGGACCGTGGACCTAGCGACGTACTCTTGTGACCAAGTCCTTAACTTCTTCGGACAGGCGAACTTCCTTGTCCTCAAACTTCAAATCAACCTTGGCAATTCGGCGGTAGGTATCTATGCGCATGTTCAATGAGCGCGCCGACGCAGAAGGATATCGAAAATACTCACTATTGACACTATTTCGATCCTCAAATGGCGGGAATCCACAAACAAATTCGTAGGTCAAGACGCCGAGTGCCCAATAGTCGACCTTTTCGGTGTGTTCCTTGCCTTCCACCATCTCTGGTGGCAGATAGTCCAATGTACCGCAGAGAGTCATACGCCTGTTTCCAGGAGCATGGACGCTCCAGCCGAAATCCCCAATCTTGAGCTCCCCATTAATGCCGAGAAGGAGATTCTCTGGCTTGATGTCACGGTGGATGACGTGTTTACCATGCAAGTAGATAAGGGCATCCGCCATCTGGTCGATGTACCTCGAGCTACGCCTCTCAGAGAACCGGTGGAGTTTCGACAGTTGTTTGTATAGCTCTCCTTTGCCTGCGAATTCGAGCATCAAGAAAATGCGCTTCTCGTCATGAAAGTAGCCGTAGAGCCGAAGAACGTTTGGGTGGCGGAGATTCTGTTGAATTTCTATCTCTCGTCGAATCTGTTTCTCCACTTTGGATTGGACGATTTCTGACTTATAAAGCGTCTTAAGTGCGACGATGTACTTAGGTTCAGCCTTGGTTCGGACCATATACACGCGCCCAAATTTGCCTTTGCCGAGTGGGCGTCCCATGTCGAAGTCGTGGAGAGTCCACTCTCGGGTTGGACATTTTCTTTAACGATGAATCAAGTTAAGTGATAAAGGCCGAGGAAAAGAAATTAGGTGGCACACCGTGAAACGCTGGAGTCGAGGGCAAGCTCTTCAGCGGCTTCTCCGTAGACTCGTTCTCCTCGTTTTTCGTTGTCAAGCTCTAGACCACCATCGTAGCTTCCGATGTCGATGGAGGATTGGGCGGCAAGCGCGGGTTTGGAAGACGTAGATGTGGTGGCTTGCGCCTGGTTTCGCAGGGAGGAAGGGTTAGTAGGCTTATTCGAGGCGTTCGTAAATGGGTTCGGGGCGGCAAATTTGGTTAGCAGTTTCGCTACGTTGGGTTGAGTTGGTTGCTTCAGAACTGGAGGTCGAGTAGACGAGCTTGCAGTTGTGCCTGGTTTCTTGTTCGAGATGTCCAGTTGAGAAATTTGTCGTGTCAGTGATCCCATGGAGGTCATGATTGAGGTGGAAAGTTAATGCGTTTGTGATCTTGCTTGTCTGGCTCTATCGGGTAAGAGAAATTGTCAGCTATAATGAACAAGCTGGTAAGAACTGTGAGTACCTGAGGGGGTGATCTCCGCCGGATGGACTAAGAAATTATTAGTACCCTGAGTAATTAATACAAGAGGATAACATACTTATTTATTAGATACTTTGTTCGTTGTGGATGGTGTCGCAGTGATAGGAAGTCCTGACGAACAGGATGAAGAAACAAAAGGACGACGCGATGGGAACTTGAACATATGGACCACGTGATCGCTCATTTGCAAGCACCGCCACCATAATCCGGATCACTGCCTTCCTCCACTTCCGGTGGGAGGCAAAGAATAACCACCTCCAATGCGCTTTCCCTATACTGACTGTGCCTCCTGTGGGCAGTTCATTCATGACAATCCACAATAATTCTAATTTCATAAGGGAATTCTCGTCCTAACTTGCACTGGTGGTGTTGCGTCCTCTGTCTCCACTCTCACGAAATTACCCCCGCCTTCTGTCGTTGTCTCTCCCATTGTGACGCGGCGCTCCCTTTCCATTTCGAGGCTTCACCACCGCGGAATTTCAAACCTGCCCTGTCCAGGAGGCATTTTTTCCAAGGGTCTGATTTTATCTCGCAGTTGCCCTTCACGGAATCGAATCTGTGACCTGTCATTCTCTGCATGTTCCAGCCTTTCGGTTTTGGACTTGGCTGCCTTCCCACGTCGTAGAGAGGTTTTGAGCAGTCCCGGTACTACATTTTATGTATATAAACTCCAGGTATAGTCCCTCCTTCGAAAAAGTAGCAATCAATAAATTTATAATGATTTACATCTAGTGAGTGGCAAGATAATTATTATTCGGGATACATAAGTTGAGATAAAACAAAAAGGGACACGTATTGCTGTGCGAAGCAGCGGCTTGCATTACTGCATTACCGAGTTCACTATTTGCCACACACAACCTTAAGGGGCCAATCTTCTAGATGTCCAAATAGTGGGCGAAGATTAGCCACCAAACCGCCATTCGATGATCCGGCGGTGGACTCCATGAATGCACTGCTACCTCGAGATGAGTTTGGGGCTCATTGGTTTTCCATATCCAAAGGCAAAGCTTAGGGTTCGTACAACTTACAGCATTCATTCTTATTTTACAATATAACTGCCACCACATACACTTCGACTCATACCCCAAAATGAACGTATGGGACCCATGTCAGAAAAGAGCGGTCTGTATCTCCGAGTCTCTCTCGAAGACGCTGAGTGGCATGATGAATCGCATGCGCTGCCCCCGTGCCGTCTGGCCGTGGCTTTCCGCCCTCCTCCGCTCCGTTCAACAAATGCGAGTAAAATGATTCTGCCACATCAGCTCCATCGGAGTCGCCAATTGGCCACATCGTCGACACAACACTCCGATACCCGGCGGCAAGCATGCCTGCTGCAAGATGAACAGCTTCATCAGAAAGCCGCTCGTCGCCTGTGCGGCTCGTCTGGCACGCAGAGAGGAACGCGAGATCAGCATCTGGAATATTGAGCTTGATGACCTCAAAGAGATCAAGCTGACCGTCAAGCAGATGAAACGAGCTCTTCAGTGGCCGTAGGGGGTTTTGTGTGGCGTGGCAGGCAAGATGGACCCATTGGCATGAAGACATTTCTTTTGTTGCGTTTCCAACTGTGGCGTCTTTCCCTGCAAGATGTTGTACGCTCAAACCATGTCCCTCAATGAGCTTCCGCAGTCTGACGGTCTCCTCATCGACTCCCAAGATGAGGGGCATATTTGGAGCCTTCGCTTGGCTGACGAGCAGAATACGAGGCACTGGCACTGCTTCTGTTGTCTTCCTCCTGTGATCGACGAGTGTGCTGACGCTGGGGATATAGGATGATATAGCAAAGTCAGAGAGACAGACACCGGTTTTGCCGTATATCCCTGCTGCGTGGATTGGAAGAAACGCAAGGGGTCCAGTTACACACCACCAGATACGACGAGGACTCTCTGGCCGGTCCTGGAGCGCGATAAGTAACTCGCTATATTTTTTTATGCAAAAGAGAACATACCTGATATCCTATGGCGTCGAATACAGGTTCGACGAGATCTACCCACAACGCTTGGAGAACAGGGAGAATACTGGAAGGTTTACTATTCGCTGGGCCGCCAGCTCGATCCGATTCAGACTTCAGACTTGCACTGGGTGATACGCAAGCTTCCAAACGAGAACGCAATCCCTCGGCCCACTTCTGGCTAACGCGTGTCAGCGAAATCGCAGCCAAAGGGACATCAGGCGTGAGAGCTAGTGCATGGCCCTGGTCTTCGTGAATATTAATCAGAATCACTAAACCATTCCGGGGCAGCTTCGATAGGATATCTGCAGTTTTCCGCGGTCGCAGGAAATTTCCCATTCCTGAATGGCGCATATCTCCCAGGAGCCGGTTATATTCTTTCGCGTGTTTGATATGCTCGATGGATTCCTCTTCTAGTGACGCTTTCTCTTCCCAACTCGCCGTGTATGCAGAAGGTCCAATCTCCCTGGACCCCGACATCTCTAATCGTCCAGAAGCTCGTTGAAGTCTTTCCAGTTTAACTTTGATCTCTGGGTGTTCAGCAATAAGCTCTTGGAAGGGGACCCGGAGCCGATCAAGCTGGTTCCAAACTACGCAGCGCCCTTGTTCCAACCACTCCAACCCCAATTCAACCTCTCCACGAGCGAAAGCTGCTGCTGCGGATTCAGGTGCGAGACCAGACAGGAGCTTGAGACCAGCGTGCCGGCTCTCTACTGTTGTGTTCATGGCTGCGTATACCGAGAGGAGTTCGACTGCGGCGCCATATGCTTCCAATGTTTGTGATGGGTCGTGTTTCTCGGAGCACCGTGCCCATTTTCGAGCGGCGATAATACGGGAAGATGGGAATCCAGTAAGCGATGTTGCTGCTTGACGGTAATGGGATGTAGCAGATGAAATGTCCTTGACGTCGTTTGTGCACGCGTAGAGAGCCTCCTGTAAAACCCCAAGGCCGTAGTGTCGACGAGACCAGGATTTTTGACACTCTGGTGTGAGCCGAATTGCCTCCTCCTGAAGTTTTATTGCTTCTGACAAGTCTTCTGAATTGCCAGTGCTTTCGAAGCGTTGATGTAGTGCTTGAGAGAGATTGTTTTGCCACAAAGGGAGAGCAGGGGTGTTACTATGGGTCAACCGAATTGCCTCTCGAAACGAGGATATGGCGTCTGAGATGTCTTTTGGGTCTTGATTTATCTTGAAACGGTGGAGCAAGAATAAGCCAAGATTGTTCAAAAGCGACTCTCGATGATCGAAGGTAGAAGAGGCGAGATCGACTGCCCTCTTTTGAGATGAAATGGCCGCTGATAAATCCTCTGGGTCTTCATAGTACTTGAAGTATATCTGAAGTGTATTTGCAAGGTTGTTGAGAAGAGCAGGTATTCTTTTGCGATCCCGATGTGAAGCAACCTCGACTGCCTGTTGCAAAGATGATATTGCCTCCGATAAGTCTGGAAGAAATCTCCCGAGCTGAAACCGCCGCCGTAACGATTCTCCAAGATTATTCAAGTGGCGCGGTAAATCGAGGTGTTCGTCCAGAGTGGCAACGCTGACCAGCTTCCGAAACAGTATTATTGCCTCAGATGATTCGCCGATATCTCCACTGCGATAGAAGCTGGCCATTAATGCATTTCCGAGGTTTGAGCGTCTCTCGCAGAGGCCATTCACGTTGTCACTTGGTGTCAAATCAATTGCATATCGGTAGGTAGATATCACTTTTGATAAATCGTCGGGACCCGCGTCACGCTCGAATTTCTCCCAGAGCAGTTCTCCAAGTTTATCCAGAAGGGCTGGGAGGAATCTGTCCCCTTTCGGAGTGATGTCAATAGCACGTAGGATTGCTGAAAGCGCCTCTGACAAGTCCGCCGAGTCCCCATAAAGCTCGAAGCGAGATTGTAGTGCTATTGCAAGATTGTTCAGATAATCGTGTAATGCCGGGTGCTGATCAGGAGAGAGCCGGATAGCCATTCGGTGTAAGTTAATAGCCTTGTTCAACGATGGATTATCTGTATCTGGGGGCTGGGCACCAATTTTGACGCGCGATTGAACCTGAAACATCAACTCAAGGTCATTATGAAGCTCTGGCATCTGCGATTTTTTCGTGTCATTTTTGAGGGTGAAATGTGCATGAAATGAGAGTCCGAGATTAGTCAAGAATGCTGGCCTTTGTTCGTCAGCGTCAGAAGAGATCTCCAATGCCTTTTCTAAAGACGAGATCGCCTCTGACAAGTCCTCTTCAGCTTGACGTTGTCTGAAGCGGCGGCGTAGTGCTTCCCCAAGGTTGTTCAGGTAACGGGGTAAATTAAAGTCCTTGTCGGGTGTGCGGCCTACCATCTCCCGAAACGTCGTCACCGCTTCAGATACATCATTAAGATCTTTGGTATGGTCGAAGCTGAAAAGTAAGATCGACCCCAAGCTATTGAGTGTTTCAAGGTAATCGAAATCTAAATCATCCATCTGTGAGCTTTTAACTGCGCTTCGATGGGCCGACACAGCTTTCGATAGGTCGTCTTCTTTCCCACCGAGCTCGAAGCGCTGCTTTAATAAACTTCCGAGTGCGATCCAGCGAGCTGGGAGTACTGTATCTCCTTCGGGAGTCAGTTCGACTGCGCATTGGAATGAATATATCGCCATCGACAAATTATTCTCGTTTCCAGTATGTTCGAATCGACATTGTAACGTGTTGCCGAAGTTGCTCAAATAGCCAGGGAGTTCGGGATGATCGTTAGGGTTAGGGGTATTCTTGATAACCTTCTGATGCAACGAAAGTGATTCTGTTATATCTGCGAGATCGGCTGCAGGAGGGAGCTGACAGGAGGCGTCTTGCAAAGAAGCGATTGTCATCGATAGTTGTCCAGGATCTATTCCTCGCTCAAACTGTTCTTTCAAGGAAAGAACCGCATTATCCGAATTTGCATCCAAGCCCGAGTCGTTGGCATCTTCAGAAAGGGTGTGAAAACTGGGAAAACTAGCCTTCCGGAAGGTTTTCAGGGTTGTTTCAAACAACTCGGCCACGCATCTGCTCTGCTCAAACCGACTCCTCAGGCATAATGCAAGTCCGTCGACCAATTTTAAATTGGCGTCGCCCCCGGGGGTGGATTCAATCTCTTCTAGAAGGGAAGAAATCCTCTTGGACACGTAGTCGAGATCTTTGGTCCAGTCAAAGGCAGCGGCGATGTTTTGGGCCAAACTTGTTCGATGTGCACCTATATCATGACGGTCTTCAGGTGCTTGGTCAATCGCGGACTGTAGCATCTTCAGCGCGTATGTTATGTCGAAGATCTTCCCAAGAAGGCGGAAGCGATTGTAGTACGCTATTGAGGCGTCAAATTGATACTTCGAGCATTCCCCATCATTGGGAGATAGCATCTTTACGGCAAGGTCGTACGCACTGGTGGAGTTGTCGAGGTCTATTTGAAGTGTACTGGAGATGTATCGTTCGAGGAAAAGGTGACCGGCCATATTGAGTAATTCAGGACCCTGAGTGGACACATCTGCGTCGCCGGCGGAAGGTTTCTGTTCAATGAAAGACCCGGTACAGTGATGGACCGATCTTACCCAGAAAATACAAGGATAGATTCAACCGTGGAGATGGGACCAGGCTCTCCGATTTTGAAACAACAGCAGTGTTGCTGTTGAGACTCCTGTCATTTGTGACGAGGGAAGACTCGCCTAATTCTTGACATCCACATGCCAGCTGGGCCGCATCTCTAGGACCCACGGACAGGCTAAAGGAAATGAGGTACGGTTCGAGGTCTCGTTCGAATCCTATTTACCCACAGTTTTGCATTCCCAATCCACTTAAAAGGATGGAAAATGTCACGTACGGTGGTCTATCCCTGGCTCTTTTCTGAGGCTATCCAGATCGATTTTCCCAACTTCAGTGAAGCCGAAGTAGTGTCCTTCGTCCGAGTGCAAGCTTAGAATACATTTACTGGTATTCAATGGCCTGATTTCATGGTCGTTGGCCAGATGACGCCGAAAGCATTTGAGAGAGACTCACAGTTTGACGGCGCCTCTCAACCCCTTGGTCACAGGAGGCAGAGACTCGACATAGAGGATTCCCTTCTCGGTCTTGATAATAACGACAGATGTATTCTGGGGGTGTATATCTTGAGATTCCGCCATTTTGGGCTTGAAAGTAAAGTCTAGGAAATGCGATGGCTCGACTACGAGAAATTGATTTACCAAATCGCCTACCTTGCATGTAAAATGACAACCTCTCTTCCAAGCCCTATTTACTGTGTTAGTGTGCAACACCATAGGCGCGAAGATCGAAGTACATCAAGCCTGGACGCTGCAGCCGATTCCGCTCCATGAAAAGCTTGTTGGGAGTCCGGTTTGACGTCGGCGTCCTGTCCATGTATCAGTGTCCCTGCTCTATGCAGTTCACGATGAGAATCTTTCATGTAGTTTCTTTGAGAGTTCAAGCTTCAAGGTCTGAGCTAAGTACTAGCAGACCCATCTCGACCTTTCCGGGAGTTGCCGCGTCGGAGACTCAAGATATGTACTCGATGCTGCCCGCGTTCGACGCTCCCACACCTAAGCAGGAAGCACTGGAGGAAGATATCACTAAAACTCCCAGGAAGTTTCCTCGTTTGTGGTCTTCAATTTCCCCAACCTTGACAACGGATTGCCTATAGTTCTGGAGCTACGTTGGGGACCCAACCCTAAGTCCTTGAAAGTCGACTGGAGGGCGGCCGGTAGCCGATCTGAAACGAAGGTCGAGATCTTGACTCTTGAGTGATAGTTGGCGCCCCATTCTGTACATACCCCAGACCTGGCGAAGTAATCTGCGAACGCTGGAAACGGCTGTTTGTTCAGAGACAGTCGATCCCCTCGTAACCCATAGGTTTTGCCGGCTGCCAAATTTGATGTCTCATAGATTCATAACCCCATACTCTCCCATATGTACTTAACCCGGGTTATGAGGGGTTCGGCTGTAAAACCTTGACGGTTTATTTTTGTCTCCCAGTGTGCCTGACATTTAGCTTCAACTGCCAAGGCCACTTCAACTTTTCTTCTGGATGGAACTGCGTTACCTTTCAATCTTGTCGGAATTGCCTATGTTCTTTGAGACGCATTTCGAAGATGCAGTTGGTCGAGTTGGTCTTTATCTCAAGATCGCCCGGGCCACCTCCCGCTGCTCGGCTATTCAGGGGCATCCGCCATTTTGATCTACTTGTACCCCTTATCTGTTCAAATTTCAGCAACGGTGCCTGATTTTTTCCTGGTACATATTTTCTTTCTTTCCTTTCCCTACACCCTAGAAGCAACCAACGATGCGCGCCTCCTTCGACCTCCTGCCTATCATTGTGTCCCTTCTGCTCGGCACATTCGCAGTTGTCGAGGCGCGTTCGCCCGCAATGCCCCGTGCAGCACATGCTCCACACAACAACGCGCTGCGCCAAATGTCGCGCGCTGAGCTTGTCGCGCGCCAGGCCCACCCCGAATTGTTTAGGAAACGCGATGATGGAGCTCCCAGCAACCCAGTCGAACCACCTATCTGTGACTTTGGGCTGCCGTCTCGCAAGAGAGAAGCGGTGGAGCAAGTTCTAACTGCGCGTGAGATGGCCGCGTTCTTGATGGGAAGGGGCACATTTACTTCGTAAGTTCCTTTTCCTTATTTTCTTTTTTTGGATTGTTTTTGGTGTCCCAATATTGACCGATACTTTTTTCACGCAGGTCTAATGGGACAGCCTACACGGATGAGGTCTACGCTGAAAAGCTCAGACGTGCCGCCAACTCACAGCCGGGATATTATCACCGCGTCTATAATGTCGTTAAAGACAGCCTTGGTAATAAGCTCCTCGAAGTGTCGATCCCGCATTACAAGAAGTGGAAATCTACCTTGATAGAAGGGGAGCTAGTGTACTTGTCGCCCTCGTGAGTTTTCTCCATTCCAACCTAGGTATTCGTTTGAGTTGAGAACTGATTGCTCGACCTGTACAGGACCGGAATCCGCGCGCAGGATATCGATGAGCTCGAGCGCCTCCTGGTTGCTGATGAAAACTTCACAGATATCCAGGTTCATGGATTCCGCATCTCTAGGAAGTTCTTTGAAATCGCAACCTCTTTCTAAACGTTTCATTTCTTGCCTCACGAGTTCAATTTTGTATACGAACATTTGTCGTTGTTCCTATCATGATAGGTGCCATTTTGTTCCCAAACCTAGATGATCGATAGAATTCAAACCCTTAATACTGGACGCTGAATGCTCAATTCCTAGATCGACAACCACTTTTTACAGCTACTATTATTGAACTCTGCCTCCTTTATTTATTGTACACTCCGAGCATGTACAAATTGATTTTTTTAGACTCAGGAGCTTCTGTCGGCTTCGGTCTCGCTCCATTCCTAACCGCATGGATCTTACGTGACACTGATAGTAGCCCCAGTTCACAACTATCAGGAAATCCCTTTACTTGGCCATGCACAAGAGCCAGTGGAAGGCAAGGTGGTCTTTCTACTGCTGCATCTGCATCCCGAAGGAGACCCTACTTGTTTTAAAGCAAGCAGTCACTGACATTTACAAGTGTAGATGTGAAGAAATGAAAGTCGTAACAAGTCATGTCATTCGTCATTATATACGTATACAAGCCGTCGTCAAAATAATATAGAGCGGTAGGGTTGGTTCAAATAGGAACCACAACCACTGAGGGAAGGAATCGAAAGATATCGCAAAAATCGAATAAATTACCCACCAACTCGGCCAGTCCAAAAAAAGTCACGCCTGCGCTTTCACCCTCACCTCCCGCCAAAACTCCTCCCACCTCGGGGCCCTTTGCGCCTGATCCTCACCCCCCCGCCCTTCACTCATCCGTTTTGGCCGCGTCGGCTTCCCCCGGCCCGCCTCCGCATCTTCGTATGTGTCAGCAGATTTTACGGCAGTCGGAGTGGTGGGATTCGAAGTTGAGGTCAAAGCCCTCTTCTGATCCCCCTTCCCCTCTTCGGAAGATATGGATTGGCTCAGTCCTTGGGACTGGTGCTGGCCGAGCGGGCTCGTAGGAATCCCATACGCCGCCCGCTGAGCGACGGCTACCCTATCCAACGCCTTCAAGAGCGAAGGCGTCGCAGGCACCGGTACTGGCCCAGGAACGGGCACAGACGGGATCTGCACATCTCCGCGGCCTTGTCTGCTATTCTGGCTCAGGTGCTTTGTCAGAAACGCAGGACTCCATCCACCGCCACCGGCAGCGCGCTCGCCCATCTCCCCTGGAACATGATTAAGTTGGGTGTGGGCACGCTCCTCATAGTCCGAGTAATCAAGGTCCTCGTCGTCAGCGGCCAAAACGCCTCGCTGTCGGCGCAAGAGCATGATCTCTTGGTCGTAGTCCAGTTTATGCAGGGCATCCGATCGAGCATTCTCATCATTAACCTGGTCCGGGATCGTACCCCTCCGACCGAGTGGCCGATCGACAAGCGTCGGCGTCGATGAGCCAGAGTTGGAGTTGGAATTCGAACGCAAAGGGGCCGGTTTGACCTTTGTTGGGATCGATGCGAGCTGCTTGTGCTCAGCCAAAGGTGACACAGTCTTGGATGTTGTCGTCGAGGCCTTCGTCCCATCCCCACGACCCTTGACCTGCTCCTTCAAGCCTTCATCATCTGACAAATCAGAATCCGAACTCATCTCCCCGCCAAATTTCAACGGTTTCCTCTCCTTCCTTCCTCCCAGACTCCCCAGGGTCCTCCATGAAAATCCCTTCTTCGATTTGGTCGCCTTGGAACGTTTCTTCTTCAATACATCGTTTCCAAAGGCTAGCTTCGGTGGATCGTCGTAGCTTAGCTTCTCATGATCAGGAGCGACATTCCGCATCATAGTCGGCACAGGAAGTGGGATCGGATTCGTTTCATTGGGAAAGACAATATCACGCTTAAGGTCGGGCGGAGGGAATATACGATCCCAAATCGACTGAGGTGGGCGGAAGGTACCGGCGCGGTCAGCCAGGTTAGGGAGATTGGAGGTGTATGAGGCGAGATAGCTGTCCCATTTCTAAAAGCATTTCGTCAGTGAAAGGACTTAAGGGGGGTGTAAGCAAACACGGACTTCATCAGGACACTCGCCAATCCACCTATGCAGAGCCCAATCGGTGGCCATACCGGCAACGAAAAAGACGGCCCATGCTGCACTCAGTCCTCGCTCCTTGCTTGAGCCCCACTCGCCATCGCTTATCCAAAGCCTTTCCCACGCGTTTGCCCAACCGTGTTCCTGAGGCTTAAGCAAGAGTGAAATCGCCCCGATGACCCCAAAAGAGCCTGTTGAAGCGGTACAGATCCGAAGCATGGGGTGCATGACGGTATATGTGATCCTCGGAATAATACCAGCGATCAGAACGAGGACAGTGAAAAGTGGGAGGAAGATCGCTGTGAGAATGATACGTGATTGAAGGGCTGGATGGGTAATGATGCACAGCGCAAGTGCCATCAGAGTACTAATTAAAAAGTGAAAATCGCTCTTTGTTCGATAACATAAGCTCAAGCCTACCCGCCGGAAACGCCAAGGAACAGGAAAGTGGCAAGCCGATAGCGGCCTGCGATGCAAGTGGGGATGATCGAGGACAGAAGCCACACAGCGAGGAAGGCACTGGGTGACAATGTGGACGAGGAGGTGGTCGCAGGGATTAATAACGCGAGGGCTGTCGCGAAATGGACTAGGAAATTTCAAGATGAAATTCGATCTGTAAAGCATCACAGAAGAAGAAATTCAAAACGCACCTCCAAATGCATATCCTCCAATTAACCCTCCTACTCCTCCTTCCAGAACCCACTTTGAGGCTAGCGATTTTGTCGATTTCTTGGTAAACCCTCCTGGTATTGGCAGAGGAGCGTATGTTGAACCAACACCCGAGGCAGATGGGAAGCTTCGAGTGCGATCGAGAGTAAGAAAGGTTCCCGCAAACGTTAGAATAAGCGAGAGTAGCAGTAGCGGAAGGGCATAAGCTAGGAGATATGGTGCGGTTGGCAGCAGTGGTGTTAACTGCGAAATTTCGGAAGCCATAATAAAAATCGTGGTCGGCGGTCGTCAGTTGTTGGTCGTCAATTATCGTAATCCAGGTCGTTAATAAGAGAACAGAACAAAGGAAATAGATAAAATAAAAGTGTCTCAAGAATCAAAAGCGTTGCAGCCTATGCGT
>Ga0307517_10007857_pt1 | contig 15449 bp, 20 predicted proteins | sample 23_EM_MG_FD_194515 | JGI IMG/M metagenome (GOLD analysis project Ga0307517, IMG submission 194515) | Populus trichocarpa ectomycorrhiza microbial communities from riparian zone in the Pacific Northwest, United States - 23_EM | ecosystem: Host-associated > Plants > Roots > Unclassified | place...
CTGTTTACCTAGGAAACAGACCGGAATAGCCGTCTGTTTTCCAGGAAAACAGGGCCTTTACATGTTTGCCACTCCCTTTATCCCAGAAAACACGCCTCATTTCCAGCAGTGTTGTCAGCAGGAGATAAGAAAGAACGGACGGACGGACACTTTGGTGACGTTTAAAGGATAGGTGAAACATCTAGCCACTCCGAGGGTCGAAAGTGTGAGAGTGAGAGTGCAAGTCAGAAGGTCGGATATCGGATGAGAAGAGGTTCCAGCAACTCCTATTTATGTATTTTCGTTATCCACCGGCTTTATTGCTAGTTGAACCTATACGACCTACCCCCAAACCTGGTGGTGAGAAACCCAATCAACACAATCGATCTCGAAGTGAGGAAATGTACCAGAATGGAGTGTCAGCCGGGATTTATTCAGACGCGTCGTCGTACCATGTGCGAGTGAGATTAAGAGAAGAGGGTGTTGAACCAAGGAGAAAGCGCGGAGAATACTTACGCGCTAAACAGCCCGCTTTATTTAAATTCGTAACTGGCGATCATGACAAATTTCCAGTGTTGATCCGCCTCCTCTCCAGCTCGGACTTCATGGCGGCGATTTCCGTGAGCGCACTTCGACGGTCCCGCCAGCCACCGAGGCCTAGCTCAAAATGAAATGGCTGAGAAGCTCGAGACTGCGGGAGGCACATCCGATAGCCGGCGGTGACATCCCGCCGTGAATAATAGCTTTATTCTGTGAGAGTTTTGCTTTGCCGTGTGATGAGGACGTCTAAGTATTGTGGTTTTTATGATGCACACGATGATTCTTCAATCAAAAGAATATAGTGTAACTCCATTTATGTCTGAATACTACAGTTAACAAAATAAAAACAGAGCCTTCGCGCAAGGGGCCTCTGGCCCGAGAATCGTAACCTTTGAAATTGTGAATTATTTGAGTGAAAGTGTAGATGCAAAATAAGGTGCTACAGGTATCGCTTGGGAAATAGTGATAAAGGACGAGTGCGGACTTTGTGCTACATAAATGATAATTATGGGTTGATTATCAGTGTGAGTGTGGTGACAGTGCGAATTGTTGGGGAATTACCGCCGTAAACAATCGCAGTAATACGGCACTGGAATGCCCAAGGCATGTAGGAGTATCTGGGTGGAAGGGGAGATATTAAGTACTGTTGTACGCAAGCCTATTTGGCGGTAGCCTTTTACCACTTAGGGAAGTTCAATCATTCGCCCTATCGACGAACCGCCGAGATTTCCAGGTCCCAGATGTCCTCGGCTCGGAGGTAAACCTCGACCGTATCCGGATTTAGTCTATCAACTCGTGGAATTGGAGTGGTGGTCGCGTCATGTTATGTTATCTGGTTCTCGTTCGTTTTCCAACACGGTTTCGTTGTTTAACAGGTGATGAGGATACATTAAATTGGATCATGGGGGGTGTTCTTGGAGAGATGGATGCGAGGAATGAGCTGTCCATTAATCTCCCGGCCGATGGGCGGATGAACGTTGAACAGGCTCCACACCTTCCACCCGTAAGGCCCCTCTACCAATATTGATATTCGACGTCTCGTAAGATCTACTCTTCAATCACTGGCCTTTGTACTACATATCATAATACCCTTGGCAGTAGAAGCTCCGTATTTCCACCTTCTGTGAACCGCAAGGATTTTACCTTCTATCTGGAAAACCGCGCTATGCTCCCTAAAAACGTTACGAACTCGTCTCTTCGATCGTTGTGTTCCTGTATCACACCATTATAATATGCTACAAGCTAGTAACGATACCATAACGGGGTATAAAACAGGGTTTACTGGCTCGATGTTGATGCTGATGACTTACCCCTGTGCCATCTCCGAGTATGGACTACCCTTTCCTGTAGGCATGAAGGACATGGTATATAATCGACTTCTTGGTCTGGCCTGGAGAGCCGAACTATCTCGATCCATCATAACATAGCCTCTAGCCCACACGCCATCGTTCGGTTCTCCATTTATACACTAAAGCTCAGGGAAATTTCCAAATAAAGCATCCAACCTACCAAAACCAGAAAATGGGAAAGTTAGTGTGCCTCTTGTTTTATTCGACGAAGTTGGATACGAACAAGTTCTCGATAGACATCGTCGCAAGAGGAAGTGATCCACACATAGATTGCCATTGCGTGCTTATCACTGACAATACTTCTACTTGGGGGATGGGCACCGATTACCCATGAATCGCCTATTCTGACCGTCCCTAATTTCTCAACTAGTACATTGGCAAGGAGACCGGGGCCAAGCCATTTTTGTGGTATAAATATCCCAACATGAGTAGCTAACCAACACATTCACACCCTGCAGGCTTCAGGTTCAAAGGTAAGAGAGAAAAAACCTTTTTGCGTTGGATATCGCTGACTGGTCTTGCCAATGAAAAAAGATAGTTTCTTTCAGTAAAATTTCAGGCGTGGTCGCCCTCTCCATTGTTGTTCTCGCCAGGACTCTCGGTTCAGCTTCCCCTGTACCCGACGGTGATAATGGCCTCCCTGCTGCCGTCCAACCCACTCTCGTGGGTGGCGTTGACGCGGGCCCGGCCGTTGCGTACGTCCAGTCCTAAAGAACTTCATCAAACGCATCTAATTCATCCTTTCAAGTGACGCAGTCCAAGATAACAACGGCCTTCTCGATCCAGCTGTAAAATCTTTCGGGGGGGGTGAAGAGTCGTGAGTTCCGTCGATTGGTCGTGCGCAAGGACCTCCAGCTGATGATAGTATTCAAAGATCCGCTATCTCCTCACTCTAGGGTTCAGTCGAGGGAGCATTTCATGTATTGGCATCTCCCAGACACCTCATAGTCTTTATTCATCTGTGTCTAGCTCTTTCCTTACACTGATTCCCTCGCTATGTGAGATCGATTGTAATTGTCCAACTCGTACCACATTCCTTAGTGTCGACTTCCCTGTTGATTGATTAATATCCAGTTGGTTGGATTCTGTTCATCCTGTCATCTTGAATTCCTCCTTGGCTATGCACGCAACTGTCTCACACACGCACGCTTCTAACCATTGCACGCTAAGCTGTGGAACGCTACTGCACGCTTGACACGCTTGCGCCACGGCAATTTCCTGTGCCCACATTGATTGAGCGCTTATCACCAAGGATACGCCCACATCGCCCTTGACATCTGGCTCCTTTATTTAGTAGCTACTGCATGTTAGGGGGGGTTGAAGAACGAGCTAGAGCTAATTTCTGGATTGATACATTGTCAAGAAGACCAGGCGCAAGCCATTTTGTAGTATAAACATCCCACTGTGAGTGGCTAACTAACGCAACCACACCCTCTACGCTTCCACTTCAAAGGTAGGGGAAAACAACCCCTTTGCGCTGAACATCGCTGAATTGGCCTTCCCCCATGAAAAGATGGTTTCTTCAGTAAACCTCCAGGCGTGGTAGCCCTTTGCATTGTTGTCCACACCAGGACTCTCGGTTCAGCTGGCCCTGTACCCCAGGACGATGACGATGCTGATGATGGTGGCCTCGCTTCTCTCACCCAAGACGTAGTCCTGTTTTTACCGCGCCCACATTCTGGTACTCAGTCTCTTAGACTGTAGCTGACTGTAAAATATTATTACTGGAGGCCACCTCAGAAAAAGGGAGGAACAAAACCCGCGTGGTAATAGCTAACACACAAAGGTGACCAAAGGCTAACGATTGTGGCGTGGTTTGAAGAAACGTTAAGTGTGAGGGTGCCGATGATAGTCTTCGTTGGCAGCGATAGGGATAGGGTCTTCTTGAGCGGTTCCTGCGTCGATATAATAGTGGTTGTAATATGGCCATGAGCCGCATACTATCAACGTTTAGACTGCTTAAGCAAGGTATAAATAACACGCCGGGCCATAATCGGGGAGAGTCATTCGGCAACACAAGTTAATACTTTACAGTTTCCCTAGAAGAGGCAATATTCATAAAATTGGTTTTTTAGACTAAAATCGACATTTTAATGATCAATTTGATTATACTTTCAAGGGTTCCACCGTGCGTTTAACAAATCATAAACATCACCGGTCAATATACGTAGAATGCAAGCCGTCTTCAAGGGCTCAGCTGACGAATCAGTCAGTGCGGAGTCGGGCCAGGAACCTTAACCGTAGAGGTCTCAACCGTAAATGTCTTAACCGTAGATATCGAAGTCATGGAAGCAGGGAGGTTGTCGAAAATCGGGCAAAGGTACTGCCATTCCTCTGCCACCGGGTCGTAGAGCCTTAGAATTTTTCTAAAATGCAAGCAGACGACGCACCAGAAGGACGGACGACCTTAGGTATATTTTCCGGATCTTCAGCGAATACAATTGCCATACCCCTGTGACAATCTGTGAGCACGGACGATGTATGTATGTAGTAGCTTAAGCTCATAATACATACCTCTCGAGATGCCAGTCAATGTGGCTAGGTTCCATAAAGATCTTAAGCCACAGTAATACAAAGGTTTGATTTAAACTTACCAGTGCAAAATCCATGGACCGGGATTATCAGTCCTGAAGCGAATGGTCACGTTATCACCTTTATCTCCTGAGTTGAAGGTGTCTCTGCGCACAGGATCGCGATAATTGTAGTCGTCTGAACCAGCGCTTCGCACTACACTGAAGGAGTGCTATGGTTTTATATTTTTATCAGTTGAAAATATAAGTAGCAGGAAATTGGGAATTCACCCCGTGCAAGTGGAATGGATGCTATGTGTCGGGAAAATCGGCAAATATTTTCGTTAAGCATTGTCAAAGGAAAGTTGAAAGAAGCATACCGGTCCATCAGTATTTGCGATTTCTCCTGGGATGGAAATGGATATCGATTTGTTACGAGGAAGCGTGTAAACCGAGCCATTTGGGAGAAGTTCATGAGGAGGGGTTCCAGTCAGGATTTGCAGCAGAACCGGCACCTTCGGTGGTACGAAAGTTGCCCCATTAATAGTGAACCATCTCGTTGCATTCATTGTAAAATTGAAGTCCAAGTTTACGTCACCGCCGTCTCTGATCGGTTTACCAGGAGCTGCCGGGTCAATCAATGCATGGAGTTGCGTTTCGAGGAGGACATTCGGCTGGGTGAGGTTCGTTGTGCAGGGGTCGATCCTCTTGGCACCCTTGTATCGCAGAATCGCGGAGTTGAGGCCACCCTCGAAGGTCCCAAGCGGATTGCCGGCACCGACGGCGGGTAGTGACCGAATCCAATAGTTTCCAATAGGTTGATTGGCCACGAGGACTACCGAATACCTTTGCCCTTGATAATTCCGTGAATTTCAATATGCACAGCCAAAGGTAAGGAGGTGATTACCTGCATATATTTGCAAAGCATCGATTCGTCGGACTGGGACAACACTCTCCGCGTCAGCCTCGATGACGGTTAGAGGATGATCATCAATTGAGAAGGTGTACCATTTATCGCAGGAAATCGAGACGATACGCAGGCGATAGCGTTTTCCATACTCAACGTTAACGACTGATAAGTCCGCTGGTCCGCCCGTCGGATATCGACCTTTGCCGTTGATTAATGTTGCATCAACCTTTGGGAAAGGGCCTCCAGGGGTTAATGAGGATGGCGAAGGGTAGTGATACCTATGATAAATGGTAAGCGCAAAAACAAGTTGTTAGAATAAACGCGTACCAGTCAGCAAGCGTCAAAATCGTCCCTGCTGAAATATAGGTTAGATATTTTTCCTGCTCCCATTAATGTTTACATAAGACTTACCATTGTCCACTAATGTGTAGAGAAAAAATTAGCTGGATGTGAGACTCCAGTTGATATCAATGGGCTTTACCGTCATACAACGCCTTGTGGGGGTCCTCAGGATCGTAAACCACTAAAGCACCACGCATTCCATCGCAGTATTGAGTACCTGGAAACAAGTTGGATATAAGATTTAGGGTAATGGGAAGCATTTCTTGCTCATTACCGTAGTGGGAATGATACCAGAAAGTGCCGGCCTGCGTCGTATTAAATTCATAGAGAAACGAGCGATTGGGCGAGATTGGACATTGACTAACGCCAACTGGTCCATCGGCCCAGTTCGTTCCTCGTTGAAAAATTCCATGCCAATGCTGCCGCAAGGAATTAAGGCAAATATCAATATAGTTGGAAAGAATTTGAACGAACTATGCTAGTACTTCGAAGCATGGTACTGTCTGAGAGGACATTCATCACGTTTAACTTGAAGGTGTCTCCCTATAGAAATCAAAATGAACTTGGTCATAAACTAGAAAGCCATATAAGTCCTCAAATTCATACCTTGTTGGCGATAATGGCTGGTGCTGGAAATACGCTGTTAATTAAAGATGCGCTGATGAGAAGAAAAATGAGATGGATGGAAAGGGTGATAGGTAGTGAGAGAACATACGAGCGGCGGAACCCATCTGGGGAGATGAATTCATTAATAGCATATAATGTCGCTTGGGGGCCGACGGTAGCGGGCCATGTAACTTGAGCAACTTCTGATGTCGTGAGGAAAGAAGAGGTAAAGAATATTTGGATCACGCTTTCAAACAGCCACAGGAACATCCTGAGAACAGAGAAGAAATGAGCGATGGGGACGCTGAGGCTTGGCTTTTATTTAGGAAAGAGTTTATTTGTTTGAGGTTGAAGTTGTAGCCACTAATAGGTGAACCTTGTTGAATCAGAGATAGTGTCAGGTGGGATTCTCATGATCACAACGCGTTTTCTCACGTTTTTAAGTTTCCCGGAAACCTCAAATAATTTACTTTGACCGAATTTAGTTAGATCCATAGCTAACCAAATGACATTAGTTGCAATAATGACGTTTAAAGCACCATTTAAGTGAAAGGTTTCCTGAAAAACTGACATAAGTTCCAGGTTCTCATATTTCGACATTTTCAGACATATTTGGAGGTTTTTCAGGTTGAGAAACCCCTGGAAATTAAAACGCCTTCTTCTGTGACACACCACGGCTTGTTCTCGGTACAACCTACGATTTGGTGCGCGCCCCTTCCAAAAATGGCACGCTTATACGCCTTTACACATTTGGGCTGGCCGCTCCTGCTAGAAGACCCATCCACGCACGGCACCTGAGCCTCATGCCCAGGTGGAATACAGCCACGAGTACTGGCACCACCACCTTTCCCCTTCTATCATTCAGGAGGTGTAGCTGTATGTAACAATAGACCCGTGTTTGGTCCTATCGGAAGATCTGGTGCAAAAGAAGCCACAAGCTGAAGGTCTGTCCTCCAGGATCGGATAGCAGCATGTCAAAGAACATTGTTGCACTCTCGAGTATTCAAAAAAGAAAAAAAAAAACGTTTACCATAGACCAACCATCGACACACTTGGACCCGACTGCGTATGTCGTTCTTATCCCTAAAACAATACATTTTTCTTCGATTTTTGAAATGACCCATATCACATTGTGAGAAGAAGCCCCGACCAGCGAGCTTGCTTTGGGTTTCCCATCGGCAGCTTGTCGGCTTGTGCTTCTTTTCCACCAGATCTTCTGATAGAACCAGACACGATCGGAATAAGCAGGAGATCGATGTGTCTCTCGTTATATATGAAAACGGCCGTCAATCTCTACCTGGAAAAATTCACGTACAAATTACGTTCAATTCATTCATTCCTCTTGCCTGGACCTTTGGTGGGACATGCACCCTTTATCAGTTGCTTATATTAACCCACTTTTGATATCGCCGGAGACAAATAATTACAACCAGTTCCTTTGCAGTTCCTTGAGGGATGTTCCCTCGGGAGGAGCGTGATTAGACATTCCTGACCATTTCGTGCATAAGTAGCTAGTACCACTGAAAAACCTACGACAAAAAGACCATCCAGGTTTTCTGTTCTATCAACCAACTATCACCCATCTCACCAGTGATCAAACAACGTTTTTGGACTTAGGCATCATGGCCACGAACATGAGGACCTGCTTGCACACGGACATACTACAAGCCTTCGCATACTTACATCTGCTTTAATTGGCCGGACTAATAACAGTATGTGTGTTGTTGTACCAGTCGGATGTAATCGCACGTTCAAGAAGCTGAGAAACACTGCTGTCATTCAATGGTAAAGTATCCCGCGCCGGAAATAAATGCTAGACCCCAACGACCACAGTGTTGAGTTTGCGCATCTACGTGAGGGAACTGCCATGGGCCGTGTTGTTTCAACATGTATGCTTTGTTACATGGTGAACTTTTATAAATTTGTCTAAATAGAATTTGTGTTGGGCCAGCCGAAGGCAGAAAAAATATACTAATTGCGCATGCCTTTTGTGAATGTTGCCAACATGTCGGACAGTGTGTTAAAAGACATTCCGCCGAAATTCCCGATCCGCGGTACAATCCAATGATGTTAGGCCAGCATTGGAACGAGTCAGGGTCAGCCGTTGATTGCCATTGAAAGCCGTTAGCTTTCTGTGTACGCTGGTCGTGAAATCTAGTTTATTTCAACAGGACCGAAGCGTTACGATTTTTTTTTTTCATCGTTATAATTCACTGCAGACTCGGAGATTACAGCTCTTACCGAGGGCCTTGCGCAAGCAACCCCTTTTTTTTCTGGAAGGGATCAGACTAGAATGATTGGGTTGACATGTACCGAGCTTGAGTACGAGATGACAGAACTATGTATACTTATAGTAAATGTAAAACATATCAAGGACTTCCGGGTTCTGGTCCTCATCACGCCCCACATACAGGCGGCTGAAGAGGACCATTGCTAAGCCAAGTATGATGTCAAGAATGATGCAGCAACAAGAATGAGTGCTTCCATTCTTCGTGTACTTACCAGAGGCTCTCACAAGGAACATCAATTGACTGACAGCTAAAGACAAAACGCTAGGCCATTTCGGGATTTCTGTCAAATGGCGGGTATTTGGCGTATTTGGTTCAATTTGGTGAAACGACACTGCACCAAGATCTAACGGTTAAGCTCTCAAAAATCACCTCGGTCATGAATATATGGGTAATATTTTGGATGAATTCGATTGAACTCATGTTGTTCCCATTTGGCTCAACCATCTCGTCCAATCCTGGACCATATTTTGAAGTTCTTCAGAAAATTAGTTCCCTTGAATTCATTTGTCATCTTGTACGTCCTCCATCCGTGAGATAATATCAGATCTCCGTGAAGACTCGGTGCTTGATATAACGCCCCCAGCATTGGTGCAAGGGAATATATGGAATCGAAATTGATAATAGATATGGTTAGCACGTTATGTGATGCCGCCCGTGTTAGGGTATTGATATCTTCAAGTTGAGAGAACCGTACCCTTGGGACATCAGAGCCTTTCAACGCTCACAATCCAAACCAAAGACAGACTGATGTAGTCAATAATTACGAAAATACGGTTCTTCTTGACTCAAAACATGACACGATTCACCACTCCAAGAGATCTTCTACTAACATCACCCCACACATTCTTTGGACTCACCCTCTATCCTCTATCCAGCCCCCCAAAATCAAGTGGGAAAGGGAGGAGTAGACATATCACAACTAAGTGGTGATGTTCTTAGCTGTCCGATGACGGTTCAGTTTTCGATGATTGAGTAACTTCCATGGATGATGGATGGTCAAGTGAGAATGAGAATGTGGGCAGGTGTGGGGCTCACGGATGTTCTTCATGGAAGCGGTAATTGCCAGCAAGGCTGTACGATACCGACCACGATGGATTGAGGACCACACAAGATTGAGCAAGTTCATTCAAGTTGGAAGTGGCGGATCGGAATCCGAGCTTGTGCGTCTATTTCACTGGTACCCAAATTAGCTTATCAGGAAATTATCTTCTTCATTATCCTTTATTTGGTTGTACTCTTCCGAATATCCTTGTGTCGCTCTGGAATATGGATGATAGCGGCGAGATTCCCAGCATTTACTCCATCAATATCAAATGACATGTCTCCATCTGACATGGTATGCCTTCGAGTATGTCGCAGCATCCGGGAATTCCTAACGCCTGACTGTTAATCGGAGAAAGTGTGAGAGCCAACATGCAGCGGATCCGATCTCCCCGTCGGCAGTTTGCACAACATTAGCCCAAATCCAAACAGGTGCCTCTGGTACTGCTTTAATTCCGAATCTCACATGTGAGGATCTCTTATCGACCTGCACCAGGGTGGACGACACAAGTAAAATAATATTCATTATTTGTATTCAGACGCAGAGTTCTGAATCGCTGGCCCCCTTCTTTAATCTTCAGGGAGACGGAAGGGATGAAAAAGAAAGACAGAAAAGAAACGCTGGGAAGAGGGGGGCCAATCCAGACACTTGCCTCTATGGTTTCCCGGGCTTGTTCCTATAAAACTTGTTAAAATTCAAACATTGTCGAGAAATGTTAGGCCTGGGAGAAATCTTACACAGTTGCGGCAAAAGTTGTTGGAAAGTACTGGGGTCACCAGGCATGCATATATGGCGGCGCCGATAGAACTACCTTTTTCTCAAAACAAGAAAGGCTGGAATTTATTCTTTGGGAAGTGCTGTTTGTTTCCTTTTTGACAGAACCATTTGAGTTTATAAGAACTGTGGCCATTGGATTGTCAGAGGGACTCAATTTTGCATAGCACACGGTGGCCGGGGATACCGACTTCCGTCAACCCTTTGTCAAATGCAAGCGGTGGTTAAATGAACCAAACCAACGAAGACGCTGATTGTTACATGTCTGCTTTAGTCGTGTGGGATTGGATTTAGACTAGCCGGATCTGACTAGGTATATAACCAGCTTTTCTGGATTCTTGCCTTTTCACATTCTCCTTCCGACCTTAATCTGACCCCCAAGAATGGATCCCCCCCCATTTTATACTACTTCCAACGGTGTCCGCGTCGCTGAGCCATATGCCGCTCAGCGTGCCGGCATCAATGGACCCCTCCTCCTCCAGGGTGAGCGTTCATTTAGCGGCCCCGGATTGTGATCAATGACATGTATGCTTTCATTAAGACTTCCACCACATTGACCTCCTCGCCCATTTCGATCGTGAACGTATTCCTGAGCGTGTCGTGAGTCTCGATCTTCAATTAAAACTTATCCGGGTGCATAACTGTTCATCTCCAGGTGCACGCCAAAGGTGCTGGGGCCCACGGTAAATTTACGGTTACTGATGACTTGAGCGATATCACTTCCCAACCCCTTTTGGGGCCTAACGGTGCAGAAGTTGACGTAACCGTCCGCTTCTCCACCGTAGGAGGTGAGGTTGGATCTGCTGATACTGCTCGCGACCCTCGTGGATTTGCGGTCAAGTTGAAGACCGACGACGGTAACTGGGACTGGGTGTTCAACAACACCCCAGTCTTCTTCATCCGAGACCCCGCCAAGTTCCCTCATTTCATTCACACCCAGAAGAGGAACCCCCAGACCCATTTGAAAGATCCTGACATGTTCTGGGTATGCTTTCATGCGATCTAACGGCCATCTGAAGCTGGCTTACCCAGTCGTAGGATTATCTCTCTCAAAACCCGGAATCTATCTATCAGGTTATGATTCTCTTCTCTGACGGCGGAACTCCCGACGGTTATCACAATATGGATGGTTATTCTGGGCACACTTACAAGTGGCTCAAAAAAGATGGTACATTCGTTTACACCCAGCTCCATCTCCAAAAAAATGGTGGCTGCAAGGTACGATAGAATAACCACGTCCTCTTACCCGATTTCCGGTTGTTGAAAAAAGCCGGTATGTTTCCCAGAACCTCACCGTTGAAAGGGCTATGAGTCTTGCGGCTGAAAATCCTGATTACGGTATTAAATCTCTCTTTGATACCATTAAGTCAGGCGAGTTCCCATCATGGACCCTCTACGTCGTGAGTACCCAAACATCACCCGTAGTCGCCGAACCACAGACTAACTTCATCTAATAGCAAACGATGACTCCAGACCAAGCCGAGAAATTCAAATACAATATCCTTGATCTCACTAAGGTTTGGCCGGAGGACGAATATAAACCGCGCCGCGTCGGCCAACTGGTTCTCAATAGGAACCCAGAAAATTATTTTGCCGAAATCGAACAAGTAAATAGCTTCAGTTGGGCATTTCTTGTTTCGTCTCTAACGGTTTATTATGAAGATTGCTTTTTCTCCCTCTCATACTATCCCATACATTGAGCCATCTGCTGACCCCGTCCTTCAATCTCGTCTATTTTCATACCCAGATACTCAGCGCCACCGTCTCGGAGCCAACTATCAACAACTGCCTGCCAATGAGGCCAAGGAGTCCGTTAAAATTAACAACTTCCAACGTGATGGCCCTGCCACTATCAAATCTCAAGGCAGCTGGCCCAACTACCAGAGCAGCATTCGGCCGTTACGCTACTATGGCGCGGAAGGTACTCTCGAGCAAACCGTTCGCGATGAAGAACGCTTTCGCAAACACGAGGCTTTTATTGGCGGTGCCTGGAGAGATCTAGCGGTGGTTACTGAACGTGAGTTACAATTTCATATCTTTTTTTATCTGCTATATTCAACATATGCATTTGATCTTCTCAGTCGACTTCGAGCAGCCACGCTCTTTGTGGGAAAATTGGAGCCCCGATGAGAAGAAGACTTACGTCAAGAACGTCTCTCTTCACTTCCGTAACGTAAACAACGATGAAGTCAAGAAGAGGCAGTGTAGGTTTGATCATGTAAAACTTGAACACGTTTGTTTCTGACTATAATCTCTGCAGTGAGAGTGTGGGCTGCTGTTGATCAAGAGCTCTCGAACCTCATCGCAAAGGCCATCTGTCACGACCCAGTCGAGCCTTTAGAGGTCGCGCCTGCCAGTGAGGCAGTCAAGTTCAGGCCCAACCTAGGGTTCGCATTCAAATTCCTTGGGATTTTATGAACATACTATCGTTCTGATTGTTATTCTTTTTATTTTGCAGATCAAATCCAAAGGCAGATCCAAGGACGGCAGGGCCATATCCAGAGTCGAATCCATTGAAGCCGTGAAACCAGGTCGGTGGGAGTCGCGCGTGTCACGCTGCCAGTGAGATCTCCGTTTTTCTTCATATATCGCCAAAGGCACTTCACATACTGTACTATTTCGACCGATCGTCACGCACTGTCACATTAGAAAAAAACTATTAGTTACACATGAACCGTCCTCGTCAGTATCGAAGAAACCAGTCTGTCGTGGTGTACGCCCGAGGGACTAGCAAGAGCGGCGGCGACGAGAGGTTTTTATCAGCTGAAGAGCATTTTGAGAAAAAAATTGGGCAAACCCTATTATCAACGGCGATATTGAGGGACGGAGAGCACATTTGAACCGTCCTTTATATGTCTACCATAAAGTTGGGGTCCAAGTTTCATGAAGCAAACTTTTCTCTAACTTGAATGGCAGGGAACTCAACCAACAGACCATAGTCCATGCCTAGCCCGACGCCCATGAGAACTGGAGAACACCAAAAGGTGGGTAACGTGAAAAAAATGACGAACTGACCATTACAATCAAGAATCGTGGGATGTTTAACATCTATTCATATAACGTCTGCATGCGCAACAAGCAAAGCCGGCTCTCCATCGCAAGAAGCTTCTCCAGAACTGTCATATGGAAGAACAGGGCTCTCTGTTTTATGTATGCAGGTGTTTGAGGTGTGGAACGGAGGGTGGGTGCGAACGCAAGAGGAAGAAAAGAAAAGGACGGGTTTATCCACCGCACCAGAAGACAAGAATTTGAGGCAGACAATGTCCTTACTTCTGATTTCGTGCAACAATTTGAAGCTAGGTTATTTCGGTTGAGAAGGAATGGAATGTCTACCTTCTGGGGTCCATCACAGACGGACACCCCTCACTACTCAGAAACATGCATCTCGGCTCAGCGCGTCGGCAAGAAGGAAGTAGCCCGCACGATGGACAGCATTGCCAAGTATATACGTCGCGGAAAATAATCGAGTTTAAAAGGGAGATTTACCCAAGTTCAATTTATGGCAACTCGAGTGGGCGCCAAATGTTTCGTCGAGGCCCCGGCGCCTAGACAGTTTGAATTATTAATAAACCCTTTCGTGAATCCTCTCCCCCAGCGGTGGTCTTACACAATCGCAGCGGGTGAGATTTCCCAAACACTTTATAAGTTTCCGTCTAGGTCTCGGAGCTTCCTGACGAACTGGACTCCCTACCACTCGCAAGTCCTGCTGTATATCAGCGCCGCCATAGCCTCTTGTCGCTAAATCCCGGGTTCTTAAGTCTGTGCCAAAATTGGGGAGCGGAAAATAGGCTCTTAACGGCCCGGGAAACCGCGATGGCTGCATCTTACTGTTTGCTCAATAAAACCCTCGCTTCACGACGACTCGCTGATACCTGTCAAAAAGTAAACAATTTTCTTATCAAGCCAAACACACAGATTCACCGGGAAACGCCCCACATCCCAGTACTGGATCTAGGTCGACGCCGAAACCACAACAACACGACCAAGATGGTTTTCATCATAAAATACTATGTACTGTTTTCTACAACGATCGCACAAAGAATCCGATGTTGCACCAGGCCTACTCAGTACGCCCGGTACTTGCCCGGTACAACAAGCGGTGCCTAGAACCTCAAACTTCAAGGATTCAATATTCAATATGTTCATGAGTCTCCAATGATATCTAAACAAACTTGAATCAAGCATGTCCGAATCCTCTCTGGTCAATGCCGTCTAGTCTACGATGCCAATTTATATGGATATATTGCTTCGTTATCATAATCGTCCGACTCCACTCCCAACCCCAACGTCCAAGTATATCGCAATCTAACCGAAAAATGCTCGTAAATGAACCCTAAAACGCCGCCTTCCAGGCCTGCTTCAATTGCTACAAAAACAGAACACAACGAAATCATCATTTTTAAAAAAAAAACAATTCTTCCCTCGACAAACGACAACGCACCTCATAAAACACGAACATCAACACTGTATTTGGACCCAGCCTGATAAACGCCGGAGTCCATCCCTTGAAGAAAAACCTCGGGCCCTCTTCGCGGAGCGAACGGGTGAGGATGTGGGTCAAGGTGTCTTTTCCGGACTACAACAACAAAGATTACATCCAGCCGTTATACGGACGCGGAAAGGAAGCACGACTCACGGCAGCCATGATTCTTGACCTTAACACGTCAGCAGGCGAGCAAACCGCTATTTCCGAAGCGAAGCGTTAGGAAGAGCTAGATATGTGTGTAGTATGGTATTCCACGGCTTACTTGTAGCGAACATCCCCGCTAACGAACTCGAGACGAGGTGCAGAGATAGGTTATCTTGGAACTGGTATGTTGTAAAAGGTACGTGGTCGGAAAGAAGCGACGTCTTGATGAAATCGTATCTGTTACAATCAGATCAGGTAAACCGCTGCCGAAAGGATCCCGGAAGAGATAGGACGTACGATCCGACTTGCGATGCCTAAAATATACAAATTTTAACGCAGGAAATATAATTATACACAAAGGTGACGTACATTCAACAAGACCGCACGGAGCTACAACGCATTGACACCGTTAGTCCATGATGTACGCAGTCACCAAATGAAAACTTGGGAACGTGCCGTATTCGTGCCCAACCCGC
>Ga0307517_10007858_pt1 | contig 15448 bp, 14 predicted proteins | sample 23_EM_MG_FD_194515 | JGI IMG/M metagenome (GOLD analysis project Ga0307517, IMG submission 194515) | Populus trichocarpa ectomycorrhiza microbial communities from riparian zone in the Pacific Northwest, United States - 23_EM | ecosystem: Host-associated > Plants > Roots > Unclassified | place...
TGGAGGGCCTGGCGCCCAACAACTTCGTCGCCGCCCAGCGGCTGGACCAGGCGAAGGACGCGGTGCGTGAAGCCGAGGCCAAGATCATGGCTCAGCAGGCCAGCGTCGCCACCGCCCAGGCCGCCTTCAACGTGGCCCGCTACGACCAGGAGCTGTCGATCATCCGCGCCCCGGCCGACGGCCGCATCGTGCGCCGCTACGCCAACCCCGGCGCCGGCGCCTCGACCCTGAACGTCTCCAACATGTTCGACCTGGAGCCCAGGGCCGACCGCATCGTCCGCGCCGAGATCTCGGAAGGCGCCCTGCCCTTCGTGGCCATCGGCCAGAGCGTGCAGCTCGCCCCGGAATCCGACCCCACCAGGACCTTCACCGGCAAGGTGATCCGCCGCGCCGCCGTCTTCGGCGCCCGCAAGCTGCAGTCCGACGATCCCGCCGAGCGGTCGGACGAGCGGGTGGTCGAGGTGGTGGTGAGCACCCGGAATGCGCCCTTCCTGATCGGCCAGCGGGTGCTGGTGAAATTCCTGCGCACCCAGCAGCAGGCCGCCGCCGAAGCGGTGGCGACGCCGAAGGGGTAGCGCCGCCGAGACGAGTGGGGGCCGTATGGGCCATGCTCGGCGATCGGAGCTTGAGCGCGAGTCCCCCCACCCTGGCCGCTGCGCGGCCTGTCCCTTCCCTGAAGGGAGGATGCTTGACGCCCTCCCCTTCGCGCCGCACAACGCGCGCCGAATTTGCAGCAGGTTCCCGAGGGGCTTTCACATGGCGGACATCCGCTTCGACGGCAAAGTGGCCATTGTCACCGGCGCGGGCGGCGGCCTCGGTCGCCAGCACGCCCTTGAGCTTGCCCGCCGCGGCGCCAAGGTGCTGGTCAACGACCTGGGCGCCTCGGTCGACGGATCCGGCGGCGGCTCGGACGCGGCCAACAAGGTCGTCGACGAGATCAAGGCGCTGGGCGGCGAGGCCATCGCCAACGGCTCGTCGGTCACCGACGAAGCCGGCGTGGCGCTGATGGTCCAGCAGGCCATGGACACCTGGGGCCGCATCGACATCCTGATCGCCAACGCCGGCGTGCTTCGCGACAAGACCTTCTCCAAGATGGAGATCGCTGACTTCGAGTTCGTACTCGACGTCCACCTGATCGGCACGGTGAAGACCGCCAAGGCCGTCTGGGAGATCATGCGCGAGCAGAACTACGGGCGGATCGTGGTCACCACCTCTTCGTCCGGCCTCTACGGCAACTTCGGCCAGTCGAACTACGGCGCCGCCAAGCTCGGCATCATCGGCTTCATGAACACGCTCAAGCTCGAAGGCCAGAAGAACAACGTCCACGTCAACGCCATCGCCCCTGTCGCCGCCACGCGGATGACCGAGAGCCTGATGCCCCCGGAAATCCTTGAGCGGCTGAAGCCCGAGTACGTGACCCCGGGCGTGGTCTTCCTCTGCTCGGAAGACGCCCCCACGGGCTCGATCCTGACCGCCGGCGCAGGCGCGTTCGCGCTGGCCCGCATCGTCGAGACCGAGGGCGTCTACCTGGGCGAAGGCGGCCTCTCGGTCGAGGAAGTCCGCGACAACTGGGCCAAGATCACCGACCCGGCCTCCCAGCAAGCCTATGTCACCGGCGGCGAACAGAGCGCCAAGTTCTTCCGCAAGATGCAGGGCGGCTAGGCAAGGCTTCTCCCCGTCCTCTTCGGGAGGGTGGAGGAACTTCATTACGCCGAATCCACTTGCGCCCGCCTGGGTGATCACGCGTAACTTCTGAGATCGACTGCGCCCGCCAGAGGCGCGGCGCATCCAGGAGGACTGCGGTTTGTCAAAGGCCAAGAGCCCGGCCCCCGGACAGCTGTCCCTGCTGTCGGTCCTCACCTTCGCCTGTTGCTATCTGCCGTTCTCGGCGCTCAACCTCTCGGTCGCGGTGCAGGTGCCGAACTATTTCGCGCGCCACATCGGGCTTGGGCTGGCGGTCGGCGGCGTCTTCGGCCTGATCCGCCTGATCGACATCCCCCTGGATCCGTTCCTGGGCCTGGTCATGGACCGCACGCGCACGCCGCTCGGGCGCTACCGGCCCTGGATGATGCTGGGCGCGCCGATCCTGATGCTCGCCATCTACATGCTCTACGAGGCCCCGGTGGGCGCCAGCCGCGGCTATCTGCTGACCTGGCTGCTGATCATGTACCTCGGCATGTCGTGCCTGCTGCTGGCGGCCAACGCCTGGGCCGCGACGCTGGCCGCCAGCTACACCCAGCGCTCCCGCATCTTCGGCGCCATGGCGGGCCTCGGCACGCTGGGCGCCATCGCCTGCCTGGTGATCCCGATCATCACCCATGCCCTGGGCCGCACCGACCCCGAAGGCATCCAGGCCGTGGGCTGGTTCCTGGTGATCATGACGCCGATCACCATCGCGCTGGTCACCCTGCGAACGCCGGAGCCGCTGAACAAGCTGCAGCACACGCAATTCAAGCTGGCCGACTATGCCAGCCTGCTGGCTCGCCCCAACGTCCTGCGCATCCTGGCCGCCGACTTCTTCGTGATCCTCGGCCCCGGCTGGATGAGCGCGCTCTACCTGTTCTTCTTCACCGACAGCCGCGGCTTCTCCACCTCGGCCGCCAACGGCCTGCTGGTGATCTACATCGCCGCCGGCCTGGTCGGCGCGCCGGCGACGGCCTGGCTCGCCAACCGCATCAACAAACACCGGGCCCTGATCGCCACCACGACCGGCTATTCACTGATGCTGATCACCGTCTTCCTCTCCCCGAAGGCGGACTTCCTCGTCGCGGCGCCGGCGATGTTCTTGGCCGGCGCGCTCGCCACCGGCACCATCGTGATGATCCGCTCGATGACCGCCGACGTCGGCGACGAGATCCGCCTCGAAAAGGGTCACCAGCAGATCGGCCTGCTCTATGCGCTGACCAGCGGCACCAGCAAGGCGGCCGGCGCCTTCGCGGTCTTCCTGACCTTCTGGGTGTTGAGCGTAGTGGGCTACAATCCCGCCGAGCACGCCGTCAACGGGCCCGCCCAGATCCGCGGCCTGGAGCTCGCCTACACCATCGGCCCGATCGTCTTCGTGATGATCGGCGGCGCCTGCTTCCTCGGCTACAAGCTGACCGCCGAGCGCCACGCCGACATCCGCCGCCAGCTCGACGAGCGCGACGCGCTTTACGCCGAGGCCCCGGTCATCGAGAGCGTGACCTCCGCCGGGGTCAGGCCAGCTTCCTCGCCATCTCGATGAACACCTGGGCCGCGGGGCTTTCGGGCGTCGTGGCGACCAGGGGGCGGCCGTCGTCACAAGCCTGACGCAGGCCGATCTCGATCGGCACCTCGCCCAGCAGCGGCACGCCCAGCGCCTGGGCCTCGCGCGCTGCGCCGCCGCGCCCGAAGATCGGAATTGGAGCCCCTGTCGTCGGATCCGGAAAGAACGACATGTTCTCCACCACCCCCAGGATGTCGGCGCCGGTCTTGCGGAACATGGTGGCCGCGCGCCGCGCGTCGATCAGGGCGATCTCCTGCGGCGTCGAGACGATCACCACCCCGTCCAGCTTCAGCTTCTGGACCAGGGTCAGCTGGATGTCGCCAGTGCCGGGCGGCAGGTCGATGATCAGTACGTCCAGCGGCTCGTCTTCCGTGCCCCAGACGCTGTTCATCAGGGTGCGCAGCGCCGACGACGCCATCGGTCCGCGCCAGATGTTGGCCGCCCCGTCCTCGACGATGAAGCCGACCGACATGACCTTCACGCCCCAGGCCTCCAGCGGGATCAGCCGCTTGTCCTCGTCGAAGGTGGGCTCGCCCCGCGTGCCCATCATCTGCGGGATCGAGGGGCCGTAGATGTCGGCGTCCAGCAGGCCGACCGAATAGCCCAGGTGGGCGAAGGCCGCGGCCAGGTTCACCGAGACGGTGGACTTGCCCACCCCGCCCTTGCCGCTGGCCACCGCGATCACCTTGCCCACGAACGGCGGGTGCTCGGCCTCGGTCATGGGGGAGAGCTTGGCGCCCGGGTCTTCGGCCACCCGCGCCCGGCGCGAGGGCGAGACGGTGAGCTTCGGCGCGGCGGTCTCGGCGGTCAGCACCACCTGGGCGGTCCCAACACCCGGAACGGCGGCCAGCGCCCGCTCGGCGGCCTCGCGCACGGGGGCATAGACCTCGATGTCGGCGGCGGGGACTTCCAGCATGAAGGCCACGCGCTGGCCGCGGATCACGAGGCCGCGCACCAGGCCCGCAGTGCTCAGCCCCTGCCCCGACTTCGGGTCGACGACGGCGTCAAGCGCGGCCAGGATGATCTCTCTCTGTGGGCCGGGCTGTTCGCTCATCACGCCTTCGTCTTGCTTTGCCCCCGCTGGGGCCTCATATCCAGTTGACGGCGCCGGTTTACACGCCCGCCGCCGCTGGATCGACCACAAGTAAGCTTCAAAGCAAAGACCGACCCGGCACATGCCCTGGAATGACAACGCCAACCCCGGCCCGTGGGGCTCGCCCCCGTCCGGCGACGACGGCGACCGCAAGGACGCGCCTAAGCGCAGGCCGCAAGGCGGCGGTCCGCGCCGCCCCGGTCCCGGCGGCCCCGACATGAACGCCGGCTTCGAGCAGTTGCGGCGCAGGCTCTCCGGCATGCTCGGCGGCCCCGGCGGCGGCATCCGGCCCGGCGCGGTCGCGGCCATCGTAGGCGCGGGCTTCGGCCTCTGGGCCCTTTCCGGCATCTATGTGGTCCAGCCCAACGAAGAAGCCGTGGTCACCACCTTCGGCGCCTATTCGCGCTCCGAGGCGCCTGGCCTGCGCTACCATCTGCCCACCCCCATCGAGCGGGCGGAGAAGGTGGCGGTGACCTCGCTCAACCGCATCGACATCGGCGGCACCGGCGCGGCGGACGGCGATATCCCGCAGGAAAGCCTGATGCTGACCAGCGACGAGAACATCATTGACCTGAAATTCAGCGTCACCTGGCGCGTACAGGACGCCTCGCGGTTCCTGTTCACGACGCGGAACCCGGATGAATCCGTCAAGGCCGTCGCCGAGAGCGCCATGCGCGAGGTGATCGGCAAGACGCCGCTCGATCCGATCTTCACGAGCGGTCGCGGCCAGGTGCAATTGCAGACCGCCGAGCTCATGCAGAAGACCCTCGATCGCTGGGGGGCGGGCGTCAGCATCGTGGAGGTGCAAATCCGCTCGGTGAACCCGCCGTCGGAGGTGCTCGCCGCCTTCCGCGACACAACCAACGCCCAGCAGGACGCCGATTCCGCCGTCAACGAGGCCAACACCTATCGCAACCGGGTCATCAACGAGGCCAAGGGCGACGCGGCCAAGATCATCCAGTCGGCCCAGGGCTACCGCGAGCAATCGGTGCGCACCGCCACCGGCGACGCGGCCCGCTTCAACTCGATCTACAACGAATACCGCCGTGCGCCGGGCGCCACCAAGGACCGGCTCTACATCGAAACCATGCAAAGGGTGCTGTCGCGGTCCAACAAGGTGATCGTGGACAGCCGCGGCGCCTCGGCCCCGATCATCCTGCCGCCCGACGTCTTCCGGCCGCGCACGTCGACGCCGTCCGTCACCGTCGAGCCCGCGGCCGCGGAGCCTTCGGGCAATGAAGCGAGGCCGGCCCGATGACCTCGCGCCAACTGACCGTCTACGCCGTTCTGGCCATTGCGCTGGCCTTCGTGCTGGCGAACACCCTCTTCGTGGTGGATCAGCGCCAGCAGGCGATCGTCGTGCGCCTGGGCGAACCCGTTCGCGTGATCCATGCCCCGGGCCAGGAAGGCGCGGGCCTGAACTTCAAGACACCGTTCTTGGAGGACGTGATCAAGTTCGACCGACGCAACCTCGCCCTCGAAGCCGATCAGGAAGAAGTCATCGCCGCCGACCAGCAGCGCCTGGTTGTCGACGCCTTCCTCCGCTATCGCATCTCAGATCCGCTGCAGTACTACCGCACCCTGCGCGACGAGCGCACCGCTCAGGACCGGCTGGAGCGGCTGGTGAACTCTTCGCTGCGGCAAGTGCTGGGCTCAGCCACTCAGAGCGACATCATCTCCGGGCGCCGCGCCCAACTGATGCAGCTATCCCGGCTCGACGTCGAGCGGCGCGCCAAGGCCTCGCGCCTGGGCATCCAGGTCATCGACCTGAGGATCAAGCGCGCCGACCTGCCGGACACCATCAGGGCCTCAGTCTACCGGCGCATGCAGACCCAGCGTCAGCAGATCGCCGCCCAGACCCGGGCCGAGGGAGAGCAGCGCAAGCGCGAGATCATCGCGGGCGCCGACAAGGAAGTCGCCATCACGCTCGCCACCGCCCAGCAAACCGGCGAGACCACCCGCGGCGAGGGCGATGCGCTGCGCACCCGCATCTTCGCCCAGGCCTTCGGCAAGGATCCCGCCTTCGCGGCCTTCTACCGCTCCATGCAGGCCTATGAGCAGGGCATCGGCCAGGGCGACGCCACCCTGGTCCTCTCGCCGGACAGCGCCTTCTTCAAATATTTCGAGCACGGCCCCTCGGGCAGCGGCGGCGCCCGGCGCTGATGCCGCGACTGCTGCGGCCGGCCATCGCGCACATGGCCTCGTTCATCGCGGCGATGCGCGAAGGCTATTCCCGCGACACCCTGCGGCCCGAGACGCCTGAGACCATCGCCGCCATCGCCGAGGACCCGGCCTGGTTCCTGGGCCTGCAGCTCGACCCGCCGACCACCCTCGTCCTGCCCGACGGCACGATCGGCCAGCGCGTGCCCGAGACCGTCCTCTGGTACGTCGAGGGCGACGAATTCCTCGGCTCGGTGCACCTGCGCCACCATCTGAACGACGCCCTGGCCAAGTGGGGCGGCCACATCGGCTATGCGGTGCGGCCCTCGGCGCAGGGGCGCGGCTACGCATCGGCGATGCTGGCCGGCATGCTCGACCACTGCCGCGACCATGGCGACCTCGAGCGTGTCATGCTGACGGTCAACACGAAGAACCCCGCCTCGATCCGGGTCATCGAGAAGAACGGCGGCGTGCTTGCCGACACCATTCCCCACCCCTGGGTCGAGGGCGACGAAGGCCGCCGCTACTGGATCGAGCTCTGAGCCGCCAGCAACTCGCGCACCTCGTGCAGGTCGCGCGCGATATGGATCGCCAGCGTGCGCATCTCTTCCGTGGGGTCCAGCATGTCCGGCACCATGATGGTCATCATGCCGGCCGCGTGGGCGGCGCGGACGCCGTTGTGGCTATCCTCCAGGGCCAGGCAGTCGGCGGGCGCAACGCCAAGCGCTTCGGCGGCCTTCAGGAAGGGCTCCGGGTGCGGCTTGCCCCGCGTTGTCAGTTCACGGGTGATCAGCACGTCGAAGCGATCGACCAGGCCGTAGGGTCCCAGGCTCTGCTGCGCCGCCTGATTGTTTGATGAGGTGGCGATGGCGCGTGGCGTGCCTGCCGCGTCGAGGTGGTTCAATATTTCCACGACCCCAGCCTTGAGCGCGATCCCGGCCAGGGCCAGTTCGGCCTGGAAGTGGCCACTGACGGTCGCCGACCAGCCCTCAAGGTCGAAGTCCTTGCCGAAGTGCTCCACCAGGATCAGATCGCTGGCGGCATGCTGCAGGCCGACCATCCGCTGGAACACCGGAAAGGGCATCTGGCCACCGATGCCGGCCGCGGCCTGCTGCATCGCGCGATAGACCACCTGCTCGGTGTCGACCAGGAGGCCGTCCATGTCGAAGACGACGGCTTTGACTTTGCGGGGCAGGCTCATGGCGCGGGTTAGGCGGAGTCGGACGCCGACGCCAAATCAATCGCTGCTTCAGTCCGTAACGAACTGATCCTGCGAATAGCCCTGGAAGTAAAGCAGCGCCGTCAGGTCGGCGTGGTCGACCTTGGCGTCGGCCTGGGCGGCCACGATCGGCTTGGCGCGGTAGGCGACGCCCAGGCCCGCGGCCTCGATCATCGCGAGGTCGTTGGCCCCGTCGCCCACCGCCAGGGTGGCCGAGAGCGGCATGGCCAGCGCGTCGGCATAGCGGTGCAGGGCCGCCAGCTTCGCCTCCCGCCCCAGGATCGGCTCGCCCACCAGGCCGGTCAGCACGCCGTTGGCCTCGCCCAGCGTATTGGCCCGGTTGGCGTGGAAGCCGCAGGCCTCGGCCACCCGGCTGGTGAAGAAGCTGAAGCCGCCGGAGACCAGCACGCAGCGCGCGCCGTTCTCCGCCATGGTCCGGACCAGCGTCCGCGCGCCCGGATTGAGCCGGACCCGCTGCTCATAGGCCTGCTGCAGGGCGTCCACCGGCAGGCCCTTGAGCATCGCCACGCGTTCGCGGAGCGCGCCCTCGAACTCCAGCTCGCCGCGCATGGCCCGCTCGGTGATGGCCGAAACCTGCGCCTTCACGCCGGCGAAATCGGCCAGCTCGTCCAGGCACTCGACATTGATGATGGTGGAATCCATGTCGGCGATCAGCAGGCGCTTCCTGCGCCCCTCCACCGGCTGGAGGCACCAGTCCAGCGGCTGGTCGGCCATCGGCCCACGCAGGGCCTCGCGCACCGAGGCGAGGTCGTCGGCTTCCAGGATCACGTCGGTGACCGCTGCCTCTCCCGCCTCGATCTTGCGAGATTCCTTGCCGCGCGCGCCGACGCTGCCGAACACTTCGCGTAGGTTGATGGAGAATCCCCCGGCATTGGGGGGCGCGACGAGGGTGAGTACGAGATCCATGGAGCCCCGCATCTGGCTGATCGCCGGACCGACCGCAAGCGGCAAGTCGGCGCTGGCGCTACGACTGGCCGGTGAAACCGGCGGCGAGATCGTCAACGCGGACTCCATGCAGCTCTACACCGACCTGGCCGTCCTTTCTGCCCGGCCCTCGGCGAAGGAGCAGGACGAGGCTCCCCACCACCTCTTCGGAACCGTCGATGCGGCCGACGGCTGGTCGGTCGGGCGCTGGGTCCGCGCCGCCGTTCCGATCCTCGATGACATAGCCGCGCGCGGCCGGCCCGCCATCGTGGTCGGGGGCACCGGCCTCTATTTCAACGCCCTGACCCGAGGCCTGGCCGAGATCCCGCCGGTCCCTGCCGAGGTGCGCCGGCAGGCCGATGCCGATTTCGACGCGATGGGCGAAGGCGCCTTCCGCGACCGGCTGCACGCGCACGACCCCGCCGCCGCGGCCCGTATCGAATACGCCGACCGCCAGCGGCTGGTCCGCGCCTGGGAGGTCTTCGCCGCCACGGCGACCCCGCTCAGCGAATGGCAGACTTCGGGCGACCCGGCGTTTTCCGCCGACGTCTGGCGGGCCGTGGCGCTGGAGCCGCCGCGCGAGACGCTCTACGCCCGCTGCGACGCCCGCTTCGAGGCGATGATCGCCGCCGGCGCGCTGGACGAAGTCCGCGCATTGGCCGCCCGCAACCTCGATCCCGCCCTGCCGGCGCTCAAGGCCGTGGGTGTCCGCGAGCTCTCCGCCCACCTGCGCGGCGAGACCTCGCTGGAGGCCGCCATCGACGCCGCCCAGCGCGAAACCCGCCGCTACGCCAAGCGCCAGGGCACCTGGATGCGCGGCCGGATGGCCGACTGGCCGCGGCTCAGCGAAATCGACGCCGAGGGCCAGTGGCGGCAATTTCTTGCGCTGACACCGCCTTGACGCCCTCCCGACGGCATGCGAAATGCCGTCTCCTCGATTTCGCAGGAATGCCCATGCGCAAGATCCTTGTACTCGTAAGGCGGCCGTAACCGGACTGACACCTCGTCAGCCCGCGAACGACCGCTTGCACCAGGCCCCCTTGAGGGCCTTTTTTATTGCCCGAGCCAGAGCCCGTCCCATGACCGCCCATCAGACGATTGAAGCCAAGATCGAGACCATCTCCGGCGCCGAGATGGTCGTGCGCGCCCTCCTCGACCAGGGCGTCGAAGTGCTGTTCGGCTATCCGGGCGGCGCGGTGCTGCCGATCTATGACGCGCTCTTCGCCGAGCCGAAGCTCAAGCACGTCCTGGTCCGCCACGAACAGGGCGCGACACACGCCGCCGAGGGATATGCGCGCTCAACCGGCAAGCCCGGCGTGGTGCTGGTCACCTCCGGCCCCGGCGCCACCAACGCGGTCACGGGCATCGTCGACGCCCTGATGGACTCGATCCCGATGATCGTCATCACCGGCCAGGTCGCCACCCACCTGATCGGCACCGACGCCTTCCAGGAATGCGACACCATCGGCATCACGCGGCCCTGCACCAAGCACAACTACCTGGTGAAGGACGTCGCCGACCTGCCGCGCATCCTGCACGAGGCCTTCCATATCGCCACGTCCGGCCGCCCCGGCCCGGTGGTCATCGACATCCCCAAGGACGTGCAGTTCGGCAAGGGCGTCTACCAGGGCCCCACCGAGGTGAAGCACAGCCACAACTACGCCCCGCGCACCAAGGGCGACCCAGGCAAGATCGCCGAGGCCATCGCCCTGCTGGCCAAGGCCAAGCGGCCGATCCTCTATACGGGCGGCGGCGTAATCAACGCCGGCCCCGAGGCCGCCAAGCTGCTGCGCGAACTGCAGGCCCTGACCGGCGCGCCGGTGACCTCGACCCTGATGGGCCTGGGCGCCTTCCCGGCGTCGGACCCGGCGTGGCTGGGGATGCTGGGGATGCACGGCTCGTACGAGGCCAACAACGCCATGCACGACTGCGACGTCATGGTGGCCATCGGCGCGCGCTTCGACGACCGGGTGACCGGGCGCCTCGACGCCTTCGCCCCCACCTCGCGCAAGATCCACATCGACATCGACGCCTCGTCGATCGGTAAGAACGTGCGCTGCGACATCGGCATCGTCGGCGACGCCGGTTCGGTCATGGCCGACATGATCGCCGCCTGGAAACAGCGCAATCCGAAGACCGACAAGGCCGCCCAGGCCGACTGGTGGAAACAGATCGAGACCTGGCGGGCCCGCAACTCCTTCGGCTACCGGCCGGACGCCAAGCTGATCAAGCCCCAGCACGCCATTCAGCGGCTCTATGAGCTGACCAAGGACCGCGACACCTACATCACCACCGAGGTCGGCCAGCACCAGATGTGGGCGGCCCAGTTCTACCACTTCGAGGAGCCCAACCGCTGGATGACCTCAGGCGGCCTGGGCACCATGGGCTATGGCCTGCCCGCCGCCGTGGGGGTGCAGATCGCCCACCCGGACAGCCTCGTCATCGACATCGCCGGCGACGCCAGCGTGCAGATGACCATGCAGGAGATGTCGACGGCGGTTCAGCACGACCTGCCGATCAAGATCTTCATCCTCAACAACGAGTGGATGGGGATGGTCCGCCAGTGGCAGCAGCTGCTGCACGGCGAGCGCTATTCGCACTCCTATTCCGCCAGCCTGCCCGACTTCGTGAAACTGGCCGAGGCCTATGGCGGCGTCGGCCTGCGTGCGGAAACGCCGGACGAGCTCGACGACAAGATCCTGGAGATGATCAACGTCAGGAAGCCGGTGATCTTCGACTGCCGGGTGACCAAGGAAGAGAACTGCTTCCCGATGATCGTCTCCGGCAAGGCGCACAACGAGATGACCATGGCCGATGAAGCCACCGACCTCGGCTCCCTGGTGTCGGAAGCGGGCAAGCGGCTGGTGTGAGCAAGAGCCTGTCGCCATCGGGCGCGCAGGCTTGAGCCGTCCTTGCAAGTCTTCCAGAATGAGCCCTGAGGGTCGGGGCTGAGCGATGGGAGATAGCGCTATGTCCGACCGCGGCCGCTTCATCTGGTATGAACTGATCACCCCCGACATGGCGGGCGCCAAACGCCTCTATGGCGATCTCGTGGGCTGGACGGCCCAGGACATGCCGATGCCGGACGGTGGGGGCGAGTCCTATTCCGTGCTGAGCGCCGGTGGCGACGGCGTCGCCGGCATGATGAACCTGGGCGAGGCGATGAAGGCCGAGGGCATGCCGCCCAACTGGACCGGCTACGTCTGCGTCGACGACTGCGATGCGGCCGCGGAAAAGGTGAAGACCCTGGGCGGGTCGGTGCGCCGGCCGCCGCAGGACATCCCCGGGATCGGCCGCTTCGCCATCGTAGCCGATCCGGCCGGAGCGGTGTTCGCGATCATGAAGCCGAGCCCGCCGCCGGGCGCCCGCCCGCCGCCGGACATCAACGCCGTCGGCCGGACCGGATGGCATGAGCTCTACGGCGCCGACCCGGAGACGGGCTTCGACTTCTACGCCGGAATGTTCGGCTGGACGAAGGCCGACGCCATGCCGATGGGCGAAATGGGAATTTACCAGTTGTTCAACAACCAGGACGGCCAGGTGGGCGGGATGATGCGCAAACCCGACAACGTCCCCGGGCCCCATTGGCTATTCTACTTCCGGGTGGCGGATATCGACGCGGCGGCGGCCAAGGTGAAGGCCGGCGGCGGCCAGGTGCTGATGGGCCCGATGGCCGTGCCGAACGGCGAGTGGATCGTCCAGGGCGTCGATCCGCAGGGCGCCACGTTCGCCGTCGTGGCCCGCAAGGGCTGATGTCGAAGACCACGCCGGCGACGCTCACCTGCGTGGTGCTGACGGCAGCCGCTCAGCGCGCGCCGATCCGGTTCATCACTTCGCGGGGAATGGCGTATTGCGCGACGATGGCGGCGCGGTCGCGCAGGCCCATGATCTCGCGCTGCACCAGGAAGCCCCAGACCGCATCGGCCGCGGCCTTCACCAGTTCGACGCGCCCCTCGCCGCCGGGATGCTCGCGCAATGCCGCCAGCGCCTTTTCGACCTTGCGCCCGGACTGGCCCAGCGAAGCCGCCTGCTCCTGCAGAAGCTCATAGCGGAGCACCGCCTCGCCGGTCTCGACACCGAGGCGTTTCAGGAGGCTCTGGGGCATGCGCAGCGAAGACATCGCCCGCCATGTTGGCGCCGGACGCGGCCGGCGCAAGCCCTGGTCAGGCCACGGTGGGCTCCCGGGCGGCCAGGAACCCATGCAGGGCGGCAACGACCTGGGCGCCTTCGCCGACGGCGGCGGCCACGCGCTTGACCGAGCCTGAGCGCACGTCGCCGATGGCGTAGACGCCGGGGCGGCTGGTCTGCAGCGAGCCCTGGCCGGCGGTCTCGACAAAGCCCTTGGCGTCCAGCTCGACGCCGGAGCCGGCCAGCCAGTCGGTGTTGGGATCGGCGCCGATGAAGAGGAAGAGGTGGCCGATCGACCGCCGGGTCTCGCGGCCCCCCGCGGTCCAGCTCACCGCGTGCAGCACGCCCTCGTCGCCTTCCACGCCGCTCACCCGCGCGCCGGTCACCACCTCGACGTTGGGCAGGCCCATGATCCGCTCCACCAGATAGTGGGACATGCTGGCCTCCAGGCTCTCGCCGCGGACGATCATCCAGACCTTGGCCACCTGGGCGGCCAGGTAGACCACCGCCTGGCCCGCGGAGTTGCCGGCGCCCACCAGCGCCACCTCCTGGCCGGCGCACAGGCGACCTTCGATAGGCGAAACCCAATAGTGCACGGACGAGGCCTCGAACGGCTCGATGCCATCCACGTCCAGGCGCCGGTAGCGGGCGCCGGAGGCGATCACCACCGCCCGCGCGCGGACCTGCTCGGCGCCGCCCAGGCCGAGCTTCAGGGCGCCGTCGTCCGCCGCCAGCCCCAAGGCCTCGTCGGGGATCGCCATCTCGACCCCGAACTTCTGCGCCTGGTTGTAGGCCCGCGCCATCAGCGCCATGCCGGTGATCCCGGTGGGGAAGCCCAGGTAGTTCTCGATCCGCGCCGAGGCGCCGGCCTGGCCGCCGAACGCGCGGCAGTCCAGCACCAGCACCGAGAGGCCCTCGGACGCCGCATAGACCGCGGTCGCCAGCCCGGCCGGACCCGCGCCGACCACGGCGACGTCATAGAGGTGGTTCGGATCGACGGGACCGACCAGGCCGAGGCAGCGCGCCAGCTCGCGCTCGCTGGGGTTGCGCAGGAGCTGGCCGCCGGGGCAGAGCACGATAGGCAGCTGTCCCGGCCCGATATGGAAACGCTCGATGAGCGCACGCGCGTCGGCGTCCTCGGCCGGGTCCAGCCGGTGGTGCGGATGGCCGTTGCGGGCCAGGAAGCCCTCCAGCCGCAGGACGTCGCCATTGCCCGCCGGCCCGACGACCACCGGCCCGCCCGCGCCGATCTCCAGCAGGCCGACGCGGCGCAGGATCAGCGCCCGCATGATCCGCTCGCCCAGGTCGGCCTCGGCCACCAGCAGCGCCCGCAGCCGCTCCGGCGCGATGATCAAGGCTTCGACCGCACCGATCGCGCGGGCGTCCACCAGGCTCGGCCGGCCGGAGAGTTGCGCCAGCTCCCCCATGAAGCTGCCCGCATGATGGATGACGATCGGCTGCGGGTCACCACGCTGGTCACGATCGGAGATCGCCACCTCGCCCGACAGCACGACGGTCAGGCCGTGCTCGGTCTCGCCGACCTGGGCCATGGCGTCGCCGGCGGCGTAGCTCCGCAAGGTCCCGAACCGCCGCATCCGCTCGATCTCGGCGGGCGCCAGCGTCGGGAACATCTGGGCGGAGCGGGTGTCGATGGTCGAGGCCTGGCCCATGGCGACAGCGGGCCATGACCCTGCGGCGAAGGCAAGACCGGTCCACGCGGTTGCGGTGCAGGCCCGCTTATGACACCTGCTAGGTTCCGATTTGCCCAGGCCTGCCCCATGACCGACGCTACCCAGCCCGCCTCCGTCTACGATCTGACCCCCTCCGAGGAGGCCGAGAGCCTGGCGACCTTCGCCGTGCTGGTGGACAACGAGCCGGGGGTGCTGCACCGCCTGGTCGGACTGTTCGCGGCGCGCGGCTACAACATCGAGAGCCTCACGGTCGCCGAGACCGACCGCAAGGCGCACACCAGCCGCGTCACCATCGTCACCCGCGGCACGCCACACGTGCTGGGCCAGATCGAGGCCCAGCTGACCAAGATGGTCTCCACCCGCCACGTGCAGGACGTCACCCGCGACCCCAACGGCCTGGAGCGCGAGCTGGCGCTGGTGAAGGTCCAGGGGACCGGCCCCGACCGGGTCGAGGCCCTGCGCGTCGCCGACATCTTCCGCGCCAAGGTGATCGACACCACCCACGACAGCTTCGTCTTCGAACTGACCGGCGCGCCCTCGAAGATCGACAAGTTCGTCGACCTGATGCGGCCCCTGGGCCTGGTGGAGGTGTCGCGCACCGGGGTGCTCTCCATCCAGCGGGGCGTCGAGGTTCTCTAGGGAACCCTGCCGCGCCTGCGAAGATTTGGACGACGTGCCCCGTCTCGCGCTCATCGCCCTCCTGATCGCCGGCCTCGCCGGATCCGCCGACGCGCAACTGCTGCGCCGCGGACCCAAGGCCGACCCGCCAGTGAAGCCCGCGCCCGCCGGCCTGCCGCCCGCCGAGGCCGAGATCTGGCCCTGCCCCGCCCCCGACCCGAAACGCTGGTGGGACGACGACCGGCTGAAGGTCCCCGAGACCGCGGATCCCCTGGGCGGCGGGCGGCGGCCTGGACGCGGCGAGCGGCCGGTCCCCATCGACAACGGCGTCGATCCCGCCACCTACCGGC
>Ga0307517_10007860_pt1 | contig 15443 bp, 6 predicted proteins | sample 23_EM_MG_FD_194515 | JGI IMG/M metagenome (GOLD analysis project Ga0307517, IMG submission 194515) | Populus trichocarpa ectomycorrhiza microbial communities from riparian zone in the Pacific Northwest, United States - 23_EM | ecosystem: Host-associated > Plants > Roots > Unclassified | place...
AATCCAAGCCAGCCCGGTTAAATCTCTCTAACTCGTGATTTGAGAGGTTAATAAAATTGTAATTAATAAAATACCAAGGGATAAAATCACAAAAAATATTTAATACCAAATAAAAAATCAAATAAATAGCAATAAAAAAATAAAAATAATATAAAATAAAATGAACAAAAACTTTTAGGGGGTGCAATTGTGGACCGCTAAAATGAAGAGCTCGGGAGCGCTTGTGAGCTTTGGCTTATTTTTACTTGTTAAATTTTTTAAAATTGATTGACGACCTGTCAGCTGTTCTATTTTGAAAAAAAAAATAGGTGACATGTCACCCACTAGAGCATGCAATGTGTCGTCCAAAAACTAAGATTTTAGCCACCACATTCGTGGGTGGAAAATCAAACACCTAGTCTTTTAGCTAAAAAATCCAATCTTTAAGCGATTTCAACTAAAAAATACCTCACCAACACCCTCATAACACACACAAACCATTCTACCAACTCCAGATACCTAAAAAATGGTCCAAAACTTGAAATCAAATCGGTTTAGTTTTGACTTTGTAGACTCAAATCTGGTTTTTCATGCAACATCGAGACTCTAAATAACCACCATGAAGCTTCTCTCATCTCATGGAACCCGTGGATACCAAGAAAACCCATTTTGGTGGTCGAAAATTGAGTGAAAGACGACTTCCTCTCTTATCATTGGAATTCAACAACCCCTCCCTCACCTACTTCTCTAACTAGAGACTGGATAATAACACAAACTAATTTGTATATTAGAATTGATTTTTTAAAATTTAAAGGGACCTAAATTGTTTGCGTATCGTTATTTTTAAAGATCGAGCATCTAAATGTATTTTTCATGTAATCTTTGACATGTTATCCATGTCTGAAGTTTTTTTCATTCTAGTACTTTTTTTCAATCTAACTCTCGACTAAGAATTCAAATGCAATTACTTTTTAATTAGAATTAATTCATATAAAATAAAACTTCAAGAAATAAAATAAATTATTGAAAAATACACATATATACACATTATTTTATTTTATGAGTGCGTGAACGGTATGGGCTCAACAATAAGCATCCCGTGCCTTTTTAGATTTTTACTATTTTTTTCATGTCTATCCCTGGGGTATAATACTTGCCTTGGCAAGCAATAAAAGAGTGATAGATAGGAAGTGCAAAAGTGTACGAGTGATGCCGTGGATCACACCACAAATATATCGATAAATGTATTCTTAATTATTATTATTATTATTATGGATACCTGTTATCAATTATATTTACCTGTTCACTTCTCTAAAATACATAAATAACACACACAAACACACCACTCTCGAGGAACATATTTCTCTGTTAATTTCTGTAGCAATATTTCTTACAGGGCCATTATTGAATAGGAATATTTCTTACAAGACACAAAAACAAAAGTTTTCAAGCATCCCGAATGTTTGGGTCGATTGTCCAGTCCCGACACCAGTCAGAGGATCCAATTTCAAAGACTCCCTTGATGATCAATGGAGGATAACTTCCTCGTATGATACCGGAGACGTTGTGTAGTGTAGGAGGACAAGGACTGGATAGAGCTGCAGCAGCAGCCACTGTCGGCCTGTCTAGCAAAGGACCTAACTAGAAGATTTTGGTCCTTCACTCGATGTATATCTGTTATTGTAAAAATCGTCTACCAACAAAATCGTACTCTTGAGCCTCTGATTCAGTTATTTTCTTGCTGGTAGCCAACTAAGCTTTATGCAAGAGGGTCATTTGTCTCTTTTTTTATTTATTTAATTATAGGTATTTAAATAATTTGCATAGACTTTAATTATTTTTACGGGTCTGAAATTAACAACCGGATAGGCTTCTAGTGATCCTTAAAGATTCAACTACTTAATATTAGAAAATAAATTCAAGATTGACCATCTTAGCTATCTTTTAAGGATAAATTGTGAATTAATTATATTCTGCAGACAAGCAACTATAATACAATACCTATAGTGAAAAGCCTTGATAAATAGAAGTTGTCTGATGAGCTGTTCCAACGAAAGGGCAAAACCTAGAATAGTAATTTTAAGCTAAATGGCTGAGGAAGTTGGGATCCATTTGTTGAACATCAAACGGTTGTTACGCGGCAATTTCTTGTTTCTCTGCTGCTCTGTAACTATCGATGACAAGTTTTGTATGAACCAAGTAGATATAATTTGTTTTTGTTTTAATATACAATTAATTTTAATTTCATGTTTAAAATTTATTTTTTTCAAGAAACATGTTAACAATAACTATTTTTTTTTCATTAAAAAAAAATTATTTCGACAAGTGACATAACCTGAGTCAATAAGCTAGTCCTCTCTGTAAAGTTAGTTGTATACTAATATTAACTCTATAATTAAATATAAAGATTTGTTTTCTATTTTCCAGGGGCTTTGATATTTGAAAATTTAATAAAGAATTTTTTTTTTTTTGTTTTCCTTGTAAAAACTCCACATTTCCTGTGACTCTGGCTTCTCTCTTGAGAGAGAACAAGTAAAAGGAGTAAAATTGTGAGCATGCAAACGGAGTTAGAAAGCGTTTTAACAGAGGGGAAGTAATTTAAAACGCAGGAAAAATCAAATGTAAAAAATTCCGACCTGCCGGATTCGAACCAGCGACCTAAGGATGACAGATTGCTACAACTACAGTCCTCCGCTCTACCAACTGAGCTAAGGTCGGATTGGATAACCTTTATTAACAACATATATATATTATCAAACAATATTTTTCTAATTTCCTATCTAATTTATTCCTTGCGGTCTTCGGCCTAGCCTTGAAAATACTGAAGTCTTAGAGAACCATAAAAGAAAATTAAGGCTTTCGGGATAAAATTAATTGATTTACATATACTGATTCAACTGATGCTTGTAAGACCAGCTGAAAGATTTTTGAGTTGCAAGAAGTTTTGGCACGAACATGAAACCAGAGGTGTAGGCAACAAAGAGCAATTGCTTGAGTGCGTTTTCTATAATAGAGTTTTATGCTCGTGTCAGGATAAGATTTTATGTTCAGGTGGTATCCAAGAGTTGGCTAGGAATTACATCAGCATATTCAACTCTCAAAAGATCCCCACAAGGTTTGGTTATGAATTGCTGAAGATATACAATTTATATTGATAATGTTAACACTGCAAAACCTCCAGTTCAAGCTGAGAAGAAAGGAAAATAATTTAATTTCCACTGATCAAATAAAATTTGAGTATCTTGTGATTTCTCGTAATACAGATGATACTATTCAAGTGACATTGGAAACTGATGCCAAGATTTAAAAGACAAGCAAACTTTATCACCACAAATGTTCTGGAGATTGAACCCTGTGTATAGACAGAGTGGACATGTTTTGCTGCACGTGGTTCAACAACTAACTACATGGAGACACATGATTGCACAAGAGCCCATTGACATTCATTGTGCGAGATATCTGAAAGAATTAGTCCACAGGAACAGGCTGCATGTTTTCAGCTTCTTTCCTCAACTCTTGAAACAGGACAGATGACAAGTATCGCTCCCCAAAACTTGCATGAACAGTCTGAAAGTCAACCAGTAACAACTCTTACATAGCATTCATACTTCAATTGATTTACTTGCATAAAAAAGAATTCTCGATTCAAGGATGAGGAAATTTGCTTAAATTGATGTAACCTTAAGCCCTTTCGACAACCAAATATATTGGTTAATGACTCGAGTAGAGAAGTCATTACTTGTGGCATGCCCCCATCCCGCAAACAGTGTAAATTACCAGCACAACTGTTAAATTCTGTGTTTTTGAGAATTGGAATATAAGTTGTTCTTACCACAATAAGTTTGCCTTTATTCTCAGGCATTCTAGCAAGTCTAAGTGCAGCAACTGTGTTGGCTCCGGATGAAATTCCCACCTATGGAAACCAAAAATATCGAACTAAAATTTAAACAACAAATAGTAGTCTTCTGTTGCTCATACCTCGAAAGCAAATGGAAGTCTTAAAAACTAGAAATTCAAGAACTCAAAAATTGCAGCCAAAGTTCAAAGAAATCCAATTCATATCCCAAAAATTTAAACATTGCCCTGTGCATTAGCGTGTGTATACCATCTAAAGAGGCTGTCAAAGACAGAAAACCAACTGAAGTGTCAACTATACAGACTTAAAATCGTTAAGATTTATTACCATAAGACCCTCCTCCAATGCCAACTTTCTAGCCATATTCACAGCATCTTCGCTACTAACCTGCCATTGAAGTGTTTCACTGTTAGTTTTCCATATTAGAATCTGACATTGAAAATGCTGTTATCTTTTTGTTTCTTTTGACCTCTTCCCTGTTCTTCAAATCAGCAGTACTTACCTCCAGAACCTTTTCCATTACATCCATGTCCAATATGTCTGGCTTGAATCCAACCCCATTGCCAGTAATGTGATGAGGACCTATTTCAATTGACAAGATACTAGAGACTCAACTTCTCTGATTATACCAAGAAATTACAAAGATCAAATTCATAGCGTCCATCATGTTAAATTCCTTCACGCCACCTCTAACAGTTACAGCTTCAGCTCAGAGATATGGGAACCAACATTATACTTTTTATCAGTAAATATTCTAGCCTTTTTTTTTTTTTAGAAAAGTCTAGTTTTAGTGTTTGACACTTCATAATTCCTTCTCCCTGTTAAGAAGGGAAGAAAAGAAAAAGGAAAAAGACCTAGAGTGAAACGAGATTCATACCTGGTTTGCCACCATTCAGTATATTACTCTCAGCAGGCTCAACTCCATAAATCTACCATTACAGAAGAAAAAACAGAACATTATGGGAGGAATAAAATAAAATTTATAACGGCACATGTTAGTGATGCAGTGAAATCACCAATAAGAATTTAAAATTGCATACCTTAACATTAGGATTTTGGGACTTGAGATACTGCCCGACACCAGAGACAGTCCCTCCACTGCCTATTCCCATGACAAAGATGTCAACTTTTCCTACTGTATCCTCCCATATTTCAGGGCCAGTAGTTTCAAAATGGACCTGATTTTTTCCATTTAAATTCAGAATTCAAACCAATAATTACAAAGCAAGAGAGTTTAAATCCCCCGATCATCAATTAATAATAACTCAAGCAAACTGCTCTCGACAAACCATTCAAGCTATGCAATGTCGTTGCTATTGTGAAATTAAGCACCTGAGTATTGGCAGGATTTGAGAACTGTTGAAGCATGAAAGCATTTGGTGTGGATTCCAAAAGTTCATATGCCTTCTTAACTGTCCCTCCCATTCCCTTAGCGGGGTCAGTCAAAATTAGCTCAGCTCCAAATGCTCTCATAGTCACCCTTCTCTCCAAGCTAGTATAAGAAGGCATGGTTAGTATCATCTTGTATCCTTTCATGGCTGCCATAAATGCCATACTTATCCCCATATTACCAGAAGTCGGCTCTATCAAAGTCGTCTGATACAACATGAATAAAAAAGTTGGAGAAATTCAAAAGATCAAAACATCTGATTGAACCAATAATATCAAAAAACTCCAGAGCTGTGACTATAAGCTAACCTTCCCAGGAGCAATCAAGTTCTTTTTTTCAGCTTCTTCAACCATTGCCAATGCCGGTCTGTAACATAAACATTATGGTTCTTATTTGATCTCTAAGGTCAATGATAACATCTGAAATAGTTTGAATTCTGAGATACCTGTCTTTGATGCTAGAAGTGGGCTGAAACATCTCTTGCTTGACAGCTATATAAGCTCCACATCCTTCAGTCACTTTGTTAAGATACACAAGTGGAGTTTTCCCAATGAGCTGAATATTTTGAATTAGAAAAAAAAAAAAAAAGAGCATTAGTTTGGAGACAAAAACTTGATCCAAGATCAGAAAATATTTTATGCTGAAAATCCACACTCCTTTCCTTACGAACGAACAACTTGGTAGAAGTAGAACTGTCTGAGACCTATGTCGACGACCAGTCTTCGTCAAACATTAAGACGATCTGTCTTTTCAGATGCTGAATAAGCAAAGGTACAGACAGCACGTGGCGCGACATAACTGCCGCAAGGAAGAAAAAAGGGACAGCACAGCGGCCAATCCAGTGGACGCAGAAAGACGTTTCTATTTTCCTTTTCTTTCTTTTTGTTTAAATATGAGAATTCTTAATGGACTAAATTTTATATCAAATAAAATCACAGATATATATAGCAGGTTTGAGGAGAAAAACATTGAAATAAAAAATAAAAACAGCAGGAAAAGAATACTACTGTAGTTGAACAAAATGGTAGGTTGCAAAGTAGAAAACTATCATGTATTGATGCAACAAGAATTAAGTAATGAAAGGTATTCTTGGTTTAAATTAACGATCCAAAGAGAAGAACGGGGTTGGACATACTTGGGAAACTCGTGTCTTGATTTTCGTCCCGGGAAGATCTTTTGGCAGATCTCTGAGTCTTTGAGCAAAAGAAGCAGAGGCAACAGTAGCAGCTTCTGCAGAGAACAATCTTCTAACCATCATCAGCTCATTACATGCTGGGATTGATGATGAACTTTTCTTCAATAAGCTCCTTATAGCAGCCATTAATGGAGGTGATAATAATAACAAACACCCACCCAGGAGGTTACTAGGGTGACAGCCACTTGTTGCAGTGGATGACAGGGACAAGGATGAAGGGTGGCGTGTGAAGATCGAGGAGTGATGGGAGACCCCTTTTTATAAGGTTTTTGAATTCTACACTCTGGTTTCTATAGATAAGAGATGGTCATTTTGTAATTCCATTTTTCAAAGCACCATCACAGTCCAGTGTAAGACCCCGTTTGGTAATGCGGTCAGTGTTTGGTTATTCTAAACCACACTTTTTTTTACATGGATCCCACCTAAAAACTGAGGTCGAAACTCAGTTTATGAGAAGCAAGTTTTATCTGCTTCTCCCACATTCTTCTCCTGCATTCTTCTCTTATGGAGAATGAATTTTAGTTCACGTGAACAGTGAAGATCGGAGCCGGTTCAAAGTTATAAAAATACATTAAACCAGGTCCGATCTAATAAAAAAAAATATTTATTTTTAATTGTGTTTTATTCGAAAAACTAGTATTTCACATTATTCAATAACACTATATAAATTAGAAGGAGATCGCTTGATGATGTAATATTTATAGAATTTGATCGTAATCCCAATTTTATTTCTGATAATATTTTACATGATGTTGTTGCGTACTTACGAAACTAATGCAACTGTAGTCTTTCATACGTGATGTTGTCGGATGTATTTCATACGTGATGAAATTGTAAATAGTTTAATAGAATAATAAAAAATATTTTATATTATGTATTATTCATTTCATAATGTAATAGCAGTAGTTAAATATATAATATTTAAATTAAAAACTATTAATATTAATATATATATATTTAAAATTATTTTATAACCTCAATTTCAAAAACATTCTTAACCAAACACATTAAACTATTTTTTTTTTCAACCTCAATTTCAACCACAGTTTTAACCAAACACCTATTTTTTCAAACCAACCTCAACTAAAAATACTTTTTATAAAACAACTTTTTTCAAATCACAACCACAACAGCTACCGCAATACCAAACACACTTCTAATTCGAAACTCGTGTAACATGAGGATTAAATGAATCTATAAAATTAATTAAGGTCATATTAATAAAAAAATAATTAAATTTAAATATTAAGAAATATAGTTTAATTAATTAGGATTTAAATTTACTTTCTAAAAATCATCGGTTTGGGTCCATAAATCTTAGAGCAACTAAAGACTTATATAGTTGTTAATTTCAGAGTCCGGGGGATTAGTCGAGATACACGCAAGCTAGCCCGAACACCCACGTTAATAATAAAAAAACAATCAAATCTAGATTTATTTTTAAAATCATCAATTCAATTTCTATAAACCTTGGGATTACTAGAAATTTATATGGTTGTTAATTTTAGGATTTGTGGAATTAGTCAAAATACACGTAAGCTGGTTCGGACACCCACGTTAATAAAAAACAGTCATTAATTTTGATTAAAAAAATTATTAATTTCAGAGCACGTGAAATTACTCAAAATACACGCAAACTAACTCAAATATCTATGTTAATAAAAAAAAAATACACGTGGCCAGTTGCTCATGAGGGATTTTCTCCCTCTAATATAATATTTTTTAAGTGAAAATCCTAAATTTTAGTCATCAAGTTGTGCCCACAGGGATGGTTTCGATAAACGTTGTCAACACCAAGAAAAAAAACTCTTAAAAACTTTTTGTAGTTATGGGATTGAATCCATTGTTAATAAAAACAACAAAAAGAGAGGGAGATTTATTTCATTTCTGTTTTTTTTTAAAAAGGACTTTCTTTTTCCAATCTTCTCCCCTTCCCTTTTCTTTTCTCTCCCTTACCTTCTCTATCTCTTCAAGTCTTCTTTGTTTTAAGAAGAACAGAAGATTGTTTCTGTCAAGGACAATTTTGTGTCCAATCCTGGCAAATTCAAGCACTTGATGCTCCGAGCCAAAACAGACTTCGATGAGGGCAACAAAAACACATGATCTATGATTGCTGCAAAGCTTCAAATGCTTCCCTCAGGGTCTCCGATTCGAGTGCAAACGAGAAATATTTTCATTTTTTTCTTTAGTGATATTTTTGCTATTTTGACGCCCCAGGAATTCTTTAGTTATTAAATAGAATATATAATAATAATAATAATTTTATAAATAATTAAACTTTTTTTTATTGATTTTTTAGTATTATAAACATGTAAAGTTTCATGCATGGTTAGTTGAGTCACGAAGAGAAAATCTAACTTTTGACTTATGCATTAATATTCTTACAAGGACAGCGTGCCAATTATATTGAAGACATGACCCCATAGAGTACGTAGTGGTCTTAACTTCATTAAAAATATGGAAATGCAAACCTAAGGAGACTGTCTGATTCAGTGTATGTGGCCAAGCGGTGAGTGATCCATAATAGTTTTTTTATTTTTTTAGTTTAACGTGGATTCCGGATCAGCTTGTACGTACCTCGACTAATTCCACGGGTCCTGAAGTTAACGACCATGTAAGCCTCCAGTGGCCATCATATGAGCAACCACAGGGCTCAAACCTGAGACCACAGAGAGAACAAACCTCTTAATCCCAAGCTCTTACCACTCTGCCACCACCTAGATGATTACTATAATAGTTATATACTCCTGCTGTTGACAAGCATGGAGAAACGTGCGTACGTGAGAGGATTTTGGAAACCACATTTGTTCAATAACATGAAGGAACCGAGTGATGCCCCGTGCCATTGTCTTTTCAGCTAAAGATACTATCGAAATTTTTATATTTACTTATGAAAATATTTGTTGGTATTTATATTATCATTATGTTAGTAATTAATTTATTAATAGAATTACAGATAAAAATGCTTTGTTAATATATTGTTTGTTGATAATTTTATTTGCCGGTAATAAAAAAATATTATTACTGATGAATTTTCTAACAAAAAAAACATGCAAAAAAAAAAATTACCCACTTTATTCCGTCAGTATTTCTCTCGGGAAGATTGTCATATGACCAAAAAAATACCGCGTGTAATTCTGTCGGTGATTATTTAAAAATATTTTTTTAAAAATCTATTTAACAAAACTAGAAAATAATTAAATTAATATAAATCAACATTTCATAGTACTCAGAATTGAGTTGCTTGGAAATAAAAAAAAATCAATTCAAACAAATTTGCAACAAGTAAATAACACAAAAAAATAAAACAACAAAAACATTGATCTCATATGAAAAAAAAATCCCACAACAACATTCATACAATTATTAAGAACAGAAAAGTTTAAAAATAAAAATAAAAAAAATATAATGAAAAAAAAGAAGAAAGAAAAATCTCATCTTAATATAATTGCGAGTGAAGCTGAGAAGAGAAAAATAAATAAATTCATAAAGTATGTTAATTAAAAATACTGAGAAGAGAAAAGAAAAAAAGAGAAGAAGACATATATGAGAGTAGAGAAGAAGAGGAGTTGAGGAGAGAAGAGAAGAGAAAGAAAGAAATGGATGTTGATATTTTTTACATAATGGGAAGAAGAAGAAGAAGAGGCTCGTCTGTTGTGAAATGAGGGATTCTATTTATTGGGGCATTTTACTAAAGGTTTTACCGACGGATAATTAAATATTAATATTTCTAACAATTTCATTGGTGATTCAATCTATAATATTTAATTTAAATTTTCAATTTACTATAAAATTTTCATAAACCGTCAAATATCACCAACAACCTTTTAATCTGTCAGTGATTTTGTCTGTAAATAACAATAATTAATAGTGCAACTGGAAAGTGAACAGTTGCATAACTTTCTAGAAAATACCGATGATGAACAGTGTCAGGGAGAAGTGAATAATTTACCAACGATTTTACCGACGAAATTAATTCAATCGGTAATTTCGTTGGTATAAATGACACATCATCATAATGTTTGGCTTTATTTTAATTCTTTTTTTTCACCATAATTCTCTTGGTATATACTGAAGAAATATTTCAATTAGTAAAATTCACTATAATTTATTGACAAAAATATTTCGTCAGTATTTCTGTTTGTGTTTATTAATTTTTATTTTTTTTTGATAGTGAGAAAGGTGGTGATCCAGATAAACCTTCCATGGCTTTTCAACACGTAGAAGGGAAACTAGTGAGATGCTCTCACTATCAGAATGTTTACGCATGTCTATATTTCTGGCATTGCATGTATGAGGGTCGATAGGACGTATGCCCTAATCATAATGTTCTTTTCTGGTTTTATATCATCAATACAATGCTCAAATACTGTGCACACACTGAGTTTCATGATTAGTTCATTGTTCACTGTCGAGATTTTCCTTTCTAGGTCCTTACAAGTTTTATTATTTGTATTTTAGTCATTAAAACTTAATTTCATTTCAATTTCATCCTTAGCATGATTTATATGCTGGGATTTATTTTGCTTAGCATGCTCTCTCGTATCCAATGTTGCATTGAATATTCCTTCCCCTTTTATCTTGACATAAAAACTTCAATTTAATCCCTAAAGTTTTAGCTTATGTATTTATTTAATCCCTGTTATTTTAGCTTCATGTAGCTTTGAATTTTATTTTTTTCACATTTTAGTCCTTGAATTTGAAGAGATAAGAGAGAAAGTAATAAAAAAAAATTAAGGGAAGAGAAAGTGTTCAGCCAACCACATTTTAGGCACAAAAAATGTTGATTTTGGTTTCATTGAGTTTGTCTTTGCAATGACGAGTTCAATGAAGATCGTATTGTCCTTTAACCATGCTAAGAAAAATAGATTAGAGTCTGTTAAGTTTTTTTTATTCATTTAATTTTTGTTTTTTAAAATAATTAGAGGGTGTTTTGAGGTTTGAAATGAGTTTTTTGAAATCTTAATTTTTTTTTGTGTTTTCGAGTGAAAATAAGTTGAAAATAGCTTTTTAAGATCCATAAACTTGAATCTCAATTGCGATGATCAAAAAATTGTCCAGCAAATGACAAGTTATATGCCACAATGGATGATATGTAATTTGATAAAAAAAAAACTAGAGTGGACGCTTTAAAAAAAATAAATCACGCGTGTCTAGAACTTTTCATTATTAGCTAGGCTTACTGGCCTGGTCTGCCAAGCCTAGCAACGTCCAACCTTTATTTTGTATATATGAATTTCAATTAATACTTACTCTCGTTTTTTTTTTTAAATTGTTTAGTTTAATTTTTTTAAAATAGAAATTGATTTTTTAATTATTTTTTTTATTTTCATAATATTTTAAAGAGATTATTATAGTTTATCTTTAAAAAAATTTCTCTTATTTTCTTAACATAAATAAGTTGTTTTTGCATAATACATTTATAAAAATAAAAATAATTTATTCTTGGCAGTTATAATTAACATTTAAGATAAAATAAATAAAAATATATCAAATATAAGGGACCATGTGACTAAAATATTTATTTTTACCTTAAAAATTAACTTCAAAACCTATATGTTACATATCACGGGTTATATGATCTGTTCAAACTAAACTTGAGATCACCAACAACGAAGGTTCGGGTAACGTTTCAGTAGATGAGAGATTCAACTTAAAAAATCACTCTTTGGATGCATGATTTAGGAAGCGTTTGGAACGCGGTTCAACCTGCGTTCCTAAAAAATTTGAAAATTTTTTCTTTTGTTAAAATTTAATATGGTTTGTATGTTTTGGATTGTTTTGATGTGCTGATGTCAAAAATAATTTTTAAAAAATAAAAAAAAATCATTAAAATATATTTTAGCACGAAAAGTTATTTGAAAAGCAATACTGCTAAACACACTTTTAGAAGGGGTAGTAGCCAAGGTACCATTTGTCATCTCCCTATGGCTTGTATTCTTGTTCCATGTCAACCTATCTCCATGCGTTGGTTAAACTCTTTGGTAATTAATGTAATATTGGAGTTGTTATTACATGATTTAATGGACTTACGGTACAAAGAAAAAAATTAAAGAAAAAAAATACAAAAATACAAAAACAAATGACAAAAAAAAATTGTTTCGCTTTAAAAAAATCAAGAGTTTTTTTTTAAATATCAAGATAATAATATATTGGATTGACCTGGGTAATCTCGGGTTAACCCAATAAACCCGTTACCCGGGCTATGAATTTTACTGGGTTTAATAATACCTTTTTATTTAATTATATTATCAAAAAAACATGAAGAACAACTGAAAATCAATAGAATATTGAATGATAAAATAAAAAAAAAACTAATATTTTTTCTAGAAAATCAATGTAAAAAAAAGTTAGACCAAACTCGTGTGCCTAGTAGCCCAGTATACTTGAGCCTTTAAAAAAGCTTAGGAGTATTGGCTTGGGTAAGCTTGCTCGTTTAAATCATTTTTATTTTTATTTTTATCTTTATCTTTCAAGGGGAAGATAACTTGTTAACTTTGTTCCTTTTTTTTCTATTCTTTTTAAATATTATTTTTTTATCATGATCTTATTTCGCATATAGTAAACTAGTCAAATTAACCTGGATTAACTCACGTTTTTTTTTTAAATATATATTTTTTTTCAATTTCATCATTTAACTGGGCATTGAGTTTTGTGATTTTTTTTGCTACTAAAAAAGATCTAACACAACTTGCAAGATAGCGTTAGCCACTTATTTAGTGAATTCTTTCAAACAAAAATCCATATATAAAAGGGCAAGATGCCTTGTTCAATAACAGGTCCTACCTGGAAGAAGCGCTTCCAGACTCCATACAATGGTGGTGGACCTTGTGAAAGCAGAGCATTCTGTTTTCTTGTGGCTCAGGGGAAGTATTCAACCTGTTTTTTTGGCAAAAGACCAAATATATTTGTTGCCAATCGTACAGGGAAGCTAAATTAAGGCCCTTTTCAAGTCCTTATTCAAAGAACGAGCCAAACAAGGCCTTAATTTTGCTTCCGTTTCCCGTTGGCAACAAATATATTTGCTTCCCTTTCCAAAAAACAGATTGAGTACTTCCCCTGAGCCACAAGAAAACAGAATGCTCTTTCACAAGGTCCACCACCATTGTATGGAGTCTGGAAGCGTTTCCTCCAGGTAAGACCTGTTATTGAACAAGGCATTTTGCCCTTTTATATATAGATTTTTGTTTTCTAGACTAACTATTCTTATCCGATTTGTAGAATTGAATTTTCATGCATCTCGTGACATGATTTTGGGTGTCAACAAACAAATTATATCTCCTAACATTGCATTAATTACTAAAAATTCATCAAAAACATAAGAAATAAGTTGAAACTGTTTGGAAGGGTGGTTGTGGTTGCTTTTTAAAGTGTTTTTTACTTAAAAATATATTAAAATAATATTTTTTTTAAAAAAATTATTTTTAATATCAGCGCATCAAAATGATCTAAAAATATTAAAAAATATTAATTTAAAATAAAAAAATAAAATATTTTTAAAAAACTTTTAAAATGAAAAAACAAATCTAAAATACGTAATTTCATACTGAGATTACAAAGAATGCAAAAAGTATGGGTCCCTCTCGGGTCTTTTTTATAATATATCCATGATTTTTTATAATATATCCATGATACAGTAGATTTGTCTTTTCTTATGCACGAATCATCTCCTTAGATCCATATTGCATTTTATATTTTCAATTCCAATCCAAATCACAACCCGATGCATTGTATAGGATACATTATTATTATTATTATTATTATTATACAGTGACATAAGTGCAAATTTTTTCGATTTTTTAATTGTAATGGTGATAAAATTGTAATTTTTTTTTATTGAATATTTGAATACTAGAGGGTTGTCAAAAATCGAAGACACATGATTTGACAACCCGAGATTTTATGAAACTGACAAAGAATATCTTACACTAAGAAAATGGTTTGTTGTTGTGGTAGTGATTGTTTTTTAAATAAATTTTTATATTAAAATATATATTAATGATGTTTTTTTATTTTTTAAAAATTATTTTTAATACTAACACATCGAAACAATCCAAAATGTACAAACCATATTAAATTTTAACAAAAAAAAAAATTTAAATTTTTATGTTAATAGTCATGACATAAACGTAAAATCCTAATTTTTCATGCGAATTTGAGAAAAGCCCCTTTGTTTTTTCTTTTTTCTTTTTATACTATAAATTTAAACTCTATTTTATTAAACTGGTCTCTAATTTAATTTTAAAATTTGATAAAACACCTTCGATTCTTAAGAACATGCAAATAAAACAAGACATAATATATTACAAACAGTACTGATGATTAAACAATTCCGGCCACACTAGGCCATGAGAGAATACAATATAAGAACTAGTCCTTTAATTTTTAAAGTTTCAGAAAAAAAAATTAATTTTAGTTTTTTTAATCCATATTTTGAAATAAGAGAGAGAGGATCAATTGATTCTAGAGTAAAGAATAAAAAATGATACTAATATTAATTTCAGTCACCAAAACATGAAAATTTTATGTCAATTGGTTCTCTATAACGAGGGGAGTTTCATTTAAATGTTTTTTTTTACATTGAAAGTGTATAAAAAACAAATCTAAGCTCGAGAATATTTTTAATTTCCAATTGATTTTGGTTATTGGGGTGATTTTTTGGGTTCATTAATTAATTTAACAAGGTTTGTAGAGTGTTTTAGATCAAAATGAATTTTTAAATAAAAAAATAATTTATTTTTGGTTTTCCAATTACCACAGTAACCAAAATATAAAAATTTAAATTTTTATTTTCTAAAACCAATTGGAGCTAACGACATCCACTAAAAATATAAGAGCCCAAGTGCGTGGATCCTTACTGATTCGGGCAGACACATTGGCTTTTTTTTTAATTTATTTTTTTTATGTTTTTTTTTCAAAATAAAATTTTAATTTAGATTTAAGTTAATATCACTTTTATCTTTTATTTTGTTTATTTAGGCTCTTTTAAATAGTTTTTTTAATTATTTTATATGTATTTAAAT
>Ga0307517_10007861_pt1 | contig 15442 bp, 16 predicted proteins | sample 23_EM_MG_FD_194515 | JGI IMG/M metagenome (GOLD analysis project Ga0307517, IMG submission 194515) | Populus trichocarpa ectomycorrhiza microbial communities from riparian zone in the Pacific Northwest, United States - 23_EM | ecosystem: Host-associated > Plants > Roots > Unclassified | place...
GGCCCCCGGCTTGGGCCTTTGACGATGACGACATTTTATAAAAAGTCATCCAGGTACCGACAACCACGGTGATCGGGTAGTGAGGTTGCCGCCTCGAATCGAAAGACCTGCGGCGTAGTCGGTGACCAGATCCCACCGGAAGGCTAAAAGACCAATGGATCGCGGTTGCCAATTTACGTCCAAAATTGGGTAGTCCGTGCTTACAAAGGGAGCCATAAATAACTACAAGTAAAGTAAGCGGTCGAAGAGAGTAAAAGGGAAAAAGAAGATTACCATTCGCCGGAACAGAACTTGAGTTGCACGACAGGCGTGAGGAGGGTCGAAATCCAGGGCAACCTGACTTTCCCTCCGAGTAAAAAGGCCGGGCAAATAGACGCTGGGGGCGCCTCTATTGGGCACAAGGTTCATGCCCGACGAATGGTGTCTGAGGGGGTCGCGGGCGTACGACCAAACTCGCAGGCGGAGGTACGGTGGACTCGTCGCAGGGGACAGTCTCATAGGAGGGCTAAGTGGACGATAAAGGACTGCGCATCCTAGTCGCTAACTCGAGAGGTACTCTAGTGAACCACCACTCCTGTGATATGGGAACTCCACGGCAGGAGGTAAAGACCGCTAGTCGTGGGCTGCCCGATATCAAAATATTAGACACTTATTGTAAAAGGTTTGGCTGAGGAGGCTTTAAGAGCCGAAACTGCGCAGCCGCGGTAACAAACCCCCACTTTACTTGTAACCGCTACAATGAAAAGATTTCATCAAGAAACGAGCGAAAGCTCGAGACCCATCAAGAAACCAAAATATTACGCGTGCCCTGAAGGGAAGGCATTTATTGAGAGCAAAGGACGAAAACACATGATAAACGTCCTTTAAGATTCTGGCTCAAATATCTTTCTCATGAACCAGGACACCACACAACGGCTCAAAATCCCGACCGAAGCTAGGGATTCACCGTTAAAAATCACAAGCTTCGATGGCGAAACCGCGCCTACCGGAGGGAAATTCTATACCCATCCTATTCTCCTAGAAATCAGTGCCAACGGCCACCGAAGTATGATATCCTGCGAAATTGCGAATGCAGGAAGGTATGACTTAATCATACCTTTTGGGTGGTGGAATGATGTGTACCCCCTTAAAAATATTGCGGACCCAGGAAAATGGGCCTTTGAAGAAGCAAAGTGCCACGCTCATATAGAAGATGAAGCAGTGGCGGATATATTTGAATGGGATGAAACTGTGGCTTACGATGAGGAAGCACAGTATGTGGGACCGATAGAACGAGAAGAAGAAGGGGGAGTACAATTAGAGACGCTGCCAAAACCATATTGGCAGTATAAGGAGCTTTTTGAAGAGAAAAAAGCCAAAATGCTGGCGCCTCGAAGGACCTTCGACCACACCATCAACCTTAAAGAAGGGGCCGAACCCCCATGGGGTCCGATTTATCCAATGTCGGCGCACCAGTTGAATGAGCTGGATAAGTACCTCAAGAAAATGATGGCTGAGGGAAAAATAGCTGACAGCGAATCCCCTTAGGGCGCTCCAATCCTCTTCGTTCCGAAACCTCATGGAAGTCTACGGTTGTGTGTAGATTATAGGAACCTCAATAAATTGACGATCCTGAATAAATACACCCTGCCACTGATGGATGAGCTCCGAGACCGAGTTGCGGGAGCAAAAGTGTTTACGAAGCTCGACCTAAAAGATGGATATCATCTTATTCGAATGAGGAAAGGCGATGAACACAAGACTGCCTTTCGTACACGATATGGATAGTACGAATACAAGGTCATGCCTTTCGGGCTCGTTAAAGCTCCCGCTACTTTTCAGACAATGATGAATAAAATTCTCAGGGAATTCTTGGACCACGGAGTAGTCGTCTATCTGGACGATATCCTAATATACTCTGAAAATATAGACGACCACATTAAGCTAGTCCAAAAAGTCCAAGACCGACTCGAACAACACGACTTGGCAGTCTCGTTGAAAAAGTCGGTCTTCCACCAACAAGAGATCGAATGCGTAGGATACATTGTCAAAACGAACGGAGTCACCATGAGTGATAGAAAAGTGAAAAGCATCCAAAATTGGGCACACCCGAAATCGGTTAAAGAGGTACAAATTTTCATTGGGTTCGCAACTTTTTGTCGACGATTCATCAAGGATTTCTCAAAAGTTTGCAAGCCAATAACCGAGACATTGAAAGGGAACCCGAAGGATTTTCATTGGGGAAGAGAGCAGGAGGAGGCATTTGAGGAGTTGAAGAAAAGGTTTACGACGGCACCAATTTTATTGCATTTCTACCCAGGAAGAAGAACGGTGGTCGAGACAGACGCAAGCGACTTCGCGCTAGGATGTGTACTGTCTCAATACCAAGGGAGATGTCTTCACCCAGTGGCTTTCCATTCTCGAAAATTGAACAGCGCTGAAAGAAATTACGAGATACATGACAAGGAACTTCTGGCAATAATGGAAGAGTTCAAAGAATGGAAAAGATACCTCTGGGGGGAAGAAGAACGCGTGACGGTATATACGGACCACCAAAATTTACAATCCTTTTTGACCAAAAAAGTCTGGAACCAGCGACAAATTCGATGGGCACTGGAGTTGACGAATTACAACTTCAAAATAGTCTACCGACCGGGAAGTACGGGCGGGAAACCCGACGCGTTAAGTAGACGGCCGGAGTACCGTCCTGAGGAGGGAGCTTGTCACAGTGAACAGGCGATTTTGCAATCGGAACATTTTCAAATTTCCGTGATTCATCAAAAACCAAACGCAGAAACAGCCCTCGTCCCAGAAAGACGCGAACATACAAGCCTCAGGATAATGAAACTTTCAGACAAAGCTACAATCCCGACGAAAGGATCACGGTTTGCGGCCGGTCATGACATCTACGCCCTGAAAGACGGGATGGTACCAGCAAAAGGACAAAAAATGGTGGCAACAGGTATTGCGATAGGATTGCCGGAAGGAACCTATGGAAGGCTAGCGGCAAGAAGTGGTATGGCTAGCAAGATGGGAATAGAAGTGGGCGGTGGTGTAATAGATGCAGATTACAGCGGAGAAGTCAAGGTCATACTTCGAAATCATGGCGAAGCGGACTGCGTATTTAAAGCAGGGGATCGGATAGCACAACTCATAGTTGAGAACGTTGCCAATGCCGACGCCATGGAAGTAGACGATTTGGAAATAACCTAGCGAGGAAAAATGGGCTTCGGATCAAGTGACATGAACCCCAAGCGATCCATCACAGCTAAAGAAGAAAGAGTCAGAATATGTTTCCTTCACGCAGATACAAACGAAAACGAATTCTTTAGCGCCGCTGATATTAGCTATCACCCCCGGATAATGAGAGAAAGAGAAATGTTATCCAGTGCTCACGTCAATGCAGCCCTGACACGGACAATGAACGATACATTCCTGGACAAGATTAGAGCGGCTGGGAAGGAGGATGAGAAATGGCAGGACCGAGGCCGTGAACTGGTTAGGTTAAGAGAAAGCAGGAAAAAGATGCCGGACGAATGGATAGAACAGGACGGGTTACTAGATTACAAAAATCGGTTGTACATCCCCGAGGACGAAGCCCTTCAAGCAGAGATAGCCCAAGGCTGTCACGACTCATTAGTAGCAGGGCACTTCGGACAGGAGAAAAGGATTGAGATAGTAACGAGGGACTTTTACTGGAAAAAGCTCGCAGACTGGATCAGAGACTATGTACGATCCTGCAACGAATGTCAACACAGTAAATCCCCACGGCATGCCAAGTACGGATTACTTCAACCATTAGAAGTACCTTAAGCCCCCTGGTCCTCCGTATCTACAGACTTTATCACCCAACTAGCGGAATCGCGGGGTAAGACTCCGATCATCGTAGTACTAGACCGGTTCACCAAGATCCCTCATTTTATCGGCCTCCACGAGAATGCGACCGCAAAAGATATTGCGGATACCTTCCTTCGGGAAGTTTGGAAACTTCACGGATTACCGACGGAAATCATATCGGACATGGACGCGAAGCTTTCCGGCGAATTCTGGGAGTCATTGTGCAAAATGCTAGGAGTTAAAAGGCGCATGTCAACGGCGTACCACCCTCAGCCTGATGGACAAACGGAAAGGACCAATCAAGTGCTGGAAGGCTACTTACGAACATTTGTCAACTACGATCAGAACGACTGGTACCAACTATTGCCGTTAGCAGAACATGCCTACAACAACTTGGCTACCAATGCACACAAAATGACCCCCTTTCGCCAACTACGGTTTTCACCAACAGACAGAGTGGATGAAAGAGAGAGAAGCTCATAACCCCGGTGCGACATTGTATGCTCACTGGATGCAGGACATACATCGACAGGCGAAACAAACCCTAGAGAACACACCGGAATTGATGAAGAAATATTATGACCGAAAGGCGACAGCACAACCTAACATCGAGGTCGGCGACTTGGTAATGTTGAATGCGAAAAACATACGTACCAAACGACCATCGAAGAAGTTGAGTCCAAAGCTGTATGGCCCTTTCAAAGTCTTAGAGAAGAAAGGAAGTCGGGCATACATCCTAGAAATATCGCCTAGGTGGAAAATTCATCCCGGGTTTCATGTTTCTCTGTTGGAACCCTACCGGGCCTCGAATCGACCAACTCGCGAACAACCTCCGCGAGACCCCGAAGAGCTCGAGGGAGATTTAGAATGGGAGGGAGAAAGGATCGTCAAGAGTGAGATCATTTCCTACACGCGAAAGGTCCGAGGAAGGAATAAACCCATGAAAGAGCTTCGGTACTTTGTGAAATGGAAAGGCTACGTGGAGGATGAAAATACGTGGGAACCCCCCGAGGGTAGGGGGAACGCGCAGGAAGAGGTGGAAAGGTTGCATAGAGAAAACCCAGAGATGCTGGGCCCAGGAGAGGTCGAGTGACATAAGAAAGGTTTTCCATCGGTGGACAAGCAAACTCTGATGGTTTTTACCCCTACTATGTAGAGCTCGAAATAAGATGAAAAGATTGTATAACAAACATAGAGTATTCGGGACGAGCAGTTCGAAGAGGGGAGCTCGTGTTAGGCGCACGGACTCCCTGTAAGAATTTACAGGGCAAAGTTACCCTACCTTGGCGCATACGAACTTCGAAGGAAAAAGATCACAGCCCCCTCCAGCCCCGGCGCATCATCACTGGCCGCCCGGGTAGTTGCGTCCCAACACCAAAGACGACTATCAATGGAACACATCTTATAACACCGTATACGTTGCGGCCGTCCCTCCGACCGGATCCTGTTCGCAGGGTATATGAGGGGAGACCTCCTGGCACCTTATTCAAGTGGAAGCAGGTGAATCGGGCGACGGCGCATAAGGTTACAGACGCTTGAAGACAGACAGTCGGAAATGTGGGTCGACGGTAACGGGACGTTTTGCACGAAAGTTAGTCCCCTCGTACCTACTAAGGTGTGTAGAGTATGAAGGAGGTAACTATGCCCAGTAAGTGGATCGGGTGAATCCACAGAGGACAAGTTGGTAAAGATGGAGTCCGAGGGAAAATGCCTATAGGTACGATCCCGAGGACAAGTCGTGTAATGCCGGAAGACAAGAATACGAGATGCAGTTGCATACCGAATTCTCCACGGAACCAACCGTAGAAGAATGGCCATCTTCTGTCCAGCGAGTTAGACTACCTTCGACGACCACGAGGGCAAGATAACTCGTAACCATTGTTGCCAACGGATAAACGGATGGGCTGACACCTGACGTGGTCTCCACACCATCAGGAATAATTGAAGCGCAGACCGATAAGTTGGCCATGGGAGCAAAAGGTGTGGAAGAGAGTTTTCAGGGTCTACGAGTGTTCGCACTCAGGTGAGGTCCGCGGGGTTGCGGGCAAGGTACTTAGTTAATATAGAGTTAGCATGTATACCGCGATTGCTCAGACGCGGAATATAAATATCGAAGCATCTTCGCTGCTATTAGAAAGAACAAGCACGGAGAAGAGATCTTATCAATATAATAAGTTATTGTACACTTTTATATCGTTACCAATACTTCGACGATCTATATCTAAGCAAACCATTATATCTGGCCTACATTACTCGTGTCTTTTTAACGAGTTCTCCCAGATAATCACGATTAAGGTCCCAGCTGTCGGAATACCTCACGCCGAAGCTACCACCTAACAGATCTATGCCGCAGTGGATCATTATATCTAGCCTACATTAGGCGTGTCTTCTTAATGAGTTCTCTGATATAATCACGATTAAGGTCCTAGCTGTCGCAATACCTCACACCGAAGCTACCACCTAACACTCACCCGGTTGCTTGAGCAGGGCGAAGCCGGACTCTGCCTTTTTCTCGAAGTAGGGAGTCCAGGACGAGATCTCCCCTCGCGAGAAATGCCGCAGAGTGTCCAAGAGGGTGTTGTGGATGTTGAGGTCTCCCACAACCAGGAGGGGAAACCCAAGATCGGGGAAAAGAACTTCTGCTGGGACGGAGGGAATCCTGTGGTCAGCAGTGTTGCTGGAGTAGGCGTTAATAACCTGGAAGGAGTAGAAATCAGTGCCAAAAAGAGGCTCAATCCAGGAGATATCGCGGGCGAGCACATCGTCTACCCCCTTAAACATGGGGAGCACTGTATAGTTGGAAAGAAAAGACATATGAAGGTAGGCAGCCACACGTGGCTCCCTAACCGGGGGAAAAAAGGACTTGAAACCATTAAAGGAAGGAAGGTGAGCCTTGTTGACAGCTGGATCCTGCAAAAGGACTATCGAGGGGTAGGTGGTCGCTTCTCTGAACGACTCAAACAAACAAAGGAAAACATTCCAGCTCCCAAGGCAGTTATGTTGAATGATGGAAAGAAACGCAGGGGCAGGGGCCGGCCCTTGACCCAGGGGAGGAGGCATGGGTTGATTATTCATTACCGGGACGCACCCGACGACCGAGTCGGGCAGGGGAAGGGCTCGGCTCCTCCAGGGGGAGACGACCATCGAAACCGTGCGTAGTGCCAGGATGCGTGGATGGTTCAGCTGGGGGAGGTTGTCTGGGGGTCACGATGTCCACTTCAAGGGGACCCTGCGCGGACGGGGGAGTAGTGGGTGCCAGGCTGCCATCAACTGCGAAATCCTTGGGGCCTTGACCGGTTGGGGCGGGGGCGGGCGTGCTGGTTTGGGAGGCGACAGGTGGGGGAGGTCGAGCCAGACATTCCGTGAATGTGGCAGTGTGGTCACCACCGCAGTTGCAGCAATGGGGGGGTGCCGTCGGGCAACAGGATGGGACTGGCTTATTGATGCTGCCCCTGGGGCATGTGGGATTCTGACATTTGTGAGCCACGCGAGTATGATGAAGCGCACAAATGGGGCACGTGGGGTAGGTGGCAGGGCATCGTTTATGGGCGTGTCCGTATCTCCAACTGTTTCCACACTGGGACGTTCTGGAGGAGGAGAAGGCAAGTTCGACCTTGCGTTTCTGAGAGAGGATGACGACCCCTGATGTGAGGGCCGAAACGTTGTGGGGGTCGACGGTGATAACCACCGAAGTGGCCTGCTTGGTCTCCCTAGAATCTCGGCTAGGGTTAAGGTACCTGTCGGTGAGAATCGGGCTCGCTTTGTGGTTGAGGATTGCTTGCCGGATATAGGGGAAGAGTTCCTCTTCATCTTGAGCGAGGAAACATAACAGGAGCCCGTGGATTGCTAACTCCACGGCTGTGGGGGCTAGGACGAGGGTACACCAGCGGTTATTTCCTACCGGGAATGACTGGTTTAGTGCCCTCGTGAGGGAGAAGAAGTAGGGGGCGCACAAGGTGGGGGGGGTGGCCTTGTCGGTGACAGTTAGGCAGATTGAGCCTCGAGGGTTGACAGTAGCAGAGAAACCCAAGCGGAGGAGGCTGTTTGACTCGCGAAGGACGCGAGCACCGATGTCGAGTAAAGTAGCGGCAATGGTGAGCGCGTCTGGGTGAGGGGAAAGGGACTGGCGAGGAGCAAAGAACTGTCATTGGGCACCTGGTAGGGAGGGAGGCCCCTTTTTAACAGGAGGCGCCACCGCACTCGCAACAAGTTGGTGGGAATGAGGCTTCCCTGCTTTGCCTTTGCCCTTGCTGCCCGAGCCTGAGCCGGAGGCAGCCTGTGCCCAAGAGGGGGAGGGGTGGACATCAGGGTGGAGGTGGCCTGGAGTGAAGGAGTCAAGGTCGTACCTTCCCTTCCGGAATTCCCCGCCTTCGTATGAGTTTGGATAGAGCTTGGCGTACTTCTCGGGGTCGCCGAACGCCTTGCCAAGCCTCGTATCGTAGAATGGTATGAGGTATTTAGGGTCGTCAGCGGCGGCTGAGGGAGGTGTGGGTGGTGCACGAGCCCTTTCTTTGCCCTTCTTTGATGGGGGGGGGCCGGCAGTTGGGTATGGTTGGGGTGCCCTTTGTGGGGGGTGGACCTGTGCCGGGGGGGCAGAGATCGGGGCTGACACACGATGTGACAGGTCACGTATGAAGGCTTCGAGATCTGCGATCCCCGGAGCGGTTTGTTGTTCTTGGGTGGGGGGAAGGTTCACGACTTGAGAGGAGATGTCATGGAGCTCCTCCCAGAGCTTCTCGTTTTCCTCGGAGATGGTTGCAACCGCCTGGGTTACCCCGCTGAGGTCATGTGAGACGGTAACCAGGCCCTGGACGAGCTGGGAGAGGAGAACAATCATGCTGGACTCGATGGGGAGGGTGCCGGCCTGCGGATCTGGGCTGAGCTCCGTGAAGTCTTGGTTGCTGAGCTGGAGGGCGCACCTCGCCTGAGCGAGTTGCCTCATCATGAACTCGATGGGGTGATCGGTCGAGGGTGTTCCTGAACGCGACGGGAGGGGGGTGTTGAGGGCCGAGAGCCTACAGAAGGCCTCCTTCCCTGGGGGCAGCTTATGGGGGTTCGCCATGCTGGCGAGTAGTCGAGGAGAAGTGGGTGAGGGGTTTGATCCGGACGCAAAGTGGGGTAAAGTTGAGATAGTATGTGGAATGTAGCGGGGGGGAAGAAGTATGCGAGAAGCGTGCTGCATAAGGTGCCCTGATGTCTTCCCTTATATCTCTTGCGAATAGGATCCGGACGGACCGACGGCCGCGATGTGCACGCTGTTATAAGATGATTTTCCTTGTTAATGGTCTTTTGTGTTGGGACCCAACTACCCAGGCGGCCAGTGATGACGTGCCATCCCAACGCCGGGGCTCGAGGGGGGCGTTTATCTTTAATATTTGAAGTTCGTGCGCGTTAATGTAGGGTAACTCTGTCCAAGAAATCGATAGAGGGAGTCTGGGCGCCTAACGGCGGCCCTGGCCAGATGAATATCGTGATCGCCTGGTGGTTCTGATTCGGCAGCAGGGGTGTCTACAGTTCTGTCGTGCCCACGCCCTTGGCCACGATGCTGGCCAGTCCTGAGCCCCACATCTCCCGACCATGGTCGGGGTTCCACCGCCTGTTGTTCGGAAGTCTTCAAGAGTTTTCCAAGCCAGTGATCCTTTTGAACAATACCCCTCAGGACTCTAGCCCGCTCCTTGTCAGATGGCCCAGTGTCTCAATCCCGGTGTCGTCAATCCCGGGTACGTGTGCCTTCTAGATCTCCCACGGGAGAATCATCTCTCCCTCACATGTTCCCGCGCTCGGATTCACCTATTCACCGCTGTCCCTGTCATGGTCCTAGATATATGCTTAGATAAGATGTTGAATGAAAATAAAAGAAAACTTACTTCCTCCCCTTAAATAATGTCTCTACCACGGTGATCAGCAGAGTGAACCTCTCCCGGCGGCACCGGATCATCGTCATGGTGTCTGTGTTGGACATTGTGTTCGTCGTGGCTGAACCTGCCGTCTTTGAGGCTCACTTCATCGTCGTCGTCGTCCCTGCCACTGATGTCATCCCACTGCCCTCAAGGGTCCTAGGCCTTACCATAGAAAAATCGATGTCCATCAGAGGCTGGCGCAGGGGTTTCGTCTCCGCCCTCGCCCTGATTCTGGCCTGAATCCAGCACCAGCAGTTTAAGAGGATCTTCGCAGAGTTAGCCAGCAGCCCCACCCGGATGTCATCGTCGGTAGATAAAAATCTGAGCTCCGACGGGGGGCGGGGTCCGAGGGTCGCCAGCGTAATGTGCTGGGTCCTTGCCCAGTCGCCCCAAGGAGATATCGGGGATATTGGATGGGGTCCTCCACATGTTGTCGCTTGAGCACTCCATGTAGGGATTGGAGTTCAGTGATGCTAACACTCCTCATGCAATCCTGCCGCCGGAGTCTTCGTCATACCAGGGGGAGTGCAAGAAGGGATGCCAGGCTTTCGTTGCGCTTGTTCATCGAATAATGTGAATCCTGATTGGCCTTTGGCAGTACAGTGAGGCTCAATCGTATTGGGCCACTGGAAAAACGCTGAGTACTAGTCGTAGAATTACAATATGTAAATGTGGGTGAACACTTACTCGGAACATCACAGACTTCTGCATTTATTGAATCCGCTGCCCCTTCCCCATGGAGATGATCGTTCGTCCCCTCCAGCTGCTTGGCTGTGTCCCTAACCAATACTCTTATTTGAGGTTCAACTTCATGCATGTCTTCGGGGCGCTGGTTTGTTTCAATAATTTCATTCGGGCTTTGACAGGCATGAGGGAGCCTGCGAAACTGAGTACGGAGTCCATTTGGGTGGCAGTCAGAATTGTAGGGTTCCACTCAAGCACCATGATGTAGGCTTTGACTTCTTCGCGCCATCCCTTGAACGCAGCTGTAGGCTTGCGAGCATTCAAGAACCCACATGCGGGTTTAGGGTAGGATATCTCCGCATAGTGCCCCCTGATTCCAGCGGTGGTTACGTCGCAAATTTCTGACATGTGCGTATTATGTTGGATCCTCACCTCGAATCCTCCACGGCTGGCTCAAATGGTGGTCTTGCACCGAATGTTAACGAACGACTATTAAAGTTACAAAGTCAGATCATATCTGGACGTTCTGGATTATGTGATCATGATAAAAACAGAGACGATTTCTTCCATGCTTGACGCCTCACCGGCAATAACAGCTGCACGAAGGTGGCTTTTTCGGCGTTTTGCACAGGTGGCGTCAACCCCCGGGGGCTGGATTGTTTGGCGTCTGAGAATAACAAAAACATTAATGTAATGCACTCTTAACTTGATGAAGAGATAGTCCTTACTTTGACCTTTGGCCCGAGGCATGCGTTTTTCTCAATGGAGCCATTGGCTATAAGGATGAGGGGAGAAGATGTGTGGAAGTGAAGGCTCGACGGATGGTGTAGAGGCGAAGGATGGGCCGCAGGTGGCCTTGTCATACTGGGCGTAGACGGCAACATGTCCGGCGCTGTGGGTGGGTCGGACTGTCCGCATTTCGCCAGGGGTTTGTGTGTGTGAGGTTTGTTCTGTAATAGCCCTATTGGGTACAATGTGTCGTCAATCGGCATGATCCCCCCACTGACGATCACACAAGGGCTTGAGCTGCGATAAAGGTCTTATGGTGAATAGCACAAGTCTTGCCGCACAAACGTTGACTGTTTACCGGGCTCAGAACATCACATTCTGCACGTATTTGTGGGCGGGAAAACGATATAGAAAGAACGAGACTAAATATCACTTTGACCTACACACACAATGATCAAACGAAAAAAGGAAAGGAAACAATCAATGAGCCTTTGAAATGCCAGCCCTGACAAGTAGTTCAAGGCTCGTCTAGGTAGACATCGCCGATGGTGGGGGCACCCTTGAATCCATCAGTTATCCTGTCAAGTTCTCCTTACCAGCACACATACGCACTGTCTTAGACTTAGGGTCCTCAGTGCGCTCAGTGTCGAAACATGCACGGCGTTTCCGGCTCGCCTCAGATCTCTGATACTCCTTGATAAGGTACTTGAAATGGCGTTTTTCGAGCCGATACTTCATGCGATAATCCTCATCGGACTATACGCCTGACATGGTGTCATCTTCGCCTTGAGGCGGGGGATGGAGGATGTATAAGGGTAGGGGTTGATTCTGCTTAGTCAACGATTTGGCAGGAAAGGGGATACGATTCGCCGGCCATTTAGTGTGTCCTACAGCCAGATGTAGCAATATTGTAAACAGGATCTCACTTCTATGCCTAGAGTCTGAGGTCACGAGGACGACTCGGATAAATATGGGGGATTTTCTTCATGTGCGTAGTCCGTATCACTACCCTCCCGATCAGCAAGTGTGTTTCTTCGAATAATTCTTGGGAATGCATCTGGCCTATGGGTTGGGCCCGATCATGAGCCCAGTTTAGGAGATTATTTTGATTGAGATAGTCGACCGTCGTGAGCGCCGGGTGTCTTGATACTCGGAACTCCGATCAGGGTAACAGTACACAATGGCATCCACCTGGTTGTCGAGCACGGGATTTGAAAGGAGGCAAGCTCTTACGGTTTCATCGCTGTCGATGAAGACATAATCCATGTTGTCCAACTCTGACATAAGAGCCAGACGTGACCTTCTACACCCTTCGCCTGTATCGCCATGTATGTAGCAGATTCAATTATTAGGTACGGATCTGTAAATCATAGATGACATTCAACGGATGTCATAGCAATCCAACACGGCAAACACGACCCTATTGATATGAGGGGGACACCAATGGAGTAAGTTATAGTTTGGGCAACATTTAGCTTATTCCTGGAATATTGGGATAGTGTTAGGCGCACAGACTGGCCGTAAGGATTTACAGGGGAAAGGTACCCTACGTTACCACGCACGAATTGTGAAGAAAAAAACAAACCCGCCGATCCAGCCCCGGTGTTGGGATGGTGGGTCATCACTGGCCGCCTGCGTAGTGGCGTCCCAACACCAAAGACCAATGTGAATGTAACACATCTTATACCACCATATACATCACGGCCATCAGTCCGACCAGATCCTGTTCGCAGGATACATGAGGGGAGACCTTCGGGAACCTTATGCAAGTGGAAGCAGGGGAATCGGACCAGGGCCCAGAAGGTTACAGAGACTTTAATACAAAGAGTAGAAAGAGTGGGTCGAAGATAACTGGGTGTTTGCAGGAAGGTTAGTCCTGTCGTACCTACAAAGACAAGTAGAGTATGAAGGTGGTAACTATGCCCAATAAGTGGATTGGGTGGATCCACAAAGGACAAGTTGGTAAAAGATAGAGTCAGAGGGAAACAGCCCATAGGTACAATCCCGAGGACAAGTCGTAAAATGACGGAAGACCAGAATACAACAGCAAGCTGCATGGCGAATTCTCGACGGAACCAACCAAAGAAGATTGGCCATCTTCTGTCCAGCGAGTTAGACAACCCTCGGTGGGCACAAGGGCAAGATAATTCGTAACAATTGTTGTCAACGGATAAGCGGATGAGCTGACACAAGACGTGGTCTCCACACCATCAGTGTTAGGTGGTAGCTTCGGTGTGAGGTATTCCGACAGCTAGGACCTGAATCGCTTTATATCGGAGAACTTGCTAAGACGACGCGAGTAATGTAGGTTAGATATAATAGTATACTACGGGATAGATAGTCGAAGCATTGGTAACGATATGCGAAAAACTTATTATATTGATAAGATCTCTTCTCCGTGCTTGTTGTGTCTAATTGCAGCGAAGATGCTTCGATATTTGTCTTCCGCATCTGAGCAATTGTGGTATACATGCTAACTCTATACTAACTAAGTATCTTGCTCACAATTCTGTGAACTACACCTGAGTGCGAACACTTGTTGACCCTGAAAACTCTCCTCCACACCTTTTGCTCCCATGGCCAACTTATCGGTCTGCCCTTCTGTTATTCCTGATCGTGTGGAGACCACGTCTGGTGTCAGCTCATGCGTTTATCGGTTGACAACAATGGTTACGAATTATCTTGCCCTTGTACTCACCGAGGGTAGTCTAACTCGCTGGACAAAAGATGGCCAATCTTCTTTGGTTGGTTCCGTCAAGCATTTGGCATGCAACTGCATGGTGTATTCTGGTCTCCCGGCATTATAGGACTTGTCCTCAGGATCGTACCAATAGGCCTTTTCCCTCAGACTGCATCTTTTACCAAGCTGTCCTTTGTGGATGCACCCGATCCACTTACTGGGCATAGTTACCACCTTCATAATCTACACGTCTTGGTAGGTACGAGGGGACTAACCTTCGTTCAAGACGACCCGTTACCACCAACCCCGTGTGTCTTCCGACCCTCTGACTTTGAGTGTGTGTAACCTCATGCGCCGTCCTCCGATCCACTTGCCCCCACCTGCATCAGCTGCCCGAAGGTCTCCCCTCATATACCCTACGAACAGGATCCCGTCGCACAGATGGCCGTGGCGTATATGGTATTATAAGCTGTGTTCCATTGATTGTGTTGTTTGGTGTTGGGACGCAACTACACAGGCGGCCTGTGATGACGCACCTTCACAACGCCGGCGCTGGAGAGGGGTGTTATCTTTTTCCGTTGAAGTTCGTGCCTGTCAAGATTGGGTAACCTTGCCCATAAATCCTCAAGGGAAGTCCGTGCCTCTAACATGAGCTCCCCTCTTCGACGTGTTCGTCCCGAATACTCTTTATCTATTGTATAATCTATCTTCCCTTTGCGAGCTCCTCATAGTATGGGTAAAAACCAACGGCGTTTACTTGCCGACTGATGAACAACCTTTCTTATATTACTCAACCCCTCTCGTTCCCACCTCCTCCGGGCTTTTTCTGTGAAACCTTTCCACCTCTTCCTGCGTGTTCTTCATAGCTTCGGTTGTCTCCCAAGTATTTTCAACCTCGGCACAGCCTTTCCACTTCACAAAATACCGAAGCCCTTTCATCTGTTTATTCCTTCCGTGCACCTTTCGCATATAAGAAATAATCTCGCTTTTTACGAATCTTTCTACCTTCCGCTCTAGGTCTCCCTCGATGACTTCGGGATCTCGTAGTAGTTGTTCACGATTTTGTCACAAATCGTGACTAAGCAAGGCAGATTTCACATGACTCATATTTATGAGTCATAAGGTATGTTGGATTTCACACTATGACGTTACTTGACTCATAGTTCTCACATGACTATGCACTTGCGAGTCATTGTTATGTATGATTGGTTGATGATTTCATGACGCACGATTGTGACGTCATATGATGTAATGACTTTTGCACATGACTCACATTATGAGTCATGAGTTTCGCGCGTGTGACTCGTTTGAGCACATGACTGGGTTTATGAGTTTTGATTGGTTAACGGAATGTTGGGTGATGACTCGTATGAGTCATTGATGGATTTCGCGCTATGACTCACTATGAGTCATAGAGGTTTATGTAGCGCGAGGTGATGAGTCACCAAGGTTAGGGTTGTGAGAAGATGCCTATATAAGGCACTTGGTTCCGACCAAGAGATAGGACACGAACCATTGCAACAACACCTCCAGCGATTGAAATCTCAACACCACGAGAAATCATCGTCACTTTCCCCCACCCACCTCTCTTCCCCCACGATGGCTTCTGCCTAGGGGTTGACGTTAAGCCATC
>Ga0307517_10007862_pt1 | contig 15438 bp, 11 predicted proteins | sample 23_EM_MG_FD_194515 | JGI IMG/M metagenome (GOLD analysis project Ga0307517, IMG submission 194515) | Populus trichocarpa ectomycorrhiza microbial communities from riparian zone in the Pacific Northwest, United States - 23_EM | ecosystem: Host-associated > Plants > Roots > Unclassified | place...
CCCGGATTCGACCCCACGGCCGCGGTCGACACCTTCACCACCGACAACGCGGACACGGGATTCGTCGAGACCGAGCGGTACTGAACGTCGGCAGCCCGCGCGGGAGCCCGGAGTCACTCCTGAGACCTGAACCGCCCGGCTCTGCACGGTAGCGATCAACTGAAAGCCGCACTGCCCCGACGCCGTGAGCCGCACAGTCGGCGTCATCTGACCTGCAGGCCCCGGAGGCGTCCAGCCACCGACGAGGCTGACGTGATCGGCTCCGATATCCCCTGTGGGCTGGAGCGTGATTGTCACGGGAGCGGCAACTCTGGAACGGGGTGAGAAGCAAGCTGTCCATTGGCAGGGGGTGTTGACTGCCGGGATCGGAGGGCGGAAGAACCCAGGGAGGGGGAGGGCTCATGCACGTCTCGTCCTTGGACGAACTGGTGGACTTTCTCTACGCGCGCCTGGACGAGGACGCGCACGATGCCCATCTGTTCCACGAGCTGCCCTGCCCGCGCTCCGTCGCGCCCGACCCGTCAGCGGGATGCGCCCGCCCGTGCCCCGCGTTGCTGCTCGCCGCCGTCTGCGTCAACGCAGGCATCCTGCGCCGGTACGAACAGCGGCTCGAACACGAGCGCCGGTGCGGCCCTGTCTGGCCGTTGGAGTCGAGCCTTGTCTTCGCGGGTCTCAAGGCCATGGCCCTGCCCTACGAACTCCATTCGGCATGGCGGGACGCGTGGTCCCCCTAGCCAGTCCTGAAGCGGGGGACGGAAATCGACCTTGTGCTCTGAGCTTGGGCGAAGCGGTGGCACCTCCAGGGCGTCCACGAGCCGGGAGAGCATGGCCTGGATCAGGATGGGCCACGCTCTGCTGTCTGGAAGGGGCCGGTCCTGAATACCTCGCTTGCGGAGGTGTTGTCCGCCGCCCTGCTGGTGCTCGCTTGCGCGGTCCTACGCCCCCGAGGCTGGCCAGAGGTGGCGGTGCCGGCCGCGGCTTTGATGATCGCTGTTGAAGCCGTGTCCCTTCGACGCTTCGAAGATCAGCCGGTGGCTGTTCATCTATGCTGGCACCGTCCCGATGTCGGAGCAAACCCCCCGATCAGGTCGAGCCCGTACACCACTTCCCTGGACGCAACCGCGGAGCTGGGGGAATGGACGAAGGACGCTGCTGAGGAGTTCGGGCAGGCGGTTGCGCTTCCCCGGCCGGGCGAGCCCTTCGAGCCTGCGGGAACCCTTCCCACTGATGCCTGGTGGCGAGGCGTGTCCGCGCCCATTGCGCACCCGTGGCGCCGCCCCAAGGGGCCGCTTGCCGTTCCGGAGGCGTCGGGTGATTTCGATCTTGCCGGTGAGCGGTGACGTCGGCAGTGGACGATTTCGCTTGGCTTGTGCGGATGCTGGGTGACATACGGTGCAAGGATCGGGAGGGCGTGATGAGGGTTATCGACGGGCCGCCTCGTATGGGGCATCCGGCGATGGCGCCGCAATTCAGGCCCTTGCCCACGTCGAGAGGGTTCTCGCATGTTGTGGTGCGGACTCGAATCGTCGGCCCGGATGTTGAGTTGATGTCCGCTGGTCTTCCCATCCCCGGTCCCGGAGCAAGCTCCAAGGGGGGCCGCAGTAAAGGATCCGTGCGCAGACTCTTGAGGGTTGCCCCCGAGTTGGGCTGCCGAAAGGCGACCGGATGGCAGAACCCGGCGTACAGCCCGGCTCGTCTGTCGGCGGGGCTCTGACCTGGACTTATGGTCCGGTCGGGGCCCTTCGTCCTGTCTGGGGTCTTCCCGCTTCTACCTGCGATTTCCCGGGAGTTCCCGTGGAAGTGTGCACGCGTTGTGCACCGGATCCGGGTGCCAGGCGGTGGGTCCGATGAGCGATGCCACCGAGCCCCGGGAGAGGGCTGCCGGGAGGCGGGGCTTCGATCCGGACGTGTGGATCCGGCCTCTGTGCGCTCTCGTGGTCGCTGGGGTCGCCGCCTATGCGTCATACGTTCACCAGCGGGAGTTCGCGTTGCAGGGTGGGGCGGACACGGTCAGTGCCTCGTTGTGGCCGCTGTCCGTGGACGGCCTTTTGCTTTTGGCCACGGTCGGCTTGCTGAAGCCTTTTGGGGCTCACACTCGCCGGGCCCGAGGCGCGGCGCGGTCGGCGTTCCTTCTGGGTATCGCGGTCTCCCTGGTGGCGAATGTTGCGGCAGCCCCGGCTTTGGAGTGGAAGCCGGTGTTGGTTGCTGGGTGGCCTCCGGCGGCGCCGCTGTTGTCAGTGGAGCTTCTGGTGCGCCGCCCGGATGGCATGCAGGGGGAGCGGGGAGGGCGAAGGGGGCAGGCGAAGAGCGAGCGGCTGCACGATGACGACGACCCATTGCTGGTACGGGCTCGGCTGCTTGATGCCCGGCACCGGGAGCTTCACCAGCGCCCCGCGTCGGCCGAAACTCTGCGGAAGGAGGTGCGGATCGGAGCCGGGCGATCGAGGCAGCTGGCGGCTCTCGCGCGAGGTAGCCGCAGCTACGGGACGGTCACCGAGACACCCGGGCCTGATCGGACAAAGGGAACTCACCAGTAGGTCCTTGGTCGATCCTGGCCCGCGGGGATCTCAGGCGGGCGGCGAGGCCCTCCGCGACCGCTTCTGGCTCATCCTGCGCATCGTCTCCCGGCCCAAAGACACAAAGGCTTTGTCGTCCTGCCCGTCACCTTGACTACCCGGCGGCCGACCCGCAAGAGTCCGCCCACGAGTCGGTCGATGCGGAAGACGCCAGCCGCCGGAGTCCTGACAGCCGGGTCAGCCGGCTGTCTAGGAGAAGTCGCGGAAAACTCGCTCCGAGTCCTCGTGGGCGCTCGACAAGAACTCCTCGAAGTCCATGTTGGCGAGTTCAAGGTTGACATGGATCGAGTGGACACCGCTCGGCACCGTACGGAATTCACGTCCGATCTCGACCACGGCTTCGTAATCCTCGTCGTCGTCAAAGTCCTCCCGGGTCATGGTGGTGACCGCGAGCAGGGCGTGGTGGGCGGTACGCATCGTCGTGCTGTCGGCGACGAACACCACACTGAGCTGGTCCCACAGTTCCGCGTGAGCCGATATCGCCGCCAGGATCGCGTCTGTGTCCGCGCCGTCCAACTCCGGTGCGTCGACCACGTCATAGGACTCCCCAGGGTCGTCGTCGCGGGAAGACCTCTCCAGCTCCGCCGTCATCTCCCGCCACGCAGCCTCGTCCGTAAAGTCGGTCCTGATGATCACGGCTGAGAAATCGTCGCGCTCTGACAGTCCGGACAGCGCCACCATCGTCACTCCTCCAAGAATTCTGTACTTCTGATCCGGGCCAGAAGATAGCGAACGGCACTGACATCGCCTCCGGCAGACACAATCGTCCGGGGGGCCGGAAAGCTGTGAGGGAAGATGACACAGCGACGCATGATGCCGCCGAGTGTAAGTACCCCGTCTTCCCGCATCCGCCCCGGTCGGCGAGAACTGCCTTGATGGGCACAAACGGCAGATCTGAAGGGCAAAAACCATCACTGCCTGTTCGACCGACTCGGCGAGCGCACACCACTCCGTGCTGTCCGAGACCACGGCCCCGCACAGGTCAGACAGTTCGGGCCTGCCTCGTCCTCGCCACCGTTGGCCGGCCGGCCGGCTGTCCGTCCGGTGCCCCTTCCGTATGTCGCTCCAGGCTGGAGGGTGGTGCACAAGGCCGGGCTCGCGCGGGGCCGGGCCTGGGAGCGGGGCTGTCTGGTCATGTCGTGAGGGCGAGGTTGTGCAGGTGGGTGACGGTTTGGACGGTGTGGTGGAGGCCGTCGCTGAGTTGTCGGCGGTCGGGGAGGATCTTGTAGTTTTTCAGGCGGCCGATGACATGTTCCACGCGGGCGCGGGTGGGGCCTGGTGGTGGGCGGCGTTGTGGTCCTTCTCGCCGGGGAGCAGAGCCGGCCCGGGGCGTTTTCGGTGCGGTACCGCCATGCCGTAGTTGAGGTGCAAGGGCGGCCGGCCAAGCGCGGTCCGGAGTTCCGCTTCGCCAGCCGGAGACGTGGCCCGAACCGGAGATCACCACTCGTACGGCGACGGCGAACTACGGCAAGGTCGTCGCACAGGCGTGGGACCGGGGGCACCCGAGGCTGACCCGTCGGGTCGCCTGGCTGGACCATGAAAGGCCAACTCCCCCTGATCGGAGGTACGTTGATCGGGCTGGCGGTCGAGCATCCGTTGGAGGACCGGGCGGCGCCCGCGGTGCGGTGGTCCTCGAAGACCGGTGCCGCCGACGCGGACGCGGATGTCGACCGGGCCCGGCATGCGTTTCTCCGCCGGTTCGACCTGGAACACACCTCTCGGCTGTTCAAGCAGATCTTGGGACGGACCCGCCCCAGGCTGCGGGAACCCGAGGCGGCCGACCGGTGGACCTGGTCGGTCATCGCCGCACACTCCGGTTCGGGCTGGGACAACCCGGCCGCACCGCACCGACTCACACCCGCCCGGTCCGGCGGACGGTTCGGAACCTTCGCCGACACATGCCCGAACAGGCACCCGGCAGCCCGTTGCAACAGGGGCAGAACCGTCCGACGCGAGGAGACAGCCATCGCCCTGTGTCGGTTGAAAGGGTGGAGAATAATCGAACGGGCAAAAACGAGTCCCCAACGGGCACCATCCCGCGAGCTGGCTGGGAACGGTACGCGGGAGCCCCGCAGACTGGCCGCGAAGACAGCAATGTCTGCCCCCTGTTGCACGCCCAAGCGGAGACTCTGTTGAGTGACGAAGCACCCCTCGAACTCGCCATGTACAGGACGAGCGCCCCACCCTGTATCCCGCGCTCAGCCGGTGGCGGCAGTTCCCACATCATCGTTGACCACCTGAACAGCACGACCCTCCGCGCGGACACGCACACCGGGCCGTTCGGTATTCACGTCGCCGAGAGCGCCATGGCCGAGGCCCCGACGACGATCGTGAACCAGTACGCGAAGACCACGCCCTCGCCGCCAAGGACCGGGCCCACGGTCAGCAATCCGAGACGCTCACCGCGATGCCGTCCGTAAGCAGTACCGGCACCTCGTTCCCGGGCAAGAGGACGAGCGTCTCTGCCGACCCGATCCAGACGCAGGCCAAGGCCTTCGCCGACGGTTCGGACGGTGATCCGGACATCAACGAGATCCAGGCCGAAGTCCTTCGCGGCATCGCCAACTCGCCAGCGCTGCTTGGCGAGTTCATCGTCCGCCTCCACAATGCCGGGCAGGTCTGTGCCAGTACGGTCTTCGCCTCCGATTTCCCCGGCAGGGACATCACCGTGCTCGGGTGGACCAACACCGGCACGGCTTAGCACGACGAGCCGGTCCCGGACCGCACAGTCGGCGGCTGCGCAACCCGGCGGACATTCGCGGTCACCGCCCTGACAGGGCAACGCACACAGCGGCGCCGAAAAGGGGCTTTCCCTTTGCGCTGCCCACGTACATCGGAGAAAAGAACAGTGTTCAGCAAGATATCCGCCGTCCTGAGCAGAACCATCGAGTTCCTGATCATCGTCCTGGGCGTCGACATCATCATCGCCGAGCACCATGTCCTGACGCGTATCGGGATCTGGGATGCGCTCGCGGTTGTCTACCTGCTCATTCGAGTGTCCCGCTTCCGCCGCAGCAAGAAGGCCGGCGGCGAGGAGAGCGGCGACTGGCTCAAGGGCATGCTGAGCCCCCGCATCGGCACGGCGTTCACACTGCTCACCAGCGTCATCGGCATCACCTCGGGCGTTGAGATCGTCCTCAACAAGGGCAACGCCGACGCCGGCCTCGACGCCAACCTCGTCGGCGTGCCGGCCGTACTGCTCGCCTGGGCCATCCTTCACTTCGGCTACGCCGAGCGTTATGCCCAGGCGTACTACGCGGCGCTGCCCGACACGGAGATCCTCGTCTTCCCGAATGCCGTGCGCCCGAACTTCGTGGACTTCGCCTACTTCTCCTTCACGATGGGCACGACCTTTGCCGTCTCGGACGTCGAATCACAGAACTCCTCGATCCGGGCCAGGATTCTGTCGCACGGAATTCTGTCGTTCATCTACAACACCGCGACCCTCGGCATCGCAGTCGGCGTCATGACCGGCTGACGGCGGATCAACGACCCAAGATCATCAGACTTGCCATTGCCATTGCCCTGCCGGGCACCGTATGCGGCGCTCCTGGTCGGCGAGACCGGAGTAGAGGACCTCTGAGGTGACCTGGGCCGACAGGCCGGTCCGTCGACCCTGACCGCGTGGAAGCCGCGGCTTTGGCCTGCGCTGTGCGGCCCTCGGAGTACCTCATCCATCCGGCGAGCCCTGTCCCCCCCTCCTGAACCAACCATGAAGAGAGGCCACCCCTATGTCCTTCCATTTCAAGCCTGTGCACGTCCCGCCGGACGGAGGCATATCGGTCTTCCTGGTCGGGGACACCTACACCGTGCTGCTCAACGCGGCTGAGACGGGCGGGAATCTCTCCATGGTCGAGGCCATCGTCCCGGCCAAGGCGGGTCCTCCGATGCACACGCACCATCAGGAAGCCGAGTCCTTCATCGTCATGGACGGCGAGCTGGTGATCACCGCCGAGAACGAGGAGTACGAGGTTTCCGCCGGCGGTGTGGTGTACGTACCCAAGGGGACGTCGCACAAGTTCCGGAACCGGAGCGACACCAAGCCCGCCAAGATGATCCTGCTGTTCACCCCCGGCGGCATGGACGGCATGTTCACGGACATCGGCACGCCTGGGGTGCGCGGTCAGCTGGCCCCGCCGCTCAACGACGCGGATATCGCCGCGATGGGGGCCGCCGGCAGCAAGTACCACTACACCTTCGACTAGTAGGGTCCGGGACTGGTGCGGTGGCTTCCGTTCCGTTTCCCGTCCCCGCCGTTTCACGTGGCAGACGAGGTCCGGAAGCGTCCTGGGGCGTCACACGCAAGGAGAACGATGGCGGATTCCGGTGCGGGCGTTGCCACGCTGATACAGCGACTGGCAGCGGGCGTAGACGCCGAACGTCTGCGACGGGACGTTGAGACTCTCGCCTCGGCACCGCGCAGCAGTCTGCGCGCGCCGAAGGCCATGCGGCGGGCCCAGGAGTATGTGGTGGGCGAGTTGCGGCGCGCCGGATGGGAGGTCGACACCTTGCCGTTCGACGTGCGGTGGCAAGTCGGTTCCACCGACCGGCACGGAAGCCGGGCGCTGCCGCTGAAGCTGCGGTTGCATCGGCGGCTGCGAGGTACCAACATCGTCGCCGGTCTTCCCGGTGCCGGGGCGTCCGACCGCCCGACCGTGGTGGTCGGTGCCCATCTCGACACCGTCGACGGCAGTCCGGGCGCCGACGACAACGCGTCCGGGGTCGCCGTGGTGCTGGAGACGGCACGGTTGTTGGGGCGGCTGCCCGACCCGCCGGCGGTCACCCTGGCGTTGTTCGACATGGAGGAACTGGGCCTGATCGGCTCCAGGGTCGCGGCTCGGGAACTGAGCCGCACCCGTCGGGTCGCGGGCATGATCTGCCTGGAGTCGGTGGGCGTCTTCTCCGACCGGCCCGGCAGCCAGCAGCTCCCGCCCGGCTTCGCCACCGTGTTCCGCGACGCGACCAACACCGTCCGCAGCGCGGAATACCGGGGCGACTTCACTCTCGTGGTGCACCGCCGTTCCTCGGCCTCGGCGGCCGGGTTGTGGCAGCGCGCCGCCGCGCAGGCGTCACCCGCTCTGGCCAGTATCACGCTGCGTGATCCGCGCCCGGACGGCCCCCTGGGCATGCTCATCGGCGTGGCGGTGCCTCCGGCCAACCACTTGGGGCGCAGCGACCACGCCTCGTTCTGGAACCAGCGGATACCCGCGCTGATGCTCACGAGTACCGCGAACTTTCGCAACCCGCACTACCACCGGTCCACCGACACCCCCGAAACGCTGGACTACCAACGGCTGGCCGCGGTCACTCTGGCGACGGCGGCCACCGCTGTGCAGTGGCCCACCAGGTGAGCGCGGCCCCGTCCGATGTTCGAGGCCGAGCAGGAGTTCGCCGACTAAGGGGCGGCGATGACGAAGCTCAGCGTGGCGCCGGTGATCACCCCGTCGACCTGCCCTGAAGCCGGCACGTCGGAACGGCAGTTGAACAGCGCCACACCAACCCACTTCCGGTTCAAAGGGCCATGGGGACCGGAACGAACCAACCGTGCCCCCCAGCCATGACTGGTGTCGCCCAACGGGCGGCCCCGCAGTTACGTGATGTGACGGCGGCGCCATGCCGTCGCCTTGTAGACCTTGTAGAGGAGACTGATGTGACCAGCGTACGAACGTCGGCGGAGGCTCAGGGCTATGAGCGCATGATGGGCATGGTCACGGGCTTCTGGGTCACCCAGACCGTCCGGGCCGCCGCGCTGTACAACCTCGCGGACCACCTCGCGGCCGGAACCGACACCGCCGAAGCGATCGCCGAGGCGGAGTCCACCGACTCGGACGCGACCCGCCGCCTGCTGCGCACCTGCGCGTCCCTGGGCCTGATGACCTCCGACGATGGGCATCACTTCACCGGCACCTCCCTGCTGAGCACACTGCGGCAGGACGACCCCCACTCGCTACGGCACTTCGCCATCTCCCAGTCCGCACCGGGCCATTGGCTGCCGTGGGGCATGTTTCCCGAGGCCGTCCGGACGGGCCGGCACCAGGTCACCGCAGCTCACGGCGAAGCGACCATCTTCGACTACTTCGCCAAGCACCTTGACGAGGCGTCCTCGTTCACCGAGTCCATGAGCAACCTGTCACGTGCCGCCGCCCTCGACATCGCCGCCGTGCTGGACACCAAGGGCGTCACCCTCGCCCTGGACATCGGCGGAGCGGGCGGCGATGTCATCCGGGCGATGATGCGGGCCAACCCCGAACTCGACGGCGGGGTGTTCGACCTGCCCCACATCGTCCCCGCCGCGGCCGAAGCCACCAAGGCCGACGGACTCGACGGGCGTTTCACCACCATCGGCGGGGACTTCTTCGACTCGGTTCCACCGGCGGACCTCTACGTCCTCAAGTACATCCTGCACGACTGGGACGACGCCAACTGCGTCCGCATCCTCGACAATTGCCGGGCGCAACTGGCGGAGGGCGGCCGCATCGCCGTCGTCGAACATCTCGTCGGCGAGCCCGGCGAACCCGGACTCGCCCCTCTGATGGATATGAACATGCTCGGCATGACAGGCGGCAGGGAACGCCAACTCGCCGAATTCGACGCCCTGTTCACCGCGTCCGGCCTGCGCCGCGTCGACGTGACTCCCGCCGGAGCGTTCGCCGTCATCGAGGCACAACCCACCACCTGATCCCACGTGCCGTGACACCCATCAGATGTTGCCGGACACGCTGTATGGGTACGGCGGTGTCACTGTCACCAGAGACGTGCGCGAGAGAAAACACCCCTGGGTCCTACGGCCGCAGGGGTGTTGGGGGTGGATTCGCGGGTCGGTCGTCGGCATATGAGGTCGACTGTCGCGATGTCGGTCCTGGCTTCGGAGATCGCGGTTCTTGTTCCCGGAGCTGCCCCGCCGACGACTCCTACGCAGCCTGTTCGCCCCTCACTCACTGTCCGCCCGCACGCCGGCAGCGACACCATCTCTTTCCACGTCACCCTGCCGGAGCACCAGCACGGCGCCCCACTGCTGAACACCACGCCGGGACCCGGACCATGCTCATGAGCGACGACCGCTCCCGTTCACACGCGTCGCATCCGCCATGTCCGGGATCCGGCCGGCCTCGGTCCGTTGCGTCTTCCTCTCGCGGGGTGCCCTCCGTCTCGTCCCGGCCGAGCTTCGAGCCACCGAATTCCTGCAGCAGCCGTCACCGAACCACCCGCACTCTCGATCACCGAAACGGTGGTCGGCTGGGCGACAGCCGACCGTCTGCGGACGGAACTGGTCGCGGAGGCTCTCAGCTCCGCCTGCCGCCCGCCTGTTCGTCTTCGCTACGAGCTTGATGAACAGGTGCTATCGGCGATATTCGACTGGCGGACCTGGCGCAGCGCGGCCGGCAGCGTATGGAGCGACGTATTTGCGGGCCCGGCCGCGGATCTCACCCCTTGGGTCATGATGCGGGCGGTCATGACGTGGGCGACACATCACCCCGGATCCTCTCGACGACTTGTGCGCAGCGATCTGCTCGTCGGGAAGTAACGCACTTTAAAGTGCCTTCTTACGAATCGATTGCAACTCGCCTAGCGTTTGCAGTGCTGGAGCAATTCGAATATCTAGGGGACGAACGAGAATTATGCGCGCAGTAGTTGTGCGGAAGGCCGGTGGGCCGGAGGCCGTCGAGGTCCTGGAGGTTCCTCTCCCGGAACCGGGCCCCTTCGAGATCCGCGTCAAGGTCGCGGCCGCCGCGCTGAATCCCGCCGACGCCGCCGTATGGTCCGGGCGCTTCGCGCCGCGGGAAGAGGTCGAATACACGGGTCTCGGTCTAGAGGCCGCAGGTACGGTCGACGCGGTCGGCCCGGGTGTCCTCCTCAAGGTAGGAACGCCGGTCATCGTGTTCGACGCCCCCGTGCTGCGCCCGACGAAGGCCCAGGCCGAGTACCTGGTGACCGACCTCAACTCCATCGCCCCCGCCCCCGAGGGGATGGACCTGACGCTCGCGGCGACGATCCCCCTCAACGCGATGACCGCCTCGATGGCCCTGGACCACCTCCCGCTCCGCCCTCGCGACACCTTGCTCATCACGGGCGCCGCCGGTGCCGTGGGCGGCTACGCCGTCGAGTTGGCACGGACCCGGGGCGTCCGGATCGTCGCCCAAGGGCGGCCCGAGGACGAGGAGTTCCTCCGCGACCGCGGTGCCACCTGGTTCGTGTCGCGCGACGAGGAACTGAGCGACGCGGTACGCCGGTTCGTGCCGGAAGGCGTGGACGGCGCCCTCGACGCGGCGGCCCTGGGCGCACCCGCGCCGGCGGCCGTCCGCGACGGCGGCGTCTTCGTGAGCGTGCGGGTCGACGTGCTGCCGACGCCGGAGCGGGGCGTGGTCGTACGCAACACCACCGCCGGCCCCGAGCCCACCCGTCTCGCCTACCTCTCCGCCCTCGCCGAGGTCGGCGTCCTGACGCCCCGCGTGGCGCAGACCTACCCCCTGTCCCAGGCACCCGATGCCCACGCCCAGCTCACCCGGGGCGGCCGGCGCGGCCGGATCGTACTGGTCCCCTGAATACCGAATCCAGACACGGCACCAGAGTGAAACGACATCGTCGACGTGGAGGCTCCCCACCGGCTGGTCCGGGAAAGGCGGATCGCTCGACATGATGCTCGGCAGGTTCTCGTTCGTGTTTCCCCCCAGCCCGACGGCGCCACCGAATTCATCGCCATGCTCGACCAACTCACGCCGGAATACGCCCGATACGGTGCTGCCCTGTAAGCACATGTGCAGAGTTTGTCCGAATGACGACGACGATGGGTGCGGGTCGTCTCCCGTGCAGGCGGGCGGCGTGACGTTGTCAACGACAGCGCATGGCCCATACCCATGAGCCATGCCGTTTTGCAACGTTAGGGAAACAGCCGTCATGTCATTCACCGAAACTTCTCTCCTCGAACGTGACCTGTCGGGAAAGACTGCAATGGTGACAACACCGGCGGCGGCATAGTCAGCATCTCATCGGGACTCGGCCGGCAGGGCGTTTCCGGCGTCAGCGTCTACAGCGCCGTGAAGGCTGGGCTGGAGGCTGGTACCCGGTCACTGGCGACCGAGTGGGGCGCCTCGGCAGGGCGATTCAACGTGGTGAGTCCGGGAGAGCCCCGCACCCGCCTCGGTTCATGGATCTCTTCGAATGAACCGGATCGGCGAACCGGAGGAGGTCGCGGCCGCCGTCCTGTTCCTCGGCTCTCCGCAGAGCGTCTGCGTCACCGCTCAGCAACCCGCTCTCCCAGGGGACCCACACCATCGAGGTGGGGGGCGTTGTCCAGCGCTGTCACGTCCACGGGACGGGACCGCTGTGCGTCGCACGCTCCGCCGTCCTTGGCGTCATCGAGGCGCTCAAGCGGCTCGGTGGCCCAGTCCGCATGAAACGGGTGGTGTCAGTCTTCGTTGCCCGGGACGGTGCGGGTACGCGGGGGGCGGGTTCCGGGCGGTGCGTCCTTGCGGTGTTCGGCAAGGGCGGTCTCCGCGAGGTGGCGGGTGGCGATGTTGGCCAAGGTCTGTAGGGCCGCTTGCGCTTCCAGATGGTCGAGGCTGTCGGCAGCTCCCTCGACGACGAGGGGGCTGTCGCTCGTCAGTCGGGTCCAGCCGGTCTCGTCGCGTCCCACATGGAGCGTGACGGCCCTGCCCGTCGGCAGCGTGAGAGTGACGCTCGCTCCGTCGGCCACCGCGTGTCGGCCGGTGTGCAGGAGGTTTTTTCGGTCGCTGTCGGAGCGTGCCGTGAGTTCGGCCGGTCCGGCGAGGGCGGCCAGGGCCCGGCGGCTGTGGTGCGCGAGCTCCTCACCCTCGCGCGCCAGGCTGGGCAGCGTTTCTCGGGGTGTCCAGCCAGGCCCCTGGTCCGACGGTGGTTCCAGCACGTCGGCCACGGTCTCCAGGGCGCGCGTCGCGGCGAGGGTCGCGCGCACAAGCGGATCGTCGGGGTCATGGGTGAACGCGGGCAGGGCGACAGCGTCGGCGATCCTGGCGACGGTGCGCACCGAGTCACCTCGCAGGGGAACTCCGCGGCCCTTCTGCGGGCCTGAGATCACTTGCTCGCGGGAGCCGACGTCGATGGACCGGGCGGCTAGATCGGCGTAGACGGTGTCACGGCTCACCCGGGCGAGGCGAGCCAGCTCGGCAACGTTGCGGGTGCCGGTGCGCCAAGCGGCGGCCATGGCGTCGGCGCGGTCCTCGCTGAGCCGTTCCCGACGCTCGGCCCAGGCGATGAGCTCGGACAGGGCGGCGATGCGTACTGCTTCGTTCGGTTCGGTCATACCACCGATGCTATGTCGACTGACTCGACATGTCGAGTCAGTCGACATGATGCTTCGGATCACGTCCAAGGACGGGGCCGTACGGTCAGCGGTGCAGATACGGAGCGGGCGTGGTGCAGGAGTTCGGCGCTCGGCCGGCCGTGCACCGCCGTTTACGGCAGCAGCGGGACGCCGGGGCCTTCGCAACGGAAAGACCCCGCCCGCACTGCGACAGAGGCGGCTCGCTGACCCCCCGGTCGGGCGCCCGCGACGTCGTCGGGCCCCGGCCTCATGGGGCACGCGCCGCCCAGGGGCGGTGGCTGCTTGAGGAACCGTCGGTCGACATGGCGGCGCGTGTGTCGTCCCGGCGAACTCGGGCTGGAGAACTCAACGGTCCTCCGGCCCGAGGACTGCGGCGTCTCCAGCACGACAGCCGACGCGCGGGTCTGCCCGACGCCGCACTCGCGAACCGGCGAGAGCGACGTCACCTGCACGTACTCAGCGGACTCTCGTGGTGAAACAGCCAGGGCCGGCCCTACTCGGCGTCCGCGAGTCGGGCATCCTCGGCGGGCCAGGTGTCCAGGAGCTTCTGGGTCTGGTCGGCCTCGGTCGTGAAGTCATTGGCCAGGAAGACGCGGCGGGCCCGGTCGAGTGCCTCGCGGGCCTCGGTGGTGCGCCCCTGGTCGTGCAGAACCTCGGCGAGCGCGCTCAGCATTCCGCCTTGTCTCTGTGGGAAGTCGACGGCTACGTCGAGCTCGACGGCGGTTCGGTACGCGCTGATGGCCTCGTCCCACCGGCCGGCTCCGGCGTGCATCCGGGCGATCCAGCCCTGGGTGACGAAGCGCGTCCAATCGGCGATGTGGGCGGCCGGTGCCGTGGCCGGGTCGTCGAGCAGCGGGAAGATACGTTCGAGTGTGTGCATGCCGTCGTCGAAGTGCCCGAGAAGGGAATAGGCATGGGCCAGGGCGATGAGGGCCTGGGGGAGGCCTTCCTTGTCACCGCTGCCGGGGAAGAGCGCGATGGATTTCTGGAGGTGATCGAGCGATTCCTGCGACCGGTCAAGCACGGCGGCGGCGTAGCCGGCGTAGTTGTAGGCCCAGGCCTGTTGTCGCTGGTCGTCGCACTGACGGGCCAGCTCGGCGGCCCGGAGTGCGGTGGCGAGGGCCTCGGCGGGTTGGCCGAGGCACACGCTCTGGGCCCAGGACAGGTAGTTGAGATGAGTGGCCTCGGCCGCGGCGTCCCCCAGAGCGAGCGCGGCCTCGCAGGCGAGCGCGAAGACGGTGTGCCAGTGGCCCCAGTACGTCCAGCGGTCCGAGAACCAGTGCATCGAGTCGGCGGTGGCCAGCACCGACTCGTACGCGCCGTCGGCGACCGCCTGCCGCAGCGCGGCGAGCCAGTTGACGTTCTCGGTCCGGATCCACGCGTCGGCCGCGTCCTTGCTGCCCAGCCGGACCGCCGCGGCCGGATCGGCGGGCGCCGGGACGTGACTGGGCTCGAACCACTGCCCGGCCTCCCTGGCGGTGGCCAGCAGCCAGTCGTTCATCCGGGTCCGCGCCCGGCTGCGGCTGTCCGGAGTGTCTTCGTCGTGCAGACGCCTGTCGGCGAACAGGCGCAGCAGGTCGTGGAAGGACGCCCGGTCGGCGGTGGTGGGGACGAGCAGGCTCAGTTCGATGAGCTCGTCCATGGTCTGCTCGACCGCGGCCCAGGGCTGCTCGGTCAGTGCCGCCCCCAGGGCCGGGCCGAAGTCCGCACCGGGAACGAGGGCCAGCCGCCGGAACAGAAGCTTCGCGGGGTCGGTGAGCTGGTCGTAGGAGAGGGTGAACGCGGCCTGGATGTGCAGGTCGCCGGCGGTGAGCCGGTCCAGCCGCAGGTCCTCGAAGGCCAGCCGTTCGGCCAGGGCACGCGGACTCCAGGCGGGGCGGCTGAGCAGTCGGTTGCCGGCGATGCGCAGGGCGAGCGGGGAGTTGCCGCACAGGCCCGCGATGTCTGCCAGCGCGTCGACGCTGTTGTCGTCACCGCCGTCGCTGTTGCGGGTGGCGAGGATGTTGGAGAGCAGGGAGGTGGCGTCCGGTCCGGGCAGGGGGCGGAGGTTGAGCCGGTCGGCGTGCTCGATACCGCTCAGCATCCGGCGACTGGTGATCCACACGGCGCTGCTGCCGACCCCCGGCAGCAGCGGACGGACCTGCGCCTCGTAGGCCGCGTTGTCCAGCACGATCAGGGCCGCCCGGTCCTTGACCACTCGGCGGTACAGCGTCAAACGCTGCTGCGGATCGGTGGGAATGTCGCGCTCCCGCACGCTGAGTGCGTCGAGCAGCCGCAACAGGGCCTCGTCCGGGGCCAGCGGCACGGGGTCGAGGCCTCGCAGGTCCAGGAAGCAGACCCCGTCGGCGAAACGGTCGGCGACGGAGTGCGCGGTGTGGATGACAAGGGAGGTCTTGCCGAGTCCGGGTCCGCCCGAGACGATCGCCACCGGTGTCCGCTCGCCGGGCCCGGCGCAGCGGTCGCGGAGCCAGTCGGCCTCGGTGCCGCGGCCGACGAAGTCCGGTAGCACCGGAGGCAGGTCGCCCCAGCCGGACAGGACGGCAACCGGGCGGCGGGGGCCCC
>Ga0307517_10007863_pt1 | contig 15436 bp, 21 predicted proteins | sample 23_EM_MG_FD_194515 | JGI IMG/M metagenome (GOLD analysis project Ga0307517, IMG submission 194515) | Populus trichocarpa ectomycorrhiza microbial communities from riparian zone in the Pacific Northwest, United States - 23_EM | ecosystem: Host-associated > Plants > Roots > Unclassified | place...
CGATGGTCTTGGCGGTATGTCCATGTCCCCCTGCTCTTTCGACCAATTCGACTGAACATTTCACCCACAGAGTTACTCGCAGACTTGGACACCTTTGAATCGTCAGCGGTGCGTGGCAGCCTCGAAGAAGCCACTGGTTTCCACTGAAGTTCGCCCTAGGTCCGGTTACACCCCAGATCCGACGTATCTAAAGGAGAGGACTCAGAACTCGACTCTGAGTTCGGAGATGAACTTGATGCCAACGAATCGGATTCTCAAGTAGGGGAAGGGGACACAAGCGCGGAATCCGACAAAGAGGACTACGGCGAGTGGACAGGTTTCGGCCAGAGCTCGGAAACCGATGAAGACCTCGTTCGCCCACCTGAGGGACCGCAAGTAACCACTACAGCTATATCCCCCCCTCGACCTGGGTCTAAATACGTCCCCCCACACCTTCGCAAAGCGGCCACAGATGTTCAAAGCCAATCATCGGAGGGTCAGGTCAAGTTGACTAAACAATTGAATGGCCTCTTAAACCGGTGCGTTGCCTCTCTGGCGCCTTTCCCATTTGTACTGACAGAGCCTCCAGTCTGAGCGAGCAAAACATCTCATCAATTTTGGACGGCGTCGAAGAAGCATATCGTGATCATAGTCGAAATGGCACGCCTTCCCCCGTTCATCGGACGATACCCACTCTGACCTAGTTGAAGCACTCTAGATATAACCTCCACACTAAGTTCCCTGATCCTCGATGGAATATCATCACACACCACCCACCTTGAGTCCTACGTTGTGCTTTACGCAGCTTTCGTAGCTGGTCTATACCGTATGATTGGCATCGAGTTCGGTGAGTTTTCTCCTCCCCTCCCCAGCTACAGATCAGGTCGGGCTTACGTGCAACTGTTAGCGGCATACTTCGTTCAATCCACAGTTTCTGCGTACGAGAATCACATGAAGCCTACTCCCCAGGATCGGGATGAGCCGGGAAAGGAGGCCTCTAACCTCATCGTTCTGGTTTCTGAACTCTACAACTTCCAAGTAATCTCGTGCATCCTGATTTATGGCCTCGTCCGGGACTTGCTTAATCAACCCCAACTTTCCGAGTACAACGTCGAACTTCTCCTGAAGATAGTGAGGAGTAAGTATCTACACCCCCTTCCGCACAGCTTTGCTAAGCATTCAAAGGTTCTGGGCTGCAGCTCCGATTAGATGATCCCTCTGCGTTGAAGGACATCATCCAGTCAGTCCACAGCAAAGTACCCGAACGTTCTGCTGATACAAGGTAAACTGGAGTATTCCACATGCGTTTTGTCGCTCACCGGCGATGATCTCTCAGCTCCCGGACCAAGTTTATGATAGAAACCTTGTCGAACTTGAAAAACAACAAAGTGAAAAAGGCGATCGGCGGCGGCGCTAGCGGAACTGGTGCACAGGAGACAGTAGAAAGGCTGAAAAAGTTCTTGTCCGGGATGAACAAGAAACGACATGGTGAGCGGTCGTTTCATCTGATGTCTGAGCTAAAGAAACCTTACGGTTTCTGCGTAGTAAAACCCCACGAACCACTACGAGTGACCCTCGAGGACTTGCGTTCCGCAGAGAACAGGGGGAAGTGGTGGCTAGTTGGCGCCGCATGGAATGGAGACCCTCTTGCTGAGAATAAAGAGAATCCCGCACGAAGTGTGGCCATAGCCGACCAGGAGAACAAGCTCTTGAAGTTAGCTCGGAAACAGGGAATGAACACCGATATTCGCAGAAGCATCTTTGTGGTACTTATGAGCAGCGAGGTTAGTCGGGGATCGAGCACTACCTTTATGCTGTTTTGATTTTCCGACAGGACTATGTGGATGCTTGCGAAAGGCTTGGACAGTTAAACCTCACGGAAATTCAACAACGAGAAATTGTTCGGGTCCTCCTCCATTGTTGTGGTAACGTTCGTACTACCCTTTTTTCTCACTGTGGTCTCCCTACTCAAGCGACTTGCTTCATGCCACAGGAGAAGGCGTATAATCCATACTATACCCTCATCTGCCAAGAACTGTGTCGGTTTTCGCATTCCTACAAGATCACGTTACAGTTTTGCTTATGGGACTTCCTTCGCGAGCTGGGAGAAAGCAACGTGGGCGGTGTCGAACTACTGAAGCGTCAAGACGAGCTTAGATTCTCATCACAAGGGAAGTCCATCACCCGTTGTAAGTTGGAGAATACAGCCAGGGCGTATTCCTGGTGGGTTGCCAAGGATTGTTGTAGTTTGACTATATTCAAGGTTAGAACCCTCGCCATCCAACATTCCAGTCACCTACTGACGAGGTCGGTAGCCCGTCGACTTTTCGGCCCTCAAGGACCAGACCAAAAACTTCCTCAAGGCATTCCTATTGCAGCTCTTTGTTGACACGCAGATTTCAACGCCCTCCGTGACGGAGAGCGCACAATCCCTCGCTCAGGGGATCACCTCGCGGAACAGAGATTCTGTGGAGGATGTCTTTCGGAGAGCGAATGTCCACGAAGGGCTCAGGACCGGACTGCAATATTTCATCAACCGTACCTTCAAGAAGGATATAGAGGACGGTAACGAGGGGTTCGTGGCCTGGGTGGTTGAGATAGCTACGGAAGCACTGGGAGATAGTTTATGAGCCATTTTGTACACCATCACCATCTATCACGATTTTTCGAATGCCAGTGTTACGACGATGCTCCCACTCTTACCACCAAAGGTGAATGTAGGGTGCTGGACCCGTGAACTACGGCCACCGTTTGAAAGTTAATCCTCGGCACTGACCAGGTGGCATACGGGACACGCACTGGTATAGTAGCCCGTCCTCTGGTACCAAGAACACGGACTTCAATTCATCCTCTGTGAAGTTACAAGCTAAACCCATCAACCGTCTAAGCATGAAGTACGGACAGAAGCTTGTGCCTTACATGTGATCAGAAAATGACCGCCGGGCTTCATCAACGCCGATAGACGTAGAGGATACTGCCGGTGGGGTGCATGACCATCCTCATCCTTCTTCCCGAGGGAAATAGCGTCAAAGGTACCCTTATCTAAGATGAGATCTAAGCCGCTGGAAAATTTGTCGTCCTTGAGAAGATCCTCTGTCAAGAAATCGTGGACGGTGAACTGAATCGAGGCTGCGTCCTCTGATTCTTTTGTCGAGGCGATAGACTTGGCGAGCGAGATAGCGTTCTCGCTGTAGTCGATGCCGTGTATCTTCTTGGGGTTGTACCCGGCTTCATGGACCGCGAACAATAGCGTACCGTTACCGCACCCGATCTCAAGAATCGACGGAGACTCGGCCGGATTAGTTGAGGCAGGATAATGATCCACGATCCAATCGACCATTTCCCCGATTGATTCGGGTCCGAACCTATAAAAAACGCAAAGCCCATAGCAATCATCTGATGTCAGTGTACACTTGGTCGTGTCGCACAGGTGATGAAGGTTAAGGTCACCAGATTTCTCCTTCATCACCTATATCATGGAAGTTTTGGAGCTCCTCATGATACGTCTTATCCCAGCTGATGCCCTCGGTGATTTAAATGGTGTCACTGGAATGGACACTGCCGTGTGGTTACTTACTACGCTTTGGTCCCGAGTTTGGACGAAACGAAATCTTCATCCATATTTGGGTGGCGGTGTGATCGGGAAGAACGGGAGAGAGATGATCGCGGGTTCAGAGCCACGAGGGTCACGGACGCTTCTCTCTTCTAACCCACTCCCGGCAATGACAACGTGCCATAAATTCTCTTTGCTCTGGTCCATATCCGGCGCGGTTATCTGTTGCGTCACTAGGTCTCACTTTGGTGCCTGAAGAACCCTCGCACTTAGCAATGGCGCCGCAGTAGAGGTCCAAATGAGAAGCGCACTCGGCACTTACTAGTAGCGCCTGCGTTCACTTTGGGCTCTATCCTCGCCGTTCTTGATCATCAGTGCGGAAACAATCTACACCGTACCTACACCTTGAGGGTTTATCAAATCCCACTGCAGATGACTCTCTGGGATACCACACAACTCTACTTCGCGAACCCCCTCCTTCCCCTTTTGACAATACCGATGAGAGAATCGCCCAGGGTTGTATCTCAGCTGTCCGTGACGCATACAGTCACCATATGGAACGGGAGTGCTGGGCCGTGCAGTGCTCGGGTTACCCCATTCAGCGCTCTGGAGGCCTCTTAGTAGACTCTCGTGATTCAGTGAAGGTAGGTTCTGAGTACTGACAAGGGTTTCGCGTTGTTGTATAAAAGGAGAGTGGATTTGGGGGTAGTGAAACTCAGTCAACAGTCTCTAGTTTCCCGCCTCTAGCGTCTCAGTCATGGTCTTCATCCGACTCTCGATTGTCGCCACCGTCATCAGTTTCCTCTCCGGGCTCTACGGGGTCTTAGCTGCTCCCGCTCCGACCCACGAGCTCGACGAAAAGGCGCGCGAGATCCTTGCTCGTGCTGGCCCAGCCGCTCCCCACTGGGTAGCCTACTCTGATAAATGGCCTGGTTCTTCTTCCCCGCCTTCTCCCGCTACTATCAAGGGCTTCAACGTCTTGTGAGTGGTGCAAGAATTCGTCGCCTCGTCCGAAATGCTGACCTCATGCGCCTCAGCAACCTATCGTTCCTGCTCGTTGCCGGAGCTTGGGATAACGCTGGCTCCTGGGCGAGTCTCTCAGCCGAAGACCGTGCTTCGATCAAGTCTCAATACGCCGCTGCCGGTATCAAGTTGATGGTGTCCGCTTTTGGCGCAACCGACGCCCCAACCTCTTCCGGACTCGACCCCGTCGCTATTGCTAACACCATGGGCAACTGGGTGAAACAGTACAGCTTGGATGGTATTGATATTGACTACGAGGTGCGGACGTCACGCCTATTCCCCGATCGTGTTAGGCTGATTCGGACGCGATCAGGATTTCGGAGCGATGGATTCTGGTATGTCGATCCGCCCTTGGCATGGACGATCGAGCCCCTAACTCTAGGCAAAGGCACAGCCGAAGCGTGGCTCATCTCTTTCACCAGACAACTTCGAGCAGTCCTTCCCTCAAGCAGTAAGTGATGATAATATCTCTCTTCCAGTCCCTCTTAATGAGCACCCCTCACCCAGGTGGCTACATCATCACCCACGCCCCCGTCGCACCCTGGTTCTCTCCCATATACCCGAATGGCGCTTACTTGACTGTTCACGAGCAAGTCGGAAGCCTCATCGATTGGTACAATATCCAGTTCTACAACCGTACGCACAAACAGTTACTTCAGCTCTCCGTGGCCATTCCGAACTCATCTCCCTCCAGAGGGTTTCAGCGAATATACCACCTGTGACAATCTCCTCAGGTCTTCGTCGGACACCTGGCCAGAGAGCTCCGTCTTTGAGATCGCAGCGGCTGGAGTCCCGCTCAGCAAAATCGTCATTGGCAAACCTGCGACCTCGGGTAGTGCAAACAATGGTTATATGGACCCTTCCACCTTGGGTAGCTGCGTTTCTCAAGCCAAGGGTTCCGGTTGGAGTAAGTGTCTACATGTGGGAGCCTCCTGTTATGACGTTAACCTTTATTGCAGATGGCGGTGCCATGGTCTGGCAATATCCTGATGCGGGGTCTGCTTGGATTGAAACTGTCAGGGGCCAGGCCTGGCCCGTGTGAAGATGCCACCCACAGATCTAGCGAACGAAACCCGCGACCCCCAAGTGCATGAAGTTACTTGTTTGATTTATACCCAACTTCGTTGTACCGATACCTATGTAAAACCTTCAATTGACTCGAGAACCGACTCTTGTCCTTGTAACCTGTTCCTCTTGTTAACCCATGATGTGCGACCCTTCGCTCAGCCCCTTGTGAGCCCCACCGGCAAGCCTCGCGTTTACACGATCAACAACGCGAGTAAGCACCGTAACGCAACATTTTGCCCCGTCCTTTTCGTAACACTGGGATAGCTGTGCGCGGCCAGCCGCGACCCTTCCGAGTGCGGCGCAGGAATTGGGAGATCGGTGTAGTTCGGTTTCCCGGTCTCCGAATCGTTGCGGCCATCGAGCCTGACTCCCTTGCCAACCCCGTGACCAGCTCGAGAGTCGAGAAATTCCGGGGAATGTGTTGATGCCACAGACATCTACAAGGGAAGCATCAAATATGCACCTAAGGCTGTCGCAGCACATGCCGATATCAGCCATTGTAATTGGGTCCAATGGGGCCCTGCGAGTGTCGCTCCCGTATTCACTAAGGGCTACACAGCCGCTGGTACTCCCAAGAAGTTATGCTGGCTTGTCACCAAAGTTCCAAATGGGAGAAGCACAACACCTGCCCCGGGGCCGATCGGCCACCCGAGCTAAGGTGAACTGAGGTACGTCGATGCTCTACGCAAGCAGCTGAGCCCCTCGATACCCGCAGGGTTTCTCGTCAACCAGAGTCGCACCGGGTAAAATGCTCGGAGCGGTAGCTTGTGCGACCCTGTGGGTGGTGTGTTTGGCAATGAGTCCGTTCCCCGTCGTTCATATCAAGCAGGGAAGAGGGTCTGCCGGTACGAGCGATGAGAGTTCCGCAAAAGTTGATGGGACATGCGGCCGGGAATGTCGCTTCTGCGAATAGGAGCAGATGAAGGTGACGCGAGAACCGGACGCAGGGAACCGATTGAAAAGCGCTCCCGAGGCCGGATCGAGGGATGGGAACATTCGATATACCAGTTTCTTCTCGAGTCTGGATACTATTGCATACTTTGCTGTCGAGACAGTTGGTATTTCTGGGAGAGATGTAGATATTATGGCGGTGGATTATGTGGATGTAAAGGTACATGGAATGGTCTGGAGGGAGTCAGAGAAAGCACAACGACGAGTGTCTCAAAAACATCCCCACACCTATCTAAGAACGTAGCGTTACTGCGGTGCTGAGGGCAAAGCGAGGGCTACCGTTTTTCAGTTTTATCCAACAAATCCTTCGCCTCGTTGATTTTGCTCGCGAGGTATGGGGCGCCGCCTCGATCTGGGTGGTTGGAGAGCATGATTTGCCTATGGGCGTCCTTGATCTTTATCTTCAGACCCGGTCCATCTCTGGACCACATATAAAGCACTAAGATTCAGCACAACTAGGAGATTGAGCGAGAAACGCACTTGAGACCGAGGACAGAAAGGGCCTCCTTCCTGTCCATTTTGGCTTTGAACCCGCCCTTGGCCCACTCCTGGGCAGCACCTCTCCCACCAATAAGACCCCTTCTGACAAGAGTGCGACCAGCAATGGCGGCGGCGATAGCTCCGACTCCGAGGATAATTGGTGTGGACATTTGGGAGAAAACGCGGGATGATGATGTGTCGGGAACGGAGGAAGTTGTGCACACCCCGGCGCTTACGTAAGCATAGAGGTGGCTCCGCCAAATCGGGACCTTACGGGCCCGTTTGTTCCTCCAGTTATTCCTCCTTCCACGGCCATGTTCTGGCCACAAATTTAGCACTATCTCGCAGTTACAACACACTTCTATAATTCTGTACGGTTCTTACCACGAGTTTGAGGCAAAATAAAGGGGATACGCCATTCCTCGAGTTTTTCTGAAACGCTGTTTACCTCCCCGTCGTTCGTAGTTGTAAGGTTTAGTGTCTTCGATATCAAAAATGTTGTCCAATACGCAGTGCACCACCAACACTAACGGTGTATCAGTCGGCGTTGTCATTGAAGCAACCCTGTGCGCCCAACCCGCAACCAATGAACTTTGTAGGATGCATGGGGTGATGATCAAGTATTTGGTAGACGTCAGACATATTGGGAGCAGTCTCACTGCCATTTCCCTTTTCGTGAGGATGGACATACTTATTAATCACAGCGGTGTTTCTTAGTAGTGGAGAAATAGCGATACCCAAAACCTATGATGAACGATTCAATTACGGTGTGTCGCTTCACGTATGTTTGTGCTTTCGTAAGTCCCTATTGTATGTTGCATGCGGGTGCATCGAAAAAAAACTTTCCCTGCTGCTTCTTTTTAACGAACGGGTCGTAAGATACTTTGACCTCATCAAACCTTACGACCCTATTGACGTCCCAAAGATTTCGGCCGCTAACGTTCGATGGAATGAGGAATACTGGCTTCACGGTTCCTCTCATGCGTTACTACCACCGCTCGTCCGCGAGTTTTCCGAGTGATGCAAACCCAGAACAAGTCAGGTGTTTAGAAGTAGAAGAGCTAACACTGAACAACCACAACATCCACCACTTCCTTTTAGTCCAAACCCGCCATCGCATCCCTAACAATCTTCACTTTGGCCGCTGATCGAGGTTTGATCACACATTTGAAAGGAAGGGGTTCTCTACGGAGACAACAGACACGCAACAAATCAGTAAACCTCCCGAGTTTATTCTAGTCGAAACACCAAAAGACATGACGTACCGGACGACATATTCTTGGAACTTGGGTTCCAACTTCTCACCAGCCGGTACCTCAATGTCAAACACGGCGAGGGTGGAAGCGATATTGAGGAATAGGGACCGAAGAACAAACAATTTCCCGGGACATATCCTATCAACAGGCGTCAGAGAGCGACAAGAACTGCAGCCTGTGCGGGGTCGTACCGTCTGCCCGTGCCGAAAACCCGATTCTCGGGATCCTTCACGGAACGATCCAACTTCCCGTCCTTCAAGAACCGCTCAGGATCGTACGTGTGCGGCGCAGGGTATACAGTTTCGTCATAGCATATTGCCCTGCACATGGTGAGTAAATGACCCACGTATCATTTTACGACGGTCGCCGCATAAGACATAACACTTACCAGATATTCTCAAGGATTGTGGTACCAGCGGGTATGAAATATCCCTTGTATACGTCGTCCTTCATGGCACGTTTTGGGATTCCAATCGGACCCGGGCAACTCCACCGGAGCAATTCCTTGATCAACGCGGAGATGTACGGCAAGTCTTCCTGATCTGAGATTTGTGGCAAACGTTCGCATCCCACAATTCCGTCCAGCTCCTCTTGTGCCTTTCTCACAACGTGAGGGTGTAAAGCCGCGACAAGGAAGAAGGTTCGCATGACTGCGTAGGTCTGCCGTTATTCACAAATGAGCTTGGATATGGATGTTGGAAAGCCAGAATCCTTACGGTACCAACCGCGGCTATTGCAATGTCATAAATTAGCACTCCTGGATGTATCTCCGACAAACTATCTCACCCGTATACGCTGTTGCAGTCATCGATCGGATTACACTCTCGTCAAATCCTTGATTCTCAAGTTCTGCCACACGGTCGAAACACGAGGCGGCAATGGAAGGATTGGTCCCATTGACCTTGCCATTCTTCAGTCACAGAAATGAGATGTATGCATAGGCCATCGACAGACCTTTAAGGTCTCCTTGACGTGATCGAATGGGCCATCAATGGCAACACCAAACAGTTCTCGACCGGCCTTGGCGAATTGTTTGAACCCAGCCCCAGGGAACCAGTCCGGGACGTGCCTCACTTGAGACCGGATTATCAGTCGGGCGTTACAGGGATTCGGGGATTCGGGGGCAAACATATTGGGATTGCATCAACGAGGAACGCGCCAGGTACCATGGCTTTTTCGAGGTGTTCTAGTGCCCGATCCGCGGCTTGCAAGAACTTGTCTTCGTGGGACTTGATGTCCATGCCGTAGGTCATTTCCATGATAAGGGCCCCGGTGACACTAAGGATCGGGAGTAAGTGCGGGAGATGTGATGACGACCGTACGAGGAAGAACCAACTATCGGATGTGATCCAGGAAACCGGCGGGAGTTTCAGCGAGATGAAAGAGAAAGCGGCAAGTATATTTGTTCAGATAATCGTCAAACCTCGATACCGCATTCGCGTTCAGGAACTCGTGAAAGAGCCTGCGACATCTTCTCCATTTGCTTCCGTAACCAAACGAGAGAAAACTCCACGAGGAAACATCCATGCTTTAGGTCGGCGGTTAGCGAAGGAAAAAGCTTGGGCGATACAGATGGCTTACAGCTCAAGCATCGCCATGTGTGGCTGATCTCACATCGCATCAGTGAGGGTTAACTCGTAAGTTTCACAAGGAGGCTCACTCGATCGGAGTAAATGTTGGACCGCTTCTCCAACAGATCTGTGATACCTTCGGTGCTGCTCAGAACCACGAAATCCTTTGTCAGTAGCTTGAGATATAACACATCTGTATCTTGGATTGATAAAATTTTAGTTGGACGGTTTTCAGTGAAAGTAGAGCGGACACTTGCCGGAATTCTGTGCCAAAGTGATGAATGTTTTCCACGCCGGGATGTCCTGAGGGACGTCCAAGACGTTGCCGATGAGCGGGTATCCCTTCGGTCCCGGTGGATATGGCGGTCTGCTCCTATTCTTTTGCCATTTCCGGATCAGAGCCAACGATACAGCGGCACAAAGCGAGGCCGCAAGCAGGGCCTCCTTGTTGATCATGTGGAGAGGTAAGCTGGGAGAGGTTCGACAGACGGGGAGCCATCGATCTCGTCCGTCCGACCCCAGTTTTATGCCCAGTCGGTGAGTGGGAACGCCAAGAAACCATTGCGGGCTGCACGGGGAGAGTTGCGGTACGCCCTGATCGGGTGGCTCTAGCCTGTCACGTAAGTCTGCCGCTGGAATCAGGTATCTGAACAATTTATTGTGTTGACAATACATTGCCCAGTGGGTAACACGTACCCCACTGAGGTCCCATGTGCTCTCGCGTGCCTGGATTTGAATCCGATTATGTATCCTTGGTGTAGTCTGGCGCTTGAACCGGTGAAGAGCCCATGCTTCAGAAACAACCCTACCTACGCCACGGACGGTTGCTGCCTGGAAGGAGAGTACGGCGCGTCGCAGTTCGATTGCAAGCACTCCAGCCTATGCTAGATCTTTTCTTCCCGCCACCACGCATCTCAAATAGGCGTCGAACTTTGGGTCACATTTGTTCCTCTGGTGTCTGCCGATTTGTGATAGACGTAAGTTGTGAAAAACAAATAAATCGAACTGATAATGAACTCTGCTCACTCGGACGCATCTGCACCCTCGTCCCCGCATATCACTTTTTTAAGTTCTGATCCTCGCATATCACGTGTTTACCTCATCGTACGTGCGAGGTTGCGGGAGCCGGAGGGCCACGGCTGAGCGCTGGGGCCTTGAGAGGCAGATTCACGGTGGACTGCTTCTGGAGCGTCCTCGACTCAGCCCGTCGGTGGGCAGATCTCGCGCACTACCAGCGAAAGCGGCCGAGGTGGGCCTGGTCAACGGAGCAAAGACCGTGGGTGGGGAGATTTCCATTCCAGTCTTGTCACATCCACAAGACCCGGCGGCGCATAGCCTTCTTACGATCATCTGCGTCGGTCTCCCAGCGAGTTCATGAGGGAATGGTCGGTTCACATTAGAAAACAACAGCGCCAGCGCCGCTTCTTTTTCTCGGCGGGAACGCACCCGCGAAGGTTCTTTCGTAAAGGGGCGGGTTTTAATTCATACACCGGGATTGAGATGGTACAACATTCACACGTTACTTGTCAAGAAATCCAAATTGTACTAAGGCAACCAATGTGCTTTCCTTTCAAGCGGGCCTGATGCCAGATTTGTGGAGAGCGATCACAAGGTGGCGTTCCGTGAGCTGTCGATTCAGTTTGACCAGTTCCTCGTTGGAAGCTTCATCCCAATACTCGGTTGGGCCCCACTTTTCATGGAACTCAGCCTGAACCTCCTTCGACTGATTGAGGTGAATGTATTGGTCCACGGCACGCCATGCGCTGTCCAGAGCGCCGGCAACCCAACTATTGATAAGGTTTGGATTAGAGTCACGCCCAGAAGATTGACGGTGAATCTACGCACGCATGGCAAGTACTAGTCGCTTCCCCGGCGAAGAAGAGTTTTCCGTTTGCGACAGGCAGAAGCATCTCACTGTAGATATCACTGTTCGCGTACACACCCGGACCAAAGAAGGCATATGCACCTAAAACAACCGTTTAGAAGAGCCAAAACACCAACCATCGACAAACAAAGACGGACCCATGGTGAGAGGATCGTGCAACCAATCCCAGGCAAAGTAGTTTCCGTCCGTGTAAAACTGCTGGAGCCACTCAACGGTCACGCCATGAATGGCTGCCAAATCGCGGAAGACCAGGTTAATGAGCTCCGGTTGCGCGGTGCCGTCACCGTTCATAAGCGCGCCCATTCGCTCGGCGTCTTGGGTCCAACAGTAGCTCACGATGAGTGCCTTGGACATGTTTTCTGGGGCCGCATCCGCAGGATACGAAGGGTACACACTGTGGTGCCGCGCAGAGGAGTGTTCAGAACTTATGGCTAGCCACGGAATCCCCGACAACTCACATCGTGCGCAACGGTAGATCGGTAAAGCTCTGTCCACCATGGATCGGCTGTGGGAGTTCCGTTTCCCACCACGGACAATCGAACTTGAGTCCGATCTTGATCGCAGGTCCATACTGAAGTTCACGAATGGCACTCCACTGTGCGTAGTTGGAGTTGATGTCAACTCCATTGAGATCCATGAGGCTGAGACGTGGCAAAGGAACAGTAGAAATGACGGCGGAATATGGTTGGGGACTTTGAGTCCCGTTGATCGAAATCCTCATGTAATTGTTCTCGGTATCCACGGAAATAGCGGTGACCGGGCTTTGGAACTGAGCGGATGCTTGCGCGCTCTCCGAGAGAGATTTGAACATCGCCTGAGGGAGCGTCGAAGATCCTCCGCTGTGAAGCGAAGCCCGTTAGTGTAACGAATGTATCCATTATAACAACCACAACGTACTCGAAGCAATGCCAAGGCCCATTTGGATCTGTGTTCGGTGGCTCGGGGCCTGGAAGGGGCGCAGTGGGCCAATCGAAGGCCAAGCTCTCGATAACAGCTGTGATGACCCCACGTTACAACCAGAATCCACCAAAGGCATCCAATACGCACTCTCTGTAAGAGCCCGGTCATACCAACCAGTGGACTTGTCGAGGGTCTCGCACCAGTTGATGTCTCTGGGGTCCATGGGAAGACTGAACATGTAACTTCTCATCGAGTACTGGTTAGTCAATTCAAAAAGAACTTCCATCGCAGTCTTGATGTTCGGCGGGGGCTTTCCCTGCTCCGGCCTGAAAAAATCACGGAACCCTTGAATTACGGTCGCGACCTTTTGAGCCACCCCTTGAGGCGTCGTCAAGGTTGAATCAGTGACGTAGCTGGAGACATTGAACGGATCTCCGGTTATAGAAGAGTCCTGGTTGTTTACACGAGAATTGTTGTAGAACAAGAACGTGTTCGGTGTTGGTTCGACCATTTGCATAACGTAAGGAATAAGCTTGACCGGCAAGTTCCTGTTCTCAGCCAGGTCGTAGACCCGCTTCATGAATGGTGTATCTGGGAACCGCATGGCTCCAACTTCCTGTGCAAAAGTCAGAATACAGTGGAGCTACATTTGAATTCTGCATACATAGTAGTCGTAGGGGCCACCGCCAGGGAAGTGGTAGGTGAAAAGTCGACCACCGATACGTTCTCGAGTGTCCGCATCGACGATCTGGTAGCTGATCCCCAAGGACTCGAAGATCATGGCGGTGTACAAAGCAGCCGTGCCAGCACCGATGATACAAACAGGCAAGTTGGGCGTGGGGGCTGGGTTGCGGAGGACCGGTTTCATCTCAGAGAGCTTGTGATTAGGAATCTGCTTGTTTCGTTCATGGTACCGTGAGAGCAAGTAACGACCGCGATACGCGTAGACATTGGGAGGTGAAGCCATGATATGGAGGGTGAAACAGCAGGCTGTTGTTTACCCCAGAGGCTCCCACCGACCCTTATATCGTGTTGAAAAGCAGCACGAGGTCACAGTCGGTTTGGTTAAAATGTCGGAGTTTCCACCCAGATACGGCGTTTTACTCACGCCGGAGCCATCTTCAATGGCCAAGAATAAACCGACGTCGAACGTTCCAAGGCGTTATCCGAAAGAGGAGACCTGAAGGACATTGTCAGTCAAAGAGGCACTCCGCAGTGGTAAGGTTGTAATGGAAGACGTACCTCCTGACCAGCTCTTAGACGTCACCCAGGGAGTCTAGGTAGAACGTAGAAGCCTCGTGGGGGGGCGAGAGGCGGATCTAAGGTAGATGAAGTCAAGATATCGGTAAACAGTGTCAATCAGATCGGGGGTCGTGTTCACCTATTGGCGGGCGAAGAGTGCTATGAATCCACACACAGATTGGGGTCCGCGCATGACTACAAGGGCCAGCATCGATGACATATCGCCTTTGTTCTCTTGCGATTGATCGAACCGCACGTGCTCTTGGTGTAATATCGGGAGTGCAATGAGTTGACTCTCCTCACACTCATCTCCGGTGGCACAACTGGCGCCGATCACCAGTCAGTTGTCTGCAACTGAGTTCGACCCACGTTGTTGTTCGCAGTCGCTCGGTTGGATCAATGGCCGCCATCATTGCTTATTAGCGCCCTTCGGACGTATTGTCCATGGCATTGATCGAACGAGACGTAAGGCGTAGGGAAGTGCATCCATTCAACAAAAAGGGTCCTGGTTCCGTACACGCCACATAGAACGAATCACGAAACGAGATCACCATAGAAAGGAATCCCAACCATTCGTGAGCTCGCACAGGGTCAGATCCAGTTTGCCGACAACAGAACAGAACGAAAAGAGAATGAGATCAGTTGCCGAGGTCTTCATATTCCTGTACCAGAAGTCGGAAATCTTTGAAAGCATGGAGTTAGACCGGACTGCGCTGAAAGAACCGAGAGAAACGAGAGAGACCTTCACAAGACTTTCTTGTGAGGGTCAGTCCTTTGATGTAATTCTTCTCGCGCCACTTGTCGCGCTTGATTGTGGTTGACAGCTTTTCTTCCATGTGTGCCTGTACGCCAGCAACGAGAGCCCAGGATCAGTTAGAGAAGCGGGGGTAGTGAACGCAAGGACATGGAATCGTTGTGTCTCCCGCTCCACTTCTTCGTACAAGTTCCGAATCTTATCTTCGTTTGCGGCATAGTCGAGCGCGAAACGTTGGGGGAGATCGTTCCTGTAAAATACCGGTTCTATGGTTCAGTAGTGGTAGGAATGGATAACAACACTTCGTCCCAAAGGCCCTGGACCTCGAGGGCCTTTTCCTGAATCTGCAGCCTGGCAATCAGTGGAGGGTACGGATACATGACGAGCCAGATTAACCGCATCCCGTGTCTCAGACTCCAGCTCTTTCAACAGGAGTCTAGCAGATTTGTCCTTTTTCTTTTGTTCGTGCTTGACTATATCAGCGGTCAGAATCAAACCAGCACGTTCGTTCAAACGGTGGGCGTACTGAGAAGCTGTTACATCGCCGCTGCGAATATTCTTGGGAATGTCAACTCTCCTTCAGTACAAATTCCCAAGTTACAGCAAATTACCCATCGTCGCTGTTCTCTGGCGACGGAGGTATCTTTTCCCTGGCAGCCGGCACGCGTGATTTTGCAAATTTGTCGCGAGCGGTTGGCGGCATGATGAAACGGAGGGAGTGAAGTCGGATGGAAAACTCCCGCTAAGACGCGCCTCATTAATGGTGAACGTGAC
>Ga0307517_10007864_pt1 | contig 15436 bp, 10 predicted proteins | sample 23_EM_MG_FD_194515 | JGI IMG/M metagenome (GOLD analysis project Ga0307517, IMG submission 194515) | Populus trichocarpa ectomycorrhiza microbial communities from riparian zone in the Pacific Northwest, United States - 23_EM | ecosystem: Host-associated > Plants > Roots > Unclassified | place...
TCGGGCCTTTGTGTGCTTGTAACATCTGTTTCAAACTTTTATGCTTCGATTATGTTAAAATCTTGTTTTCTCATTTCTGTGTTATCTGGTTAAAATCTTGTTTCATTCAAGTTAATTTGGGATTTTACGGTTGTCCATTCTTGGTAATAAATTCAGTGTTTTTCTCATTTTTGTGTGCTTTGATTATGTTACTGGTATGGGCTTTGATTCTGTTATTTACGTTACTGGTGTTGACTATGCAGGCTTTTCTGGGGTTCTTGGTTTGTTTCTGTGGTATCTATGAGAAAGTTCTTCAGTTGTGGTTTGCTCTCTGCTTGATTGGTTTCTTCAGCTGAACATTGTAAATTTTTAAGATCCAATTTCCTGGTCCCTGCGGAAAAGCTGAACATCAGTTTGCTTTAAATTTTAAAGCTTAATTTAATGAAAGGCTAAGTCAATTTAACAAAAAAAAAACTCATATATGATGGGATTAGGTTTCCCGGTTTTTTTCTAAAAAAACCGGATTTAACCGAACCGGACCGGTTCGATTTGAACCGGTTTCCGGTTCGGTTCGGTTAATTTTTTAGAAAAATACTGTAATTCGGTTCGGTTGGTTTTTTGGGTCTAAACCGAACCGAACCGAACCGTGAACACCCCTAATGATACATTAACAAAAACAAAAAAAATGAAATTTGGTTACTATTTGAATGAACAATAAACCAGGTTGATGTATTTTTTTATTGTTTGGTTAACATATTTGTGTTGTTGTTCAATGATTAACGTTTGAGAGTAACATTGAGGTCTCAAGTTTGAAACCTGGGAGGGAATATTTTCTTATAAATGACAGACGACTAGGTTAGCATACGTTTTTGGTCATTTAATTAACAACTTTGTGTTGTAGCTCAATGATTAACACGTTAAAATAATGTTGAGGTCGCGAGTTTGAGACTTGGGGGCGCAATATTTTATTCTAAATGACAGACGACCTATTGTGGAAGAAAAATACAACCCAAACGCATGAGCCTATCTCTAGCCCACATGCCATGGCTTTTTTAATAAGACTCACATAGCTCATGGTTTTTAGTTGATTTTATCATTTAGTATTAGGTTGATAGTGAATCGGATTTTATATTTTTTAAATTATATTATAAAATTAAAAAAATAATTAAACCTAATAGAGTTCATAATCTGGGTTGCAAGTTTTGCTGGTTGACTGGGGTGAACATGAACAATTTCTTTTCCTTTTTTCTTTAGACCTACCTAGTGAACAAGATTACATAGAGACAACTTCCACCCAGTTTAATTTAAAACCAAGTTTAAGAAAATAATTGGGTCAGCATTTTTCAAGTTTGATCCGATGTAACAAATTTAATGGCAATGCCATAAAGTTTCTAATTGTCTATATGTTATTTCTTTATATTTTAAAAATTTGAGGTCCAACCTGGAGCAAAAACACAAGTGATAAACTTGTAAAATGTAAGACATGTTCATGTTATGTATGTTGATGATGTCACTCCATCTACTTTTGATGACACTTAATATTAAAATACTAGCTCAACCTTTTAACATCCAAGTAAAATATTTTTATAAAATTAGTGTTAGGAGTGCGATAGCTTTTACTCCTAGGTGTGTTTCACTTGGAAAAAAAAACTAAATCAATGTTTTTTTAATGCTTTTCAATGATTTTGATATGTTGATATCAAAAAAAAAAATGAAAAAATTATTTTGATGCAAATATACTTTAAATATGTGTTTGACATTGTGATAACTTTTACGGTTGCGGTTTTAAAAGTGAGATTTAAGAAAAGCTATAAACTGTAGTTTGTTCTTAAAGTTTTAAGAGAGAGTTTTTAGTAGAATTTGATGAAGTCGTGCAAAAACTTCACATAAAAATATAAGCTTTTCCTGACTGGTAAGTTTTGGACCTGAATCGTACATGTAAAACATGTTTCTCGTGGAATAAGGGACAATTTAATGCTTAAATTAGTAATTGATTTTGTTTGATTAAGTGACAAGCATGTAAAAAATCAAGATGATTTAATGTGTAATTTTTTATGTGTAGATAAAGATGCCTATTCTTTGTGTGGTGTTGTTTTTTTTTTAACCTCCTTAAAAATAAAAATCTAAGAATACATAGCATTGTAGAATATTTATAAATATCTAAATAAAAACAAGTGAAAAAGTATTATGCATAAATAGTGACATGCATATTACTATTCATCAATTATATATTAAGGTTAGTGAGCTCAGCCACACAGAAACTCGAGCTCAATTAGACTTGACCAAAGAAAAAGAGAGAAGAAAAAAAAAGAGAGAGAGAGAGAGAGGAAAGGATAGCTGGGTTAGGCATTACAACTGAACTTCAATATATATTTTTTATATGTATTATCAAAAATTATATAAAATTTCTATATTAATTAATTAATTAAACATTTGCAAATCCAATATTAAAACAAAAATGCACTCGGAAACAAACGGATCCCGGCGTCATCATCACCCGTCGTATCTACGAACCTCCTCAGTTCAAATGGGACTCGAAGCTCTCGAAGCTGAATTGAATTTGTTCAGAAGAGTAACTCTCGAAATTGAATTGAATGACGGTGTTTCCACCTGTTGTTTTTTCAAATGGACGGCAGCTCATGGCTGGCCCATAGGTGACATGCGACACGGATTGTATCTGACTACTAACGGGTCTAAGCAAAAAGTCCAAATAACCGACGGCTCAATCATCACCAGAGTTTACATCCCAACACGTGGCGATCAGATAAAGGAGCAATCATGTATCCCCACGAAAAACTTCTTACCTGCGAAACACGAGAATGTACCCCAGCTCACTAATCACGTAAAAACTGTACCAAAACCTCTCATCAGAGCAAACGCTCAGCAAAGAAAAAAAACATACATTTCTCGCTCGTCGGCTCACGTTTGCGGCCGCTGTTTTTTCTGTTCTCCAGGTGTAACTCGCTAGTCCACTCAGCCCCGAGTTAACTTAATCACGTAATTAAGGTAACATCGAAAAGCCATCTCGCTCTGAAATCTTCTGCTAATCTCCTTGATTTATTTTTTCTTTCAAGATATTCGAGAGTTTTAATTATAATTAGTTCTTGTTCCATTGTGCACGTTCGATGAATTTAAAGCGAACAAATCCTGATTCTATTGTTTTCTGGGATTGAATGTAAGATTAAGGGTTTAGGGTTTAGGATTTTTTTATTTCTGTTTTAATAGCAGGCTGCATTTCTAAATTAAATGCTAATCTTGAGCTGTTGTCTAGTGTTTTAGATAAGAGGAGAGATGAGCAAGAAGAAGAATCCTCTCGTATTCTTAGATGTGTCCATCGATGGAGATCCTGCCGAAAGGATTTTTATCGAGGTAATGCATTTTCTTAATCTTCTTTATTGGTAGGAAACTGAAGTTTGGTTTTTAAGCATCAAGATAAAGATAAAACCTGTTTCATTTGAATGGACAGCTTTTCGCAGATGTTGTCCCCAGGACTGCCGAGAATTTTCGGGCACTCTGTACAGGTATTTTGAATCTCTCTCGCATTCTTTCAATTCCTTTATCAGTTTGTATTCGTCGTCTTTTGGCTTTAAGAAAAGCTGTTGAAGGCACTGGTACTATGAACTATTGCCTGTAATTTATTGATGGGATCTTGTGTTTCATCTAATTGTGTTCTATGTGCAATGAATCTCCATTTGAAACATGCAAGTTGTTGACAAAATCGAATTACTGATTAAATGGTTGCATATTATATTGTGTATAACCATTTAGCATTCATGCCACGAATGAAAGAGTCTGATTTTAATTTGTGATCTGCTAAGTTATGGAAGCTTATTTCAATTTGTAATATCCTATTCCACTTCCAAATTGTTTTTCTGCTTGATTATAGATGTAATACATTGTTCTTCTTTCTTTTGTGGCCCGAGTTAGCTACTCTTTAAGGACAGTGTTTCAGAATGCCTCCCTCCAGTATACCTTATTGAAATTTTGATAAGCAGCTCGCTCCTTGTAACAATTTAAGACAACGTGCTTGGTTTTTTGATGGATATTCTTGGGTAGGACAAGGGACAAAGGACTAGGATGTATTGACATAATAGTGGCCAAAATGTTCACTAAACTGTAAGAATGTATATTTAACTTCTAATTACTACACATGTCTGGAGTCTGGAGAGTGATTTGCATTCAAAAGGATCAGAAACAAGAAATCTTATGTTATAAATTGGAAGACCAACTCCATGAGCATGCTGTCGTTTAAAGTTCTCCAGATTCCTAATATATCTAAATGGAAGTTTGCACTATAATGTCACCTTAAACCACATTAAGAGAACTGAAAAGTCGAAAATGGTGAGCAACTTATGCTTTTGATGGGATCAAAGTGGGTGGCATTGTGTTTATGAATTTATTAGCAAGTACATTGAATTGCCCGGTCAAACTGGTTCCCCTTATTGGTCAACGATCCCTGATGGTTAAGTGCACAAGCAGAGAAAGATTGGTAATCATTTGAAAATTTTATCATGGTGCTGAGAATACTGTACCTCTCCATGAGGAAGGGGATGCAACTGAAAAGGATGGTTGTCTTTAGCATTTTCACTTCCTTTTAGCAAGACATTTCTTTTTTAAAAAATCCTGGCCGTGACTGGTCAGCTTTGTGGTAGTAGATGCCTATATTTCTTGTCAGTGCTGCCACATCAAAAAGATGTTTTCAATCTGTTATTATAGTTCTGCCATTTTAATTTGGATGTTATCCTTTTCTTTTTGTTGGCATTAGAAATGAGTGGCATAGTTTCTCTTGATCGATTTTTCTTCTGTGCTAGTCAATATGTTTGAAGGTGTTCCTTTTTAGTTTAACTAGCAGCGTGGTGGATTTCACCTGTATTTGTTGTCCATTGTAGGTGAAAAGGGTACTGGAAAAACCACTGGGAAACCTCTGCACTACAAGGGCTCTTCTTTCCATCGAATAATCAAAGAATTCATGGCCCAAGTATGTTTTTTTCCCTCGTGAATAAGTGTTACCGCGAGATACTATGATGCTTGTTTTTCGATTATAAGTAGTTTGGTTGCTGCAAATTTTTAAACATCGTCAAGCTATTGGCAAAAGCTACCTGGTTTCTCTCACTGCCTGCTTTCCAATTTTAAGATTTTCTAAGTTTTCATATTTGTTTGAGAAGACAGGTTTTTATCTCTATGCACATGTTCTTGAATCCCAATGTTATGGACGCCATAGGATCTCTTGTCCATAAACTGATCTGGTCAAGCTTTGATACCTGTGCACCCATTAATTTTCAGGAGATCAATTTTTGGTGGGGAACTTACTGATTGCCATAATCAATGAATTAAATAATTGACTTGATGCATGCTTCTGAACATGTCGAATACTAGTAAATACTGAACTCTGGTTTATTGACCTGTCATCAATTTTTTTGTCTTCTAACATGTCATGCTTAAAGATTACTTATCTACACATATTTCTTGGCTGTTATATTTTTAAATCACCAACTTTGATTTCTCAGTATGAATTTATGACGCATCAACTTATGGATAAACTTGTACATTTAGTAGAAGTTGTTTATGTGCCCCCTATACAGCTGTATCCTGGTTTCTTGATTGTGCAAATAATTAGTATGCCTACTTTGTATATGTTGTTTCTATGAGATCAAAGTTCTGCACAACTATTTAACTGGATCCATTGTTTGGGAGATGGAATAACATAGCACATCGAATTACACAGGTCAAAAGTTATTGCAATCAGAGGGTAGCTTCTGTCTATGAAATAGTGCTGCAGAAAGAAGCAAGTTATTTAGGTTTTTGTATATATAATTAAGAGCAAAATTTTCAATCACTTTTCTTGTCCTGACAGGGTGGTGACTTTTCGAAGGGAAATGGTACACTTTTTGACTCCATATGTTCTCTATCCTGCTAATGAATCATGTTTCTCTGTTGGAGCCCCATACTCTCGGCCAGACTAGTAAGGTTAAGGTTCGACCTTTATTTGGTTTGCAGGCACTGGTGGAGAAAGCATCTATGGAGGGAAGTTTGCAGGTAATCTTCCATGTTTAATCATCTGTGTGCTTGCAACGATGGATTCCTCCCATCATTACTTTTTATAAAAAATTATGCTCTTGTTTTGTAGATGAGAATTTTATACTGAGGCATGAAGGAGCAGGTCATCTCTCTATGGCAAATAGCGGTCCAAACACAAATGGTTCCCAATTCTTCATAACATTAAAGCCTCAGGCCCATCTTGATGGGTATTTGACCTTCAATTGTTCCGTTCATTTCTTTGGCTCTTATTACTTATTTGTCCATTAGCCCTCAAATCTTTTACCTTTCATTGCTGCTTTCATGATCTCATAAAGCTTTTTTTCAAACAAGGGTAACTATTAAAAAATGCTCATATTGTTAGGTTCACATTTTCTGATGTATGGCAGGAAACATGTTGTCTTTGGAAAGGTGGTTAAGGGAATGGACATTGTGAAGAAAATTGAACAGGTGGGAAGTGCCCGTGGCCAACCTGCCAGACCTGTAAAAATTGTGGATTGTGGTGAAACTTCTGAAAGTAAAATTGAGGATGCTGTTGGGAAAGATACAGGTAAAACTTGGGTAGTTGCACTTTTGTTTCTGGAGCATGCTTGCCAAACTTCTTAAGACGTACAATATGATGTTACTTTCTCTCAGGAAAGAATAAGAAAGCTGGGAAGCCTTCAGATGATGGTCCAAATGTTCAAGTTAGAGGAAGAAGTAAAAAATCCCTGAAGGATACAAGGAAGAAAAGAAAAAGGAGATACTCTTCATCCGATTCAGATTCATCTTCATCTGATTCTGAAACATCATCTTCAGAATCAGATTCTGATTCAAGTTCATCTAGTGATGGAAGGCATAAGAAAAGGAGGAGGTCAGCAAAAAGAGGTAAGTACCATGGGAGAAAACAGAAGAATGGACGAAGGGAGAGGAAGACAGGGCGAAGTGATAAACGAACAAGGCGGAAATCTAAATGGTCAGGTTTATATTTAGTTGAAGTGCAACCTCTTTAATGATGCCTTTTCCCATCTTGTATTTTCATGTACTTCTCAATGGTGTTAATTGTACATAATGGTCTTGTTTCAGGAGTTCTGAGAGCTCAAGTGATACAGAGACTGATAGTTCTAGCACTACCAGCACATCTGATGATAGAAGTCCTGTTGCTGCTCATAAGACCAGTAACTCAACTCAGGCTGGAAAGAAATCAATTCAGAGTTCTGGTATGCATTTTCCTTGTATTTCTACGAGTTACGAACTCCATTATATTGTATTATATTTACATGATGTTCTCTTCCTGGCTTAAATGCTTGTAATACAGCAAGACTTATGAATTGCTGAGATTTTTGACAGTGGTAGTGCATATTTTAACTTATTGCTGAGTTGATATTGCAGGTGCAAGTGGAAAATCCCTGTCCCATCTCTCCAAGAAAGAAGCTGTGGTGGAACAACACCAAAGGAATCAAAAGCCCATGAAAGCTGCGGGCAGCTCGCCACATGAAGAAGGTGAATTGTCTCCCAGGAATGACGAACATCTAAATAATGGGCATGGGATGGATTCTAAATTGGGCGCAACTCCTAATCAGCATCCCCATTCAGATAATTCAAACAAATCCAGGTGTCTGCTTTTACATATTTGTGCTTTTGTTGCATCACACATTCTCACTGGAGTTTATAACTTATTGTAATTGCACTTTCTTACAGGAGAGCAATGCCAAGCTCCAAAAGTAGGCCAAACAATACCTGCAGGAGCAGTCCTAGCATGAGTCCTGAAGAAGTTTCCAGGAGTCCAAGATTCAGAACTGACAGTAGAAGTCCAGTTAGGAAGTCTGGGGAGCTGAGGCAGGGAAGGTCATCAAGGAGTCCACTGGGTAGTCCTGCCAACAAAGGCCGCCATGAACCTTCTATGTCAAACCAGAGTCAATCCCCAAATGGTGCCCCCATGCGCATTAGAAAAGGGCGTGGTTTCACCGATCGTTATGCATTTGCACGTCGGTATCGCACCCCGTCTCCCGAACGATCCCCTCGGAGGTCCTACCGTTATGGAGGAAGAAATATCAATGGGAGGAACCGTGATAGGTAAGCTCAATGCCATAAATTGCATTTCATTTGAAGGACTTCCATCATCTGAATATAATCCTCTTTTACTCCCCCACCCTCTAGGCTGCCAAGCTACAGAAGTTATTCTGAGCGCTCTCCACCAAGACGATATATAAGTTCACCAAGAGGCAGGAGTCCCCCTAGGTTCTCTCTCTCTCTCTCTGTCTTCCAAAAATCACAAATTATCTGTCATGCATGAGATATGGCTAGGCTGGCTTTCACGATCTCTCTGACTGATGCCAGCAGTCAGACAACTCCATTCCATGCTATTTTCATTTTCTTAGTTTCTCAGCATTTATGTTGCTTTATTTTTGCAAACTGAGGCACTACATGCATGGCGATTTTTAATCAGACTTGATTTTTCATAGGTATGGAAGGCAGAGAAGTAGAAGCAGGAGTCCACGACGAAGTCCTACACCTGGTGATAAGCGACCTTCCATAAGCGAGGGTTTGAAATCTCGATTAGGTCCCCGAGTTGATGATAAGCCATTTCCTAACAAAGGAAGACTGAGATCCAGGTCCAGTTCCAGGTCTAGCAGCCGTGGATCTTCTCATTCTAGATCTCCCGATGCTGTTCCACCAAAACATCAAGGCATAGCAGCTAGAGCTAGCATGTCTCCATCAAGCTCACCGTCTGAACAGCAAGCTTTAGTTTCCTACGGGGATGCTAGTCCTGATACTGAAATGAGGTAGCCTTGAGAGGCCTTTTTGTCATGGAAAAGGAGAACGGCAATCTTTGCCATGTTCAAGTTATGGTGGTGGGCAAAGTTGGTGGGAGTTTATGCTCTCTGTGTCTCTTAACTGGGGCCAAATGAACTTTCGTATGTTTCTTTCTTGCTCTCCATTTGAACACGAGGCTTCAGCATTTTTTTTTTCTTTTTTTCCGTTTCCGTTTCTGATACATGTACGACCTTCTTGCTCTTAATAGTCGTTTCAATTTCAAGAACGATAGGATATTGAAGTTTTCGGAAAAAAAAAGTTTGACTATCATAAGATGCCTTGCCCAGTAGGGATAGGAATAACGCTTTTTTAACAGAATTGTATTCCCGAATAGTCTACCCGAATGACATGGCAATTTGCTTGTGAAGCTACGTCAATGCTTTAATTTTTAAATTATAAAAAAAAACTAAAAGAGATCATCTGTATAGTAAAATTATTATTTTATTCTTGGTCGGTAAACTTGCATCCTGGGTTTAGGAGTATGAAGGTATTTTTAATGGGACCTATTAGTTATTATAGATCGGAGAGGGTTAATTATTATTTTTACATCTTTTTTATTCACAGTATAATTAATTAATCATCTTTAAATAAAACGAAAGTATTTTTCGGGTTTTTTATGTTTTTTGTCAAATGAAATTGCTTAGACGCCCCTAAGAAATAATTATTCTTAGCTTTGAATGTAAATGTATTTTAGTTATTTTGTTAATTTCATGTGGTTTCAGGGGTGATTAGGTCTTTTAATATATATAAAATAATATTTTAATTAAAAAGTAGTTGGCATGTGTAACGTTTTTATCACGGTGGTGAGGCGCGTATAGTAAAAAAAACTAACAATTGAGCTTCGACAATGTGTTTTTTCTTTCCTTTCCTTTTCCTCTCTCCTCTCCTAGAAAAACATGTTGGTCATTAAAAAAAAAACAAGAAAAGTAGGGTTGTTTCTTGATTCAAATTAGATCATCATTATTTTGATTGCAATGTATTTAGTCTTGAGTTATTTATTAAGTTTTTTTTTTTTAATTTATCCTTTCATATTTTATTTTTATATCATAGTTGGTCCTTATTCTTTTAATTGCAATGTATTTGGTCTTGAATCTTTTATTGATTTTTTTTCAATTTCATCCCTTATGATTTTTTATGTCAAATTAGTTCTTATTCTTTTCAAATCTATATTTTCTTTTTTATGTTTTTTTTAATTTTTTTTTTCAAATTTATCCTTAATTATTTTGGTTGGTTGAGAATTTTACATTGTTATTTTTTTTTAGGTTTGACTTTTATGTTGTGGTTTGGATGCACGATTCATGTCATAAGTTTTGAAGGTTGGGCCGAATGGTTTTAGTCATTTTTATTTTTAATTTCATCCATTATTATTGAGTTCGTTGGAAATTGGTATTCTTTGTTTTTTTACCTTTTCTTTCTATAGAGTTATCCCGAAATCATGTCTCGGGTCATGAATTCAGTAGGTTCACCAAGTTTGACTCGAATCTTTTTTTCATTGCTTTTTAATCTTTTTTTTAATGTCCCTTTAATATTAAGTTGGTTTGAGAATTGAGTTTCATGATTTTATTTAATATGATTTCCATATAATTATCCCGGTCTCACGACTAAGTAATGATTTGATTTGATTTTTGCTAAAGCTGGATGATAAAAAATTTTCATGTCTGATTCTATAGGCTATGTTAGACAGACTAGGGTCAATTTCTTTCTTTTTTTTTCCTTTTTAATTGTCATTTTTTTTTTCTGTGCAATCATCCCATTCCATTCAAATTTAATTTTTACTTTGTTAACAAATAAAATCATTGAGACATTTTAGAAATATTATAAATATATATTTTTATAATATTGACAAGTGTTTATTTTTTGTATTGAATCGTTGTTATTTTTTTTTCCCGCTTTATTTGTTGATGTTTTATATTTTAATCATATTATTAAATTAACAAAATTTATTAATTTAAATTAATGACCAGAATCTTGAAATATTTTTTTTTAAAAAATATTTACATCATTTTAATATCTTTTCTCCAATGGAAAAAAATAGATTAACTCTTGGAGTAGCACGGCCATCTATCTTATTAATTAACTAATAGCTGCCTTTTGCTTTAAGGAAACAAATCAGCTACCAGAACACTCGGCAATCGGGAACCAAAACCAACAACCACCTTTATTCCGGTTAGCTTTAATGCGAATGGCTACCTTTTTCATAAAATCCATTTTTTAGCAAATCAACGGTGATGTAACTTTCAGCTACCACGGACGGAGATATAATCCCATGGATCAAACGGTTAGGGGACACCGGGGATGATGCAATTGACGTTTTCGTGTTTATCTGGTGGAGATGAAGACTTAAACAGGGATAGCAAAACTGGAAGAGACACTTAACAGTAAATTAATTCAGAATAAGTGTTAACATGGGAGTATTCTACTCGAGAAGGCTATATTCTGCAGCAATAGCATTACTCGGGATTCATTCGAATATATTTCTCTCTAACCTCATGATTCATAACCATCGCAAGTATTTATTCATGCCGTGCAAATTGCATGTGATGGACGGGGAAGAAAAACTGGGGCCTGGGACGTTTGTTTCCTCGTAGCTTAAGGGGCTATTTTTGCTTATATAAATTTGTCAGGAGCTCTTCATAGAAGAGCAGCATCGCTTTGTCTCAAGCATAGTGGCTTTAGTCCTATTTTGTTGGAAGAAACTCCATATCCGAGCAGCCTTGGCATGGCTTTTTAAAATCATCAATGCTTGTTAAAGAGAACTGGAGGAGATGGGGAAGAAATGCCACGAATAATTTTAGGAGATTTTAAATAAACAACTCGAGTTTAAAACCCACCTAGGGTTGGATATAACAGCATGCCTATGAGTTAAGCATTGTGATTAGAAAAACAAAACAGGGGAATGCATGAAACTCAAGGACTACGAGCAGCTCTAACCTCTCTCTTAGATTGGTCTACCTTTGGGTACAATCTGATCTTTGAGCCACATATATATGGGAACCAACACATAGTACGTTGCTGCCATGGCACCCAAAATGAAGCGCAGAAAGAAGACGAACGGGTTCGCTGGCTTTGACACATCCTCTGCCTTTGGGCCAAGCTGTAGTAAAAGAAAAGGAAATATTGCAAAGTTGAAAGATAAGATTAGTAAAGAAGCTTGCAATTGCAGAACAAGGCATCATTTTCAAATAGATTCCCAATCTCAATTGCTCCAAGGGCATTAGTTTCATGGCCACATACTAAATCGTAAGTCAACTAAAACCTTGCATTCAAACTACTTTCCAGTCAGTTGCAGGAATCTGACCATGCCACTATTAAAACCAAAAGTTGTGGTGCCCGTAAACAGGGCGACAAGAATTTTCTCAATTTCATCATTTTAGCTGTTCAAGAATTTGGGCCCAAAACCATGCTGTGATGATGATTATGTAGGCCGTGATATTGATCTCAATGGTGCAAAGATGATGAAATTAAGCCTAAATACAAATGTTGTGTGTTAAATCATATTCTTTCTCAGCAGGGAACCTATCGATCAGATTCTAGCTTTCAATTTGTCAACTTTCTCCTAAAATGCTATATTGGAAAATTCCAAAAATCCTATATCATTGCAGGATCAAGATTCAAATCTGGAAGCTCAAACCAAGTTCATTTATATCTAGAACCTAAAGAAGTTCTACAATAGTGCAACAATCTTCTTTCTTTTCTTGGTGGAACCTGAACTGTTCAGAATTACAAGCTCATCCCCTTTCAGCCAGGATCAGCACAAAATAGATCCAAGCAACTGGAATTCATTTTGCAGAACATGGATCAATGACTTGCTTCAGGAATTCTTAACAGAGATGATTACTGGTGGTTCTATGTTGTCAAGTTTACATGCAACCCCATGACCTAAAAGAGTGAATTACTCCCAGCAATGAAAAGACTGATGATAGAAGACTACAAGATCCACTGCCATCTCAAATATTAATAAACTCCTATTGAATCTCTAAGAGAGTACAACGAATTCATAACTCGAGTTTTATATTTCATACTAATATAAACATAAGCTCTAATTCTAAATTAATAATGATTTAAAAATTGAAACCTCAATGGCAAAGACCAAAAAATAACATGGCAGGTAAGCCAGCCAGGTGCAAATAACAGACTTGTATTACCTCCATTTAAATGACATGCAAAGCTAGAGTAAAGTGGGTAGTTATTATCATGCAATGGTAAGTCAAGAATAGTTACCTGCAAAGGAGAATCTCCAGATGCAGGTTTAACACCTGTTACAGAACATCCCATGATCAGCCCGTGCCTACGAACACCACGATACCACTTTGGACCAATCCTCTTTAGTTGAACATCCTTAAACCCAGCCTTCTGGAACCACTCAATGTACTCTTCCTCCTTAGGGAAGAGCATCCAGACATCAGCAAAGAAGCGAGACAACCAGAATGTTGGGTGCACTGGACCAATTAAGCAGGCTTTACCTTCTAGCTTCAAAACCCTGTACGCTTCCTTGATGCCACGCTGGGGATCAGGCCAGTACTCAATACTGAGAAGGTGCAGACATGTAATTCCCATAAGAAATCATTAAGAAAGTTTACCTCGCTCAAATTTCAACAACAAAGCACCAATTATTTATTTTTTCTTGAAAATCCACCATATTCTTACTCTTTAAGCTACATACTGAGTGACCAAAATTGATGTATGCACACTCCTAAGAGCTTACCCAAAAGCTTCTATTACATCAATGGTACATTACCAACATGTAGACTAACCATTAACATACTTGATTCATAGAAACCAAATAGAGGCCATCGCTTGCTAAAATCAAGTAAGACTTGGGATATGCAGGTTATAGTTCAGGAGAAGCCACTTCATGCAAAATACTGAAGACAATGACTTTCTCCAAATCCTTCTACTTTTTAGCCGGGTGCCACTTTGACGGAACTATATTTTTTTTAAGTTCTGATGCCTTCTGGAAAGTAGATACCAAATTACAGGAAAGCATATTCACGAAAACCATTCGATGGAATTTTTGACCAGGAGAATCATTCTGGATAATTCTTAAAAGGAATTAAAAAGCTCAAAGGTAATAAAAGAGTTTGCAGAAAAGCCTCATTGTAGTCCAACATAAATGACTGTTTCTTCGGCCACCAAAACATGAAACAACCAGAATTTAGCACAACAAAGCGCAGTATCAAATAGCAAAAACAATAATTCAGTTCAAACAAAAGGCAAGGCATGTAATTCAGAGATATACCTCCCAGCAGACACATATCTATCAGCATAATCGGTAGGAAATGGTAGATCCTCGGCATCGCCCTCAACAATCTTACAATCCTTCAAAGGCTCTTTCTGCTTGGCCTTTGCAAGCTGGTGCGGAGATTGATCAAGGATGGTTACATTTTTGGCGTCCACATGCTTAACTATACCCAAAGTGGTGAAACCAGTGCCGCCACCAACATCCACCACTATCGTATTCCTGTCACTGAGATCAGCAGGCTCAAGTGCCTCATCTCTCATGTCCTCGGTCCAGTGCCCAGGGTTTATGACATGGTCATACACAATTGAAAGAAACCTATAGAACCAAAAAGCCTCTTTCTTGTGTTGGATAAACCTAGGCTGTGAAGCTGGCCTAGGGGCTGATAAACTGCACTTGGGTGTTAAAGTTCTTGCCTTTGAGATTCTAGTGCTAGAGATTAAACTCACTTTAGAAAAGTGCCTCCCTTGCAAATCTGACCCCAAAAAGCCTAACCCTTTAGGGGTTATGCCTCTTATTAGAGCGAGGTTTTCAGCTCCATTGAACACTGAGGAGGTCATGACTGAACCAAACAAAGAAACCCACAGAGGAATAGAAATGAATTTGGAGATTATAGAGAAAACCCACTTGCAAAAAACTTAATCGGCTATGGTGTGTCGTTGCTCAAAGAGTGATGTTGATGCACAAGTTTCTAGTGTGCAAGGTTGTGGTTACTCGCTATATCTCTCAAGAACCGAAACAAAATATAGATAAAAGAACCAGTAAGTGACCTAGAGCAGCTGTCGAGGAGGCTTACCACCAGTTACCAGAACATGCAGTGGGTTTGGTACTTGAGATTTATGTGCGTAGAAGTGGGTTGGGTTGGTGGTAAACAAGGATCCCAATCCGGTAACAAAAGCACTGGTTTTTAGGATATGAATGGAAATGATTTTGTTTTTTAAATTGTATTTAAAAAAAAAGTATATTAAAAAGTATTTTTTATTATTTTTAAATTATTTTTTAATATTAATACATGAAAATAATAATAAAAAATATTTTTAAATAAAAAACCTCAAATTTTTTTAAAATATTATTTTAAACACGTTACCAAGCAGCTTCAAAGTAACGCTTCGTAATTTGGGCAAGTTAAAAAACCATACTGGTCCCTTACTATTATAATTTAGTTTAATTGATTTCTGTACATTTAATTTAACTTTATAAGTCCCTCTACTACTTTGTCACGTGATTATAAAACTCGAGTTTTTTTAAAAATGAACTCTTTATATATATATATATATATATATTGTCGTTATATTCTAAATAATTATGTGATATTTTTCTAATATTGTACAGATTAATTATATTGGCTATACATGTAAAATATTTTATTTTTTAAATTGATTATAT
>Ga0307517_10007865_pt1 | contig 15436 bp, 8 predicted proteins | sample 23_EM_MG_FD_194515 | JGI IMG/M metagenome (GOLD analysis project Ga0307517, IMG submission 194515) | Populus trichocarpa ectomycorrhiza microbial communities from riparian zone in the Pacific Northwest, United States - 23_EM | ecosystem: Host-associated > Plants > Roots > Unclassified | place...
TTATTAGAACTATTGAATGCTTCAGGCATGGAATTAGAAAGGGTGCGACTCTAATCTTTATAGCAGGCCCAATCATAAGACTCGTGCACTTCAGAAATTTAATTGTGGAATGTGAATTAATATTGTACAGTAATAATTGTTTTTTAAAATATTTTTTTTATTTAAAAATAAATTAAAATAATATTTTTTATTTTTTAAAATTTATTTTTGATGTTAGTATAATGAAATAATAAAAAACATAAAAAATTAATTTAAAATAAAAAAATCAATCTTCTACAAAAGCGTGGTGCTACAGTAAAAAAAACATTGTCATATTACTTTCGACTTATTAGGGATAAAACCTGTTTGGTTTTTGCGTTTTAAAAATATTTTTTTAACAATAATTTTATTTTTATTTTTTTCATTTGAATTAAAGTTTTTTGATATTTTTATGTGTTAATATAAAAAATAAAAAATAAATATTATTTTAAAATAAAAAATCAGTATAGTGATTGTTATTTTTTTAATATTTATTTTAGCATCACGTGGTTATCATTTTGCTCCTAACAGCAAGATAGTCCGAATAAATAATTAATTGTTAATGTTGATTAACTCATAGAGATCGAATAATACTTTTCATCAGACCATCGTTTTCAATTTTAAAACATCATATCCTGTCAGATAAATACAGTAAAAATTGCCTCTAAAAAAACAAAATAAAAATGGTCACTGACACGTTTTTTATGGTAGAAACTGAATAATCTGAGCAATCAAATCGAGTTATATTGGCGTCGACAAGTGAAGATCATGATTCGGGCTTTGAACCGACACTGTATATTTGCTTGTCTAGTGATTATTCTCAGCAATGAGATTCAATTAAATTGAGTTCTACATGAACACTTTTTCCCCCAGTAATTATTGTCGAAATTTGAATGAATTAAGGATCGGAATTCGTCACTGTCACCGCGTACCGAACTCAGTGATTGATCGGAATCCTAGAGAGAGAGGGATGATATGATCCTAAGTATATTTTCTTCCCCCACATGTTCTGTGTTGTTTTGGAGAGCCATGCAACGCCACCGGGTCAAACTTTCAAGAAACGGGTCAAATATGGGCAACAACGGAGACCAATGTTTGTCAAGATTGTTTTTTCTTCTCGGGGATGTGAATATCGATCTCACTTGTGGTGAATGTTAATTTTTTATATATATAGTATAAAGCAATTCTAAGCAACTGAACTTATCTTGTTTTTATAATTGAGTATTTGATTTTTAATTTGATTTAAAAAGGTGTTTGATTGTTTTATTTGTGCACAATAAAATATTCATGTTGATGAATACTTAAATTAATATTTAGGTTAACGTTATTAATGAGATGTCAGCAAAAGTAAAAGGAAAAATTAATGAGATGTGAATATCTTTTTTATTTAATAATCACTGTTTTTTAATTTTCAACTATGTTTAGAGGGGATTTTTCCTCCCCTTTACTTGCTAACATGGCATCTTAGTTAAAGAAACTAGTGGGGTAACGGATTTCTTGATAGGGTGATAAATTAATTGATAAAAGAAAAAAAACTGGTTAATTAGCTAAATGAAAAAAATGTTTTAGTTAATTCAAATTATTATTAAAAATGTCAATTTCTTATCCAAAATATCTAAATGTTCAATCTTATTTGTTCGTGATTGGTAATTAAAGACAAAATTATCCGCTAGCATAATATATACGCACACAAACAATGTTAAATATATATTTGTTTTTATCAATAATAATCTTTGAAAGTATATTAAAAAATTAAATTTAAAGTAATATAAAAATATTAAATATATTTTTAAATTAGTTTGTGCGTTAACGAAGAGTATGTACACTTTCAAAGGCATGCAAGGCACACCTCCTTGAATTCAACCCTATCTTTCCCACATGCATGGTGTTATTTTCAGAGAAAAGATGCAATGCAAAGTGCAAACGGGTTAAACATACATTAAAAAAAAAAAAAAAAAAAAACAAACGGGTCAAATAGGTGCAACAACGAACGCCAAAATATGACTACAAAGCTGTTTTTTTTCCTACTCAACGAAGCGAACTCATCCATGACAGGAACACCGTATAAATGGTTACTGCATGCAAGCATTTATTCTCTTTATATCTCGAGTAAAATATATTAAAAATATACTAATTTCCTAATATTGTGTGACTAATATTTCTCAATACAATTAAAAAACTTGAGATGGCAACTCAATTTTTTTTTATTTGTATCCTTTTTTTTTATTTAGTCTTTCAATTTTTTTTACCACCTTATTTTTATTTTCATTTGCATCCTTTTTTATACTGGCCCTTTAAACCTTTTTGTTCTCATTTACATCCTTCTTTTGTTTATTTTTCTATCCATTTAATAAATGTAGTTTGGTTTTGTAAAATTAATCTTTGACAAATCATGAAGAAATGATTTTTACATGTGAGACAATACAAGATGAAATAAATATTAAAAAAAATAATTGAAATGCAATATAGGAGAAATACACAATTTAATGTGGGTTGCAATAATTACTCGGAATGTTTTTTTTATCACTTGAATTTTTTTATTTTCTGTTTAATATTTTTCACATTAAGTTAATTTGAGATTGAATTTGATGTTTTATATTGGATGACTTTATATGAGATTCTCGTGATGTTAAAAATATGTTTTGATGTTGAGTTGATGCTCGATTTTGTGAAATAAAATTTTATTTTCTTGATTCAAACCGGTTAAAATTTTAAAAATCTAATTTCAAACTAAAAAAAATATCCAATTTGTTTTTTATCTGAGAAATTGCATCATTATTTTACCTTCCCAACTTAATTTTTTATTAGAATCTATAAATTTGTTATAATTTTTCGGCACATATAATTATTAATTTATTTTATAAAATACATGTATAAATTTTTTATTTTGTAATTAAATTTTTTATTGAAGATAAAAAAAATTAACAATACCCATACTTTTTTTTTGGTGTTGAGAAAAAAATGTTGGATAGCGAAACACAACACATGAAATCTAACTAGTATATTTTCATTAGTATTGGAAAAGCGGGTTTTTTTTTTAAAAAAATATATTTTTTAAAATTAGGAAAAAAATGAATTCAATTTCTTAAGGCCAGGCCCGAAAACATCAAAATATTTGTAAAAATGAAAAGAAAAAGCATGCTTATAAAGGCTCCAAGAGTCAAGAGTGCGGGATTCAGACAGCACCATGCTTTGCTCCGAGCCACAGGTTACCTTTTGTTTTTGCGAATTTAACAGTATTTTTGAAAAATTTTATTAATAAAAAAAATTATTTTAATATATTTTTAAATAAAAATATTTTAAAAAATAATCGAAGAAGCACAAGTGCACAACGTTCCATAATCCAATCGAAACCCTAAAGAAAATGGTATAATCCATGTTCGAAATTACATTAGTACCCTCCCACCAAAAACCAAATTAGAATAGAAAAAACTGACCAGTCGTTGTCACCTGCATCGTTTCACCTTGCATTTATTAATTAATGATGATTTTTAGATGCATACAACAGTGTGCTAATGCTTTATCAAATCAATATATATTTGTTCCTCCTCTTTCTTCCTCAAAATATGAACTCCTCTGTCTCACACTCTCTCCCTGACGTCTCCAACCAACTACTATCCTCAGCCCTTTTTGAGCTCCCTTCCATTACCAAAAAGTTGTTCGTTTTGCTCTTGAAGGTGATCTGGATATGACAATGGTGGATCGTATAGTCGCTTAACCATTCTTCGTATCATTGATGACTCACCTTGTCCTGCCTTCATTTACTCCTACCGATTCGCGCTATTTCTGTTTGTTTCTTGATTTTACACCCTGTGGGTCCGTTTTATTCTCTTAGTTGAAACTCGTTTTTGTTTTAGTCTTTTGCTTCAGTATCAAATCAGCGTCGCTTGCTTTTCCAGTACATTGTAATTCCTCTATTCTCTCTGCGGGGTTTTCCATGGATAGCTAAATTTCCAGGCGAGTAGCTAGTTTTTTAAGGTAAGGATTCTGTAGGCTCTCGTTTTTTCCCTTTCTTTGGTGCCAAGTCCTTTTCTTTTTGCATGAGGGATTTCTCGAACTTTTGAAGGAGATTTCGAGGGCTATTTAGTAGCAGAATCTTTAAAATATGAAATAAAGATTTGATACGTTTACCCTTCTGCTTTTAAATGCTTGATCAATTAGTCTGATTCAAGGTCCACTATCCTTGACTAGGAGCTGAGTGATTTGTTTGGAAAGTTGTTTGCATAAAGTTTTTTTTTTTTTCACTTGTTACTTAAAGTTGTAATCTTGATTTAATTTATGCATCTTTGATGAACCAGGGTAATTAATTAGTGCAGTTTGAGGGCGTTGATGGATGTTAAAGAGGGAGTTCGAGGTGAAATACTTATGTCAGAAAAGAGAGCCGCTCATGGTGGAGATGTGTTAATAGCAATCTCAAGTGAAGAAACTTCAACTGCCAGTGTGGACACTAAAACCCCAAAAGGGCCTGCTTCAACAGACCGTGAAACTCTTACTCCTAGGCAAAGCAGACCAAATTCACCATTTAGGGAATCGAGCAATGGTGCGTTTGCAAAATCAGTGCCATTCAGCTGCCCCTCACCAGAGATTTCATGGTCTAGTCAGACCCAGAGAAAGCCCCCCAAAATCCCCACTCCCAACGAAAACCTTACTAGAAGAAGATCACTTGTAAGGTCAGTGTACTCAAAGCCTAAGTCCCGATTTGGGGAGCAACCATATGGTATTGATTCTACCGTGCTTGAAGAGAATGTTTCAACTTTGCAAGAACAGATTGCCACGGCTTCTCCTCACAGGAATTTACTTACTAGGGGGTCACCTAATAACAAGTCTGCTTCTAGTGTTATAACACCTAAAACACCATTGATGGCATCTCCTGGAGGACCAGCAGATGAGGAGGACGAGGAAGAGGTTTGGAAGAGGGTTGAATCTAGTAAACAGAAGCAGCGTAGGAGAGTCGGAGCTAAGGCTGTGATTGAGTGGGTTGCATTTTTGTGCATTCTGGGATGTTTGATTGCTAGCTTGACTGTTGAAAAATTGGAAAAGACTACGATTTGGAGCTTGGAGTTTTGGAAATGGTGTGTTCTTGTCATGGTGATATTTAGTGGAATGTTGGTTACTAATTGGTTTATGCATGTTATTGTTTTCTTGATTGAGAGGAACTTTTTGCTGAAAAAGAAGGTGCTTTATTTTGTCCATGGTTTGAAGAAGAGTGTTCAGGTGTTTATTTGGATAGCTTTGATTCTTCTTGCATGGGCATTTTTATTCAATCGTGGAGTTGAACGATCTAAAACTGCCACAAAGATCTTAGGTTGCATAACCGTGACTCTTATGTCTCTTCTAATTGGATCTTTTCTGTGGTTGTTGAAGACTTTATCGCTAAAGATTTTAGCATCTAATTTCCATGTTAGTAATTTCTTTGATAGAACTCAAGAATCTATCTTTCATCAGTATGTTCTGCAAACCCTTTCAGGGCCTCCACTTATAGAGGAGGCTGAGAGAGTTGGGAGATCACCTAGCATGGGTCAGTTAAGCTTCAGGAGTACCAAAAAGGGAAAAGCAACAAAAGAGAAAAAAGTGATTGATATGGCCAAGGTTCATAAGATGAAGCAAGGAAAGGTTTCTGCTTGGACGATGAAGGTCTTGGTTGATGCTGTAACAAGTTCAGGACTGTCTACAATCTCCAATACATTGGATGAAAGTTTTGCTGATAGAGAGGTTGAGCAATCTGACAAGGAGATCACAAATGAGATGGAAGCGACTGCTGCTGCCTATTACATTTTCAGGAATGTTGCCCAGCCTGGTTGCAAGTGAGAAAAATCAATGTTGTCAGGGTGAATTTGATGCTTCTGTGTTAGCTTTCCCCTTTTCTGGTCTTTCTCTAATAATTCTCTCTTATGACCAGATACATTGACGAGGAGGACCTGTTAAGGTTCATGATCAAGGAAGAGGTGGATCTTGTTTTTCCACTATTTGAAGGATATGAGACTGGACGAGTTGACAGAAAAGCTCTAACTAACTGGGTGGTATGGCATTTTCTTTCATTTATATATTTTTATTCAAATTAAACCTCTATGCATCGTGATCTTTTGTGTTATTGCCTTCTGATCTTAGATACTGATTCCCTCTTTCTAATCTTGCGTCACCATATGCCAATGTCGAAATCATGTTTTGTACCATGTTAATTATGGGAACTGTAATGTGAATACACGGCAGAGAACTAAATCAGGTGGACTTTTAATTACTCGGGCTAAATTGGCTTCAATAAAATTCTCACTTTTCCCAACATCAATGATCAACCTCTAACACACTTCTTATTTTTTTCGGAACCATTCAGAAAAGAGATGATTGGCCCTTTACTCCTTGTTAGTATAATGGTTATTCTTGAACTTGCAAGCAAGACATGCTTCCATTTCAAAAAAATAAAGAAATAATCAACATTTCGGTGAAAACAATCTAAAATTTCAAATCACTTGACAAGTAGAGAAATATAAAAGAAAAGTACACTCAGTCAAACAAGAGCACATGTAGAATTTACATGGTTCAGCAATCACGAACGAGGTGATTAGAGAAATTTACTATGAGAAAGTAGGGGATTACGAAGTCCACACAATTGCTCATCTAAAGTCCTAAAATAACCAAAATCTCACCTTTTCTCTCTCTAGTCACCAAAGTGTAGAAAATAAAAACATTTACAAATAAGCCTTCCTTAAAATATGGGTAACTTTAGATTTTTATATGGATTAGTACATGAGTATTTCTTCTCACTTAGGCCCACAATTTAAATCAACCCAACAAATCTCTACCTTGAAGTTAAACTAAACAAAAACAGTAATTTATTTTATTTAGCTGAAACTTAACAAGAAAGATAATTTTGAAGTAAAACTACCCATTATGAATTCTTTTTAATTTTTCAAAAATAACCCAACAAAATATATCTAAATAACCCCAAAAGTCAAGGTAATTTAACACCATATGACATAATATCTAGAATAAAATTATACTTGACATCGGTATGTTTGGTCCTTTTATAATACATCCGGTTCTTGACTAGATGAATAGCATTCTGGCTATCATAATGCACATCAGTCAATTCTTGTGAAACTAAGATTACCAATCAAATTACTCAGCCATAAAGCTTCTCACACTACTTTTTTCAATGACATATGCTCGGTCTCTATTGTATACAAGGCAACAACACAACCTTTTTCAATGACATATACTCAATCTCTATTGTATGCAAGGCAATAATGGATTGCAAAAGTGCTTTCGAACCAATGACACACCCTGGATGAGTGAAAACATGACTGTCAGCTAACTCCTCGTATTCAAATCATAAGTGTAATCTAAATTTACAAAGCCACCAACACTACCTTTAGTGCTCCTCTACCCCTATTATATACCAAACCAATATTTGTAGTTCCTCCAAGATAGCAAAATATCTATTTCATGATTTGCCAGTGAACTTTACCAGGATTTTCTATCAACCTCTTGATCATACTAACATGTGAAATGTGTGGACGAGTGCGGACCATAACTTAATAATGCTTCTAGTTACACTAGCATATGGAACACTTGAAATGTGCTCATTTTTCTCTTCAGTTTCTGGTGACAGAGTTGAAGATAACATGAAAATGGGTTGCATGTGGAGTACTTACTGGCTTGAAGTCTTGCATACCAAAATGTTGAAGTACCTTCTCAAGATACTTTTTCTGTGACAAATATAACTTGTCAACATTTTGATCTTTGTGCATCTCCATAGCTGAAATCTTTTTGGTTATACCTAATCTTTCATCTCAAACTCAACTAATTCTTCAGACTGTCAATCTCATACATATGTTCTTGAAAGCAATCAATTTGTCAATAATTACACAAATGAACCATCTGATAGCTTCCTGAAATACATACATCTATCATATTCATTTTTAAAGTAATATCTAAGCATAAAAGCATCAAACCTTTTATACCACTACCTCAGTGATTGCTTCAAGCTATACAATGGCTTCTTCAATAAGCACACATGGTCTTCCTTACCTTGAGCAATGAAACCCTCTGACATAATAGAAGAAGCATCCTAAAGATTATAATGGACATAATCTACAATACTCTTGGTACGATGAATAATTGTACTGAATTTCACTTTGCATTGTTTATCATAAACAAAATGCTCATATAAATCTAAATTACTTTTTTCTTGACCACACAAATCTCGTTTGCTTAACTCTATCATTTCTCTCTTTCATGTCTCAGCCACGTGCCATAACCGGGTAGAAACATTTTCCGAATCAACCATAAATGCTACACTAGCTAAACTAATAATTGTTGAAGATTGAAGATTGTAAAGGTCATTAATTAGCTTTCATTTTATCATGTTAAGAGCTCACTTACAAATCCTCAGAACTCTACTTTTAGCAAAATAACCATAACCTTGGGAATAAAGAAGACTAAAAAAATAAATTAAATTTTGGAACATGTTGAATCTCTAGTGTTCTAATAATACCATCATACATCCTAATTCGAATTATATTTACACCAACAATAGAAAGTTCTTTGTTGACTCATAATAAAACAGTACCATTGACAACTTTATAAATGTCAAACTAGTTTCTATTAGGACAAATATGAAATGTGCAAGCTGAATCAAGAATCCACCCATCAATCGAGCTACCAACAAACATAGTCAAAACACTTTATACGTAATAATTTTTTTTTTCCTTTACTAGCAATATTTATAGCACCAAAGATTCTCTTCTTCTTTCCCTTGTCTTTCTATCGAGGACAGTTCTTTCTAAAGTGCTCTACTTTATGACATTCAAGTCATTTAATTTTTTTAGATTTTGATTTTGATAGACCTGTCTTCATTACCTGAACCCTTATTATTTGTTCTACCCTGCACAATCAAGCTCTCTACATGATCATTATTATAATTTTTTGACACTTGCTTTTTTAACTCCATGGATTTTGAGAAAGTTTTGACATCTTCTGAACTAAGATTATCCTGTCCATACACCAACGTGTCAACAAAATAATCATAAGATATAGGTAACAAACATAATAAAATCAAAGCCTGATCCTCATCTTAAATCTTAACATTAACATTTCATAGATCTTAAACCACTTTATTGAATTCATCAAGACGGTCTTTAATGAGTATACCTTTTTTTTTATCTGGTGAGCATACAACCTCTACTTAAGATACAATCGATTCATCAAAGATTTGGTCATGTAAAGAGTTTTCAACTTTGTCTAAAATCCAACAGTTGCAGTCCTCAATAAAATAATCTCTATCGGAACCTTATTAGATAAACAAAACTGAATAATATCATGTGCTTGTTTCATGAGATCTTTCTTTAAATCATCCATCTTCTTAGGCAAGCTATCTATACCTTTCCGTGTCTTAAATTAACCTTGTTGAACTGACAAGGCACATTTTATTACGTTATAGATTGAAGTCATTCCTACAATTAAATTTCTCTACATCAAACCTTGTTGATGTTATTTTTTTTGTCGATGTTATTTTTGTTGTCATTGTGAAAGCCAATTGAGAACCAGACAAGCTATGATACGTTTATAGTGAAAACAACCTTAAAATTTACGTGGTTCGACAACTTAGGCCTATCCCATGGGTGAAATGATTAGAGAAGTTCATTATGAGAAAGTAGATAATTACAAGTTATCTAACAAAATTGTTCTTTAACCAAAATCCTAAAGTAATCCAAAACTCATTTTCTCTCTCCTCTCTCTAGTATCCATACCCTTACTCTAAAATATAATAACTTTAGATTTTTATACGGACTAAGTACATGAATATTTCTTTTATTATCTGGACTCATAATTTAAGACAAACTCAACACTTAACAATGTTTTCCTTGATCATTTACAAGGAACTTGTGGAATATGCAATGGCTGGAAATTAAATGAAGAGTCTTCCTTTTCTCTTGATGATGTTTTTATGCAGGTGAGGGTTTACAATGGCCGGAAAGCGCTTGCACATTCTTTAAATGACACCAAAACAGCTGTTAAACAATTGCACAAACTTGTGACAGGGATCCTGGTCATTCTGACCATTGTTATTTGGCTTCTAATGATGGAAATCGCAACAACGAAAGTACTTGTTTTCCTCTCGTCACAGCTTGTAGCAGCAGCTTTTATGTTTGGGAGCACCTGCAAGACCATATTTGAAGCTATCATATTTGTATTTGTGATGCATCCATTTGATGTTGGTGATCGTTGTGTTGTTGATGGCATTCCAGTAAGTTTTGAAAGACCTTTGTTTTTATTTGCCCTCACAGCTGTGATAGCTTCATCAACCTTGTTGAATTTCTAATTGACAGATGCTGGTTGAAGAAATGAACATCTTAAATACTGTGTTTCTGAAGCTTGATAATGAAAAGATATACTATCCAAATTCAGTTTTGGCTACCAAGCCTATTAGCAATTACTTCAGAAGCCCAGATATGGGTGATTCTGTGGAATTTGCAATTGATTTTGCAACACCAGTCGAGAAGATTGGATTTCTGAAAGATAAAATTAAGAAGTAAGTTGCTTACCTACATTTCTTCCTCGCATTTAGCATCCATCCATGTGATATTAAAATGCAGTTCTACCAAGATGCCCATGCTTAATTAGTTTTGGATGTGAAACTAGTTCGAAAGTGAATTCACATTGTGCATATTGTTATGTGGTGATAAAAAATGCTACTGAATTGTAATCTCCTGTTGGTCATATTGTCAATATTAACATACCTGTAGTTTCTTCCAGTTCCCCATACACAATATTGTGTAGTTTTATTTACTTCCCTACATCATTCTCAGGATAGCATTGTTGATTGTCTTCCTGGAAACTGTTTTTCCTTGGGTGCATTAGCAGAAAATCGCCAGGGACAAAGGTTTTTCCCTTAACTAATATTCCTCTTTCTGTCAAGAGATCACGATGAATTGGTGGAAGCCAACTGCAGTTAGATAGGAAAGCTTAGCTGAACGGAGTATTGAATTATAGTGTGACCCTGGCTTAAAAACAATTAAAAGTAGCGTTGTTCTGATATCTCATTGCAACATAGTTCCCCTGGCAAATGAGGCTTGTAAACCTTCTGTTTTACTGCTGCTGAATAAGCCTCTGTACTGCCAGACTCTGGCTCACTCTTGTTTGGTCAAGAGAGAATTGTTAAGGCGTCCTGCTATGCAAGGAAGTCAAATGTAATTTCTTTATTTGGTTGGTGATGGGATGCTTATTGCAGGATCAGAAGGTGAAAATAGTGTCACTAAGTAGGCACTGTTTTGCAACAAGGAAGCATATATTTAGGAGCTAGTGTTACTCCCTGTCAAACTGAATAAGAAACTGTAGAAAATTTATTTTGGTTTTAATTCAACATAATTCGTTAAGAGGAATAGTTTCAAGTGCAGGATTATCTTGACACTGGCATATACGCTTTTATTATACTTTTTTGACGGTTTCCTCTTGTTTGGTTAGGCACTTGGAGAAGACTCCCCATCACTGGCATCCTAACCACAATGTTGTGGTGAAGGAAATTGAGAATGTGAACAAGTTAAAGATGGCTCTCTATTGTACTCACACGATGAACTTCCAAGAATATGGAGAGAAAAACAAGCGGAAGTCGGAACTGGTTATTGAAATAAAGAAAATTTTCGAAGAGTTAAATATAAAATACTATCTGCTTCCCCAGCAAGTTCACCTCAACCCTATTGGGTCTGAATCAACGCACGTGACCAACAAATGATTGTCACTATCTTTGATAATCTTTGAAGTATGTGGCTTCAATTTTGATTGTTCTCCATCATTTGTTCCATCCTAATTGAACCATCTCAATTCTAATGATAATATTTCTGGTTGCAGCATGTAATTCACGGCCTTGGACTGATGCTGCAAAGAGATAAAGATGACCTTTTTTATTTATCCCAAAGGAGGAAAGCAGTTTCTGTCCAGAACTAGAGCTGCCTGTTACATTTTTGACTTGACCAAAGATGAACTATATCCACGCTAGTGCAATGGACTTCTTTTTAGATGCTGTGCTGTTTATTGGTTTTAAACCGCATGATATATGGTATATTTAACTCGTGCTTCAAGGGTGTCGGCAAAATATTATACCAGTAGGAATAATGACGTCCCTACACTTTTGATTCCTTGGCGATGTTGGATTAGCTTTTGGAAATTACTTGCTCTGAATCCACTGAATGTGAAATATGGATCAACTGTAAGATTGTCGAAACTCTTGCAACCCTCATCCTGCTATCTGGGAAAGAAATTGAGGACTGCTGTTGCAATTAGTACTGTACTTTACCCAGAACTCTCCTCTTGAAAGAACTGGGGTCTTGTGTTGCTGTGAAACTGTCCTCGTTTTAATTATGCTTTGTTGGATGAACCGCTCAAGATTAGGCTTTACATCTTAGCGGTTTTCTCTATGGATGCTTCAGTCATGCACTCATTGCTTACTAACATGCCCAGTTCAATCTCTAATACAATTTTTCATGTTCACTCCCCAAAATAATCGCCCACTTTCGTACTCGATAAGGACATGTCCATACACTTCTTCAATATCCCCCCTCCATTAGAAAAATAATACATTTTAATGGGTTGCAAGCTTCATCTGCGGCTGACGAGTCGTATGTGAGGATTGTCATTTCAATTGAACTACAACCTTAGATCTACTTTCTACCCTTTTCTCTTTATTTTTTCTCTCCTTCACTCCCCACAACCACCGTCCACGTGAACTTGTCACTGCCCATAACCACCACCTTCTCTCCCCATTATGAAACACTCTCTGAGCCACCACGAGACCACCCTCTCCCTCACTCTCTCTAATGTGACGAGCCTTCCTCTCTCCACTTGCCATTCTCTCACCAAGTTTCAGCTGCCACCGCCGCTATCTATTACCATCACCCACATTCAACACTTAGAGGAGGTATATTACACACTTCCTTTCTATCAATTTAGTATAGTTTGTGCTGATTGTTGATTTTGAAAATAATAGGGTTTAGCATTATAGATTTTTAGAAAAAAATAGGGTTTTGTAAATTAGGTTAACTAGCTATAAAATATATTGATTAGAGTTGTTAATTTTCTTATTTTTGAAGAAAATTAATGATTTTGGGTTGTTATTGATTGTGAATTAGAGTTAGAATTTTTTTATTTTAAATAAGAGATTTTGTCGAATTAGGTATAAAATATGATACCTAGCTATGAAATACATCAATTGAGTTTATAATTTTATTATTTATGGAGAAAATTAATGAATTTTGAGTTTTTATTGATTATGTTATTGTTAGGGTTTTGTTAATAAATTATATACCTTGATTAACTTCACAATATTGATGAATTAAGCTTGAATTTTGTTGTGTTGTTTAATAGAATATCATGTACTATTAGAATATTATGCTTTTATGATGATATCATTGCCAATACCAACAATGATATCACTTATAATAGAGGAAGTAATGAGTTTCTAATTGTTACATTAGATATATCTCTTAACAAGTTATTTTAAATGTTATCAAATCGACTTGGCTGAAATATATTTGAAATTAAAGTTAAAATTACTTGGAGGATGATGCAAAATGGGTTTAGTGCAACTCGTTATGTTGATGTACCTATTTGTAGTGATGAAAGTGTGAATTTCATGTTTGGGTTTTTTCAACATTAATGGGATGAATATTCTAGAGTTCTACTTGAATAGCAAGCCTATACGAGGAAAGTCTTCCAGCACGGATTTCACTCGGGTGCCAAGTTACACTCAAATGACACATCACGGTTAGTTGGTCTATTTAGTTTAAGTGGTAACACAAGGAACCAAATGTCGACACAAAAAATTAAAGATATGAAAGCCCGGTTGGCTATGACATTTGCTTTATATTGTTATGGAGAATCAGAACCAAGTGATGACAAATATAGGTGTCATATTGATAAAGTTGAGAAAAAATAAGAAGAAGAAATGGAAGATGAGAATGCTGAGTTAGTTGATCCATTAAACCAATTCATGGCATCTTCTCCTCTTTAAATTGAGTATGTTAATGGGTAAGCCCAACAAGGATGTAATAACTCGATTTTGAGTCATAGAAATTCAGGCTTATCAGTTGATGAATTGGAGGTTGAAAAAAACTCATAAACAAGTTTGATTGTATTATTGCAGTTAAGTGGTGACATATCAATAATTCATTATAATACAAGGTCCAACATTTAACTAAAACTTATTTGCAGATAGGAAGCATATTTATCCACGAGCGATCCAGACTTGTCCATGAGCTAAAGTGATTTTGGTATTAACCCTTATACAGGCGCTATAAGCTCATTTACAACTTGAAGTGCTCCACACCCGCCCACGAGCTGGGGTAATTTTTAGATGTAGTTAGAATGTATGCTTTAATATTTTAAGAATTATTATGAATTTAGTTTACATTTAATAAAATATTATGTTAGTTTTTTTTTATTATGTTTAATTATGAATTATGGATTGTTATATTTGATAAATCAAGGCTTGTGTATCTAAATTGTGAGACATATTTCATGTTCTGCTGATTTTTTTTGGCAGGGAGTTAAGAGTCTGGAAAAAACTTCCCTGATCATTTTTTTTAGAGTCTCATATCTCACATGTGACTTGCAAGTTGTAAATAAGGCTTGCGACTTACCAAACTCTGTTATTTCTCTAATTTTTTTTTTCTGAATTGTGATATTTTGTCAAGAAAATTTATTGTGCTAATGTCCAAAACAACCTCCAATTAGGCCATCAAAATTTCCTATTGAAATTGGAGAATACAATTAATTCTAAGTTTTTTTGGACTTTAGCATAGTTACATTTTTTTTTTTAGAAATAACACGGTTCAAAATATACTTAGAGAAGTAACATAGTTGAGAGAGTCGTAAATGACATCTTTGACTCATGAGTTGTATGTCTCATATGCAACTCTCAAATTGTTAAATGGCCTGCAAAGAATTACGAGGAGAGAGGAGAGAGGAGAGAAAAAGACTTCGGAGGCACACTGAAGCTCTAATGACGACACCACTGATACCATAAAAAAATATCGATAAGGCAAATCCAACAATACCAAAAAATGTCATTAACAAAGACTATACTAGGCCATATGAGCTACCCAAATGAGGTGGAGCTCATTTGCTTTTAGGCGACTCATGTGGCCCATTCTAGTCGCCGTTGATGACTTTTTTTTATTGTCACTGTATTCATCTCATCGAGATATTTCTGATGGTACTAGTGATATCATCATCGGAGTTTTAATATGCATTTAAGGTTTTGTTTCCTCTCTCTTGTCTCCCATCTCCTCGTAATTTGTGAAGAGAGAGGAGAGAGAAAAAAGAAAGAGATGCTCTGATGGTGACATCGTCGATACCATCATAAAGATCTTAACGAGACGAATCCAACAACATTAGGGAATGCCACCAACAATAATTAGAATGG
>Ga0307517_10007866_pt1 | contig 15434 bp, 18 predicted proteins | sample 23_EM_MG_FD_194515 | JGI IMG/M metagenome (GOLD analysis project Ga0307517, IMG submission 194515) | Populus trichocarpa ectomycorrhiza microbial communities from riparian zone in the Pacific Northwest, United States - 23_EM | ecosystem: Host-associated > Plants > Roots > Unclassified | place...
AGTTTTCATGTAAACTAAAATCTACAATACTATATTATGTCTCTCTTACTACTGCTTGCTCCAAATGCAGAAATGTCCCACGGTCCTTGACCCATCATGACCCAAGTCAATCAAAGTCAGGTCGTGCTGTCAGACCCGGGTCATGACAACACTGGTTATGGTTGTTGTGGTGAATGATAGATTGAGACCAAGCCATTTCTCCGAGCACGTTGCCAATACTGTGACTAGGATTTCCTCTGCTGCAGTGCAACATTTATCTCTTCAACCTATGGAGTCTCAAGTGCAGGTTTCCGTGTCTGTAACCGCTAAATCATCGATTCAAATCATGGCGTGTACTTTACTGTGCGTCGTGGATGACCTCCTCAATTCTTCCGAGCTTTTACTTGGCATGGACTGGTTGAGAAACGCTGCTTCGTATTCGACAATGTGATGCTGCGAATTCCCGATTTGTCTGCAGAGTGTATGATGTGTACCCACGTGGGTAATTTTGTTTCCGCCTCTTCAGGCGTAGCTTCGTCCTCATCGGTACCAGTGTCTTCGAAGCCACAAGTGGCGCAGGTCTGTCCCGGTTTAGAAATCATTGCAGACACGTTTCTTCGTGACTTCCGTAGTGGCCCTGGGGCTCGAACATCCGTCTTTGCATCTTCGATTGAATCCTTGCGTAACGTATTGCAATTGCATGGCGTACGAACTGACAACTTATCAGTCTTTGCCTGCCAGAATGCGCTCATTTGAGTCCATTACGTCTCGGGTAATTGCTTTAATAATTCCTGTCATGCAAAGTCTGCAGACAGAAGTCACAATCAAGCAATTATGACCCGCATTGACGATGGTCTTAGAGACATATCCACATGCAAGAATATCGCTTCTGCTTTTAGTTCCCAAGTAGACTGCAGACTTGGCGATTAGTGTGCTCAATATGCTGACATCATCGTCAGAGATATCTAATACGGAAGAGTTGTCCACGCACTCACGATTCGACCTGCTGTTGATCTCCGTAACCCTCGGCGAAGTTATGTATAATGTAGCTGCTTTGCGGACGTATGCTACCAGTGTCCTCCCTCATGTTTTGTTTGCACAGTATGAGAAAATGAAACCTGCCACACAAAAAAGGACAGCTCACATTGAGCTCACATCTCAATAATCTTACTCACGTAGCAATCTTGTTTTTGAAATTTGTACAAAATTTCATACATTTTTTCCTAATTTACTTACATATGTAAGATAAGAAAAACAAAAGGTAGCAGGCTCTGCCGCTCTCAAGCGGCCCTACCGGCGTTATTTAAATTATGGCCACCGCTGCTCGTGGCAGAGATGAAGTCCCTTTGGGGGTTTTTTTTTTCGAATTCTTTATGTATTAATTTAATTTTCTTCAATATATCTCATCGGACTCCTGGGCCGCTCATCAAGAAAGGGCGACATTCCGTCGCTAAAACCTACTTCAGGCTTGTACAGAAAACAAATATAACGACGCCGACGAGTGCGTTGTGGGGTCGGGATTAGGAGGTGTCGGATTTGAAAAAGGATTGTGTCGGGGCCGTCAGCTTTTGCTTGCCATCTCCAAATCGCGGGCAAATGTATCCAAAATGTATTTGGACGGACCTTGTAGTGACCCCAGTCCACACGGACTCCTCATCTTGACTTTTGCAGGAATCCACAAAGGAATGAATAGAAGTCAGGGATTACAGAAGAGTCACTAGCGAAAGCAAAGCCAATTTTTTTTTCGCCGCCATGAGCATTCCCGGGTCTGTCGCTCCCGTAATACCACTGCTGTGATTTCGTCTGGGACTCGGAGTGGGGTTGATCAACAGCAGTCTTTGAATTACTTTGATAACCCATCTCTAAACACTTGAGCTGGGAAGCCAGGAAGAGCCAGGAAGAACGACTGAATAACAAAGCAAGTACATAAATATTGAGTTATGCCAGAAGGGAAAGAAAGAAAGAAAAATAAGTCAAAAACAGAACATGTCGACAGCAATGTTAGACGTGGTAAATGTATATGGGGTATATGCGATGGCGTCCGAGTCGGGAATCAGAGATTATTCAAGTGTAAAATTGAGGGGAATACATGTTTGAGAAGAGATCCGACCAGAACTTCGACTTTACGCCCAAGGACCATCATTAGTCTGGGGCATCTCGGTTTAAGACAAAAACAAATTGCACGAGATTGCCAAGACAAGACAAGTGTAGTTCCGGGACAGGAAAAACAGTTTGTCCAGTTGTCGCCTGGAATGAATAGAAATATTGCCCGATATGCACAAATGATCGACGCATAGTAGTTGCAAGGCGTTACGTTCCCCGGATAGGATCGAAATCGAGAGTGTGAGTTGGTGCACCGATCGTCAGAGGAGAAATGGATGGGATCGACTTGTAAAGGAGTGGCGTCGCTTCGTGTTTGCTGGGCCGATAGGAAGTGGTTGAAAATATGGAGACGTTTGCGACGTCATTATATCACGAAAGAAATGGAAATCATGTAGTTAGGATTGCCACCTGTGCGAGCCTTCATGGACTGAGAATACACTGCGTATGCATTCCTGTCGCTCGCAAGAGATGACGAAAAATCCCACCCACTCAAACTGATGTCGGCAAATGCGCCTTCGCCAATCTACTTCTCCTCTCCTCTCTCCATTTCAAGGCACCTTCCACCCAGTCCTGCATCAACTGCTCTACCTCTCCTTTGCTTTCTCTCACCCGATCACCTTCCAGAAACTCATGTTCCTCCAACTCTTTGTAGCTCGCTCTTCTCTCGGGATCCTTCCACATGCAAACTCCGACCCAATCTTTCGCTACCTCGGAGTAATCTTCAGGAAGTTCAGGAGGGTCTCCATTGACGATGGCCTGAAGTTGGGAAAAGACGTTCTCGTACGTTTCCGGAGGGTAGGGATATTGCCCCATCGCAATTTCAATCATTGTGAGTCCCAGAGACCAAATGTCGGAGGAAACAGTGTAGGCTTTTGTTTCGCCGCGAGATTCACCTTTAATACGCTCCGGCTGAAGAGAAGGTCAGAAAAGAAAACGGGTTAGATGAGTTTACTCACAGCCATGTAGGATTGACAACCGATGTTCGTTCGAGCGAGAGACTTATTAAGTTCACCTGAGACACCAAAGTCGCAAAGTTTAATCTGGCCCCTTCTGTTGATCAAGATGTTGGTCGGTTTCACGTCTATAGCAATGAGAAAATGACCCAAATTTCGAGAAAAGTGGATAACCAACCTCGATGGATGATATTGAGATTTTCTTTCAAAAATCTCAATCCCCTTGTCACACTGCATGCTATTCTGGCAAGGACATTTTCAGGGACGCCCGCTCCCTGTAATTTGTCCAGAGATCCAGCGTCCATATACTCCATACAGTAATAAACGCAAGATTCTATGAAAAAAGCGCCATAGAATTCAACGATCTCGGGTGCGATGGCACGATGAAGGACGTCGAGTTCCATAATGATGGCACGAAGTTTGGCGTCCTCAAGTTCCAGCCTTATTTCCTGGAGAAAGGAATCGTTAAAATGGGAGAACAAGAAAAATGAGCGGAAAGTACCTTCATGGCCATAGCAACTTTGGTAGGCTTATGAATGACCTTCTTGACGGTACCATAGTTGCCTCTGCCTAATTCCTCGTCGAGAATGAGATCATCCATAGCGATGGCGAAGGATATTCCATTTGAAAAGTTGACGCCTGAAGCGTGCAAGATTGCTTTTCCTTCAAAATTGAGTGCACCTGAGGCATCGCTTTGTGATGTGATGTCAGCGAGTGATGGGGGTGGTCATGAACCAGACGACATACACAATCTTTGAGAAATTAGAAAAGGGGGTGCCAAGGTGCACAGCGGATCTTTTTGGACTGGAGTCGAGAGGCCTTCCGAGACCAAGACCCGCGAAGGAGGTGGAAGCATCATCAGAGACGAGTTTGGGATCGATGGCTGCGAGGTTGAGATCTGGCCGCATACGTTTAGCAGCCAAACTAGCTGGTTTTGGTCTTGGGAAGGACTGAGAGGGATGCAGAACGGGATGAGAAGCGAGATCAGCCCGTCTTAGAGCATCCCCAGCCTGGTCAAAGTTGCGTTTTGTGTTGAAATCGGCGGCGGTGGGGAGAGGAGCACCGGATCGATTGGCGAAGGCAGCCATGCGCTGCTGCAGAACGGGGGGAATGGGGGTCGCGATGTGGTTTGTGGCGTTGATCTTGAGGGATGCGCGGGGAGAGAGATCAGACATGGTGGTGGTGCAGACGGAAACGTCACCGACGGCTTGGACATGCCCGTCACGGTCAAGTGGGGCAACGACGCCCTCCTCTTCGACCTGCCCTCGCCCGACACCACCCTTGAGGTTATCAGGTTGTCCATTGCAACCCACACCCATCTGCCCTACGATGCCTTCTCGCTCGTCCACGATGGTGCTGTCATGACTGACAATAATGCCACCAGTACTTTTTCTCGCTTTTTCTTGCGATTTTGTCTCATTTGTCTTCCACAGTCTCTGCATACCATCTGCACCCCGATTCAATCCTCACCATCGTCACCACAGAGCCTTCCTCTTTCAAGAACACTGAAAACGCACAAATCGCTTCCATCCAGTCCGAACTGTCCACGGTTAACGAGTCCCTACGTCCAGCCCACACCGATTTTCTTTCACAGCTCACCCCTCAGACATGCTCTGCTTTGGAAAAGGAGCGCAACCGTATTTCAGAACTCCTCATGCAGGCTCTCATACGTCTGGATGCCATCATACCAGAGCACGACTGGACGAACGCAAGGGCCAATCGCAAGCTCGCTGTCAATGAACTCCAGTCTCTCCTCGATCAACTCGATTCTGCATGGGCTGCCGCAGCTAATGGCATCGTATGTCAAAAGGTTTATAATATTCAACAACCAGTTTAATCACAGTAATCGCTACCCCCATGAATATCTTTTTAAAAGTTGTGCTCCTAGCTGTGACCAGTAAATGAACTAAAGTGATGTCGCCTCACTCGACAACAGGGAACTGTCATCGCTGATTCCAACCCTTCTGGGTAAAACTAAGGACCGATGCCAGGCTCGACCAGAATTTCAAATGAAAAGAGCAATGAAGAGCCTTTCGGCCTTCGATGGCTTCGGTGCCAGTATGTACTGGCTCAGATACGAAAAGATTGTTCATGCAAAGAGGAGAAGGGATAGAAGAATAACAATAATGTAAATGTCTTTGGTGAATGGAAGTCGAATGTCTGTTGATTAAATAGGAACTATCTTTGCTGAATGATAGCTGCCTTTACTCAGAAAAATTTCGGGCTCTGATTGGCAGAAATGTTGCTTTTGGGGATAGGATTGAGGGAGACAGTCGGCGTCGGTCGGAGAGGTGCGAGTGGGGTGGTGCAAGGTGGGACTTGGGTACTATGTTCGGTGCGTCGTTGAGGCAGGAGAGGTGGAAAATTCCTAAGAATTGGAATTGCGTCAACACTAGTATTGCGCAGACTTGATGATGGGGCTGAAGACAGAGTTGGAGGGGGAGACAGCAAAGGAAGTGAAGTCGTCGAACTTGAAATGAGCGGAGGTTTGTTCTGCTTTCTGACTTGGATTGTGTCGACACGCCTCTGGGGCAAGAGAGGACGCGGGTTCCTCGGCACAGGGAGCGGACGAGGTGGACGAATGATAGGCTGCATTCGAGGTATTTGTGAATATCGAGGGGGATCCGACGGTGACAATCGTCCATGGAACTCCTCGATGAATACAGATGACCAGGACTGAATGGTGGGCGATTCATTCAAACCCAAAGAAGGTGTTTCCCTTTCTGTAGAGCTAGCACTGGCAGCACTATCGGACTGGATTAACGACGGTCGTAGAATGGGACAAGCTTCGCCGTCCGACAGTGACCGTCCGTTGTGATGCAAACTCTTCAATACCTGAGAGGGGATGTGTTCCCTTACACCTGTTCTACCTCCCATACCGCCAAATTCAAAGGCCTCTCCACCGCCACCCGTGTTCTCAAGGAAAATCAGAGTTGAGGAGTTGTCATCGAAGTTTTCGTCGGGGCTGCTGTATAGTTGCTGATGACCGAGCTTTCGTGGTCTAACACGGATGAGGTAAATCAAGAGGATGGCCATGGCCAAGAGGACACCGAAGGTAACGAAGGAAATGGTGACTATGTGACCGATCCTTAACTTTACTGCTGTGCCTTTTGCATTTTGACCTGTTGAATCAATCTGAGAGGTTTCTGAAATGGTAGTTATAAGTGTCTTCTTCATCCATCGAAGACACAGAGTTGGCTACTCACGAGTTTCAATCAGCCGAGAAGGTGAAACGGACGAAGGAAAGGCTGTCAACACAGTGGGCGAAGAGGAAAGAGTGGAAAAAAGAAAGGTCGATGTTGACGGCGGCCCTGCGCCTGTCAATCCAGCTGCTGTTGGTACATCCGTCTCTATCCATGTCCATGACGAAGTGGGGGAATCACTTCCTGAGAACCAATCCGTGTAGGAGATCGAAGTCGAATCTTCCGTCGCATCGGGAACCCAACTTAAGGGCAGCAAAGACGACAATTGCGGATCGGAGTTTGTGGACATCGTGAGCTAGATGGGATACATGTACCACTTGGAAGCTTGAAAACGTCAAGTTTTCAAATTTGGTCTCCTCCACAACTCCAAGGCTTTAGGCCCAAATTGCAGTAAGATATTGACCTTGGCCCTGAACAATGGGCAGTCACAAATTGGGGGGAAGAGGGAAAAGGAGAATATGCTCGGACCTCGAAAAGGCCAAACAAATGCCTTGAAAGCCAGTCAGTTTGGTGCCGCATAGGACTCTGATAAGCCAAATTGCACATGCAATGTCCAGAAATACTACCGAATTCAGCTTCATTCCCCCCACCGCAAAAGCTGTGCCGTGATGGGATCCGGTACTCCTATACCAAAGATTGGACAACTTGACCACAGGACTGGTGAGGACGACCATCTATGAGGTGGTGGACAGAATCCTTGAATGAATTCGCGTCAGCCGTTGCAAAGAACTAAGTAGGGTGAAAAATCGTCGTTAATTTAGCCTCATCATTTGTTCTCGAAAAATGCAGCAGAATGCGACGGCTCTCAGGAGCCCAAGCCAAGAATAACGCCCAAGAACAGATCTAGAATCAAAGACTGAAGACTGTAGAAGCTGAGCGCTGAGCGCTGACCATTTGGGGACATGACCAAATGATAAAGGGAATAGACAATTGTTGCCAACTTGCTGTGTTACCCTCTAATCTCATGGAATTTGTGACCCCTATTTCCCGGGCCAGCAATCGTTTTGGGACCAGAGCCGTGAAGACCGTTGGTCATGAACCATGGACAGAAACACTGATCGTCGGTGGGAATTGGCCATGGTGGAAAGCTTAAGTGGACAACCAGACAGTCACAGTTTTGTGACTCGGACCATTATCATTTTGTCAATCATCTACCAAGCGAGAAATTCAGAATGTATGCTAACTCGCCCAGTTCCATGTTCATAGTGATCAATGTCCAAGTGAAAGTGTTGATATTTCTGAGGTTCCATCCGTCCGATTGAATGAGCGATTTCTCGAACGTTGGTGGTGTCGACTCGGATTTCGACCTGGGTGAAAGCGGCTGTAGGTTTTATGTGCGTGTCGGGGAGTAGAAAGCTCGAATGATTCCAACTCGCTAAGCTGATCCGCAGTTGTTGTCCTCATCGTGTTTAGATTATAATCAAGAATCTGTGTCGTGAAATCGATATTGGTTCCTGTGCGCCTGCTTGTGGGTACTTCATCTTGGGGCAGAGAGACGGGTTCGGCTAAGCTGCCTAAATTGAGGAGGATTCGGTAGCCCTGCATAACGTGTTAGTTCAGCAATTATATATAATTTGCATATGTGAAACGCTTTTACGCAGAAGGAGAAAGTTGTCAGCAACCAACTGGAAAAAAGTTAGGGAAGGATATAACTCCTTGAGGAGGAATTCTCACCCGTAAAGAGCCCCTACATATGCGTAAGGCGCGAGGGAGTAGAGTGCAACCTGACCGACATATACCACTAATCAATATTCAGATGTCTTGCTACTTTCATAAAAAGCGTCCACCTACTTACAGAAAAGGAGGAAAAACGCCCAGATCCCATCACGTACTAGCAACTTGACGAGTGGTGCATTGTTCCAATCTGTTCGAAGTGCCGTTGAGAATTTGTACATGGTTAGGGTGAAAAGAAACATTTGGAATGCTATCGAGGATACACTAAGGAATTCGAAATTTGTGTTAGATGGATTATGGAACGGTGAGAATTTGCAAGAACCCACCCGTAGATTACCAAAGTTTTCGGCATGTGAATGACAAGACAAACGTCGTCGAACGTTACACCAGGAAGAGCAAGCGCCAAGCCAGTAATCATGCCAATGATTTCAATGGAAAAGCAAATGCCTACAGCTACACGAACGGGGCGGTTCTCATGGAACAAAGCAAAAACTGGTGGAAGGTGTCAAACATATTTGGCTCGGAGTCTGTAATCCTGAACACTCACCCCGTAGAATGAGTATTGTGTCCACTGTGGTGATTATTGTGACCGCTGAAACGCCCTGGTATATTTGCCAGATAAAACAATCATGTTGTGAAAAGTGGAAGAGAGGCGTTAATTCTGAGCCTATCAATAAAATAGAACTGAAGGAGGGAAACAAAGTTATACGTCCCGACCTCGAATGAGGCGGCACACACGCACGTTTCGACCATTAATGGGAGGTATCTGGCGACAAAATACGCATATTTTGTGTAAGACCATTGTCGTCTACGAGTCTCTCAGAAATTAACTTTTCCACTTTGACCTTTAGAAAGGAGCTCACGGCCACATATATCTGACCTAAGTATCCAATAATTAGCAGTTTCTTAGATTTCAGGCTGGACTTGGACAGACCTCGTCATCGAGTGTTATCAAGATGTCCCAAACAAGGAAGGCAAGTGCCGCCACTGTCAATGTCAAAAAAGTTACGACTCGGAAATGCACGAACTGAGACGGTAGGGACGCCAACCTGAACTTCGGTTCACGACCTGGGCTCCAGCAGCCGTGTCGGGCACCGTAAACGGCCCATATATTGGTACACCGTTTTCACGCACGGCGTCTGCGTCGGGCATAGGTAATCACTTAGCTAGACAAATGGGGCCAATTGCGAGACAGTTGAATCGACATCAACCTGTCAAATTTGAAATATGGCGTGACAGATGACTTACATAAGTAATTGTTACCACGTCTTATCTCCGTTATACTGTAGGACTTCATGGTTTGCTTTCGACATTGTCACGAATTTCAATTTCGGTGTTCTACGGACAAGGTATCTACTACTAATAATTATTTTAAGAGTGGGAACGATTGTGCAGGATTTGCATTATAAATACATAAAGAGTCAGAGCTGCGGGGAATCGAAAACAAATACCAATCAAGTACAGTACAAAGACAAGGTCTTCTCAACTCTGAGGTTGTGGTTGCGATATGGTTTGTTGTGCAGCTTGCATTCGCTTGGCGATTTCTTGCTGCCTTTGCCAAAGAAGTTCTCCCCAAAGAGGATAAGGAGGAATATGACCAATAAGGGCTCGCAACACCTCAAGCCTAATTCCAAGGTTCAACCAACAGTCAAGAGGAGGGAGAAATTCCACTCACCATTTAGTCTTTTCCTCTTCCGTATCCGCAAAGAAGATTATCTCCTGATCTTGCGGGAAAATAAGGCGGAAAGAGCGTTCGACGCCATAATGGTCATCATACTCGTCAGGGCTACGCCGAGATTCCTCATTATCTCTGACAGCAATCGCCTTCTTGAGATCGATGGTTGCAGTTGCCTTCTTTGTAACATCGTTAAAAGCAATCAAATTCGAACCAGTGATCCTCAGTTGCCGTCGTCGCCAGGTCTGAAAAATACTTTAGAATGACTTCAGAACGGGAAACATTGAACGCTCACTCTACAATCACCACCATTCTGCGTAAGCGTCCCCTGGAAGTAGGTCACCTTATGCCAGTTAATGTGCCTTAATCCACGGTGACATTCGTCCAAACTCTGAGGCAATTGATCTTGAGGTAGACCAGGAAGAGGCGGGAGCCTAAACATTTGCAATACAACACCTCCAACTTCCAACGTCGAGTACTTGCCACCAGCTTCCACTCGTTGGCCAATCAATGGGTAACTGGTCTCGAACAGTCGAGTGTCGCACCTTCCCGCAACATCCTTGAATTTGACGAAGACTCGAGCCAGGGTGCCATCCGGCTTGAGATGTCGTGCCAGGTTTTCTATCAATCGAACTGCCTGCGGTTGGGGTTGAGGAGGCCGTGGTGGTGGTAGCACCACCTTTTCTTTTGTAGACTTTTTAGGAGAGGAGGAGAAAAAACTCCGCATACCGTAGCTCTTAGACGGTGCCATAAGAGGAGGCAGGGGTGCGGGAATAGGCGTAGGTGAAGGTGCCACAGGTGTCAAAGCCTTGTACTGGGAAATGATGTGAGGGTCGCGGCGAACCTTGAAAGTCAGCGTGAATTCGAGTTTACTATGTTCAATCCTGACAAACAGACTTCAGTTAGAAATGCTAGATTTCGATCAAACTTACAATTCGAATTCTTGATTAATACGACATTCTCTGGAAAGGTCGCATTCCGGAGTAGTTACGAAGTGGATTCCGTTGTTGAGGGTGCACGTAATTGCAGTCTGTTCCGTCGGTAATGGTAAAGTCAATCCTTTGATCGCCACCACTATGAAGGAAGATTGTATCAGTCTAAAATCTGCACATGATTGGGACACCTACCTTTCACGAACACCTTCCCATACGCTTTACTCTTGTCCTGGGCACGATATTCTTTAATTTGTTTGGCATATTCATTCTTGCAGATGAACATTAGCAGTCAGTTCTTCCGGAAATATTGTAAAATATTTACCATATCAGACGGACGTCTAACCATCCGCCATGCACGCCCGGCATCCACATCTCCAGCTCCAGCCATATGAGAAACCTTCTCATCGGATGAGGATGCATAAATCGTTCCCTGGCGTTCACGAACATGATATCTCTATCAAAATAGTTCTTCAATCGAAAGTCTTGCAATGAACTGGTAGACTTACACCCTTGTTCTGATCATTTGAAGCTTCAGAAAGCTTTTGCAGCGCCTTCTCAATACTATCTCCCAGAGGATCGTGTTGATCAGTCTCGCTCACGACATCTAAAAGCGCTTCGCCACGCTTCTTTGCACCGCCTGCAAGCACCTCTGCGTCGCCAGCACTCATACTTCGCCGCCGACTAGGTCTACCATAACCCAAGCTTTGCCTATCGAGATTGCGACGAGGGATCACGTCTGGATCATCTTCGTCTTTATCCCTCGCCCGTGTCCGCCGTCGACTTTGCAGGATGAGTTGTTCTCGAAGCGTTATGTTATCTTTAGGGGGCAGTGGGGGTGGTGGGGCATCCGTGCCCGTTGACGACCCACTGACGTTCCGACTTTCAATCGCCTCACTCTGCTGGAGAATAGCCGAATCCGTCGCAGCACGTTCTAGCACCTTTGGACGGGCCGATGCGGGGATGGGAGACTCCCGAGTCATGGATTGAGAACGATCAAAGGATTCATCGTATTCGTCCACCGTCATTGAATCGTTTGGTCGTCCACCTGCTTCGGCTACATCTTCCATGAGCCTGTCCAAAGCACTTTTCATATCCATATCCACGTCAACGTCGCCCATCTTGATGCCTGAGACACTTTCATAGGTTTCAGTCTTGGGAATTGCATTGTCAACTTCGAAACGTCTTTGTAGATCAGTGTTCTTCGTCTCTGCGTGAAGAGTTGGACCGAAACCTCCCAGGCTGAACTTGCTTCCAAGATCCATCTCAAGCTGAGGACTAACAAGAAGTCCCAACTCTTTAGCAGCACTTGGAGCAAGCGAAGATAAACTGAGCGTCTTCTTTTCAGCGATTTCCACAATAGCCGTTTCAGTACTGAAATCGGTTTGGGTTGTCAACACCGACAGTCTATTTAGCTCCTTGTCGCCGGCATCAGTTGGTGAGTCGCAAGTCGGGTGGTAGAGCTCTACAATAGGAATCGGATGAAGACTGTTCGAAGCAACGACATCTTGGGCCGGGCTTGAATTAATAAGCTGCCGCTGATTCACGAGACGGCGCTGGACCTCATCTCTTGAAATGCGTTCACGGCCAGGGCTACTGGAGTGAGCAGTTGCCTCATTTCCTCCGCCAAGCAAAGGAGAGTCAGAGCAGGAAAGAGGTGAACCGAAACGGCTGGACCGAGCACCCTGGAATATACTGAGCGCAGGGGAACCTTGTCGAGAGTTTTCCTGACTCTTCTTGGCTTCTTGTGGCACTTCGAGTTTCTGAAATTGAAAAATCAGCATTTCGTGGATCACAATTTACTCCTTTCTTACCGTTTCCTGACGGCTAGTTTTATCGGAAACCCCTGCATCGGAATTACCGACTGACATGTTGGCTGGGTCCATAGAATCCCTGCTGATATTTGAATTTGGCCTATCCATTTGAGGCGGGATTGGCTCATCTTGAATAAGAGGTGCAAGTTGGCCCGAATACAACATACTGCTGAGGTCTGAAGATGACTCTGTGACAAGAATGCTGTAAGAGATCAGGGGAATCGAGAGTCAAGTGATGGGGTGCTCACCCGGCTTTAAATCGAACGAAGGAATAAAGCCTTCCTCGCGAGGGGCGGTACTGGGCGATAACTTCTTCATAGGTGAAGGACTTGCAGGTAATTTACCAACGTCGAGGTCTAGTGATTCGTCCTCCACACACACTCTCTCCTGTCCATAGCGAACTTTATCTGGATAAACAGAACGTCCAAGAGGCGGTGTACTATGCTGAACATTCGGTGAACGACGGAGAGGCGTTGCAGGAGACCCAAGTGGGGATGAATCAGAGGAGAGATTGTATAGGTAACGAGATGGACTGTGTCGAGGTGAGGCGTAGGGAGAAAATTGTTGAGGACGATGATGTTGCATGAACCTTTCGACATGGTGACTGCGTCCAAAGGGAATGCCATCCTCTGTTTCAAGGTCAGTTGGTAAATCATGCAGCCGCGGAGGCGTAGTGGGACCGTCAGAATCAATGGGGGGAGCGGATGGTTTAACATTAGCGAACATTTCGTCAACAATACCCGTGATGCTCGTATCAGGATCAGATAGCAAGGAAGGGACTGCCAGATCGAGTCCTGAATCGAAAAGATTAATACTCTCATAAGACTGTTCCGTCGGTTCGTCCTGTTCGAGAATAGGGTCGTGGTTGAGGAACGAATCGTTATCATTAGCCCGAGGCACTTCATCCTCATCGAGATCGTCTCTGTCTCCATCGTCGCAGCTCTTGAAAGCATCCTCCTCCTCTAATTCCGACTCACGATCAAATTCAAAGACGTCAATGGATTTATAGAACGTCACTTTCTTTCTACTTCCTCGTCTGGGTCCACCACTAGAACGAGGACCATGCAATTTTCTGGAAACGAGCGCGGAGCGTGGAGACGGTCGAGTATTTGGTGAGGTCGCTGGAACATGCATATGAAAGTCGGCAGAAGTAGATGTAGCACGAGGGGGATCATGACCTAAAGTCATAGGTGGGGTAGAAGGCAAGGTCTCCGGCTGAGTACCTGGTTGAAGATTCTTGAAAGGGCTCTTCGTTACTGGTTCTTTCTGGATGAGCTCCCGAAAAGTCTTGCTCTGTTTTCGCTCTCTCTTCAGAGCAAAAGGGCGGTCGTTCTCCGTCTCAGCCTGCTCATGCATTGAGGACGGTCGGGGTCGCTTTTCCCCAGACACCTTCCTGGTAGGTAATGGGATAAGGGTTGGACGTGAAGGAGTAGAAGGCGTCGGAATTTGGGATTTAAACGGGGATTTAGAAACCAAATTGTTTGTATGAACATGTCGGTAACTGGAAGAGGTACGCCTAGCCAAGACTGGGCCTCTGGGTTTAGGCGAATCTCTCTTCGCTATTCGCAAGGGTGAAGTAACAGAGTCAGCGCTGCCCGACGAAGGATTCCAGCCCATGCCCGACTCGCGCAATATAGAGGATTTAAGAGGATCGGGTGAATTTGAGAGCAGGCGGTCTCGCAGAGGTGATTTTCGAGACGCCATGGTCGCTTTCAGGAACGGTGAATTATCAACAAACAACTCCGCCGTGGGATTGAGTCGCGTCAGTCACGTGTAATCTTGTCATTGTCACGGGCAACCCACGGCCCGGTACCGCACTCTTGTTAATGTCATGGCACTCCAAAACCTAATATCTGGTTCAGAATGTGCAATACCTGCAAACCCTCTGTCCCAGGTCCTCAAACATACAGAAAGCGATCGTAGTCTTCAGCACGTAAGTCCTCGGATGGCTTGTCACAGTTCTCGTTATCTGACTCGGAATTGACAGGATAGAATCGGTGGATCATCCAATTCCAGGGTATATTTCCTCTCAGTCCGAACTATGTTTAATTTGAATTATTCTCCCAGTTGCAGCAACTCTCAAGCACGTCGTCATTAGTCCAAGTCAACGAACGAGACCTTGCCCTTGCTCATCAATTCTTCGATGGCAATTTTCACAGTCAAGGACAAGTCATGCCTCTTCAGGCAGGTTTAACACAAAATCTTACTCCGGAAATGTATAAACCGTGGTCGCTGGTGTCACAGCCGGAAATCCTTCTCCACGATGATTCTTCCTCTTGGGCAGCCGAGTTCTCCGACGCCCCACAGAACTACTCTTCGGATCCACCTGCACAACAAGGCATTTCTACATCATTCCCAGGTAATTTCACCGTGATAATCCTTGTGAACTTTTATTCACATAGCCCAGTACATCAACGGTGTTACCCTCCGCAACTGCATGGCAATCCAATGCAGATGGGAATGTACGGAATGGGAATTTCTAATTTTCAGCATGCCAACTACTCTGCAATTACCTCTTTCTCCAAAGGTAAAGCAAAGGAGATTGACTTCGAGGCTGCCTTTTCTCAACTCGCCGAATCTGTGGTGTCGCCTTCGGAACGAGCTTCTGTGATTGGAACAGCAGACGAAACAACGAAAGAGCTTGAGAAGGCTCTCACAAATGTGTCCTTGAATGGAAATGAGGACCAGGCAGACGACGGTGCACATGGGTACGTAGCATCTGGCTGGAAAGGCAATACATTAAATATTGTTCCATAGCTTGTGGAAAGAGCTCCTGAAAACCGAAAGTTCCCCTTCAAGAGAGGAACTGGCCAGGTGGGAGTCTGAGCTTTCTCAACTAATGAGTTCCGAGCGAGATCATCTCGAGGATTTGGGGAAAAACGTACAGCAAATATACGAAACTAATAACTTCCACCCATCTGCCGAGGAATCACTGCGGTATGACGATGAAGGCCTCCCTTTACTCGATCCTTACATTTTCGGTATGTTGGCGTTTTCTGCTGTTAGTGCTGCCTTCATTAAGTTTCAGAGAAGAATAACCGATTTCTTGATTCACCGATTTCCTCATCAGACCTATTATCCCAAGCAAAGTCTCTCTTAGA
>Ga0307517_10007868_pt1 | contig 15428 bp, 14 predicted proteins | sample 23_EM_MG_FD_194515 | JGI IMG/M metagenome (GOLD analysis project Ga0307517, IMG submission 194515) | Populus trichocarpa ectomycorrhiza microbial communities from riparian zone in the Pacific Northwest, United States - 23_EM | ecosystem: Host-associated > Plants > Roots > Unclassified | place...
TACACTATTTTTTTTGGTAAAATACCCTAAACGTCTGTGCTTGTGCGTTGTTATGTAGCCGAATGTAAAACTCGGGAATTTACAGCTGGTTCTCGAACGATCGCTGATCGGGTTTTTCCTGATGTAGCGTTTGAAACCCGCTCAGCCCTGTTCCCAATACGAGACTCGAGGATTTACTTGCCCTTTCATCTTCCCGGACTTGGGCAAGAACTCGACTCGGTTGGTTATCCTTCCTTGGAAAATGATCCTATCCGGCGAAAACCAATTCCAATAAATCCTCGCTATCTCGTCACTGGTCTCAGACAATTCCGCCTCCGTCTTACGTTCTTCCTCCTGGTCTTTTCTACCCTTCTTGGGCTTCTTTTTCTTCTTCTTCCCCTTATCGGTGATATCATCGCCGGAATCAGGCTCGTCGTCTTCGTCCCGGTGGACGGGAGGTTGTGTAGGTGAATGAAACTTCCTGATCCGGGTGACGCTTCGGGCGATCTTCATTGGGGTGTCGATCTCGTACTTTACATGCCCGGTAGCATCGTCGATGAGAGTCGTTCGGAGGGGACAGTTTTGAACGAATTGGAGCGTGTACGCGCTCATCGTAGTGGTGGCCAGGAGATTCAACAAAGACAAATGTAATGGTCATATTTGTATTACTGGAGATGAATTCGGGATGTTACACATCATTTTCGGCATGGAACGTACTGGGACGGGGCCCGGATTGTTGCTCAAGTGATAGACCCCATCCACAATCTACGTCCAATGTCACTAGTGTGACACCTACAACGCTAATTTCCATTGAATGGCGCTTTGATGTAATGGCCTTGAGTAATGGTGGAGGCTGGGCGACCAAACCCAAGTCGGAAACGTGCGCTTGGGACACGGACCCATTTCAAGACAGTGGGGATTCGCGGTGTGACCACGAGACAGACAGTTAGAAAACGCGCAGCTGGGTCACTTGAGCCGCCAACCTAGATCGTGCTGGGCCTCTCGAATGTTCAAAATCCCAGCACAGTATACTCCGGCAGAGTGATACTACACACCGAGTCCCCCAATGGCCCCAAGCGTCGTTACACATCCACGGGCAATGAACCTCGGGAAAAGCTAATTCACGGGTGTCACAGAATCGCGATCTGGAGTTTCCCACCCGGGAAATAGTTTCGTTCCATCAGCCTGAAGTCCTTGTGCAGATCAGGTACGATCAGCGAGGACGCACAATACTGTGTTGAGTTATCTCCACGTGTTGGACAGTTGTGGTAATTGCCGTTGAGTTTAGGGTGTAGGAATGCACGGGAAAATACACGTTGTTATGAACGACAATTGGGGTGTGGTTTTTGGAGCCTTGGAGAGTACGCATGCCTCGTCGCCTGTTGTCACGAGGGGAAACCTGACACCTGTGTTGATATTTAACACATGGGAGGTGCTCGAACGATTAGATACAAACCTGTTGAGAGGATTGAACACCACCCAAACCCCTCTACAGTATATGTAAACTCGGAACACCGGGAAGAAGGTTTGGACCGGGTCCCTCGCGGACTACAGGCATATGCGGAGTACACGTGGTGCATCGGCAGCATGGGATTAAGGATCGCTGATCATCTGAAGCGGATCCGGGGAGACAAGTTTGTCCTCGCGTCAAAACATACCCTACGCAGTAAAGCGTTGTCTGATGACCCTTAACCAGGGGGGAACTTCACGAAACTATGGCGAGCGTGAGCTAACAACCGCACATATCAAGAGTTCTCAGTACCTCCCGCATCCCAGTCCTCCACGCGATGAGACACTCCTCGATTGACCCTGGATTAAATTATTTGCAAACTTCACGCGTGGGGTGACTCTAGACTCGAGGCTGCACACTGAGATTGCTTGTTATAACCAACAACGACGGCCAAGGCAGATCGACACACCTTTCCAAATCCATGATTGCCTTCTTAACGGGTCCACTGCAGCTATCCGTGCCCCTCCCTTCGGTTACTGTCATCAGTACGTGGTCCATTTTGCGGTGGTGTTTAGTGAGTCCCACGAGCGCATCGTCGTTTACATCCCGGTCTGGTCGTCCCATCGGTAATCGGGTGTAAGAAAGGGCTTCGAGCAGGAGTTGGAAGTGCTTTAACGGATTCGAACACCATTTTCACAGAGATAATCCGGCCGTGTCCCTGGCGGCGATGAGTGTTTCAACGTTGATGTTCAAAACTACGGTTGTCGTCGTCGCCGCGTCAGGCTTGGGGTTCCGGGATTCGAAGACGGGCATAATACAGGGCGGATGGGGGAGTTAAAGAGGAGTAGTTGAACACGTGGTGTCACACATGACCCGCATATTACGGACAGTTCAGGACGCTCTGTCCAAAATGACGTCCGTCTGGTGGGTGGATGCTGAACCAGGGTGCTTCAGCTAACGACGAAAGAGGATGAGGCTTGGTTCACACTCACGAAAGCCCTGAACCTGCAGCAAGGTGGGGAAGGCGGACCTCAACGCCGTTACAAACAACGCAGACAAGTCGAGACGGAGTAGATGGTGGCAGTAAACCCACAACTGTTCCGCCGATCGCCGTCGGATATCTTCCCCCGGACCGTAGGACACACAGCTGCCTCCGCCCAGCCCCACAGACGAGACGGGTGTCAGCAGGCGTTTTTTGAGCTGACTCTCTCCCGTGCTCGCCATCCCGACGATGAAGGTCGTTTCGACGTTCCACCATCCCTCTGCCGTCACCTGCTCGGCTAAATGTAAGCTCGTCCCCGACAATCGCGAGTATCTCGTCGTAGGAAAGACAAATCGCCTCGAACTCTACTCTCTACAACCAAAGGGTCTCAACTTGGAATCTACGTTGGATGTGTGGGGTCATGTCATCGCGATACGGCCAGTAGAGTTCTCGGTCAGTCCAACCCGGTGAAACCCCACGTTCATCCTTGACTTTCAAATCTCGGATAGGATCCAGCAGAGACCAAACTTCTCCTCCTCACCGACCATCCCTTCCCAAAACTGATATTGCTATCGTGTGTGCTCTCCAAAGACGGCGTACCAACACTACAGGAGGACGATTGGAAGAGTTTACACGAAGTCGGGGCTCAACCGTCCGAGGAATTGACCGATGTAATTGTAAACGACGATGCCTCTGTCGTCGTATCTATCTGCTATGCCCGCAGGCTACGGCTCATCCTTCTCGATAACCACAGATTCGGGGAGAGTCACGATGTCCTGTTCGTCATATCTTCGGCTGGGTGCTGAGTTCTGATCCGGCTCACAGTTCTGCATTGCCACAGGATCACGGAACCTAGGTTACTCTCTGTTGCTTTCATTAACGGGTCAGCTAACGCGGACACGGTCTCGCTCGCGATCCTCTACACCAACCACGAGAATCGCCCACACCTGGCATCGAAAGACCTTAACATCACAACGTCAGAACTGTCACCCTCACCTTCGGTTTACATACCTACCACCCTTCTCCCTTCCACGATGTCCCCAGAATTCGGAATATCCCCCTCGCTTGCCTCACTGGAATCAAACAGTGGAAGGACCTCAGGAGTCTTGGTCATAGGGAACAATCAAATACACCTATTCGATGTGCGAAGACTATCCAAGAAGGATCTGGAGCGCGCCTCGGACGAAATGGATGAAGACGACGAATCGACCAAGTCTCCATCGAAAAAGGCGGCAAAACGGCGGAAAGGCTTGTCGGTCGTTGGCTGGCCATGGGGTGAGATTTCGGCGTGGGTGTCTCAGAATCATGCATATCACTGCTACCCATCTTCTCATGCTGTTGGTTATGCCCATTAGGTGGGGTCGAGTCGATAAGAACAGATTCCTCGTGGGAGATGTCATGGGTCGGTTGGCCATGTTGGTCTATACCCCACCTCTGGGATTGACGCTTCTCCCGCTTGGGGAGGTGAGCTCTCCTCTCGGTAATATCCAGGTCTCGGCTCACTTCCCATCTTAGACCTCCCCCGCATCGACTTTCACCTATCTTACCTCTCAAGTGGTTTACGTGGGGTCATACTTGGCAGACTCGCTGTTGATCAAACTTCATCACACCCCGTGGCAGAACTCTGATCAACCGACACTTGAGATCCCGTTGGATATCACTACGGTCTCCCCGGAGCAAGCTACCCGTCCTGTCACCCAGAAGGGTGCAGTGATCGACGCAAAAGGCGATTATGTTGAAGTCCTGGAAGAGTACCCGAATTTGGCCCCAGCAGAAGATGCTGTTCTCGTGGACCTTACGGGGAGCGGGCAGGTTTGCCGTATTCCGCTGTTTCCAGATAAAGAAACTGATGCCTTTATTTTAGTCCCAGGTGGTTACATGTTCCGGCGAGGGTTATTCTGGGAGCATCAAGGTAGTCGGTCACGGAGCCAACCTGCAAGAAGTAATGTCTGCACACGTTACAGACGCGATTTCGGTTTTCCCACTTCGACCAACTTACCGTGGGGAGTGAGTCTCTTGCTCATGATCAGTCTGTGATCCTATCGTTGAGTTGTTCCAGGTCGGATACGCACATCGTGGTCTCTACTCCACGAGAGACGCATCTCTTCCGCGTGGATGAGGATGAGGAACGATTATGGTATATGGATCCAATCACCGTTAGTGGGCTCGTTACCGATCAACCAACACTTGCCCTGGCGAATGTTATGCAGCGGCTGCCTGGCATGTCTGGGGCCTCAGCCTACGGTGATTCTTCCTTCGTGGTTCAGGCCACGCCAGTAGGGGTTTCTGTGCTGGAAATGGATCCAGAGTTGGGGACGACATCGTTTATCGGGTCTGTTGCCCTGGGGGAAAGAGATGCCTGGAAGGACAAGAGGGTGGTAGCTGCATCCATAAACGCCAGCCAAGTTGTTATCGCTCTGGACGGTGGAGTCATAGCGTCATTCTCTCTGAATGGGCATGGGCACTTGCAAATCAGGCAGTGAGTAACCACCTTCCATATTAACACCGTTAATGACCACGATCTTTTACCAAGGGAGAAGACTTTCGACGACGAGATATCTTCTGTATCTTGTCTTCCGGTTGACCCGACCAAACCATACACGCCTCAAGTCGTGGTCGGTTTTTGGGGGTCTAACCGGGTACAAATTCTCAGCATCATCGACAGCTCCACCCATTTCAAACACATATGTTCCAGCGAGCCTTACTCGTCGGTACCTCGGTCTGTCTTGTTGCATAACTTCGGGACAAGTCCCGACAGGACTCAACCGGACTACCGGCCGCACCTCATGGTTGGGCTTGCAGACGGTACGGTGGTTTCGCAAGCATATAATGCGTCGGAGTATAAACTCCAGCCTCCGAATGTTTCCACCCTTGGAGGTGCGGCCGTTCACTTAACTCCCTTTGATGTTGATGGGAGGCGGTGTGTGTTTGCGTGCGGGAGTCTTGGGGAGGTTTATTACTGGAATAACACATGGTTGCAACAATCGCCAGTATCATTAAAGGTTTGTATGCGTTCGCGAACGGGTTGAGTGCGTCATGATCATCTCTGACGAATCGCAGGACACTACATGGGCCTCTATTTTCAAGCCTCGTCGTGGAACTCCCTGTTTGCTTCTGTGTTCGCCAACACAGATCACATTTGGTAGAATAACACACACGAATCGAGTTAGCATTCGCTCTGCAAGTCACCCCTTCGGCAGCCTCTGCTTCACCAGTATCTTACGGGTCTTTATAGATTTCGACAGGCAGAGATGTCCCTAAAACCATCGTTCACCTGAAAGCTGCTCAGGCGTTCGCGGTTGGCTATGTCCGGAGATATGGGATCCGGTCTACCGAGCAATCGTTCGGGGTGCTACGGTTGCTTGATCAGAGTTCGTTCGAATGTGAGTGAGGTTCGGGATTTCTGAAAAATGATTCTTGTATCAACTGTCACCACACATAGCCCTGTACGAGGTCCCTTGTGAGCCCGCGGAGCATATCAACGCGATACACGCTGTCACGTTATCGAAGGCAACTTATTTGTGCGTGGGAACGGTGATTGTAGACCCGCACGACCTAGAGCCCACGAAAGGGCGGCTGGTAGTGTTCAAAGTGCACACAAACGAGGGGAGACCGTCATTATACTTGGTCTCGAGCACACCGGTCCAAGGCTGTGTGTATGCCATCGTTTCCAAGATGAACACCCTGGCGTTGTCCGTGAACTCTGCGGTATGCCCACGGTTCAACACGTATCAGAGCGGGAAGGGGGTTAACCGAAGCCCGGTTTTTAGGTTAAAATATTCAAGCTTATAGAGGTGAAAGAAGGGGAAAACCCGCTGCATGTTGAGCTGGTGACAGAGTGGGATTACAGCTACGTGCTTCAGTGCATGGCGACTTCGGGTGATACTCTTATACTTGGAGATATCGTTCGGTCGGTCGCCCTGCTCGATATTGATTGGGAAGGAGGGAAGTTGGCGAGGAAGGCTAGGGATCACCAAGATTTGGGACCGTATAGGCTCGCGGCATCTGGAGATAAGGGGGTCATTGGGTCTAACGTGAGTCTTCCTTCTCAAAAAACAAAGGCATCAGAAGGGGATTCTAATTGGCACCGTCGAACGTTCGCCCTCACTCTGGAATAGCTCGGCCGCGCACTATTCTCGTTCCAATATAATGGGTCGGCAACTTTAGAAGAGGACGGGTTGTTCGGTCTCCACCAGCTCGTATCCAAGTTTATCCCAGGTTCCGTGTCGAGAGAGGGTGAAGGTGGGGTGCTGAGACCCACTCATCTGTTCTGCACGAATTCGGGACACATTGGAATCGTGTCCGAACTCCACCCTTCGGTATCCCTCAACTTGACGCTGTTGCAAAGCAACATGAACGATCAACTGATCGGCCTAGGCGGAACATCGCTCAATTCGTGAGTTATCATTCACCCGTTCTGCGAGTCCAGTGAGGGAAGGAGGGTGGAACTGACGAGGATACCGCTCAACCCTTCTGAATAATAGGTACAGATCGGTCGTTGGGAGGAAAAAACGTCCTGCAGCTGGATTCCTCGACGGGGATTTCCTCGAGCGGTTCCTCGCTTTGGATCCCAAGATGCGCGAGAAGATCGTCGAGGGTGCGAATCCGGCAGAACGCTTGGACATGTCCGAACGCTCGATCGATCAGATCCTTGAGGATTTCCAGCGAATCCACTAGCGATTTCTGCTTGCTACAGACGGGCTCCGGATGCGACGACTGACGGAGAAATAGTGATAATGTATATTGGTCATGAAGGTCATGAGAGAGAGAGGGGTTTGTATCATAACATGCTTTATGGAACGGTTAAAGAGCTGTAGCGAGGATGGGGTTTTCCAGGAAGGGTTAAAAAAGATGTATGTATCAGTAAAGCACATACTTTGGATCGATTCCTCGAGAGAATAAAAGTGTAACAACTTTATACTACTTACAAAAGAGATATCAGTGGGTTTTATGCGAGGCGATTTGCCAGATCTGGAAGAGACCAGTTTCTGGAGGAAATTAAGGGACAAGAATTGAACATAAAACAAATCTGGGTGGGTACAGCAGGGGTGACACGGTAAGCAGGTTTTGATATAAGGGAGATACGGATGATGGGGTGGCGGACGGGGTTGCCGTGTGGATGGATGGTCGAGGTGTATGGGACCCAGCGCGGTAGTGAACGTGAGCACGAGCTGGAGAGGGCTTTTGTGTTGTCAATTTATGGGGTAATAAAGAATTGTCCGAGATATTGGAAAGTCGTCTTGAGAGGTCCAAAGTTGAATGTATCCTCTGCTTCTTTGCTCGGTGCCCAGTAGAATCCGGCGATGAGTACCAAGTAGCTGGTCAATGATCAATAGTCAGACCTGATACAGGAACCTATTGACATTACCAACCTGAGGATGAGAATGCTTCCACGATGGTAGTTGCTCTTAGCCTCGATGTAAGTGTAGGTCATGAGGAACACGGATAGGATGATAGAGATGACATCCCATCGAGGGAGAATCAAACTTGAGGGAACGTGTCAGGAACTTGGAACGGGAGCTGTGGGACTTGGAAAGACAAGATCATACCTGAAAGTCTCCGCAACGGAGCCCATCCTCTCCGGAGCGTGCCAGGCGGAGAAAGCCACCATAGCCGGGACCTGAAGCAAACAAACCTGTAGGGCGTACGCAGAACCGATCTCCATACTGCGGAAGTTTCGGTCAGCGACCTGAAAGGTTCCTGTCTGGGGGTTGCCTACCTGAGGGCGATGTTTCCGTTCAGAGCGAACGAAATGGCGTTCATGAACTCCGTGGTATTCGGTACGAGAGCAAACAAGGTGATCCCGAGGAACTTTTCGTCGATGCCAGACCCTTCAAGTACAACATCCACCACATCGACGAGCAATTCTGTGCAAAGCGATTGATAAAAAATCTCTTGAGGGAAACGGAAGCGGACGTACCTGCAATGACGGCGTAGAGCGCAGTGCACGCCAGAAGTACACTAGCACTGGTAAACCTACTCCAAGATGGAGCATCATGTCCACCATGACCTCCGGCGGCGCCATCATCAACCTCTTGACCTCCGACCCTGTACCTCCCAGGAGCAGCAGCCTGAGCTTCCTGGTGCCTCAACGCGCTAACCGTGGCGACGGCAACAGCACGAGTGAAATCTTCACGGGTCATGGTCTCTGGAAGGGCAGTTGGCTGCAAGCCGGTGTGTTGAATCGCGTGGTCAACGGTCTCCAATAACGGAGCGATTCCTGGGGCGGGTGGAAGGTTGACCGAAGGCTGTTGAGTGTAGGAAATCCTCCGTTCCGGTTGCGTGGTGGTAGACTGCATGATTGATTCTGGCTGAGGCATGGGGATCGCATTCGGCTGACCAGAAACCGGTATCATATTCCTTCCGATCTTTTGGCCAACGGATTCTGAATGCCTAAGAACCGAAGGGACGAGCTTTTGATACACAGAGACGCGATTGCTACCCGGTCCCGGAATCTCAGGATGAAGGAGCTGCTGAGGGTTTTGCCAGATTTGGGTAGCGTGCGTGCGAAGGGAGAACCACAGTCCGATCAGGTAAGACTGGAAGTTGCGACCATGGTTAAAACAGTTCCGTGAGATGGTAACCGAAAGTGACACGTACGAAAAGGAGGATCGCGGCACAGAACGAGACCAAAGACTTGACGGTTGACTGGTAGAACGGGTCATCCACGGGTTCAGGATGCGCGTAGTAGCATTGTTGACATTTCCAAGACTCGCTTCCTTTCGGCGTATGCGGAGGGCACCCGGTACACACGAGGTGGAACTAGTGAGATCCCAAAGATGTCACACGGACATAACTCGTTAGCACCCGAACAAAGGCTACGGTGAAGAGTAGGGATTAACTCACAGTTCCGTATGTCTGATAGAACAACGTCGGAGTTAAGGTTCCAATGGAAGCCATCATCAACATCATACTTGTCACACCGGCACTCTTCGCGTTGAACTTTTGTTCCTTCCTCCTGACCGCTCCTCCACACATACTCATACCCGGCATCAACAGAACGCCAGCCAACAGACTGCCGACGATGGACCCCTCGACCAACCGACCTTTGCCCTCCAAGAGAGCGATCGAGTAGAGAAGGATTTCGATGATGGAACCGAAGGTCGCGTTGATGACGGCGCCCATACCGATCGAAGACTGTGCGGAAATCGAAGCGACGGCCATTCCGATGAAGTAGGAGAGCGGGATGACACTAGCAAGACAAAGGATGAAGATCAGTGCACGAGAAGCGAGGAATGCAAGGAATGCTGGGACGTGTTTCCCTGTCCCCTCTCTACCCTCGACCCAGGGAAGAAGAATCATCCCGTCGAGGATGACCAGGAAGATCACGGGAACGAGATTGATAAAGATAATGTTAACTCCTCCGATCGTGTACTTGTAGTATTGCCACCCGGTCGCTCTGTAGATACAAAGCAACACCGTGGAGGTGGGCGATCCGGACGGGGCAAGCTGACCGGCCGCGAGACGCGTGCTCTTGATCGTAAACGCACTCGTCCCCTGAGGGTCATTGCCATCGGTTTCCACTGGAGTAGAAACAGTGACGATCGCAGGTGCAGAACAGAATCGGACGGATGTGGGGTGCTGGATGAGATGTTTGATGAGTGCCCAGTTCAACCTGGCCATGGGGATTGTGAAAACGAGAGCATAGCAAATGATGCAGACGATGAGAAGGAGGGGGACAATTATCGATAGCAGTAAGAGCCAGAAACACAGCTTCCCCAGCAGCCACCGTTGGGTCTGTTTGCTCAACCCAGTTGCCGAATATGCAGGGACGGCACCGTAACTCCTTTGGTTGTCGGCATCGACAGCCGCTTGTCGAGTGAGCAAGGAGGTCTCCTCGGTTGGTTCGGAAATGGCACTGGAAGCGGAAACTCGCTGTTGGTATATCGCGCTCCTCTGAGTGATGGTGGAGCGACCCGAGTTTGGATCGTGGCCTCTGGGGGTGGCGGTTCCCTCGCTGTCCTCTCCGTTGACACTACTCTCCTCCTGCGTCCCGTTCGCCAGTTCTTCGTCACCCGGGCTGGGTTTTGGGGAAAGGTCTCCCTCGAGGTACTTCCCAAATGGCCAGAAGATGTACCAACCCAACCCAAACACCAAAGTGGCGTAATTCTTGCCTCCCCTCGGAATCAGGTACAAGACGGCAGAAACCACCAGGCATGCCAGAGACAACCACCACCCAAAAACCACCGTCCAGAAAATATTCCCAGGCAGTAGATGCTTTTCAGCTTGGGCGGAGGGGATGGAGTGTAACGCTTCCTCTGCATTCCTCGTGATCGTCCTGCTCTTCTTGTACAACGCCGGCTTCCAGATCGGCAAGCCGAAAGGATGCTCGACGTTTATGAGCGACTGGCGTTCTTTGAGCGTTATCGGATCTTCGTCGTAGGAGCGGGCGGATAGCGCAGCCTCGCCATCGTCGTCATCGTGAAGTTCCTGGCTGTTGCGGGGGTCCCTGTCGGCTGAGAGGTGATGGTCCCTGGACCGCCTAGAATGACTGCCGATCTCGCTACCTCCATCGTAATCGTCTTCTTCCTCCTCGCTGAGGATTCCAGAAGGGTCATCGTGTATAGCGCCTCGGGCGGTGGTGTTGCTGCTGATGCTCAAGCCTCGGTGTCTGGTTGAGGTCGTGGACATGCTCCTGTGCGGATGAACGGGCCTGCGGGGAGTAGGGGAGACCGGTTGACCGGGGTTAGGGTTGGTGTTGTAGCTAAAGTAGGAGGTCCCTTGATGGTGGTGTTGAGGTGTTTCTGCCGGCGACCACTGCGAACTGGCACTGCGAATTGACTGCGCAGGGACCCTGGTGGGGTTGGATGGGGCGCTCTGGAGGGGAGAGGTGAAGGAGGGCTCGTGGCTCGAACGCCTGTCGTCAGGCGAGCCAGAGCCTCCAGCTGCAGACATGGCAAGGTCGGCTTTAACGGCTCTGTGGCAGGAAGGCAGAAGGAAAAGGCAAGATCGATCACATGACACGTGTGTATTATTTTTACTTATTTGAATTTCACCACCGAAAATCGTCAAAAAATCCGATTAAATCTCAGAGTAAGTACTCTAATGGAATCTGAGAGCCGCAAGTACAATTTCTAGAAACTCCTACACACTGCTATCGCTTCAGCAACTTCTCGTGCATCTCAGCTCCCTTCAGCTTCGCCCGCAATAGCTCAAGTTTTGCCTCGTATCGCGCCACAACCTCGGCACGTCTACGTCGGATGTCCGCCATCTCACCCTCCAATGTCGCAATCGTTGGATCACTCGCTTCCTCCACAGTCTCCAGTGTCGGAAACCCGGTGTTGTTCACGCTCGGCGTGCTGCCTATCGAAGTCCCGTACCTCCCCAGTGAATTTGAACTCGCTGATGGTAAAGGATGATGGCTTCCGCTGGTGCTCCTCCCCCGTGATGATATGGAAGACAGCGAGTTCTTCCGAGACAAGGTGATTGGCTGAGACACCAGTGGCTGCGAATTCGAGTTCATCGGCACTTGACGAGGCCCCCGTGCAGAAGCTGATTGGCCAGAGTGTATTGATATTGTGTCCGTTTCGGTCGTCATCTGGAGTGGTAGCGGCCGCCGTTGTCGCTTCGTCAGTGTACTGAGCTCCAACCCATTGAACGCGTCAAGTAGTCTCCGCCCCTCAGCTTCAACGGTTCCAATTTCCACGCGCAGTTCTTTTACAGACTGCCCATGCTCCCCATTTAGGTCGAACTCGTCTGATGAACGGTGGATGAAGTCTCGCGTTGGGGTTGGCGGTACAGACTTGATGGCCCGATTGGAGTACGCGGATGGTGGCGGGTTGCGGTTCGATTTACGCGAGGTGGGAGTTCCGCCGCGTTGATACTCGCTTGTCCGGTGGGCAGAAATTTGTGAGCCTATTGAGCTGTCGCTCGCTTCTCTTCGCAAGAAGCGTCGTGGGAATGTTCGATTTTGTACAGGGGATGATTTTGAGGGGGGTATCATCGAATCCGAGGACGTGGGTGGTGGTTGCGACCTAGATGATGAATTGAATCGTCGACTGGCTGCTCTCCGCAGCAATCCAGAAAAGGTGGAGACTATTGATGCCTTGGAGTGAACGGAAGTCGGCCGTGAGGTGTGTTGGGAGGGTGTGTGTGAGCCTGCGACCAGCGCAACGTTAGCCACCACGCGACACACGATGACAGTTGAAGGATAACGAACTTGAGTGAGCAGAGACCGATAGGCGCACAATTGGTGCCTCGCTCGGTACCGTCGAGACACTTGCGAGGCGTTCGAACAGGTTTGCACGTAATAATCTGTACTCGTCATCGCTGCGACCAGCATCGGTCAGAACACGGGAGAGAAAAACACAAGAGGGCGACGACGTACTCGAGAAGACCCTGTTCATTCGCTGTTGCGAGCTCTCCCAGCCTTTGAGCCAACGTCATCCTGAGCAGCGGTTAATGGTCGTGACCGTGTTGGGGGGAAAGCAGTCAGGGAAAGAGGGTCGTACGTGATGGTATCCGCACTGGCCCTGCTGTTCTGTGGAGGCGAAGGTTGCGTGCCGGGTCTTGGGCCAGAGACGAGATGGGAGGAGGAGGATGGGGTGTTACCCGAGCCGGCGGGCATCGAACTGATATCCAGAAGGCTGGCCTTGACTTTCCTTCCAGAAACCCGACCGAAAGACTTGTTCGCGGTGTTTTGTCTAGAAAGGGTACTGCGTCCAGCCCTTGTTTCATGGTCTTGTGGCAGAGTCCCGTTGCCGAGGTCGTTGAGTGCGGCCCGCTCGCGTTCCTTGCCTTTCCCATACTTCAACAAGGCGAAAACCAGAGTGGTCATCAGTGTCTCGCGAAGGGAAGCAAGGTCGGGGAGACACCCCTTTCGGGACAAGTGAGGACGGGGCGGATGCTTACAAAACGGGAACGAATGACACTGGCCGTGCCGCCTGAGGCTGGAGGGTGGCCGGCGTCGGGAAGTCGAGGCTCGGGCTTGCTAGACGAGAAAAAACCCATAGGAAGGGGGAGAATGAATGGTCGGCTTGCGACGGTGGCGGATGTCGAGGGTATCAGGACGCCGATGGAACAAGCGGGTGGGAGGGAAACGCTCGCGGATTATATCGGCTAACGGACAGCTTCCAGTTGTGTTAATACAGAGATATTATATAAAGGACAAGGCAACAGGGAATTCAGCACGGCGCCTTTATCCCAACCTCGTAGTACAGCATCGCCACCCCCGGCACGTCCAGCTTCATCTCCGGCCCTGTCTCCCCCGCACCCACCACCCTCGTCACGTTCTCCCCGATCGACGAGATGAGATCGCCCAGCTCCTTGAACGCCTGCGGCGACGGCGCGAGGCCCAGCCCCACGTATCCCAACAGCAGCGCGATGGACAGATCCGGCCGGAATTTCGAGAGATTGCCGAACAGATCCGCTGTGGGGGCGTCGGGACCGAAATCATTAACACGGAAGGCCTCCGCGATCCGTAAGGCCAGAGTCGAGAGCAATCTCCCGGTGGTGACGCCCATGCCGTCACGGAACGACCCCGAAGTGCAAAACCTCGAGACCGAGTCGGGGGAGAGAGCATGTTTCTGTGGCCACATCGCAGATGGAAGGCAGAGTGCTTCCACAGGGGAGAGAAGGATGGGGGGCGACTTTCCTATGATGCCGAGCAAGCGGTCGCTGTTGGTCTTGACAAAGTCGAAAACGTCAAAATCCGGGGAGACGTTCTGTTGCAACTCGTCTGTTATCTTCATTGCGCCCTCTAGACAAGGAGTCATAGGACCGACCTGATTTACACATGCCAGAGCACCGACGAAATGAACAGCGAGGATCAGATCGTCCGTGGTGTGCGGGGGAGCGCGAGAAGGGCAGCTTGCATTGAGCGCCAGTTCGATTCCGCGGAACAGATCAGCCCACTCCCGCTGATCGCAAAGAGTGTGATAAATGATGGCGCGGAGGTGCAGGGTCCGTTGCGCCCGATGCCGCTCATCCTGGTCCATTTCCTCCCCGTTGATGCTATCCAGGACGAAGCTGCACAATTCCAACGACTGTCTGAGCTGCTTCTCTTGGAACGACTTGGAATGGGAAGGGTTTGGGAGATCACCCTTCCGATGCTCTGGCCCAAGAATTGCCGTAAGCATATTGTCCTGTCAGCAGATGTCGTGAGCACCACGAAACCCTGCCGCTTCCCTCCCTTACCAGTACATCCCAGAATGTGGGTCGAATGCGAAGTGCCTTCCACCAAAACTCGAAAGCCTGGACGAGAAGCCCCATCACCTTGAAAGTTGACCCCATATTGCACATCGCTTCCACCTGGTTGAAAGTATTAGCATAAACATTCTTGATACTGACAGTTGGCAACGAACATTGTTTGGATATCTCTTCAACACTTCGTGATTCACGTCCAACGCCCGCTGATGGAGACCCTGATGGTGGTACACACAACCAAGCAACAACGCTGTTTGCAAGTGGCTGGAGTCCAGTCCGTGTAGCAATTCCAACAACGGCAAGAGCATCGGCGCGTGGGCGGCTTCAGGGCCATCCGGTCCGGCCAGAGATTCACCCGTCACAAACGTATCGTACAGAGAGTACGCGTAGGACAAAAGCCCATCACGTTTCGTGGGGTCTAGAGGGCCAGGGACGGGGAACGAGCCCTCCTGGATCTGGACGTCGGCAGACTGCGGCGATTTCTCGAATGGCTTTACGAGAAAGCGCTCTAGATTTCCCAGCGTTGGGATCGGTGGAGGGTACTTCTGGCCCCTGAGGCGAGAGATCAAAACCGGCTCGTTCGGGAGTTCGCTGGGTTTCATTTTGACGTCGCTGGGTTGTCGCTTGGGTCGTTGAAGATGATGTTCTGGGAGGACGTGTCGTTGTCCCCCTATGCGAATTCCGCCCTATAAAAGTACGCTCATCGATGCGTCGCCAGCGAAAACCACGTCATCGAAGAAAAACTACATCATACCTCGACCTTGGTTCCCGGCGCCCAATAATTCGGGTGACCACCCCTAACTCTAACCCAGCAATTATTAACTGGAGCCAAGAGACTAGGGATTGGACCGTGATAAAACGCATGTCGACCTC
>Ga0307517_10007869_pt1 | contig 15427 bp, 11 predicted proteins | sample 23_EM_MG_FD_194515 | JGI IMG/M metagenome (GOLD analysis project Ga0307517, IMG submission 194515) | Populus trichocarpa ectomycorrhiza microbial communities from riparian zone in the Pacific Northwest, United States - 23_EM | ecosystem: Host-associated > Plants > Roots > Unclassified | place...
ACTTTTCTTCTGTGGCTCATCTTTCTAAATTAAGATTTGACTATCCATATCAAGTTTTACTTTTATGATCATCCACATTAAAATTTGAAGATAATATGGTATATTAGTTAATGAGATCAAGCTATAATTTATAGGATACCGCTAATTAAAACTTGAATATAATAAAATTTCTTGTTTCTTATTGTATCGAGATAGAAAAGACAATAAAAATTGAGACAAATAAGACATGTTTCTTCAATCTTTCTAATTTTAAAATGATAAAAAAAACATTCTAAAATTATTTTAAAAATATATTTATTTTTATTTCTTGGTTTGTATCCATTTAACCAAGCATATTTTTATCATATATATATATATATATGCGATCAAAATAATATTTTCAAGCATGGAAATAAGTTTTCATGAATTGAATTAGGAACTAGCTGGAAAAAAATCTATTAATTGGTCATATTCATTGTATTGTAGTTTAATTATGAATTTGAATTAAATTTACTTTTGGGAATATGAAATAACATATTATTTATATATAACTAATATTAAATATATATAATAAAATATAATAAAAAGCTTAAAAAATAAACCAACAATTAGAATTCAGATCTCATTAATTTAACAATATATATTCATCGAGTTTTTTTTTTGTTTTTTAATACTCATCATTACTACTTAAATATACATTAAACCCACTTCCCTCAAAATCAAAATTCAGTAATTCATGAGAATTTTAATTATGAAGTAATATCCTCCCATTCGGACCCTTATGTAAGGGTGTATTTGTGAGAAAAAGCATATCAAACAACAAAAAAAAAAAATCAATTTTTTTTTTTATTTTCACTTTCTCAAATACTGGAGGTATATTTTTATGACTTGTTTGTTTTTGAATAAATTTAAAATTTTTTTTATTCTAAATTAATATTTTTTAATGTTTTTAAATTATTTTAATGTGATAATATTAAAAATTATTTTTAAAAATTAAAAAATAATTATTTTAATATATTTTTAAATAAAAAATATTTTAAAAAACAAATACCATAAAATAAATAATCAGTGAAAACGGCGGCTCCTCACGCAATTTTAAAATAAAAATACACAAAATAATAAAAGAATAAAAATAACTGTCATTAGCTCTGTCTTTGTCTGTCTAACACAATATCAAGAGTGTACCTCTTCTCCTTGTAGCACATCCTGCCTGCCTGCCTGCCTGCCTGCAGCTGCAGCTGCTGCTCTTTTTCTCTGCATTCTTTAGATTCTCTTCTCTCTCTCACAAAATCATATAAAAAAACCTCACTTTTCTCTTTTCACCAAAAAAAATAATCTCAAAATCTCTTTTTTTTTCTTAGCTTGCTGTAACGGTCAGTAATTCTCTCAAACAGTTTCCCTTTCTCTGCCAACGAAGCAAACAGGTAATGAATATTTTTGAACTCGAAAATGGGAGGAAAACTTCTTACGTTTCTTAAGAGAATGTGTCTTTGCTTTTCTTTTTTCCATTTCTGATCTGGGGTTTTTGAGTTCTTCTTTCTTTTGAACCAAACAGATCATAAATGTGTTGTGTGTTTGTGTTTTTGGTTTGAATATAATTGGACTGGTGTATAAAAGTTTGTGTACAAACATTGAATGGTTTAAAGATGCTGTCTTTTTGGAGTAAGTCTTTGTTAATCATACAGGTCAGACTGAGTTAATGTTTTGCGATTTACAAGCATTTATCAAGTTGTATTTTTTATTATGCTTTTCAATGCAAATCCTATCTCAGTAATCTAAATTAAGGCCACGATTTAATGAGTGTTAAATAGTTTTGCTTGCTTCTCTTTTTCTTCAACTTTTATCTTTGTGGCTTCCTCTTTTTGAACTTTATTCAAGAAGGAATTCAAGTTTTTATGAAGTACGGATGGTGGGTTTTTCTTCTTCTTTTTAGTTATAAAATTGGGTTTCGTTTTGTTTTCTTTGCTTGTTTAGTGAATGATTATGTGTTAATGATGCTTAATTAAGGACAAATTGGAAAATGGGTTCCTTACGTAGTGTAGACATATTGTATCAGTTTTTACAAGGTAGACTATTCAGGCTGAATGCAGAGTTGTTGTTTCTCTGTCTTTTTTAACAATTTAATACTAGTCTGCAAATTGACTTGTATTTTTAGTTAAACAGAATTATAAATTTGACTACCCTTTTGTTATTAATTCCATGATTTGCTAGCATATAAATTTCAAGGAAATCTATTGTTAAAAATGATAATTGAAAGGTCAGATTCAAGAATCTGTTAACTACTGACGTAACTATAGAAAATGTGTGTATATTGCTCTGTTTGACTTCTTGTTATAAGATGCAAAGTGGCGTGATTTTCTTTAACACTGACCAAGATTTTCTTTTTTGCAGATGTATCAATGCATTGGAGAATTCAATAGCAAATAGTGAAATAGAACACAAAAATGGAGTCATCAGGGTTGATTATTGGGATTTCAATTGGGGTGGTGATTGGAGTGTTTTTGGCTATTTTAGCGCTGTTTTGTTTGAGGTACCATAGAAAGCGGTCGCAGATTGGAAGTAGCAGTTCTAGGAGGGCGGCGAAGATCCCTATCCGGGCTAATGGTGCAGATGCATGTACTGTTATGTCTGACTCGACCATGGATCCAGAGTCACCTGTGAAAGCCGGAAGAAACAGGGTGCCCTTGTGGCTGGAAGGATTTAAGAGGAGTAATGTGGTTTCAGTTTCTGGGATACCTGAGTTTTCTTACAAGTATGTTTTTCTCTAATCTGTTTCGGTGATGACCTATCTGTTGATTTTGAATGAAATTACTTTTTGGTTATACATATGATAGAGTGATGAGGCTGATTGCAATTGAGTGACCTGATCATAATTATTATGATGTTAGAGTTTGTTTTCTGCGTATTGGCTCCAGCACATGTAGAAGGTCCTGTGCTGCTTGGAACAGTTGATGATGGTGAATGGATAATTGTGCATCAAATTTAGAGTCTTCAAAATGATCTGATTTGAAGTTCAATTATACCTGCAAATAGCTTATTTTGGGGGTCTAAGATAGAAGGAGAAACTACTGGAGCTTTTTAAGTTCAGAATGTGTTTAATTTCTGATTATTAATCTCTTGATGTAGAGGATGGCTTGAATGCTTTGTATGGGTTTAACCTCCTGATGTGTTGTTATGTGTGTTGCAACAGAATTACATTTGAGTAGGATATGCAATCTCTTTAATCTATAACTGTGGTATTTTGTTATGTGTGTGTGTGTGTTTTTCTTTCTTTAGATTCATGATTAAATTTTGTTCTTGGTGTTATCGTGCAGGGATCTACAAAAAGCAACCTATAATTTTACAACACTAATAGGACAAGGAGCATTTGGTCCTGTTTATAAAGCTCAGATTACAACGGATGAGACTGTTGCTGTTAAAGTGCTTGCAACTGATTCTAAGCAAGGGGAGAAAGAATTTCAGACGGAGGTATTGCTGGTTAACAATTTCACTTTCATGCTCATATTGGTTTATTACTGTTACTTCAAGTTGCTATTGGCATGTGTCTTCAACATTAGCATACACGTGTTACATCAAGCCTGATTCAAGAAATGACAACTGGCACAAACATATCTTGAACAGAACTGGATCTGGTTTCTGAACAATTTCTTTAATTATCTGGGTAAGGTGTGACTAAATTTATTTCCCCTTTTGTTTGACTTCTAATGGCATGCTAGTCAACAGATGGGGAAGTTTTTAATGAAGTTTTGTAATGAGTGGAAAGGAAATACCATAAACATCACAGAAAGAGCTGCACGCATAAATGGTGAAAAATAATTTACTCTGCTTTGCACATGATTTATGGACAGAAATTTTGGAGTGTGATGAAATCAAGAGAGTCAGCCAATTGTAAAATTATGTTCTTTTTAGGAAATAAGTTATACCCAGGTCATAAATAAGAAATTCTTCAGTCTGGAGGACAATTGTTCTTGTTTTGCTCCTACTGCATGAAGTTTGATGTGTCACTGTTTCATTGATTGACTCACTTGTTTCTGTAGACATTTTTCTGCTATCATATTGTTCATTGCTTTTAACCTTTCAATTTTGTTTTAATTATGTTCAGGTTATGCTATTGGGCAGGTTGCATCACAGAAACCTTGTGAACTTGGTTGGATATTGTGCAGAAAAGGGCCAGCATATGCTTATATATGTCTATATGAGTGAAGGCAGCTTGGCTTCTCATTTATACAGTAAGTTGACATCAATTTTGTGTATGGTAGAAATACACACACAAACTTTCTGGAAGCTGTAGTCAGATAAACATCTGTGTCTCAGATTGCAAGTAAAATAGTTGCACTTTGATTGACCATCACTTTGTTACAGAGATCAGTGTTTGTGTCACTTGTAAAGCTCAGGTATGACAGATTTCAGCAATGGGAAATTGCCTGTCACTCTCTAGGAGAGCTCTAGCTAAATAAACTGGAACATACCATTGTGGCCTTTTTTGTAGTTGTCTATCCTGTAGCAAGGATCAAGAACCACCATCAAGAGATTTCATTGTGGTGATTGTGAAAAGTGACTGTTTTCTTCTTCACGCAGGAGAAGACCTCAAACCATTGAACTGGGATTTGAGGGTTTATATTGCTTTAGATGTAGCAAGGGGCTTGGAGTATCTCCATAATGGGGTAAATTTTCTTTTTATGCGGACTATTTTGTGTGCATGCATGTCCTCCATGGTAATAAAACTTCTTCATTATTTTATCCATGAGAAATTTACTATTTTCTATATATTATGCTGCAGGCAGTTCCTCCTGTGATTCACCGGGACATTAAATCTTCCAACATTCTGTTGGATCAGTGCATGAGAGCCAGGGTATGTCCACTGTGTATTACGAAAACTTTGCCTTGTGAGAAATTACAGTAAAGTTTCATCCAATGTTGTGAATATTAAAGAAAAACTTAGTTTAATTCAATGTGTGCAATCATGGTTGTTTTTCTTCTATCAACAAGTGTTAGGTTCTCATGCTAATTTCATACTCCTGTTCATGTTGGTTCAAGTAGGTAGCTGATTTTGGGCTTTCAAGAGAAGAGATGGTGGACAAACATGCAGCCAATATAAGGGGAACTTTTGGGTATCTTGATCCTGAATATATATCTTCAAGGACGTTCACAAAGAAAAGTGATGTCTACAGCTATGGAGTGTTGCTCTTTGAGCTTATAGCTGGCAGAAATCCTCAACAAGGTCTTCTGGAATATGTTGAACTTGTAAGTCTCAACAACTCTTTCTCAAGTGGATGGTTAACTTCAAATGCAACAATCAAATTGAAACTTTTGCCGAAGTTCAGATGGTTTTTCTATGTAACTTATTTATTTCAACATCCATTCATTGGATATTGGTTTTTTAATGCACAAACTATGCCCTCACTTGTGACGGAGACTAAGAATACTTCCAAATAGGTAACACTAACAGCTTTCCCTTGAATAAGAATTAATTGGAAAAGAATGCTAACATTGAAGGGTCTTAAACTAGCTGTTATTTGTTATACTTCATCATGAACTGTTTTCAATTCCTTGTGTAACCTTCTCCATTGCATTTCAGAACAATGTCTGCTCTCATTTGAAAAGAGAGGTCATGTTAGCTTCTGTTGGTCCAGTGGATATCTACTTCAGTCTTTTCCTTTTCTGTTTGTAGTTTAAAACCGTTTTTCTAATATGATGAACAGGCTGCAATGAATACTGAGGGAAAAGTTGGGTGGGAGGAAATAGTTGATTCACGTCTGGATGGGAAATTTGATGTTCAAGAGCTCAATGAAGTGGCAGTTCTAGCATATAAATGCGTCAACCGTGCCCCAAGAAAACGGCCTTCCATGCGAGACATTGTGCAAGTTCTTTCCAGGATCCTCAAATTGAGGCACAATAAGAAGCATCACAAGAAGTCCCTTTCTGCCACCACAGCGGACGAAGTTTCCATTGATATGGACCAACAAGAAATCCGAACTCCTCTCTCTGAACACCACCACCGAAGAGAGGAGTCAGTTGACAGTGCTGACACTGGTGAAGTATAGAGATGATTTTAAACAATTTGTTCATTCGGGACAGCCCATGGTTTTGGTTTTGGTTTGTGATATATACATGCAGTTCAAAAGGAGCTAGGCGAGCAGATTTGTAGTTATGGGGTTTTTTTCCCTCTTCTGAGTTAGAAGAGTAGAGGATACATTCAGTTTGTTTATAGGTTTCTTCTTTTTTGTAACCATAACTAGATCCCTTCTTTCTCTTTCGCTTTGATAAAAAGACATCCATGATTTTGTACATTAATACTATGAATCATGAATGAAAATGCAAGGAAAATAACACCTCTTTTCCTTGAGCTGTGTTCACATTTCCCTTGAAAGTGTCAGCGCCATGTTATGAAATGCACTTGGATCATAGTCAGAATTACTAGGCTTGTGCCCATCTATTTTTGGGATGAATCATTACTTTTTAAACAATGAATCAGAAACAGGGCCAAGAAAGCCACCATTTCATTACGAAGAACAAGAAACAGCATCGTTGATCAGACAAACATCATCTGCTGACAAAACAAACGCTATCTTTCGTTACCCATCTATTCAGTGTCAAAAACAAAACAGGCCAGAGCGTGACCAAGTAGTAGCAGAAGAAAAAATGGCAACCAGAGCGTGACCAGGAAGAAGAAATGGCAGCAATGGCTGCACTTCAAAGCTCAATGTCCTCTCTATCACCCTCCTCCTCCTCCAACTCATTCTTTGGCCAACGCCTATCACTTCCTTCTCTCTCCCCTCTAAAAGTAGGCTGCAATCTTCTCTGATTTCTTTCCACTGGTTTTTTTTTCATATATATTTTTAATGCTCTTGAATTTTGATAGGCGGTTGATTATTTATGTTTGATAACTTGTAAAGAGATTGTTTTACGCAGATTTCGTATGCTATACTAAAATGGATCTTGCTTAAATTGGAATTTAATTGTTCTTTCAGTAGTTGGTCAATAACTTCATAGCCAAAGACTATAAATCTTCGCGATTTTACTTCTGAGACTGCATTTTCTTTTTTGAGATTTTGAATGTTAATGGTAATTTCCACTTGGGTTTTGGCTAAAGTGAAAAAATTGAAGTTTGATTATTATATGCACATGCTACAATTCTTCTTCTGCTAGCTGTCTTGCGCACACTGCACTGTCAATGGCTAATACTGTACTCTTCATTCCTGGTGTCCTAACAATACCCCCTCAATCGAAGAGTTCTTTACCTCAAGAATCCATAACAAAATCTGGGAACTGCATGCTTAATTCCTCTAGGTCTTCCCATATGTTGCCTCTTCATGAACATGTGAGACTATTTAACCAATGCCATAACAACAACCTTGCTCCTTTACTTCTGTTTCTAAGAATTTCTCCTTTTCATCCTCCCTTCCCTCAATCAAATGAATCCCTTTAACACTACATTTATGTCCAGGTACAAATTTATCGTCATATTTAAAGCATAATCCAAGTTTCCTTCTTTGTTCATAAAGTGTATTTGTAGATTGTTTTGGACTAGATTGCTCATCAACTCCATGCTGGTTGAAAGGTTTGTAGGGTGTAATACCTGCTGATCTTTCATTGTTAAATGAAGAACTGATTCTGGGAGCAATTATGTTTCTTCTTACAACTGCAACAATTGATTTTTCATGCCACTTCGCCTGATCAAAGGCTTGTATTAAAGTAGTCGGCTTGAGAATCTTTAACTTAATCTCTTCCTTTAATCCACTAATGAAACTGGACACGTAATATGATTCTGGCAGCATGGGATTAAGAGTTTTCATCAGAGATTTTAATCTTTCAATGTACTCATCAGTTCCTTTTTCCTGCTCTAATTTGTTGAATTCTTCCACGACATCACTATGGCTTCCAAATCTCATGCAGAGTGCTTTAGCAAGCTCCTTCCAGTTGGTCAAATCATTATTTCCCAGCAAGATCCCCTCAAACCAAATCTCTGACTTTCCTTCCAAGTACATTGAAGCAACTTCCACCCATTGTTGTACTGGTAGTTCATTGTGCATCTTGAAATACTTCCTGCACTTTCGAATCCACCCCCTGGGATTATCACCACCAAATACTGGTAACTCAATTCTCGGTAGATTCACAATGTATTCTCATCTCAAGTTTTTCTTGTTGTCCATATACCTTACCATGATTGCAACTCCTTTGTTGCATATTGATTCCATTAGAATTGGAGTTCTCCCTTCTTTCTCTTGCATGGTCTTTGTTAGCTTCCAAAGATTGTAGATTCGTTATCACTATCTCTATTTGCTTTGACAGTTGATCAATCTTTATGTTTTGTTCTTCTCCTTGTTTATGCAAATCAGCCTTTAAGTCATGCAGTTCTTGATGAATCTCCTGCGCTTCTTCATCAATTCTTCGATTATGCTCCTCTAGAGCTCTGAATTTGTTGCTTTCCACCATTGTTAATCAAGCTTAAATGATGAAAATGTGTTTGAGCAGGTCTGATACCAATTGTTGAGGATCTTTCTTAACAAGTACAAGAATGGGGTTTGAGAAGGTAGAAAAAATAAGAGGTAAAGAGAGAAATACTTTCAACACTCAAAAAAGTATAAATTAAACAACGAAAATAAATTAAATCTCATAATTTTATTGATTTTAAAGTTTTTATTTTCTTTAACCAAATAAAAATTTAATTTCTTATTACCATCATGAAAACTCCAAGAAGAAGAAGGAAGGGAGAAGAGGAATAGAAAGAAAGAAGAGAGAGGAAAGAGATCCGATCTGATCTGATCTTCTCGTTTTCTCTTTTATATATATTTTTTTTAGAAGCTTACGAAATCTCCTAAAAATACTCTCAATATTATCTTGTAATAATAACCACCAAATCTGAATATTTAATGAAATTATTAAATAAAAATATAGAGTCATAATATAATAAGGAAAGTGATGTCTTCAGCTTGAATTCATGAACCAAGTCTAGAAGTTTCTGAAAATAAATCACATCGTAATAAATTTGCATGTCCAAAAACGTTCTAGCACATTGTCAGTACAGGTGCAGCGGCTTTATACCTATTTTCGACCTTCATTCAATAAGTATCTCTCCAAGCTCAAAACATGAAGGTTTTAGAGATATTTCTTAAGGTTCCATAACATTTTGAATCATCTCAATCGGAGTTCGGATGAGAGAGTTTTGCCTAGATTACAAAGTTGTGTTGAAACTATTCAGAATTGTTTAATTAGCTTTGTTTAGTCCTTAATGTTTTTTTTTTTTGCCTCCTAGATCAAAATATAAAAATCATGAGTATATTTAGAAATCAAATAAATATGAAAGACTACACATTAAGGAATGAAAATATGATATTTTGCACTCTCAACAACGTAAAAAGTCAAATAACAATTCACTTGGGAGTTTTACTACTTAAAACATTTTTTTCACGTCTTCAGGTTATCAGAGGAAAAACAAGGTTCAATACATCCAAAGATTTCATCAAAGAAGACAAGAGACTTGAGGTTTAAGTACAAGCATGGCATTAAAGATATGATGTGCGAAACTATCACATTTTACCTAGATCAAAGCCTCTAGCCATCAGTAAGAGTGAAGGTCATTGATCTTTCTGACAACATTTACCAAATCTACAAGATCAATCTCTGGAAAAATTGTCACGGGACACAAGTGTTGAAATTTATAGCCTATGCTGGCAATGTAGCAGTTCATTACAACACAGGCGGAAGTGTCGAATAGAAATAAATGAAGCAACATATTCTCAGTGACCAAACCCACTGGTTGTTCGGTATATGTTGTTCTTCCAAAGTCCTACATTGCTAATTCTGGAAATTCATTCCCATTATGAATGCTGGCAAGACATTAATCCTATTGCCGAGAGAATGGAATCGTGTCTTGCGGTGGTAGACTGATCTGAAGGCACCAATTGTGTGCATAGACAGAAGTAATTTATCATTAAACTAGAGGTGCTCCAGAATTGAATGGTAATAAAATGCTATACACAGGCATATGGGGTCAGCAATGCGCTTTAAAGCAGCCTCTTGACTACATCAATATCATTTATTCTTGACGGTACTGCAACAACAAGTGCATAGATCGATGTATAACAGTTCAACGTCTATGAAATTTTCTTGCAATTAAGTTTTTAATAATCAAGCTCTTAATAAATTCAATTAAACTATAAAAATTCTAATTGAATCCTTGAATATTTTCCTTTTCAAATTGAATTTTTCTTTTTCTTGATCATAAAACATTTATCAATCAAAAATATATTATTATATGTTTTTATCTTTTTCAACTAGTTTTCAACAATTTTCTCAGCATTCTGATATATTTTTTTTATTGATTTTTTTTTGTATTTTTTTTTTTTAATTTATGTGGGACTCTAAAATAAATAACAACAATAACCATGAGAATAATCCTAGGAAATAACAATCAGTCACATAAAAGCTTTCGCTTTCTTTTCCATTTCCTTGCTGTTTGCTACATTGATCTTGTTATTTTATACTAGTCTTCATTAGGAGTGGAGGACCATAATTCAGTTAAATCCCTAGCCACTCTAGACCAATTGACCCATGAAAAGCTCAACGAGGTCTTCAATGAAGTTGTTCCGGTCCAAACATGGGTCAAGCTCAATGGAGTTGTTTCGGTCCAATGTTTAGACCAATTAAACCTAATGCATTTATTCACATGTGAATTTCAAGGAAACCTCTCCATTCCAATTTGTCTTTTTTTTTTCCAGGAATTCTTGTCAACCTGTGCACATGCTTACGAACATGGCCGTCTAAATACTAAAGCAGGAAGAGAAGACGACAGCTTAGTTGTAAAACTCGATTGAGGCCAGGATGGGTTCATGGGTCGACCCCAAGAAAAATAGAATTACAAATGACTGAAATGGTGTTGTTTTTATAAAAAAAAATCACCGGGTTAGAAGCCGGGTCAATTTAAGTTTAATTTTTTATTTTTTTTAAACCAAACTAGTTTAGATTTTAAATCGGCTAGTTTTTGAACTGGCCAACAGACCGATTTGGATTTTACATCAATGAAAGAGACAACGAGAGACAAGACAAAAATACAGGAAAATTAATACAAACTGACAATTTTATTATTCCATTATAGTCATTCTTTCAAATTACATTGGGCTGTCTTTTCTAATTCTTTCTTGTCATTTGTAACAGCTCTATCATACCCTAAATTATTTTTTACCAAGACCAGAAGAGAAACTGTTTAGTTTAAATAAAGGGTGGGTAAAAAAAGCACTAAATTCAAATCTAATAATTTAATTTGTTGTTTTTTACATGAGAGTTCTTATAATCACCTAATTTGAGAGCAAGTCTAAAGCACAACAGCTAAAATCAGTCCAATGGTGCAGCATGCTTCGTCTTTGTATGTTAGCGTGGCAGCAGCCCTCGGTCTGAACATAGCTCAGCAGATGGCATCCCGCCAAAACGAGGAGTCCTAATCACGGGGGCCACATCGACTGTGCTAAGTATCTTAATTTGTGTTCATCTGATCTCAAACTACTCCCCCGGAAATATTTAAGACTGTCAACTGAATTCCATTCAATTTTTCTGGAATCATAAATAATGCAGAGAGGTGCTGCAAGGATTAACCTTCATTTATGAGGTGCATGTGCCAGCATTTATAGCTTCACAGATGTTACGGCAAGGAAAATGAAATGATTAAAGAAACTGGAAAGTTACCATTTTTTAAGTAAGAGAGAAATGGAACCCTAACCTCATCTTGAACATTAGCTGCTTCTTCACCAAGAGGATCTGCAATAAGCTCCAGGCGAAAGATTAACCTGGTCAAAGAATTTACAGAAAAAAACTCTAACAGGGATGTGAAAATATGAGACAAAACAAACCTAACCCTCCAGTAATTCGTATAGATTGTTGTCTGCTGGTTTGGACTAACCCTTGTTTCATGCACAGCCCTCCAACAAGGACCACATGTAGTTCTTGTACTGAGTAATGCATGTGGACAGCAAGATTTATCATTATTGAAAGCATGCATGTTTTACACCACAAGAATACACATGTTTAGACTAATTTTATATGCGTAGACTCACTAATTTCTGCTGATGAAAGATGTGTCTAGGGTCCTCCTGTGAATTATTTCTAATGGAAACTGAGCTTGATTCATTTGATTATTCTATTACTTTGTGTTCAAGTGAGACAGGACTTAATATAATAGCATAAACTAGCTGGGTTTAATTTGTCTTAGAGTGTTTGATGCATGTGAGTAGGATTTCGAAGTACTCAAATTTCAATGCACTAGCAGCATATAAATCGAAGTCTGCAACTCCACTACATTTCAAAGTAACCTGCAAGCTCATAACTTTGTCATTCAAACTGGGATACCTGATGTTACAATTCAAGATTTAATTATCAGACAGTTTTTTTTTTTCTTGAAAGTATTTGTTCTTAAATTCACCTACACAGGTAAATGTTATGAGGTATTTTCAAGGTAACTTGGGTCCCCATTTATACTGCTTTATTTATGAATAAATGTGGTCCCAAATCTTGAATCTGTCACTACCTACTGCTCAGCAACTACCTGGAATGAAAATTTTGCTGTATGTTATAACTCCATGTGTTTTCAGTAAAATACAAACCTCAATATGAAGATGAAGCAATAAAGTAGCATGAGATGTGCAAATGTGTCGTGGGGCAGATACAACTAAACTATGAATCATAAAATTTGATATACTAACAAGGGATATAGCCTTGAAAGAAGAATCATAATTCTTCAAAACATAAGATTCAAGAAAATTTCCTCTAAACAAAGGTGTAAAAGGGATTCACATGACTTCATGATGTAGTGTAGCATTTTCCTTTCTTTCTTCAGGATTTGCAGATTACTACAAAGCAAGGAAGCAGGGCTCTAGGGTTGAGCAGATAAAGCTCCTCAATATTGGAATAGAGACCGACTTTCCCTGCCAGAGAATCAAACCCTGTTTGGCCAGATATTTCTTGTATATTCTCCAAAGGCCTATGAACCCTCCCAGCAATCACTCTGCATACTATCAAAGCTTTCCTTGTAGATGGATCATCTTCAAATATTTCAATAGACTCGAAAGCTCTTCCACTGGTGGAAGTTGTGAACACACCTACTCCACCTTTAAGCTCCTTTTTGGCAGAAAAACCATTTCTAATAATTCGACAAACACGGCATTTTTCAGATATACACAGACTTGAAGAACCGTTTATGCCAAGAGAGCATGCAACAGTCGTGCCATAAAACCTCAAAAGCTCATTCCCATCAGCTATGCACCGAGAATGTTTCTTCGGGAGCTTGCTGGCTTTAATTTTCACCGTCTCTCTATACTCTTCGAATCGGGCCAGAGTTTTTTGCATATTGTGAACCTTCAACACTCTTTCTATTCGACCACAATGGTTTTCACTCTTTAACCAGCTCGTTCGACATATGATTTCTACAATTTTTCTTGATGAGTCCCCTTCCACAAGTTCAGTGACTGCCAAGAAGAGAAATATAATGAGCTGCTGATAAGGAAAGCTACTCTAAAGTCTCAGGAACAGCAAACCACTTTAATATTTGACTTTGGTTTTCAAAGACTAACATCAAAATGAAAGATCAGAATAAATTGTTTCGAGCACAGCTATAATTTATAAAGTTAAAAGTCATCAAAACCAACTAATAACTATGCCTCTCTTGAGCATCACAATAAAAAAAAAACAAATGGATATCTCAGACGAAGATATTGCAGGAAAAAAGAAACGGCTTGTTGCAAAGTAATATCTGATAAATTATAAAAATAAAATAAAATAAAATAAGAGTTTATATTAAAAAGAACATTTTGCTGGTGGTTAGAATCTGGGTTCACATTAACAGGAATTGAAATGGAAAACTCGGTCCAATTGCCACAAAGCCTGCAAAGTATATCCATGTCTTGAAAGAAACCTTCACCGCTATCTCGGAGCACTTGGTGATCTCAAAAGTTGCAAGGGAAAAGTGCCCACTCAATTCTGAGGTCAGAATCAAGTGTGTGACTGCTGCTGTGAGGATAAGAGAACAAGAAAGAGACAAAAGAAACTGCAAAAAGGGTTTAAATTCAAAACTAAATATATGCACAAAAGGGGGATGAAAAATTAGATGGAAGATGTCTAAATTAACAAATAATTTCAAAATAGGAGATTCTTACCAGCATGCTTGGAGAGATGATGATCTTCAGCAGCTTCCCATTTGGTAAACTGTTCTCCACATTTATGGCAAGTGATTGTAGAAGAACCATTAAAATCTGTCTCAAGAGAGACCCTACTGCTTGAATGTGCACCAGAACCAAATATACCAGAACCTCCAAATCCAGACCCTTCTCTGTCTGATGAAAGAAAAGGAGATTTTCTTGGAGGAGTTGCTGCGTTCCTAAATGAAGGGTTGAAATAATGCATTGTAGGATGTCCTCCAGGTCCTGGAGTACCTGGCCTTAAAGTACCGACAAAAGTTGAACCAACACCACCGTTACTACCACCACTAACACCATTATGGTTGTTGCCATGACTAACACCAGTACCAACCCCTTCTTGGAACCCACCAAAACCAGTGATTTTGAGCTCGCACCTCGAGTTACTTAAAATAACTTCATGGGTAATTGGGTTAAGAAACTCACTGCTTCCAATGGATCTTGGACTACAACTTGGTGGCTTCTCCATGTGTCTTTTACTTCCATGTATGACATCTTTGAGATTTGCTATGGACCTTGAACACCCTGACCTTCCTGCTTTTCTTGTCAAGATTGTACTCAAATGCTTTGTGGATTTTGGGTCATGAACTTCTGATGGCTCTGACTTGCAATGTAGAGATCTCTTCAAAGTGAACCAAACTGTTGGCATACTTCTATCTTTACCGTCCTTCACTCCTTTCCTTCGTTTGTTGGGCTTCAAAATGTTTCAAAATCACAACTTTTCAAAGTAAAACTCCTCTGCATGCATAATTTCTAGAAAGCACATCACTTTGCATTTCCATGTTTTTTTGCTTTTTCCACCATGAAAGCTAGCTGAAAAGAAGAATCTGAATATACCATTAGTCACTATACAACTTACTTTCTACTTATGCAACAGACCTCTCTTTCCCTGCAATTTCATTTCTATTTTGAGAGGCTAACAACCAATCTTTTAACGAACTCTATGAACTACTAATTAAGCATGCTTAATAACTCAGAAGAATCAAGAACCAAAATTTCTCACGAAGCATCCAAAAAAAAAATTAACTTTTTCCTAAAGTGCAGGATTCCATATTGAGAACCTTTGGTAGTTCTACTAAAATGGGTGTCCATGACTGAGAAAGAGAAAGGCAAATTGAAAACCAAAAGGCCAGAGAAAACCCATTGTAAGAAAGACAAAGGAGGGGTAAAGCAATTACTTGTACAGAAGAAATTCAAGAAATGGAGAATCTATGGTCCATGGGGAACAAGACAACCTAACATGAAAAACCATGGTCAGTGGTGTC